>Ga0187781_10003821_pt1 | contig 11264 bp, 8 predicted proteins | sample 0715_SJ02_MP02_2_FD_132447 | JGI IMG/M metagenome (GOLD analysis project Ga0187781, IMG submission 132447) | Tropical peat soil microbial communities from peatlands in Department of Meta, Colombia - 0715_SJ02_MP02_20_MG | ecosystem: Environmental > Terrestrial > Soil > Wetlands > Peat | place...
AGATAGAGCGGCGGAGGAAATGAATCCACCTTTTGTGCCTTGAGCACGAATAGAAGTGTAGCCGCATCGTTCGCAAAACCGTCGCCCTTGACACAGCACGGCTTTTTCATAGAAGTGCGGGAGCTTGCTTGTCCCGAGCGAAGCTGAAGGGCTCCCGCTTTGTCCTCGCCAGGCCTGCCTTGCCGCCACAAGTATCCTCATCCGCGACTCCAAGTTCCTTCCCCGAATGCGCTAGAATAGAAAACTCACGCCGACCTGAGCTAATTCAATTCGGCACACGAAATGAGGTCCCATGTTCATCACCGACGCTGTCATTCTCCATGGCGCCCGCACGCCGATGGCTCGCTACAATGGCTCCTTTGCCGATGTGACCGCTCTTGACCTCGGCGCTTCCGCCAGCCGTGCCGCCATCGAGCGGTCTGGATCGGACCCCGCCGAGTTCGACCATGTCGTTTTCGCCAACGTCATGCAAACGAGTGCCGATGCACTCTATGGTGCGCGCCACGTCGGACTGAAAGCCGGTTTGCCCGTCGAGACACCCGCCGTCACCGTCAATCGCCTCTGCGGCTCGGGCATCGAATCCATCAGCCAGGCCGCGCAACGCATTCTGCTCGGGGAGGCGAAACTCGTTCTCGCCGGCGGCATGGAAAATATGACCCAGAGCCCGCACGTCGTTCGCGGCGCGCGCTCGGGCTTCCGCCTCGGCGAAGGTCAGCTCGAGGACTCGCTCACGTCCGCCCTCTACGACACCTATTGCGGCTTCAGCATGTCCGAGACCGCCGAAAACCTCGCCGCCGAGCACGGAATCACGCGCCGCGCCTGCGACGAATATGCGCTCCGCAGTCAGCAAGCCGCCGAAGCCGCCTTCAAAGCCTGCCGCATGAAAGAAGAAATCGTTCCTGTCGAAGTGAAAAAAGGAAAGAAGACCATCGTCGTCAGCGAAGACGACCATCGCCGTCCCGACACCACCATGGAAATTCTCGAATCGCTCCAGCCCGCCTTCCGCAAGGACGGCATCGTCACCGCCGGAAACGCCAGCGGCATCGTGGATGGCGCCGCTGCCGTGGTCGTCACTCACGCGAAAGTCGCTAAGGAGCGCGGATGGAAGCCGCTCGGCCGCATCATCTCCTGGGCCACTGCCGGAGTTCCGCCGCGCATCATGGGTATTGGTCCCGTTCCCGCGATTCAGAAGGCTCTTGCGCTCGCCGGACTGAAACTCGATCAGCTCGATCTCATCGAAGTCAACGAAGCCTTCGCCGCCCAATATCTCGCCGTTGAAAAAGTTCTCGGCCTCGACCGCGACAAGACCAATGTCAATGGCGGCGCCATCGCCCTCGGCCATCCTCTCGCTGCGAGCGGGACGCGCCTCATTCTCACTCTTCTCCTCGAGCTGCGCCGCCGCAATGCCCGTTACGGCGCCGCCAGCGCCTGCATCGGCGGCGGCCAGGGCATCGCCATGATCGTCGAATCCGTCTCCTAAATTTCCCGAGTTTGTCTCCGTAGGTCACGGCATGCGGTGCCCGTTCCAACTCGGCGCCGCCTACGAGCATCTGCCCCCACCACTATCCGACGTGTCATCCCGAAGCGGTTCTCAGCGAGGGACCTGCTTTTTCTTCTGCGTTTCGGTCCCCGCCCTTCACCATCTACTCGCCTCACACGCAAGTGCTCGATACCCAAATGCTATACTCCCCGCTCCCGGAGGTGCACCCCATGAAAAAATTCCATTTCCGCGCAGCCGTTCTCATACTCGCCTTTCTTGCCTCCCACGGCTCACTCGCCCTCGCCCAGGACTCGATCGCGCCTCCACAATCGCAATCCGTCACCACTCTCGGCGAATCCTTGAAACGTCCCGGCAATAAGCAGCTCCACATTTTCTATGTCCACGGAATGGCCGCCGACGGCCCCGGCTATTCCGAATCGTTGCCTCTTCGCAAAAGCATCTGCAAATACTTGAAGCACTGCGTCTCGCCGGAAGGCGAAAAAGAAAGCTGGGAGTATGCCGATCGAGGCAGCTTCGCCCTGGGCAAGCAGCCTCCCTCCTTGTCCTATCGCGGCGAACCCATTTGGCAGAGCCGCATCGGCGGCTCCCCCACGGAAGGTTGGAATGCTTCAGCGCCATTTGTGGTCCATTGGAAACTCGCGCGCAACGACGGCGCCCCTCCCATCTACGTGGACGAAATCAATTGGTGGCCGCTCGTTTTCGCCGTGAAGTGCCGCCAGATGATCGCCAAAGATGCTGGGCTCATCGGCCCCGGCGCGGCTTATCTTGACCGCTGCTCGAACCTGGATCCCGACACGAGTCCCGGAAACGAAGGCAGATTCCTGTCGTATCCCTGGATTGAAAAAGAGGACGCCGCAAAGCTCGAAGGAATGCCCGCCAAAGGTGCGCTCTTCAATCGCGGCGTCAAAAACGCTTTGCTCGATTGGGGCTTCACCGACGCCGTCCTGTCCGTCAGCCAGATGCGCTCCCTCCTTCTCGAAGGCATCCGCGAACTTGTTCTCAAGTCCGTGAATGTGGATTCCAACGGCAATCGCGCCGGCTCCACGGGGCCTTACCCCAATCAGGAATTCATCATCATTTCGCACAGTCTCGGAAGCTATCTCATCCTTTCCGCGCTCGATTACAAACTCCCCGATCCGGATTCAGCCTCCAATCAGCCGTGGAAGCTCAGCTTCGAAAAAGTCATGAACCAAACCTCCCGCGTCTACTTCTTCGCGAATCAAATCCGCCTTCTCGATCTCGCCAATCTCGAGCCCTCCGCTGGCGAAAATATGATCGACCACCTCAAAGCCTGGCGACAGTACCGCTGCCAGTTCCTCCTGTCTCACACCGATGGCCCTCCACCGGACTCGATTCCTCCCCAAATCGTCGCTTGGAACGACCCGAGCGACCTCCTGAGCTGGACCGTCCCGGAACTCAACAAGGACCTCAACGATTTAGTCGTCAATTTGCCGGTGAAGAACTCCATCCACTGGTTCTGGCTCATCGAAGATCCCATCGCCGCTCACGAAAATTACGCCACCAACCATCATGTCATCAGCGCCATGCTCAAGCCGCCAAAATCAAACCCGGCTACCGTCGAAAACTCCTGCAATTCGAGTCCCTCTCCTCCCTCCTCCCAATGACCATCTCATTCCCGCTCCCGTCGTCGCGCCTTCGCCTCCCCCACGCCATTTGACAACCCGCGGAATCTGCTCAATTCTTGTCTTGGCCAGGAGGGCAACGGATGGCGGAAGGTTCAGGCAAAATTGGAATACTGACAGGCGGCGGCGACGTCCCCGGCCTGAATTCCGTTATCAAATCGGTCGTCTACCGCGCGACGGAGATGGGCCGTTCTGTCCTGGGCATTCGCAAAGGATGGGAAGGCCTGACACATCTCGATCCTTCACTGGAGACTGACCTTCGCTACATCCGTCCTCTCACGCGCGAAAATACCCGTGCCATTGACCGCAGCGGCGGCACAACCCTTCACACCTCCCGCACCAACCCGCTGCGAATAAAAAAACACAACCTCCCCGCGCATATCCCGGCGCAAACGCTCGCCCGCCTCTCGAGCACCGGGGAAACATTCGACTTCACGCCCGTCGTTCTCCAAAACCTCGAGCGTCTCGGCATCGGCTGCCTCGTCGTCATCGGCGGCGACGACACACTCGGCTTCGCCACCTCTCTCTCCCGCGCCGGCTTCCCGCTGATTGCCATCCCGAAGACCATGGACAATGACGTCCGCGGCACCGAATACTGCGTCGGATTTTCCACCGCCATCACGCGCGCCAAAGAACTCGTCACCCGCCAGCGCACCACCCTCGGCTCTCACGAACGCATCGGCGTCTTCCGCATTTTCGGCCGCGACTCCGGTTTCACCGCTCTCTTCACCGCCTACGTCACGTCCGGCCGCTGCTTGATTCCCGAATTTCCATTCGATCTCGATCTCCTCTCGAGCCTCCTCACGCAGGACAAACGCGACAATCCCAGTAGCTATGCTTTCGTGATCGCATCAGAAGGTGCCGTGTGGTCCGGCCAGAAGGTGGGCGATTTCGGTGAAGCCGACGCCTACGGCCACCGCAAAAAACTCGATATCGGCCACGCGCTCGCAGAAATTCTCAAGCAAAAAACTGGCGAAGACACCATGTCGAGCGATCTCACCTATGACCTTCGCAGCGGGGATCCCGATGCCGTGGACCAGCTCGTCGCCACCACCTTCGCCAACATGGCTCTCGACCTCATCGGCTCGCAGGTCTTCGGCCGCATGGCCGCCGTCCGCGAAGGCCGCTACGCGCACTCGCCTTTGCCCGATCCCGTCCTCGGCCCTCGCACCATAGACGTCCCCAAGCTTTATAACACCGAGCGCTACCGCCCCCACTACACCGGCAAGCTCGGCAATCCGCTCTTCCTCATTTCTGACTAAGCCTTTCCTCCTGCTCCGGCTCGCAGGCGGCGCACGCGTCTGCTACTTGTCCTTCAGAATTGTCTCGCCTTTCACCAGCCATGCGAAACCGAATGCGACGATGGCGATGGACTCGAACCAGAACACAAGGGCGTGACCGGCAACACAGGAATCAGCCGTTCCCACCGGCGAAAGCTTGTACACAAGGATGACGCCGATGCATACGAAAATAAGCAGTCCACAGATGCGATACACCCAGTTCCTCTGGCGCTTTTGAGCAGTCATATTTTCTTTTGTCTGATTCGTCTTTGTGAATAAGAAAAGGGACATGCACCCGAGCGTGAAAAAAAGTAGCGCGGCACAAGTCAGATGTACATGCCCGATGCATTGTTGTGTTTCAGTCGGGTTGTCGCACGGAGTCGTCGGAAGGAGCCCCACTCCGATCGCGAAAACTCCCGCCAAAATCCCGGTTATGACATCCCATCCACCGTATCCTTTCGTCGCCAGAAGAAAGACTCCGATGGCGCACAAACTCCCGACGAACCAGGTTCCCATATCTGTGTAGTAGTAGCCGCTGACCGAATCTTCGATTCCGCTGCCTTGGAAGATGGTCTTACCGAATACCAGCGCGAAGGGAAGCGTGCATCCGATGATCCCAACAATCTTCCGCAATGCGAGGTAGGAAAGTTCCTCGGCGTTTGTACCGGGAAGTCTGTTCATGAGTGACCTCCAGCCGCTACGAGTTCGATATCGCGAGTGGTTTTTCAGGGGCCGATTTGTGCGGAGCCTTGCTGAGCCGCCTCAAGCTCATCCGGCTTAAACTTCATTTCCGTGTCGTGTACATACACCATCAGTAATCGAATTTCAATCTCTTAAAAATTGCTGCGGGATTTCGAGAGGGAATCTACGGCGCAGCTCTGCGAGTTACGGACATGCCCGCCGCCATGTTAGCGCATTCGGGCACCAGTCGCCCCTCCCCCGGATGCGGCGGCCCAGCGCTTCTCAACGGTTTGCTTAACTCTTCTTCGAGGTCACCGCAAAAAAAGCGGCGGCCTCCTGGTGGATGTGTTCGTGCCCGCACTTCGGACACTTAATCTTGCCCTTATCGTATTCCGCGAGGGTCAGGATCAGTTCAAACGGCTTCTTGCACTCATCGCAATAAAATTCATAGCGAGGCATGACGGCCTCCCTTTGCTTCCCTCAATCCTCCGTCTTCCGCGCCTACTCCTCAGCTTCGAACGCGATGAACTCCGGCTCCAGCACCGCCTGGATCACGTCCCGGCGCGAAATGATGCCCACGAGTTTCCCGTCCTTCGTTACCGGCACCCGGACGATGCGCCGCTCCTGCAAAGTCCGCATCACCTCTTCAATCGATGTTTCCACATCCACGGTGGCCGGTGGGCTGGTCATGAAGTCCGCCGCGGACACTGTCTCAAGCCTGCGCCCGTCAATCAGGGAATATACGATATCCGCTTCGGTGATGACTCCTAGAACCTTGCCGTCCGCCTCGGCCACGGGCATCCCGCTGAACCCATACTTGATAATTTGCGTGGCGATATCGCGAAGGGAAGCTCGCGGTGTCGCCGCAATGACGGGATACTGCATGACGTCCTTGGCCTTCAACGGCATCCGTGCCACGGTCGGTTGTACTGCTACCGGTGTTGCGCTCATGAGGGGAACCTCCTTGGGGAAGAGTTGCGGAGCGCGCGTTGGCCGCCGCTCCGACGCAGACATGCTCGGCCTGCCACCAGACGCTTGCAGTGACCGCCGTCACGCATCCCTGTGCGCTCCGCCGCTTACGAACCCGCTCGTGCTCCCCCTGTGAGTCCGCTACCTCCTAAACGTGTCCTCCCGCCTGTTTACACTGAGCGTAGCGAACGTGCCCTGAGTGAATGGGCGAAGGGAAGCCGTTCTCAGCGCGTATTTCGCGTCCCGAGCATGGCCGAGGGGCGAGGCCTGCCTGCCGCAGGCAGGGACCTGCTTTTTCCTTATTGTTTTGGCGCCGGCTGCGCCTGTTCCGGTGCGCCCACATCCGGATGGTCGCGCAGATATTGCGCCAGCGGCTCGTTACGCAGGACGAAGTTGAATCCGCGCTGCCGCGCCACGTCCACGGTCTTCTGCAAGTCCAATTGATCGAATTCGATCGTGTGCTCGGCCCATTTCGTCCCGCTTTCGTCGAGCGTCGTAAAGTGGAGCTGGTTGTCCACGAGCCAGTAGTCGGTCACGTTGTAAACCGTGCCATCCTTCAGATAAAGCTGAGGCAATTCCCGGCCGCCTCCCTCTAGAACGTAAGTCGGCCACTCGTAGCAACTGCTTCCCCACACCCAGCCCCAGAAGGGCCCGCAATATTCCCGCCCGGGTAGATTGAACTGCCACACCGGTGCCGGGCTGAAGTACGACCAGCCCCAAAATCCGAATTGCGGCGGCTCGTAAATCGGGAAGTACGGCCGGTAAATATGGAACCGGCGATGCATCGTCGGCCGCGTGATAATGCGTGTCGGCCCCGGCTGCGTGATCGCGCCCGGTCTCCCCGCGGTCCGCTGCGCAAGCGCGCTTCCCGCCATGCTCGCGATCGCGACGCCCAGCACAAGACCTATCAGCACCACTTGAGCAACAGCTCGCCGCCTATGTGGAGTGCGGTGGCTCGCCACCGCTTTGTTTTCGCTACTTGCTATCTGTGAGTCCCAAGCAGAGCTGCCATTCAGGAGAGGTTTAATGCCAGCGGAGGATTGACCTGACCGTTCATAAACGGAACTGATTTCAACTTTGCAATTTGAAATCGTCGGGACACGCGTCATCGCTCTCCTCCTTGCGGCGTGCACGTACTCCTCAGGAGGGCCGCCCATCTCTGCTTGCCCCAATTCTACTCCTTCTGTTTCTCGCTCGATTCGGCCTCCAAAGCGCTATAGGCGCGACATAAGTTAGCCCTGCCTACCGGCAGGCAGGCCGGTCCGGAAGGGTCAGTGAGTCAAGGCAATGTAAGGGCTGTAAGTCCGACATCATCTAGTTATCCTTCGCGCTCCTTTCGATTGACGTCCCATTAACTCAAGCTGTACGATTTGCATCGCAGCTAGCTTCCTCTCGACCGGCTTTGCGGATTCGTTCAGGGCGCCAGAAGGAGGGGTCATGCTCGCGCCATCGTGTTTTTCTGTTCGTCCGCCTTATTGTCCTCACGCTAAGATGACCACGGCCTCGCCTGCCAAACTCCTCCGTTTCCTATTTCTTCTCGCAGCTCTCGCTCTCGCACCGCGCCCCGCGCTTGCCCAGGCGCCGCCGCAATTTGTGTATGTCGCAGACACGAAAGCGGTCTTGCTTTACGGCTTTCAACTAAACACCACGACCGGCGCGCTCACCGCTGTCCCCGGTTCGCCATTCAACGAGCGCCTTGCCCCCAGCGCTCTGGCCGTGAATCCTGCCGGCACATTCCTTTTCGTCGCCAATGGGGCGGACAACGACGTTTCCGTTTTTCAAATTAATACAACGACGGGCGCGCTCACAGAAATTGCGAATTCACCCTTTGCCACCGGACTTGGAACCACCCCCACAGTCCTCACCACCGATCCCACGGGCACATTCCTCTACGTCGGGAACACCGCGAGCACGGGCAACTTGGGCGAGGGACTAACCACTCCAGGTGAAATCGACTCCTACTTCATAAACCCGACAACGGGAGAATTGACGCCCACGCCAAATTCCACTCCTCCGAACGGCCTCGGGGAAATAGCTCCGTTCGCTCCTGTCGGAATCTTCGCCCACCCCAATGGGCTTTGGCTCTACGTACAAGGCGGCAGTGGAATCCCGTGTAACGGTCAGACTTTGACGAATAATTGGGTCGCGGGCTACGTGATTAACCCCGCGACCGGCGACCTCACCTCCATTGGCAATTTTCCGACTTACTCGGGCCCGTCATTTACCTTAAGCTTGCAGGCCGATCCCGCCGGGACCTACCTCATCAACATCTGGGGCGAAAATTGCGACACTCTGGATACTTTAACGATTTCCCAGGCCGATGGGACGCTCACCCAGACGTCAGAATATCTCGGAGCGTTTCTCTCCAATAATGCGGGCTGTTCCCAACTCATGCGGTCCGGAGCGATAGATTCCACGGGCAGCTTCCTGTACACCTCCATCGCCTCGTTCTCCGAGACCCCCGCTGGCGTTCTGACGCCGGATGTCGTGTTCACGACCGGTACAATTCCCTTCGGGCCTTGGGTCGCCGATCCCATCGGACCCTTCGTCTTTGCCAATGACGGTTCGCTCCACTCTTACTCCATCAATCTACAGTCAGGTGTCCTCACGGAAGCTCCAGGCTCGCCTTATGGAAGTTTTGAAGTCTCCGAATCCTTTCCCCCGACGAACATCGCAGTCACTGGTGCCCCGCCGCGCACGTCGGCTCCGACGGCGGTATTTCTGCCCGCTTCGCTCACGTTCACGAATACTGCCCTTGGCGTCCCCAGCGCGGCCCAACAGACCACTCTTTACAATTCCGGGACAGCCACCCTCAACATCTCCGAGATTTCGATTTCCGGCGCGAACATGGCCGACTTCATGCAGACGAATACCTGCCAGGCGACGCTCGCCGCGGGCTCGAACTGCACTTTCTCGGTCGTCTTCACACCGAGCGTCCCGACTGGTGGAGAATCCGCGCAGATCAACGTGACTGACAATGCTTCCGGAAGTCCGCAATCGGTGAGCTTGAATCAGCCTGACCCCACCCCAACGCCTCCCGTGGCGGTTTTGAATCCCACGAGTTTGACTTTTGGAGACGTTGGTCTGAACTCCACTAGCGCCCCGCAATCCCTCACCGTAACGAACACCGGAACGCAAACACTCACGATTTCCGGCGTCACGCTCGGAGGCGCGAATCCCGGTGACTTTGGGCAATCGAGCAACTGCGTTGGAGCGAATCTGGCGTTCAATGCTTCGTGCACCGTCACAATTCAATTCGTCCCGCAGGCCGTCGGGCAGCGCACCGCCACGGTCAACGTAACCGACAATTCGAATTCCGGCTCGCCCCAAATGGAAATGCTCACCGGAACCGCTGTCAATGCGTTTAATGTCACGTCCACGGGACCGACCAGCATGACCGTCACCGGGGATATGCCCGCGGTGTACAACCTGAACTTCGCCCCCGCGCCCTATTTCCTCGGAACGGTGAGTTTCTCCTGCACGGTCGCGCCGGGTGGGCCTGCGTGCAACGTCTCTCCTTCGACCATGCAGGCCATTGGCACGGCGAATCCGTCGTCCACTCCCGTGAAAGTGACGGCGACTATGGTGTCACCAGCAGCCGTCCGCGCTGGATATTCGCCGGGTGGATTCCTGCCCCCAGGAGCAACCTCGGCGCCTCGCGGCATCGCGCTGGCCGCTTCCACTATGGTCGCTCTGTTTGGTTTAGCGCTTCTGGTTTGGCTCGCCACGCCGAAGCCGGCCATGCAGTTTGCCGGGTCACTTCGCACACGCCTGAGCGGCGTCGCGGCAATCGTCGTCCTGGGAATCTGCTACGCCTTGGCAGCCTGTGGCGGCTCCGGCGGCGGCTCGCAGTCGCCACCGCCGCAGAATTTCACCGTGACCATGACCGCAACCGCAGGCCAGGTCTCGCAATCCGTCAACCTGTCTCTCACCATCCAGCAATAGCTGACTCAAAGCGTCGCCGGCCCTGCCCGCCGCAGGCGGGCCTGCTTCCCGTAGCCATGGTGTCACGCCTCTCGGGCCCGCAAAAATGTAACCCGCGTACCATTGCCACGGACGTTTCGGTATGCAATAGTAATGTGGGGGATTTGTCGAATGACGAGCTTGAACCGACTGGGCAGGTCTCATTCCCATTTCGGGAAGAGCACGGAACAACTTTTATTGCGACCTCCCCTCCAGACCCAACCCTCAAGTTCCACTTCAAATCCCCTGGGCGCCGTGGCGGCTAATCGAACACGACAACGATTAGAAATCGCCGTAACTCCCTTTAGAATCATCACAAATGCGATTTCTAATCGAACATTTTTGCAGGCGCATGCGATTGCGTCTTTTCTACCCCCCGGTTCAGTCCACTCGGTGCCAGCTACTTTCTTATCGTCACATCCCGTTATTAGAATTCGCGCCACCTTACTGAAAACAAAGGACATCATTTTTTCTAATCGTCACATATCGCGGGTTCTGCTTCCCGGTCGAACCTGCGAGGGTCGTGCCAAGCTCCCCCAAACCTTCGCCACCACGGTTGCCTTTTCGCCGACCCCTCACATTCCGAGGGGTTCTTGTCCTTTACTTCCTCTACTTCCTTTATTTCCTCTACCTCTCAATTCTCCTTTACCTCCTCTACTTCCAAAATCTCCTCTGTTCCCTTACCCTACTACCGCGCAAAAAGGAGCATATCGAATGGCGATTGAGAAAGTAGGAGTTGTGGGCTGCGGGCTGATGGGGTCGGGGATCGCGCAAGTGGCGGCGCAGGCGGGTTGCCAAGTGACTGTGCGCGAAGTCTCGCAGCAACTGGTGGACAAAGGTGTACAAGCAATCGAGAAGAATCTCGGACGCCTGGTCGAGAAAGGAACGATTTCAAGCGCGGACCGGGACCAAGCTCGCGGGCGGCTGCGCGGGACGACCAATCTCGACGACCTGAAGCATTCCGACTTCATCATCGAAGCCATCATCGAGCAATTACCCGCAAAGCGCGAACTCTGGGCTGCTCTCGACGCCATCTGCCCGAGGCACACAATTTTTGCGAGCAACACATCGTCGCTTTCGATCACCGAGATGGCTTCCTTCACCAATCGCCCCGACCGATTTGTCGGAATGCACTTTTTCAATCCCGTCCCGGTGATGAAGCTGGTGGAAGTGATTCGCACGATTGCAACGGACCCGAAAGTTTACGAGGAGATCGTCGCGTTCGGC
>Ga0187781_10003822_pt1 | contig 11263 bp, 10 predicted proteins | sample 0715_SJ02_MP02_2_FD_132447 | JGI IMG/M metagenome (GOLD analysis project Ga0187781, IMG submission 132447) | Tropical peat soil microbial communities from peatlands in Department of Meta, Colombia - 0715_SJ02_MP02_20_MG | ecosystem: Environmental > Terrestrial > Soil > Wetlands > Peat | place...
AGACCGTGCCGCCAATGACAAGGCAGACCGTCATTCATTGAAATGATTAACAAGTATTTTTAGCATTGCTTTACCAAGACTCTCCCAGGGCTGGATTGCCCGCTTGGTACCCGCTGATCAGGGCTCCTCCGGGAGCCCTCTTTTTCGGGATTGCAAAAAGAAAAAGCCCCAGACGGGGCTTGAAAAGTCATAAGCCAGAAACCATCAGGGCTTCAGCATGCTCGGCGTCATCATCACCTTGAGACGAACCTGCTCCAGGTCGTGACGCACCCGATGGTTCAGCCACCAGACCGCGCCTTTCTTCACACTCCACAGCAGCGGCTGCTCGCCCAGAAGCTGGGCAGACAGACGCCCGATATAAGGTTGATGGCCAACCAGCACGATGGTCTTGCCGGCCTCGGGCCAATTCACCGCCTTGAGGACCGCCTCCACGCTGGCATCCGGATTCAGCTCAGGCATCACGGTAAAACGCTTGCTCAGCAAGGCAGCGGTCTGCTGGGAACGTTTGGCTTCCGATGCAAGCAGGATGAAGTCCTCCGGCAGTCGATCCCGCAACCAGGATGCCATCTGGCTGGCCTGTTGCTGGCCATTGCGTGTCAGCGCACGCGCCAGATCATCGGAACCTTCCTCGGCTTCGGCATGACGCCACAAGATCAGATCCATACTTCCTCCATTATTGTTATTCAACACCGCAAAAATGATTGATCAGCTTACACGCGCTGGATGTCAGCCAGATGTAGGCTGGCCGCGCAACACATCGCATATCGACAGGCGCTAGTGCAGCAAGGGGGCCAGCAGCGGCACCAGAATGGCCGTGAGTAGCCCATTGAGGCCCATGGCCAGGCCGGAAAAGGCACCCGCCACTTCTGACAACTGGAACACCCGTGCCGTTCCAATCCCATGCGCGGACAGCCCGGTCGCCGTACCCAATACCATATCGTCAGCCAGGCCCAGCACACTGAACAAGGGTTTGACGATAACGGCACCGAAAATGCCGGACAGGATGACAAACATCGCCGACAGCTCCGGAATGCCCCCCACCCCCTGCGACACACTCATGGCAATCGGCGTGGTGACTGCCCGCGTAGTCAGCGACAGCAAGACCTGGTGCGGCAAATCCAGCAGCCAGCCCACACCGACCGCACTGACAATGCCGGTAAAACTGCCCAGCACAATACAGATGGCCAATGGGCCCGCAGCCCGTTTCAGTCGGGACAGATTGCTGTACAGCGGCACCGCCAGGGCCACGGTTGCCGGCCCCAGCAGCATCTGAATCATCTGCGCCCCCTTCATGTAATCGCGATAGCCCGTACCGGTCAGCAATAGCCAGCCCAATACCAGCAGCACGCCGATCAATACCGGATTGGACAGCGGATGCCCCTTGCAACGCCGGTTGAACAGCACGGCCAGCTTGTAGGCCAGCAAGGTGACAAAGACGCCCGTCAGTGGCGAGCTGCGCATCACGGCCTGTGCCGCATCCAGATTCATGCCTGCTCCTTGTGATGACGTCGAGCCAAAAGCAGCTTTAGCAGCACACCGGGCAACAACAGGGTCAGCACGGTGGAAGCCGACAGCACTACCAGCAGTTGCCAGCCAAAACCGGCCAGCACATCGCGATAGGCCAGCACGGCCGCTCCAGCCGGGATGAACAACAAGGACAGATGCGACAGAAAGCGCGGCACATTCAGCCTGAGGCTATCCGGTATGGACTTGCGCGCCACCAGGGTCAGGAATAGCAGCAACATGCCCAGTACCGGCCCGGGCAGCGGCAGGGAAAAGGTTCGGCTGATCAACTCGCCAGCCAGCTGGTAGCCTACCAGCCACAACAGGGTTTCTATCATGATGAACATTCCGGCCTGGGCATCAGACCCAGGCCATCCGGCAAAATGGGCATGGTTTCATCATACCTGCCCCAGCCGCCCAGTGAAATAAACAGACAAGAGGATTGTCGTATCCGCGACGACAGACAGGACAAGCAGCCATCGGCTTTGGCATAATGCGCGCCATGATTCAGGATTCACACTGGCAGTTGCTGCCACCGGAACTCTCCCCCACCCTGCTGGAACTGGTGACCGAACCGGGTTCGCTTACCGAAAGGCTGATGGCCACCGGTCATCCGTTTGGGGTAGTGGTACAGGAACAAGGCCCAAGCACGGCCCATGCCGATGAACACAGCGCCCTGGGCTTGCCGGCGGACAGCCTGCTTTATGCCCGTCACGTGCTGCTGACCCTGGATGGCACCCCGGTGGTCTACGCGCGCAGCATTGCCCGGCTCGACTGCCCGGTCTGGCAGCCCATTCTGGACAGAGGCAGCCGCTCACTGGGCCTGACCCTGTTTGGCGGCTTGACCAGCCTGCAACGTGATGCCCTGCATTATCAGCAATTGCCGTCGCAACACCCGCTGGTCCATGCCAGCCAAAGCCATCAGCCCGGCTTGCCGGCACGGCGCTGCCGCTTTGTGCTGGATCAGGCTCCGATGATGGTCTGCGAGGTATTTCTGCCGGCCCTGGAAGGTTTCATCGCATGAATTTCCTGCATCTGCACGACCGCTATACCGTTTACAAGCAGCTGATGCGCATGGACAAGCCCATCGGCACCCTGTTGCTGCTCTGGCCCACTTTGTGGGGGCTGTGGATTGCCGGCAATGGCCAGCCGAACCTGCTGATCGTGCTCATTTTCGTATTGGGTACTTTTCTGATGCGCTCAGCCGGCTGCGTGATCAACGACTATGCCGACCGCCATTTCGACAAGCATGTACAGCGCACCAGCCAGCGCCCCTTTGCACGTGGCGTGGTGAGCGAGCGCGAAGCCCTGCTATTGGCGCTGGTGCTGGCCTTGCTGTCTTTTCTGCTGATTCTGCCGCTCAATAAACTGACCTGGCTGATGAGCGTGCCGGCGGTCTTTGTGGCCGCCAGCTATCCGTTTACCAAGCGCTTCTTTCCCATGCCGCAGGCCTATCTGGGCATTGCCTTTTCCTTTGGCATTCCGATGGCTTTCGCAGCCCTGAACAATCAAGTGCCATGGCTGGCCTGGCTGCTGCTGCTGGCCAATGCCTTCTGGACCGTGGCCTACGATACCGCCTATGCCATGGCCGACAAGCCGGATGATCTGAAAATCGGCATCAAGACCTCGGCCATTACCTTTGGCGACCATGATGTGACCGGCATCATGCTGTGCCATGCCGTGTTCATCCTGATGATGGCCGGCATCGGCCAGTATCTGGCACTGGGCTGGCCTTTCCTGATGGCACTCATCATCAGCCTGGGGCTGATTGCCAAACAGTATCTGGAAATCCGCACCCGCGACCGTGCGCTGTGCTTCAAGGCTTTTCTGGACAATAACCGGGTTGGCGCTGTCTTGATGGCCGGTATCGTACTGAGTTATCTACTCAAGTAGCCCGGCGCAGACAGCACAAAGGACGGGCATGCCCGTCCTTTGCTCATACGGCTGGCCGTTTATGCCGGCTGCAAGAATGCCGAAGCCCGGCCTTCCACTTGCAAGGCCACTTCGCTGCCGCGCTGCAAGGACTGGTGTCCGGGCACCCGCGCCAGCAGGGGGCTGGTCAGCGTGGGCAAGCGCAGGCGCACACAGGCATCGTGACCATAAAAGTCGATCTGCTCGATACGCGCGCGCGGGGCATCCGGGTGAGCGGCGGCATCGCGCAGTCGAATCTGCTCCGGCCGCAGCAATACATTCACCCGGCCATTCTTCGGGCCGTCACGCAGCGGCAAACGCCCCAGGGCACAATTCACCATGCCCTCCTCGGCCATTCCGTCCAGTAATACCGCATCACCGATGAATCCGGCCAGTTCGGCGGTCAGTGGCTGCCGGTATAGCTGTTGCGGCGCATCCACTTGCAGCAGTTTGCCTTGCCACAACACGGCTACCTGCTGCCCCATGGTCAGGGCTTCGGCCTGATCATGTGTCACGATCAAGGCTGTCGCTCCGGAGGCTTCCAGTGCCTGTTGCACCGCCTGGCGCGTTTCTACCCGCAATGCGGCATCCAGCGCGGAGAACGGTTCATCCAGCAAGACCAGCGCCGGACGAGGGGCCAGCGCACGGGCCAGCGCCACTCTTTGCTGCTGGCCGCCGGACAGTTGTTGCGGAGCGCGATCGGCAAACTCTGCTGGCAAACCCACCATTTCCAGCAATTCTGCCACCCGATGCCGGGCCTTGCGCTGTGCACGCGGTAGGCCGAACACGATATTGTCGGCCACCGACAGATGGGGAAACAATGCGCCTTCCTGCGGCACATAGCCGATCTGGCGTTTTTCCGGACTCAGGTGCACACCGGCACTGCTGACCAGCTGGCCGTTGAGCATGATGTCACCCGCGTCGCAGCGCTCGAAACCGCACAACAGACGCAGCAGGGTTGTCTTGCCACTGCCGGAGGGGCCCAACAAGGCCAGCATGGCTCCCGATGCGACCGTCAGATCAATGCCATCCAGCACGCTGTGCCCATTGAAATGCTTGCTGACGCCTTGAATAGAGAGTTCAGACATGATTGCTTCCGTCCTGAATCAGTGATCAGCCATTTCCCAGACCGGAAATGGCATTACGGCCCAGCAGCGACATCAGCAGCCAGGTAGAACACAGTGAAATGGCGGTCAGAATCAGGGCATACGGTGCCGCGGCGGCAAAGGCCAGCGCAGCCGTATCCGCCCAGATCTGGGTAGCCAGCGTTTCGGTACCGATGGGGGACAGCAACAAGGTAGCGGTCAGCTCGGTCACGATGGAAATAAACACCAGACTGGCTGCAGCCCCCAGGCCCGGCCCCGCCAGTGGCAGCACCACCCGCAGCATGGCCTGCCACCAGTTCAGTCCCAGCGAACGCGCCAGCTCTTCCAGCCGGCTTTCCGCCTGCAGCAAGGCACTGCGTACACTGACCATGGCCAGCGGCAGGAACAGAATGCTGTAAGCCAGCACCAGCAGCAGATTACTCTGATACAGGGGCTGGACAAACTGGATGCACAAGGTAACCAGCGCCAGGGCAATCACGATGCCAGGCACTCCCTGCACCAGATAAACGCTGCTCTCCAGCCAGCTGGAAAAACGACCGGGATGACGCGCCAGCAGATAACCCAGCGGCAAGGCCAGCAATGTTGTCAGCACGGCACCGCTTAGCCCCAGCTCAAGCGAAGAAAGCGTAGCCTGCCAGAGCAGCTCGGGTGAGACCTCGGCTGGCGTAATGGCCGCATCGCCGTGCTGGGTAACCCAGTACATCAGCGTGGCCAATGGCACCCCCAGGCTGACGATGGTCTGTAGCGCAAAAGCCAAGACCAGCGGCCAGCGGTATTTGCCCAGCGCATAGCGTTGTGGGGCTCGTCGGGCCCCGCGGTCACGCCGCTCATAGCTGGCCTGATGCCGGACACGGCGTTCTGCCCACAGGCAGACCAAGCCCAGCAGCATCAATAGCGCCGCCAGCAAGGCAGCGCCGCTGCTGTCAAAACCCGCGCGGTATTCGGCAAAGATTTCCGTGGTAAAGGTATGGAAGTGCAGCAGCATGAAAGCGCCGAACTCGGACAAGGTGCTCAGTGCCACCAGCAACATGCCCCCCAGCAAGGCAGGACGCAACTGCGGCAAAATCACCCGGAAGAAACAGGCCCATGGCCCCAGACCCAGGGTACGGGCAGACTCTTCCAGCGCCGGGTCCATGCCGCGCAAGGCCGCGGAGACCGGCAGGAAGATCAAGGGAGCATACGCAATGGTCAGCACCAGCCAGGCACCGTAAAAGCCTTGCAGCAGATCACTGAGCGAGACCCAGGCATAGCTGGTGACAAAAGTGGGCATGGCCAATGGCACGACGGCGAGCAAAGCCCACCAGCCATGGCCAGGTAATTGGGTCCGCTCGACAAACCAGGCGGATGCCGTGCCCAGCAAGGCACAGCTGCAGGTGGTGGCCAGGACGATCAGCAAGGTATTGCCGGCCAGCTCGCCAACCAGCGGGCGCAGCAATAGCTGCCGGGCCTCCGCCGGTTCAAACTGGCAGGCCTGCCATACGGTAAACAGCAAGGGCAGCAACACCAGCAGTGCTACGGCCAGGGCCAGCAGCCGCAGCGGCCAGCCCCCCACCACGTGGCGGTTGGCCGCCTGCCGCCAATTCATCAGCGCAGACAGCACTACAGCAATCCGGCCTGACGCAACAGACGGGCAGACTGGCTGTCATCGCCCAGCTTTTGCATATCCAGCGGCGGCGGCGTCAGTTGGTTGAAAGGCTTGAGCAGCGGCGACGGTGCAATACCCGGCAGCAAAGGATATTCATAAGTGATATTGCTCTTGGCCATGATCTGCTGGCCACGCGGGCTGATCAGATAGGCAATGAATTTTTGTGCAGCGTCCACATTATGTGCGCTCTTGAGCATGCCCACACCGGAAACATTCAGCAGTGCGCCGACATCAGCATTGGCAAAGTGATAGAGCTGGCTATGCATGCCCTTCACACCCAGTTCGGTCTGCAGACGTGCCCAGTAGTAATTGTTGATGATGCCCACGGCCACGCTGCCACGGTTTACCGCAGCGACTACGCCTTCATTGTCATCAAAAGTCTGGGCATTATCGTGCAGTCCCTTCAGCCACTGCGCAGTGGCGGCCTCGCCCTTAAGCGCATGAACGGCACTGACCAGCGGCAGGAAGTCACCATCGGACGGGGCAATACCCAGCTTGCCCTTCCATTGCGGCTTGGACAGGTCCATCAGGGAAGCCGGCATCTGTGCAACATTCGCCAGCTTGGTGTTGTAAACCAGAACATTCTCACGCGCCATCACCCCCACCCATTCGCCAGTCGGGGAGTTGAAACGGGCCGGAATGGCCGCCAGATTGGCAGCAGGCAGTTTGGCCAGCAGTTGTTTTTCCTGCAGCATCATCAGTTCCGGCGAGTTGGAAGCCAGATAGACATCTGCCGGCGAAGCCTTGCCTTCGGCCAGCAGCTGGGCTACCAGCTCCGGACCTTCACCTTCGCGAACCTTTACGCTGATTCCGCTGGTCTGCTCGAAATCCTTGGCCAGCAGCTTGACGGTTTGCGGGTGCTGGGCACTGTACAGTACCAGGCTGGCGGCACCGGACAGCTGAGACAAAGCCAGACCGGTAAGGCCGGCCAGCAGGTTGATGATGCTTTTTTTCATGACAATTCCTGGATGATTGACGCCGGCAAGCCGGCGTCGGGTAGCACTCAGAGCAGCGAACAACAAGTCAAACAATACTGCAGCAAGGTATGCCGGACGACAGACACAGCCCTGCTGCGTGATGTTGTCAGCCGCTGTTACAGACCGGCGAACAGCGAAGCGCCGATAAAGGCGTCACCCTGTACACCCGGCGGACAGGCAAACACAGCACTGGCCACATGCGTGGTGTACTGGTTCATCATGTCGCGCGCGGCCACGGTCTTGTTGATCTTGATAAAGCCGGTACGGGGATCACGCTGGTAGGCCATGAAGAACAGGCCGGCATCGTACTCCACGCCCTGGCGCCAGGGCGGCCAGCGCTCGGCATAGAAATTGGCACCGTTATCATAGGAATAGGCACGGCGCAGAATACGCGCCCCGTCATTTTCCTGTGGCGATGCCACGCGCGAATGGGCCGTTTCCGGAATGATCGGGTTGCCATCCTTGTCGGTGGCATCCAGCTTCATCGGTTCGAACTCGGCTTGCTGTCCCAGCGGAGCGCCGGATGCCTTGTAACGCCCGACAACCTCCTGCTGGAAGCCCAATTCCGTCTTGTCCCAGTGCTCCAGGGCAATACGGATGCGGCGCACCACCAGATAGCTGCCATTCTTCATCCAGCCGCCTTCGTCACCCACCCAGACGAACTGGTTCATCAGGGCCGGGTCCTTGGTGGAAGGATTATTGGTGCCATCCTTGAAGCCCATCAGGTTGCGGCCCGTGCTGCCGTCCTTGGGGGCACTGGCAAAACCGGCCTGGGCCCAGCGCATGCTGGCCACGCCCTCTGCCAGCGCAGCCAATTGGCGCACTGCATGGAAAGCGACCTGCGGATCATCCGCACACGCCTGGATAGACAAATCCCCCCCACTGATTTCAGGCACCAGCTGGTCCCCATTGAATTTGGGGATATCCACCAGGGCTGCCGGGCGGCGCGAGGCCAGCCCGTAGCGATCCACACCATCCTTGCTGAACAGGCCAGGACCAAAACCAAAGGTAATGGTCAGGCGCGCCCCGCCCAGACCGATGGCGTCGCCAGAGTCCAGTGGTGCAGCGTCCAGTTGCTGGCTTAGCGGCCGGGCCGTGTCGCCGTGACTCATGCGACGAGCGGCCACCGTCCAGCGTGTAAGCAGGGCAATCACATCGTCCCGCTTGGTGGTGGTCAGATCAAAGGCGGCAAAATAGCTATGACTTTGCTGCGGCGTCAGGATGCCGGCCTGGTGTATGCCTTCAAACGGCTCGAAAGCCGTTGCTGTCGGTTTTTTTACCAGTCCCTCCGCACGCAGCGCCGCACTGGCGCCACCCAGGCCGGCGGCCATCAGGCCACCTGCCAGGGCCAGCCCACCGCTGCCGAGCAGAAACTGCCGGCGAGTGGGCTTGCATACTTCGTCTTGCTTGCTCATTTAGCGAGTACCAAAGAGTTCACATCGTCAGATACATAGTAGAAACCATCGCCTTGAGCGGTCATGGCGATACCAAACAGATTACCGTTGCCCGGCGGTGTCATGGCCTTGTTGGTATTGATCCAGCGTGCAACCAGTTGGGTACCGGTTTCCGGATCGACCTCGACCACCTTGCCGTTGGAACCATTGGTTACCAGCAGGTGGCCCTGGGGGGTGGAGGTCATGGCCAGCGGACGCAACAGCAATCCGTCATGCGTCAGGGTGCGACCGATACCGGCACTGGTGGTGCGGGTGGTGGCATCCCAGATTTCGCTGATGCGATTGCCCAGCGCATCAGAAACATACAGCTTGTCGCCCTTGCCATAGGCAAGGCCGGTAGGTCCGATCAGGAAGACGCCCTTGTCAGCCTGCTCGCCAAAACCACCGGCAACCACGGTGCGGCTGGTAATCACCGGCGGCTTGCCGGCAGGCACATCCAGCTCCAGGCGCAATACGGTGGATTCGTTGATCACCGGCGGATTGCCCTTGGCGCTGCCCACGCCAAAACCGGCATTGCTGACGAACAGGGTCACTTTGTCGCCATTGTCGATCACCGCCATATTGCCCCAGGGGTCATTGATGTCGGGACCAGACCAGACATCCGCAACTTTGCCGGTAGGATCGAGAACCACCAGGCAGCCCGCGCCCTTGGTATCGGTCGTACCATCATTGCTGGGGGTACTGCCGACAATCACCCAGCCGCTTTTCAGCATGGTCATGGCGGTAGACAGGCCAACACCACCGGGGCAGTTGTGCAGGTCGCGCGGCAGTTGGGCAAACAGGGTCAGCTGCTTGCTGTCCGGGTGGTAATTGACAATGGTGCTGCCCAGGCCTTGCAGGTTGGCGGAGTTATTGAAATTGTCCACCAGCACGTCACCGGCCTTGATGCTGCCGGCAGAAACCGGAGCCACCGCGATGGCATACGGGTTCTGGTCACCGTTATCCGGCACGGTATTGGCCACGGTAAGGTGTTTTTTGATGCCCTGCAGGAAAGGAACAGAGTCATCTGCCTGGCTGGCATTGCTCAACAGTGCGGACGCCAGCAACAGGACTGACAATAGCGGTTTGGCCTTCATGAAATCTCCCTGGCAATGCAATAAGCAGGATGCCGCGCTGTCATGACGCGACATCCTGCGTTCTGTCTTAGAAAGTGATATTGGTACGCAGACCCACAACCCATGCATTCGGAATGCGCTGTGTCTGGCTGGCATCACTGCTCAGCACCACCCCGGCACCGGGTTTGATGGTGTATTGCAGATCCGCCTGCAACTGCCACCACGGCGTCAGCTGATACTGGTAGGTGGCTTCGAGGAAGGTTTCGTCGCTGCGCACCGGGTAAGCCGGATTACTGTTGAATTGCGCCGTATCCTGATCCAGCTCACGGGCATGGTTCCCGACCCGCACATAACCCAGTGCCAGACCGGCGACATCGTTGTCACGACCATCGAATGGTGCGGTCAACGTCATCCCGGCATTGGCGCTGAAGCTGATCAGATTGCGATCACCCGGCGCACTCATGACCCGGCCAAATACATTCAGCGTGCGCGAGCTATCCTCGGCCGGGCGCCATACCATCTGGTCGGCAATGGCATATACGCTGTAATTGCCATTATGTTGCGCGGCATTGCCATCACTGGCCGGATTCGACAGCGACAAGCCGTTGTCGTCATAACGCTGGTCGGCGGTCTGGGCATTCTGATACCAGAAGCCAATGCGGTAAGTGCCAGGCAGGCCATTCTTGCCCTTGCCATTATCCAGCGCACCATCCACCGGCTGGTTAATGGCATATTGCAGCTCGTTCAGCCACAGGCCACCGCCATGATGGCTGAATGTGGTGCCGTGATTGTCCAGTTGCTGCGCATCCCCCTGGCTGTTGCGTGCCGGATTGCCATCGAACAGGCCGGACAAGAAGGTAAAGTCGCTACCCAGGTGGGCGCGCAGACGCACGCCCAGCGAAGACAAGGGGTAGGCCGGACCACCGGCAACCATGTCATAAGACGGGACGGCCGGCCAGCCAAACATGGTGCCGACAAAAGTGGCGCCATACTGGCTGACAATGAATTCCTGATCGATACTTTGCTGACCAACCTTGATATCCACCTGACCATTGAAGAATTTTTGCTGGTACCAGGCTTCCCACAGGCGGGCGGTATTTTCGGCTTCGATGCCGCTGGCTGTCTGCAAGCTGCCTACATATTGCGAAGTAAACTGACGGCCATGGATGTCCAGCACGCTGATATTGGCATTACCACCGTCCCACAGACCAGCCAATTGGGTATCCAGGCCCAGGGTCAGCGTTGTCAGGCCCTGATAGCTGCCACCATGCTCAAGCCCGCCGCCGACATTGCTCAGGTATTCGCTGGTCTCACTCAAACCCAGCGTCATGCCATTACGGCCCAGCAGGCTGCGCAAACCGCCCATATCACCCAGCATATTGGAGCGGCTCCACATGCCGGTCCACTGACTGGCCGGAGCGGCTTTGATGGACTGGTCGGCCTCTGGCAAATCTGCCGGATTCACATCGCTGTCTGCCGACATTGCGGCTCGCGGCTGTACAGCCTCAGCCTGTGCGGTAGAAACCGTTCCCATTGCACCCAGGCACAGCGCCAGCGCAATCGCCAGATGTGATCGTTTATACACAAACCCGGCAGTGTCGTGCGCCTGCGC
>Ga0187781_10003823_pt1 | contig 11261 bp, 11 predicted proteins | sample 0715_SJ02_MP02_2_FD_132447 | JGI IMG/M metagenome (GOLD analysis project Ga0187781, IMG submission 132447) | Tropical peat soil microbial communities from peatlands in Department of Meta, Colombia - 0715_SJ02_MP02_20_MG | ecosystem: Environmental > Terrestrial > Soil > Wetlands > Peat | place...
GAGCAGAAGCTGACCGAAGCCGAAGCCAAGGCCGACGTGCTGATCGCGCAGCATCGCCGCGCCCGCGCCGTGGGCAAGGCCAGCGACGCACGCCTGACCTCCGGCGACGGTTCGAAGGCCGCGGCTTTCGATCGCATGAAGCGCAAAGTCGCGCACTCGGAGGCCGTGAGCCAGGCCAAGTCGGAAATCGCCTCTGACAATCTCGATGACCGTCTCGCCAAGCTGGAAAAAGAAGACCGGATCGAGCAATTGCTGGTGGAGTTGAAGACGAAGCGGGGCGCGTAGTGTGGTGCGGGCTTGTGTGGCGCGGGCACTCTTGCCCGCGAAAGTAAATGTGCGGACAGTGTGGGGCGCGGGCGTCCCCTTCGACAGGCTCGCGGCAGGCTCTGCCCGCGTTTTAAATATCGGGAGGGGGGCCAGTCTTCAGGATCTGGTCCAGTCCTCGATCTTCAAACGCTTCACGCGGTGGAATACTCGATCGTGGGTGACCAGCGTGGCGCCGGCGGCGAGTGCCTGAGCGGCGATCATCATGTCAAAGTTGGCCATGGGAGAGCCTGCGTCCTCCAACGCGCCGCGCAATTCGGCGTAGAGCTGCGCCGCCGCGGAATCCCAGGGCAGGATTTCCACCCGCAGAAAGAATTCATCCACCGCCTGCTTGAGCCGGGTTGCCCCGGGTTTGCGGTTGACTCCGAATCGAAGCTCGGCCTCTGTGATAACAGAGATTCCAATATCAGAAATAGGGAGCTTTGTCAGCTTGTCGCGCAGGCGCGGGAACTCGCCCTTAATCAGGTAGCTGGCGATGTTCGTGTCGAGCAAGTAGCGCACCGGCATCAGAAGAGTTTCCGTTTCTGCGGCGGCGAGAGGTCACGTTTCGACATGAAGTCTCGCGGGATGTCGAGCATATCAACCAGATCGAAGAAATCCTGCCAGGAATCAGGCCTGCGGGAAAGGATGACATCGCCCGTGGCCGGATCGCGGCGGACGTACACCTCCGAGCCGGGAAACCGGAAGTCCACGGGAAGGCGGACGGCCTGACTGCGGCCGTTGCGGAAAAGCCTGGCGGTATGAGCCACGGGGAACCCTCCTGATCGATACCATAGTATATCACATGGGTCTCTACCATGATATATATCACCTTTCAAAAACACCCTGTCGTTCGCCGAAGCTTGCGCCGGAACGAAATCCGCGGCTTCGTGTTTTCTTCGCTTTGGCAAGCGGCGCCGTGGGCAGGACGACGTCTGGAAATGAAAATCGTCGAGGTGCAGCAATGAAAGCCGGCCATCCCTGGTACCGAGTTGTCGCCCATACCGCCCTTGCATCCATTGACGCGCCTGCCTGCATCTCTTTATTCTTAGGCATAGTCACAATCCAAGGACGTTGATGAAGAAAGTTGCATTCCTGACCCTATTGGCCCTGGCGGCGGCAGTTCTGAGCTGCGGCACCCGTACTCCTACCACCACGGTCGAGACCACGACCAGCGGAAACTGGGAAGCTCAGCTTATCGGAGGCATCGGTCCGGCGAGCCAGCTGAACTTTGTGACTCAGTTCACACTCGACAATAACAATGGGGTGAGCGAGCCGTTCACCCCTACCGGCTTCAGCTTCATCAATGCAGGGCCGTGTTTCGTTACTACCAACAGCCCCACGGGTACAGCGTCGTTGAACACCAACTCGGCCAACCAGGTAACGGGCTCGATGAACTTTACCGTCACGTCGCTAACCCCCACGGGAAACACGCTTACCCTGAGCACGGGTACCAGTGGCGGCATCAGCGGCACGGCCAGTGGTGCGCCGGGAACGATCCTGATCATGACGAATGGGGTTGTCTGGGGGACCTGGAGTCTTACCGGGTCGTGCACCAGCGGTTTGACTGCACCTGTCCAAGGCACTTTCCTCATGTGCCAGAGCGCTACCACCTGTACCATTCCCTAGGGAAACTTTGATTAACTCAAGTTCTGTCATTCCGAGCGAGGTGGAATTGCCCGTTTACGAGCAATTCCCCGAGTCGAGGAACCTGCTTTTCCTCGCTGCCACACTTAATCAGTTTCCTGGAACTCCGCTCCGCGCAGTCAAATAACCGGGTCGATATCTGCCCGGCGTCGCGCCATCGCCTTTTGGCCCGACCCTTCCTTCCGCCTGCCCCGCTGCTATAGAGTGTGAGCCATGGGTCGTCCAATTACGCCGCGTCCAGTTACGCCGCGTTCAGTAACGCCGCGCGCACTCGACGAGATTGCCGAAGCGGTGGCCGCCCGCCTGATTGGCGATGGCCGCGTCGCGCTGAATGGCTTAGCCAGTATCGATTCGGCCACAGAGGGAGATCTGGTCTTCGTCGAGGACGAAAAACATTTGGCGGCGGCTCTGCAATCGAATGCCGGCGCGGTCATCGCCGGAGAATTCGCTGCCGCTGCTTCATGCCGCAAGCCCCTGCTCATCACCGACCACCCCAAACTCGCTTTTGCCCGGGCAGCGCGATTGCTCCGCTCGGGATCGCCGCTCGAAGCAGGTCGGCAGCAGGGGAATAGGCACGCGACGGCAGCGATTCATCCTTCCGCCGTGCTGGGTACGGGCGTCTACGTGGGAGAGCGGGCCGTGATCAGCGAACAGGCGCACATCGGGGAAAGAACGCGGATCGGAGCCGGCTGCGTCATCGGAGCCGGCGTCATCCTGGGCCGCGACTGTGAAATCTATCCCAACGTCACCGTCTATCCGGGAAGCACACTGGGCGACCGCGTGATCGTGCACGCCGGCGCGGTGCTCGGAAGCGACGGCTTCGGTTACGTGCGCGACCACAAAACCGGTCACTACGAGAAATTTCCGCAGGTCGGTCGGCTCGTGATCGAAGATGACGTCGAGATCGGCGCCAATGCAACCGTTGATCGCGGCGCGCTCGACGAAACGCGAATCCGCCGGGGAACAAAGATTGACAATCTGGTGCACGTGGGCCACAACTGTCAGATCGGCGAGGATGTCGTGATCGCCGCGCAGACCGGCCTGTCGGGAAGCATCGTCATCGAAAACGGTGTCGTGTTGGGGGGACAGGTAGGCATCGGCGAACACGCCACCATCGGCGAGGGAGTCATGCTCGGCGGGCAGGGCGGAGTTTTGCCGAACAAAGTCTTGCGCGGCAAGGGCGTGGCGTTCTGGGGAACTCCAGCGCAACCGCTGCGGCAGTATTTGAAGCAACTGGCGACGCTGGCGCGGCTGGCCCGGAAAGAATAAAGAGCGATCGTGATTAAGCCTCGCGGTTCGGCTTTGGGGATCCCACGTCTCGCAAAAGCGGCGAGACATGGGGCACCCCAGGTTAGGAATGGGACGTGGCACTCCTGGTCATCGGCGGGCATTCGCGCAGCGTGGGCAAGACCAGCGTGGTAGCCGGGTTGATCTCTGCCCTCGGTGAGTTTGGCTGGACGGCGGTGAAGATCACGCAGTACGGCCATGGCATCTGCTCGGCCAGCGGCGGGGAATGCGACTGCGCCACCGCCGATCATTCGTGGGCAATTTCTGAAGAGCGCGACCGTTCCGGCGAATCGGACACCTCGCGCTTCTTGCTGGCCGGAGCGAGGCGGGCGTTGTGGGTGCGGACCGAACAGGGGCGGTTGGCCGAAGCCATGCCCGAGTTGAGGAGAAGAATTGCGGACGCGGGAAATGTGATCATCGAGTCCAACAGCGTGCTGAAATTTCTGCGGCCGGATCTTTACCTGACGGTTCTTGATCCGGCAACCACTGACTTCAAGAACTCAGCACGGGAGTTCCTGGATCGAGCCGACGCGGTGATTTTGCATGAGAGCGCGAGCGGGCCGGCATGGCAGGCGGTTTCTTTGAAGCCAGTGGCGGAAAGGCCGGTCTTCCGCATTACGCGGCCGACTTACGTCACGCCAGAGATTGTGGAGTTCGTTCGCTCCAATCTGGCGGCTCACGCCGAGACGGGAAACCGATACGGTACGGAGCCGCACCGCCTCTGAAACAGGTTTCCCTCAGGGGCTAAAGCCCCGTCATTTTCTTTCCGGTGGCGGCACGGTTGAAGAGTGTGCGTGAGGACTCCTCTTTCGCCCCTTCGGGGCTTGCGTTTGTCCCACTTGGCCCCCCCACGGCTTACGCCGTGGGCCGCACTCCTTCGCCGCTTCGCGGCTAAAAACCGCCTGTGCTGTACCACCACAGGCGTGAAATTCGAGTTCTCACCCACACTCTGAAGCCATGCCACTTCCCAAAACCGCTGCCAACTGACAACTGAAACTGAGAACTGAGAACTGAGAACTGACAACTGACAACTGACAACTGAGAACTGAGAACTGAGAACTGAGAACTGCTTTTGTTATCCTTGCCCGTGCGGCAAATTCATTCCAGCGCCTGGCTTCTGGTGGTCTTGTCGGCAGTTCTGCAAATACTGATCTTTCCTCTTCCCGGCGTTTATGTCCTTTCCTGGCTGGCGCTCACACCGCTGATTGTCGCGCTGCTGCGCGCGCGTCCGGCCGGCGAACTGGAAACTCTGGATGGCGTCAGATTGCGGCCCGCCGCACCCGGGCAGGCGTTCCTGCTGGCCTACCTTTGCGGGATCTTGTGGTACGCAGGGACCTGCTACTGGATCTACGACACGATGCGCCAGTACGGCGGACTCAGCGCGCCACTGGCGGCTCTGGCGCTGTTTTTGTTTTGCTGCTACCTCGGTCTCTACCACGGATTATTTGGTCTGCTCCTGAGCCTGCTGGTCGACGGGTCGCGAGATTTTCGCCGCGCTCTGGCAACAGCGCCATTTCTCTGGGTAGCGGTGGAACTGGCCCGCACTCGCGTCACCGGATTCCCGTGGAATTTGCTGGGAATCGCCCAGGTGGATAACGTTGCCCTGTGCCGCATCGCCGAATGGACGGGCGTGTACGGCATCTCTCTGGAGATTGCGCTGGTGAATGTTGCGTTGGCCGCAGCGTTCCTGGTTCCGCGGCAGAGGCGCGGCGCGATGTTGACGGCAGCGCTGGCTGCCGCTGCGGTCCTGCAGGCGGGGAGGTTCATGGACGCTCCGGCGGCTAGCGCCGACCATGCCGCGCTGCTGGTGCAGCAGAATATTCCGGTATCGGCTGACTGGACGCCTTTGTATTTTCAGCAGACGCTAAACGAACTGGTGGAGCTCAGTGTGAGGCCGGCCGCCAGCTCCGAGGCCACGAAAGTTAACTTGATCGTCTGGCCGGAATCGCCCGCTCCCTTCTTCGACAACGATGCGAGATTTCGGAACGTGATCAGCGACCTGGCGCGCCAGAACCAAGCTTGGATTGTGACCGGGGTCATTGGAACTGGATCGACGCGCGCGAGCGGAAAGACTCCTCTGTGGTTCAATTCCGCTGTGCTAGTCAGCCCCACAGGTCAGTGGACCAGCCGTTACGATAAAGTCCATCTGGTTCCTTTCGGAGAGTATCTGCCCTTTCCCCGCCTGTTATCGTTTGCCGGAGGCCTGACCAGGGAAGTCGGCGAGTTTGGGCGGGGGACATCGCGAAAACCGCACGATGCCGGCGGCGAACAACTTGGCGTATTCATCTGTTACGAATCTGTTTTCCCCGATGAAGTGCGGCAGTTCGCCCGGCCTCGGTCGGACGACCTCCTTTCAAAGGGCTTCGTCGATTTTCCTGGCGCGCAGGTTCTGGTCAACATTTCCAACGATGGCTGGTATGGAGACAGTGGCGCTTACGCGCAGCATTTGAACCAGACTCGCATGCGTGCCATCGAGAACCATCGCTGGCTTCTGAGCGCGACCGATACCGGAGTTACGGCTTCGATCGATCCCTGGGGACAAGTCGTGGCGCGAGTTCCCCGCAAGCAGCGAACCGCGCTGATCGCTCCCTACGCCCTCACTTCCGTAACTACTCTTTACACGCGGCACGGCGACTGGTTCGCCTATGGCTGTGCGATAATTTCTGTGGGAGCGCTGCTGTCGCGCTTCGCGCTCTCCAAAAACCGCAGGAAGGCTGATCAGTCCTCATGAATCAAGAGTTGGAACAGTCCTACGAGAAGTTGAGCAAGAAAGTACAAGAACTCCGGGAGTATCTTTGACGCGGGGAATCTCCGTCCGCAACTAACCGAAATCGAAAAGCAGGCTGCCGACCCGGCGCTTTGGTCGAATCCGCAAAGGTCGCAGCTCGTCATGCGCGAAAAAAAACGGTTGGAGCATGTGCTCTCGACCGACGCCGACCTGGCACGGCGCAGCGACGACATCGCCGCCTATTTTGAACTCGCAAAAGAAGGCGAGAATGTGGACGTCGATCTGGAGCGAGAGATCGGCTCCCTAAGCGATCTGATCGACAAGCTTGAAACCGAGACCCTGCTTTCCGGAGAGAACGATGCCCGGAACGCCATCGTGACCATTCATCCCGGTGCGGGCGGCACCGAGTCCCAGGACTGGGCCGACATGCTGTTGCGCATGTATCTGCGCTGGGCCGAGCGCCAGGGATTCGAGACCGTCCTTTACGACTATCAGCCGGGCGAGGAGGCTGGGCTGAAATCGGCGACATTCGCGGTCAATGGCGAGTACGCCTACGGGCTGCTCGTGAGCGAAATCGGTGTCCACCGGCTGGTGCGTATTTCCCCGTTCGATCAAGCCAAGCGGCGGCATACTTCGTTTGCCAGCGTATACGTGTCGCCGGAAATCGACGATACCATCGAGGTGGTGATCAAGCCGGAAGACATTCGCGTGGATACCTACCGCTCCAGCGGCAAGGGCGGGCAGCACGTCAACACCACCGACTCGGCCGTGCGCATCACGCACATTCCCACCGGCCTGGTGGCCAGTTGCCAGAACGAACGCTCGCAGCACAAAAACCGCGACCGCGCCATGAGCATGCTGCGCTCGAAGCTCTACGAGTTTGAGATGGAGAAAAAGCGCGAAGCCACGAAGAAGATCGAGGATTCCAAACTCGACATCGATTTCGGGTCGCAGATTCGCTCTTATGTGTTGCAGCCATACCGGATGATCAAGGATCATCGCACCAAAACGGAAGTCGGTGACGTGGACCGCGTGCTCGATGGCGACCTGCAACCGTTCATCCGGGCGTATCTGCTGGCCCGGCGCGGGGAGAAACGATGAAGGCGAAGAGCAAACCACAGAGGGCACAGAGGCCGCAGGGCTCAATAAAACTCGGTCCTCGCTTCATGCGGGCGTTTCAGTTTGCCGCCGAGAAGCATTCCGGTCAGACGCGCAAGGCCTCGACGATCCCCTACCTCGCGCACCTGATGGGGGTCGCGTCACTCGTGCTGGAGGCCGGCGGCGATGAAGACCTGGCGATTGCGGCCCTGCTGCACGATGTGGTCGAGGATTGCGGTGGAGCGCCGATGCTGAAAGAAATCCGACGCCGCTTTGGCGACCGGGTCGCCAAAGTAGTGGACGGATGCACCGATGCCGATACGTATCCCAAGCCGCCCTGGCGGGAACGCAAGGAAGAGTACATCCGCCACTTGACCAAAGCGGATGCGGACACCCGGCTGGTTTCAGCGGCTGACAAGCTGAATAACGTGCGCTCCATCATCAGCGACTACCGTGCGGTAGGCGAGTCCGTCTGGTCACGGTTCAAAGGCGGACGCGAGGGCACTCTTTGGTACTATCGCACTTTAAGGGACGAGTTTCTCCGCCGTCCGCCCACTCGCGTGACGCGGGAATTTGAATTGGAAGTGGAAGAACTGGAATCATTGACACAAAGCAATGAGCGATGAGCGATGAGCCATGAGAAGCCTTAGCTCGTAGCTCACGGCTCGTAGCTCGCAGCTTTTTCTATGGCACGCACCATTGATCAAATCCGCGCTTCGAAACTTCCCTCCCACATGATGCAGTTTGCGGCTCGCGGAGCGCTCCAGGTTCCGCCGGCTGAGAACATCGAGATTCTGGTTTATCTTGCCCGCCACAACAAGATCTTCGGCGAACTGGCGCGTATGACCCTGGCCGGGTGGGATGAGAAGGCCTCCCTGGCGTCCGCATCCGATCCCCAGACCCCGGCCGAAGTTCTCGAATACTTTATTTCGCCCGAGAACCTGCGCCCGAAGTTGCTGCCCGCGTTGCTCGAAAATCCGTCGGTGTCGGAGGGACAACTGGCGAAGCTCGCCCTGGGTGCCCTGCGGGAGACCATTGAGGTCATGCTCAAGAGCAAGCGGGTGCGAACCCTGACCGGCGTTCTCGCCGTTCTCAGAGCCAATCCATACCTGAAGAAGGAAGAAGCTGCCGAGGTTGATCAGGTTCTTAGTGCGAGCGCCGTCACCAGCGCAGTCGGGGGGACAGACGAGCCAGCGGATACCGGCCAGCCCGCCCCGAAAGTAGATCAGAGCGCGGAAGAACCGACAGGCAGTCAAGCGGACAGTGCCGCCGAGCCAGCAGCCGCGGCAGAACACGATGAGGAGGTCTCCGCTTATCTCAAGGAACACGCCCATGAAATTGCTGCCGAGGGCGAGAAACCTTTTCAGTCGATTGGCGGGGTGGTCGAACTGCTGGGGCCCGACTATTTTCCCGTCACCCAGCGCGCGGAAGTGCCCCCGCCTGAGGCGAAGGCTGGAGATCCCCATTCTCCTGCCCACCACGCGGCGAAACACGGTCCGGCCGGGATCACCAAGACCATGACTGAGCCCGAACGCAAAAACACGCTGCAGAAGATCAATGCTCTCGACGTCAAAGGGCGCATCCAGCTGGCTTTAAAAGGCAACAAAGAGGAGCGCTCCATCCTGATTCGCGACGGCACCAAGGTCGTGGCTCTCGCCGTGCTCGATGCGCCCAAGCTCTCCGATGGCGAAGTCGAGCAGATCGCCAGCCAGAAGAATGTGCTGGAAGCGGTGTTGCGCCAGATTCCGCTGAAACGCCGCTTCATGAAAAACTATATTGTCGTGCGGAATCTGGTCGCGAACCCGCGCACGCCGCTCGATCTCGGCCTCGGCTTGATGAAAAACCTGCTGGCCCAGGACCTGAAGAATCTTTCCAACAACAAGGAAGTTTCCGAGACGATTCGCAAACTGGCGTTGAAGATGTACAAGCAGAAAATGGAAACTGCCAACAAGAAATAAGCGAGGAGTACCCTTGGCTTCGTTGCCATCTGATCCCATCGCCGATTTGCTCAGGCGCGCCAAAACCATCGCCGTGGTTGGTTTATCCGGTAATCCCCTGCGCCCCAGCCACGGCGTTTCAGCCTATATGCAGAGCCACGGATATCGCATCATCCCGGTGAATCCCCGGATTGAGGAATGCCTGGGCGAGAAAGCCTACGCCTCGCTCGTCGATATTCCGCAAAAAGATGTGCCGGAGAAAATTGACATCGTCGACATTTTCCGCCGGCCCGAGTTCGTGGAAGAGATTGTCGATCAGGCCATTCAGCTCAAAGTCCCAGCCATCTGGATGCAGGAGGACGTAATCCACGAAAAGGCTGCCGAGAAGGCGCGGAAGGCTGGGATCTTCGTGGTGATGGACCGCTGCATTCTGAAAGAGCACAAGCAGCGGCTGGGATAAATGTCTCTGTCATCCTGAGCGTAGCGAAGGGTCCCATGTCTGCCGGGTGCCCCATGTCTCGCTGCATTTGCGAGACATGGGAACGAGGTATGACCGGGAGCGTCGTTCCCACATCTCGCAAAAGAAGCGAGATGTGGGGCACCCCAGGTTTTATGCCCTGTGTCGGCAACCTGGGCCGCCCGGGCTGGTTACTCGCGACGCCGGTCCGACTTAATCTTCCTGATTTCTTCCAGCCGCTCCCGAATCCGCTTCTCGATCCCTTCACTCGTCGGATGATAATAGACCCGCCCGCGCAGATTATCGGGCAGGCACTGCATATCCGTGACTTTTTCGTCGAAGTCGTGCGCGTACTGGTATCCCCGGCCGTAGCCCAGGCCCTTCATCAAAGTGGTGGGCGCGTTGCGTAGGTGCAGCGGGACCGGATCGGCCGAGGTCTGCTCCACGTCCTGCTTCACATTGCCATAGGCCGTGTATAACGCATTCGACTTGGGTGCGGCCGAAAGATAAACCACAGCCTGCGCCAGCGCCAGATTGCCTTCCGGCATGCCGATGAAGTCCACCGCGTCGCGCGCCGCCATGCACAGCGAGAGCGCGCTGGGATCGGCCAGGCCGATATCTTCCACCGCCATGCGCACCACCCGGCGGGCAATATAAAGCGGATCCTCCCCGGCTTCGAGCATGCGTCCGAGCCAGTAGAGGGCGGCGTCGGGATCGCTATTGCGCACCGATTTGTGCAGCGCCGAGATCAGGTTGTAATGCTCTTCGCCGGTCTTGTCGTAAAGCAGAACTTTCTTCTGCAGTGCATCGCGGACAATTGCGTCGGTCATCTCTTGTGGAGCGGTTGCCCCACCCTTCGCGCGTTCTTTGCGAGAGGGTGGGGAGCTTTGGGGTGCCCCAGGTCTCGCCGTTTTTGCGAGACCTGGGGATGTTGCGGTTGCTTCACTACTTCGATTTTCCCCGGTCGTAACTCCCACGTCTCGCAAACCCGGCGAGACGTGGGGCACCCCATTTTCATTGGTTGGGCTGGAGGCCAGCCCCGCCGCGACTTCCAGCACGTTGTAGGCGCTGCGAGCGTCGCCGCTGGTATAGTTGGCAATTTTGCGGAGGACTTCGTCCGAAGCGGTCAGATTCATTTCGCCCAGGCCGCGCTCGCGGTCGCTGAGAGCACGCCTCAGCAGCAGCACAATTTGATCTTCGGTAAGCGGTTGCAAGACGTAAACGCGACAACGCGAAAGCAACGCCGAGTTGATTTCGAACGACGGATTTTCCGTGGTCGCGCCGATGAGCCGGATGTTGCCCTTCTCGACGTGGGGCAAGAACGCATCCTGCTGCGCCTTGTTGAAGCGGTGAATCTCGTCGATGAAGACGATGGTCCGCGTGCCATACTGGCGGGCCCGTTCGGCGTCGGCCATGACCTGCTTGATTTCCTTGATTCCGGCAAGCACGGCGGAGAATTCAATGAACTCCGCCTTGGTCATGTTGGCGATGATTTTGGCGAGTGTGGTTTTGCCTGTGCCGGGAGGTCCCCAGAAAATGAGGGAGCCCATGTCGTCGCGCTCGATTTGCGTACGCAGCGGCTTGCCGGGATTGATCAGTTGCTCCTGCCCGACGAACTCATCGAGCGTGCGCGGGCGCATGCGGTCCGCCAGCGGCCGCGTCGTATCGGCGGCACTGCCGGCATTCGGGATGGGCTGAAACAGGCTCACAGGGTCTCGGAAGAATACGCTTCAGCTTAACTCAAGCGGGATGGAGAGGCGAGAAACGCCGGACCGCGGGTAGGGGCTCATTTTGCCCTGGATGA
>Ga0187781_10003824_pt1 | contig 11261 bp, 13 predicted proteins | sample 0715_SJ02_MP02_2_FD_132447 | JGI IMG/M metagenome (GOLD analysis project Ga0187781, IMG submission 132447) | Tropical peat soil microbial communities from peatlands in Department of Meta, Colombia - 0715_SJ02_MP02_20_MG | ecosystem: Environmental > Terrestrial > Soil > Wetlands > Peat | place...
AATCGCGCGCGTGGGATCGCGGAAAAAATAAAACACAAAAAGCCCCAGAAACACCAGCACACCGCCGGGCCACCACCAGCGGAGGCACAGGCACACTAAGCCTCCAATTAACGGCGGCACTCCAAATTTGTAGGCGTCTTTGACCATGTTCCCAGGTTGCCGGGCCACCGACAGAGACAAACTGAAAGCCGCCTGTCCGCGCAAACCACCGGCAGGGGGCGCTTTCTGTCCCCTTGTGTATGCAGATGTATTGTACGACAAACGAGAGGGGTGCTGCCCGTCGCTCAGCGCCGCTGATGCGAGTGGTTATGGCGCGCGATGATCATTTCCATCTGGTCCTTCAGACGCAGTTTCATTTTCTTCAGCGTCACTTCCAGGGTCAGGTCTTCCGCGCTCAGGTAGGGTTGCTTGACGAGTTGTTCGAGTTGAGCTGCACAGCGGGTGTGTTCTTCTGCGAGGTGCCGGAACTCCGAATCATTTTCCAATAGGGACTGCCGTATATCGTGTGTCGTAATCGGCATGCACTCCCTCCAGATTGGATCAGGCGTTCACATAGCGGTAACAATTACCACAGTCGGAGGGGCGGCGTAAATAGCCTGGCCAAGGCATTTGTGGATTTTGATGGCCGGTACTACTGGAGGGCCTCGGCGTCTTTGGCCGCCTGGGCCAGAAGCTCCTCGAGGCGCGGAAGCCAGGCGAGGTGCTCGGGCTTCATCAAGACGGAGCGCAGGCAGACGACGGAGCTGCTATCGGCGTCGAGGCTGATGGAATCCTTTGCGAAAAAGCGGACGGGCAGGCGAATCAGGGCGAGATGAAGTCCGCGCTTCGCGGCCGCATCGAAAATGCGCTGCGTGAGCGAAGAGATTTCGCCTGCCGATTGCGCGCGCGGCGCCCAGACGATGATGTCGAGCTCCGGCGCGAGCGGAACGAGCCAGCGGGAATTCGCGGCCAGGCGCTGGTGCATCTGGCGCGCCGCCTCGCGGCACTGCTCGAGCATCGAGGCAAATTCGCCGCAGCGGACGAGCGGGAGAAGACGCATCGTGGCCCACAAGGCCACGGCGGATGCTCCGGGCCGCGAACATTCCAGGCTGATTTCGCCGAGATGCAGCTCCTTCGAAGTGAAATAGGTGTACGGCGAATCGTGCTTGTAAACCGTTCCCACGGCCGGATCGCCAAAGAGCACGCAGCCACAGCCGTACGGCTGCAAGCCGTGCTTGTGCGGGTCTATCACGATCGAGTCGGCCTTGGGAATCGAATCGTACGCAGTGCGCGTTTCCAGCGTCAGATTCGAAGCGAGCGTGAAATAGCCGCCGTAGGCCGCGTCCACGTGCACGCGAAACGGATGTTGCGTGCGAAGCTTCAGGATTTCGGGCAGCGGGTCCACGGAGCCAGTGCCGGTCGTGCCCATGGTGGCAACCACGCAGCCGACGTCGCCTTTCTCGATCTTCTCGGCGAGAGCTTTCATATCCATGCGCCCGCGCGCGTCGGTCGGAACGGCTTCAAACGGCAGTTTGAGGACGGAGCTGATACGGCTGTGCGTGTAGTGCGACTGGTCGGAGGCCAGGATTTTTTTCCCCGGCGCAAGCTGGCCTGCGACCCACAACGCCTCGAGGTTTGCCATTGTTCCGCCGCCGCAGAGATGGCCGAGGTGCTGCTTCCATCCAAACATGGCCGCAATTCCGGCCACGGCTTCCCTTTCCATTTCCGAGCTGGCGCGGCCTCCGTCGAGGGCATGATTATTGGGATTGATCCAGGTGGCGAGGGCATAGGCCGCGCGGGCGACAGGGTGAGGAGGCTTGAGCATCTGCCCGGCATACTGCGGATGAAAATACGGATAATTGTCCTGCATGCGCGTGGCAATCTCGGCCATCACGGCATCGATGCGCGAGCGATCCGCGCCCGCAGCGGGCAAATCCGGCAGCGCAGGAAAGCCCTGGTCCAGGGTCTCGAGCGCTACGGCCAAGATGCGCAACGTGTCCTTCTCCAATTTCATCGCCGGCTAGGCTCCTCGATTCGGTGCCATGGGATTCTAGTCCGTTCCGCGCGATAGCGATGCGGTGAGCAAGAGGGCATCCTCGATGGGCGAGGTGTAGTACCTCGGGCGGCGGCCCGTCACCTCGAAATGATTCCGCTCGTAAAAACGGAGCGCAGCGAGATTCGACGCGCGCACCTCGAGCATTGCTTCCGCCGCCCCGAATGATTTCCCCCACTCAAGCGAGGCGCCCAGCAGCGCCTGACCGATGCCGCGCCTCCGGTCGGCCGGGCGCACGGCAAAATTCAGGATTTCGAGATCCCCTGCGATCCGCCGCGCCACGAGAAACCCCAGCACTTGCGCCTTGTCCTCGCATATCCAGCCGGCCATTTCGCCGTGCGCGACCCGGTCGTAGTCCCACATGCTCCACTGCGCGATTTCCGGACATTGGCCCTGAATGAAAAGGATCCCCTCGATATCCTCGGAAATGACGGGCCGGACTTGCACTGCTACGAGGGGCCTTTCAAGTGAACTTCGGCATCGGTTCGGCGGACGTAATTTGCGTCGAGCGTGAGCGCATCAGAAAGTTCGCCGCGTTGGGCGCGCCCGCAGGCCAATTGCCCGATGAGTGGAGCCAAAACCGTTGAAACCTGCTCGATATGGATGGAATTTTTCTCACTTTGAGAACTTTCCGAGGGTATTACTCCCGGTACCGGCGTGACAATCGCAACTTCTTTTACAGCCGATTCTCTCAGTACAGCTTGAGAAAATTCCGCACGAGTCATCACGCACTCTTCCCCTTCGAGTGCTAACCCATTGCTGCGGCGATAGTAAAACGCGAAATAAAGCTCGCCTCGGTGCGCATCGAGCACGGGAATCAGGACCGGCGCCGTTGAGTGAGCCTGCGCCGCAACGGCTTCAAGAGCGCTAACTCCGGCCGCGGGCTTCTTATAGACCTCTGCCCAACCCTTCACCGCCGTGAGTCCCACGCGCAGTCCCGTAAACGAACCGGGGCCTGCAGCGACAGCGAAAAGATCAAATTGTTTCAATTCGAGACCGAGATCTGCCAGAAGAAAATCGAGATGACGAAACATTCGGGATGAATATGTTTCATCCGTCCAGGTAGAAACGACACCGAGGATTTTCTCATCGCGCAGTACGGCAAGGCTTCCCGCAGGCGAGGAAGTATCCAAAGCAAGTATGAGCACGGATGCGATTATAGGGCAATTCCAGTGCCATTCCCGCGAGAAACGCGCGTTTCTCCGGCCTGCCAAAGTGCTGCTTTTTGTGGAGTTTTTCTTGACGAGGCCCTTGCATGTGCCTAAACTTGAAACATGCTCCTCGGGGGGAATCCACACATGGAATTTAAGCTAGGCGAAAAAGTGGTCTATCCGAACCATGGTGTAGGGATCATCGAACAAATCAGCTACGGATATGTGAATGGGCGGTCAGAACGCTTTTACATGCTCAAGATAATTTCCAGCGGGCTTAAGGTGATGGTTCCGCAATCGAACGTGGAAAACGTCGGATTGCGAGCCATTATCCGGGCCACGCAAGCCGGCGAAGTGATTTCCTTCCTCGAAAGAGGCCGCTCCGCTTCCCACCACGATTGGAAACACCGCTTCAAGGAAAATTCGGATCGCATGAGGACCGGGTCCCTGATGGAAGTTGCCGCGGTGCTGAAGGGCCTCGTTGCACTCAGCCGCACCAAGCCCCTCTCCTTCCGTGAAAAGAAGATGCTCGAGCGCGCGAAGTATCTATTGGTGAGCGAACTCGCGACCGTGCGCAACACTTCCGAGCAGGCTGTGGAAGTAAATATCGTTCGCGCGCTGGCGAAGGCGAAGCTGCAAATGCCAGAAGCCGCAACGCCCGCGGCCGACTAAATTTTGGATCTGCTTCTTGTTTCTCCTACCGGGCACGACCTTTACGGGTTGTGCCCGCTTCTTTTTTGCGGTCTAATTTCAGGGCAATGAATCCGCGGTACCAGGAATTCGCGCCGTCCCCCCGCTTCGCGGGGCATATCGAATGTTTTTGGTGCCATTCCTCGGCGGAAGCGATTCCGGCTTATCGGGTCTTGCCGGACGGCTGTTCGGACATCCTCTTCGAAAAGCCCGGCGGGCGGCGAGGCCAGGGACTTATCGTGGTCGGGACGATGAGCCGGGCGCAGTCGTTCCCTCTGGCGGCGCGGCAATTTACATTGGGTGTGCGGTTTCGACCCGGCATGGCCGCTCGATTTTTGCGCGCGGCCGCTCCTGAAATTGTGGACGGAATTATCGCGCTGAGCGACGCCTGGGGATCGGCCCGGACCCGCACGCTTTTCGAGCAGCTTGCGGAATCGAAGTCAACGGCCCAGTGCGTCGAACGACTCGAGGCGGCACTTACCCCGCCGCCTGGGCTCGATCCGGTCGAAAAGGCGATTGCCTGGCTCGTCGAGTGCCGAGGGCAATGTTCGATCGAGGGTCTCGCGAGCGCGGCCAGCCTCAGTCCACGGCAGTTTCGGAGGGTATGCCTCGAAAGGACGGGGCTGACTCCGAAGCGGCTTGCGCGCATCCTGCGTTTTCGGCATGCCACAACCCACGTGAATCCCGCGAAAGCAGGCGAGTGGGCGGATATTGCCCTCGAATGTGGTTACTACGATCAGGCGCACCTCATCAACGAGTTCCGCGAGTTCTCTGGGCTTCCACCGGCTGAATTCGCCGCCGGATTGATGGGAACAATGGTGGAAGCTTCGGCAGTCGTTGAGTGAACCCGTAAACCACTTGTGTTGAAGTTTCCTCGCGTGAAAACCTTTCTTGGATGGCCACTCTACTCCGAATTCCCCGACAGCATGTAGTGAAAACAAAGCGGCGGCAAGCCGCCGCACTCCACATGGTTCGCGGTGGGATTGGACCGGCCGGCGCGGGCGGCGCTGTAAGGGAACGGCATGCCGTGCCCCTACGGCACACTCACACCCCATAGCGGATTTATGAAGTGCCGACATTTCGAGGGAATGACCGTTTTTTCCAATCGTCCCTGAACGGCTTCGGCTAGCATCGCCGCCTGAAAGCACTACTTGCGGTCGCGTTGCTTATGGCCAGCCTGCTAAATCCGAAAAGGAGAAGTTCACCATGAAAATCACGCCCATGATTTATGTTCCGGCGGTCGAGCCATCCTTGAAGTTCTGGGTGGACCAATTAGTGTTCACAAAGGTTGTGGAAGTGCCGGACGGAGACAAGCTCGGCTTCGTCATTTTGGTGCACGAGTCCGCTGAGCTGATGATCCAGTCGGTGGCGAGCATGAAAAGCGACATTCCGGATATGGTGGCGTTTGCGCGCCCGGCCGCCTGCCTCTATATCGAAGTGAATGATTTCGATGATCTCATGCGGCGGCTCGGGAACGCGCCGGTGGTTGTGCCGGTGCGGACTACGTTTTACGGTATGAAGGAAATTGGCGTGCGGGAGCCGGGTGGAAATATCGTTCTCTTCGGAGCGAAGGCCGAGCAGGCCGCGGGGCATTGATTTCGAGATGCTGGCTTGGACCGGGTGGTCCTGCCGTAAGGGCACAGCATGCTGTGCCCTTGCAGTTTTACCTTTTGTCTCAGTTCACTTTTTCCTCGGCGTTAGGATGCGCTCGATTTGCTGGATGTGATTCAGGTCGTGGCCAGCGATCACTTTCACGAAGTGCTCGATGGATTCCTCGCCACGCTCGGAATGAATTCCGAAGTGCTTCCATTGCTCCGGCGAAAGTGATTTCAGGAGAGCAAGGTTGGCTTCCCGGAACGCACGAAATTGCCCGACGGATTTGCGGGGATCGCGTTTTTCGTAGTGCAAGGCGGTCACCCAGGAATCCTGGTCAAAAGCAGCAACTGGCGTGCCGGGCGCGCCAAGAATCGAGCGAATCCGCCAGCCGATCACGATTTCCGTGTCGGCGAAGTGCGCGAGGATCTCGGAAATGGACCATTTCTCCGGCGCCGGCCGCTTGCGCAACTTCCCTGCTGGCACGCCCTTGATCAGCTTATCGAGCTTGTTCGCCGTTGCCCCTTGCACTTTCACCGGATCCTTTCCTTCGGTATGACCCAACATCCGCTTGGTGTAATCCTGTGGAGTTTCTTTCACGGTCTTCGTACCTCCTTCTTGACTCGCCTGGGGTTAATTCTAAAGCTATGGTCCGTCATTGAGAATTGGCCTGCGAGGCGTTCCGCTGAACCTGCCGAACCATATTGGCTGGCCGTGTTTTGGATGCAGGAATCAGGCCGGGGATTGCAGCTTTTTCGCTGCGCTGGTGTGAAGTTGCGGCATTGTTGTGGCAATAACGAAAGCCGCCCCGGATAGGGTGAAGGCCACGACCATGCTTTCCCACTTATCTATATTCGTTCGCGCGGAAACGCTGCTCGGTATGTGCAGGACCACCACCCACAACATGTACTGAACTCCGAGCAGCGCGGCTGCCAACCGGCCCGCGATTTTCGTCATGATGGCGATTCCAGCGGCGATGAACGTGCAGCCGAAAAAATAGGCCCAGAACAATCGGAATGGCACCCAGGCCGGAATCAGCGATGCAATGAAGTCCGCAGCGATGAAGTGCTGCCATCCGAAAATCAGTAGGGGAATTCCAAAGAGAAAGCGCCCGGCAAGGATGAATTTTTCCGTGACGGCATTCCATACAGGCGAATCGGGCCACTCGAGCGGAAATGTCCCGGCCAAAACAAACCACGCGCCGGCAAAGGCCAGCGCTTCAAATCCACGCGTTCTTCCGTTGCCCGTGGACAGCATATAGCGCAATCGGTGGGCGTGCAGAAACACAGTGCAGAATAAAAACAGGAACGCCATCAGCGTCGCCGAAAGCCGCGCCGCCTTGCCGGTCGCGATACTTACTCCCGCTGCGATCAGGGCCGCCCCGACCGCATAGACCAATACGGGGCTGGCGATTACCCAGCCGGGCACGGGGGGCAATCCGGCATGGAAGCGCCCGGCGAATAGATGAAAGCCGCCGAATGCAACCATGCCGGTCGCGAAAATGTAGCGACCGGCATGCAGGAATCTATCCACGATTTACCTCTAGCCTTTGACTAAGGCAGTGCCAAAAGGTTATGGCCTGCGCAGGCCCTTCATATTTGACATTCTGGAAACGGGGCTTGCAGAAATGGGCTGGCCCGCGGCGGCGCGCATTAAAATTGGGTGAGTGATTTAGCCGTCCGGCGGCCCTTGGGAACATGGCCGCCAACTCGTCTTGCTCGTAGCTGGAGCACACGAGCGCACTCTCAGAGGCGAATTACATGGCGCTCAAAGCGGCGAACGACGCGTCCGTCCAGCCGCCCGTCAAACCCGAAGAGCAGGAGCTTGCCAACAAGCGCGAGGAGCAGGCGGCGCTTGAATCCGAGCTCGCCGAACGCGAGCTGCGCTCCGCCAACCTCCGCGCTGAGCTTGGCGCTTTCGAGCGGCAATATCTGCACTTCGTCGGCACTTGCTACGCCGCGCTCGACGAGTACAAGGCGCAGATCGCCGAGCGCCTTGCGAAGGACCAGCCCGGCAACGAACGCGCCCAGCAGGCGGCCCGCGACGCCCGCGCCCGAGCCGAAGAAACCAAATCCACGGCCGGCGAGAAGTCTCCCGACGAGCCCCGCGCGTTTCAAGCCTCCCCCGAGCTGAAGCGGCTCTATCGGGAGGTCGCCAAGCATATCCATCCCGACCTCACGGCCGACCGCGAGGACCGCGCCGTCCGCCAGGAATTAATGGCCCGCGCGAACGAAGCCTATGAACGCGGTGACGAGACGAAACTGCGGAAGATTCTGACGCAATACGAGTGCAGCCCCGAAGCCGTGCAGGGGGAAGGCCCGGGCGCCGAACTCATCCGCGTGATTCGCCGGATCAGCCAGGTGCGCGGCAGGCTCTCGGAAATCGAGGCGGAGCTTCAGGATTTGCTCCGCTCGGACCTCTATCAATTGAAATCTCGCCTGGATGAGGCGCGTGAGCACGGCCGCGACGTCCTGAAGGAAATGGTCGAAAAAGTGGAAGACCAGATCGCGCAGGCGAAGCGCCGCCTCACGGATTCGGAATCAGCGCCGCGATGACGGACCCCGCGAAATGACCACGACCAAAAGTCCGGAAACGAATCAGATCGTGCCAGCCAGCTCGCACGCGCTTGCTGTGCGCTCGTCTGCTCTCGTCGTGCGCGGACTGCGGGATCTTGCCCGCGACTCGAACTGGCTTATCAAGAAGGTCTTTACCGGCCGAACCTCCAACCTGGCGATTTCGCCCACGGGCCAAATGTGCGCGATATCCCCGCAGTCATCCCGCGGTTCCGCTGCCGGGAAATCGCGCCTTACGCTTTATGACATCGAGCTGAGCGTTCCCACCCTCGCGCTTTCGGTTCCGGGTGAATCTGCCGCAGCGGAGCCGGAAATGCCCGCTTCCTTCGCCTGGTCGCCGACGGCGCGCTATCTCGTCGCAGCCTGGGCTGCCTGGCGCCCACAGCTTCATATCTTCGATTTGCACGGAAAAATGTTCATGGGGAGCTTCGGCGAGTTCAAGAACATTCCGCAGTGTCTCGCATGGTCGGAGACGGGCAAATATTTCGCGGCCGCTTTATCCGGCGGCAACTTAGCGTCGCTGCGCCTCTGGGCTGCGAATCGCGAATCATCGACTGACTCCGCTCCTTTGTCCGGTCCGGCAAGCGCCGAAATCGGGGTGCCCGAAGGACTCGAGCAGCAGCAATACGGCGACGAATTCGCCGACGAGGGTGCCTTTCGCGGCTACGGGCGCGCGGCGTTCAGCCCGGACGAGAAGTCGCTGGCCAGCGTAGTCGAAATCCAAGGGGATTGGGCGGACGACACGATTCTTATCCTCCATACCCCGACCCTTGAAAAGCAGAATGCGTTCGAAGCCCAAGGCCACATCACCGATATCACGTGGACGCCCGACAGCCGCCAAATCGTCTATTGCGCCGCCGGCCAGGCATACCGCCTGGATACGAGCACACTCGAATTCGAGCCTTTCCCCTTCGGCGCCGAGCTTTGCGCCTGCCATCCGCACCTGCCGCTCTGCGTCTGCTTCAGTTCGTGGCTGAAAAATTCCGCGAAAGGCCGCCTCTTCCTTGCGGACTTGAGCCGCCAGGCGATTTTCGATGAGTATGCCGCGGAAGGGGTGGTGGACTTGCGCTGGAGCCTCGACGGCACGAAGGCCTACGCCGTCACGCGCGACGGCATGGCCTACATCTACGAGCCCCCGCTGATTTAGATCAAGTCGAGACGTTACTAATATTCGGGACGGCGCGCGGCGCTGGCGCCTTTTCCATTGCGCGGAGGCGGAACGACCGTCGCCATTTTGCGGATCATGGCGAGCACGAGCTTCTTGTCGTCGTCGGAAAGGGAGGTCGAATATTTCTTGATGTCCGCGAGGAAGCGAATCTCTTCTTCGGAGAGCTCGCCGAGAACTTTCCTCGTCTCGCGGTCCTGCGGCGTGTCGCTGCCGGGGAAAAAGTCCGCCAGGCTGATTTCCATGGCTTCGGCAATCTTCGCCAAGGTTTCGAGCGAAGGCACCGTGTGGCCATTCTCGACACGGGACAGGTAGCAGCGCAGCAGTCCCGTGCGCCGCTCGATGTCTCCCTGTGAAAGGCCGCGATCACCCCGGTAGGACCGGATCACTTCTCCAATATTCACTTTCGGTTTTTCTTTGGGCATCGTATCTTCCCCGCCAACGGGGCGTATCTTACGAGTCAACGTCCGGCACGCGCAACATATTTCTCGGCAGATGTTCCTGGCAGGAACATCGTCCTGGGCGGCGGGGACCGCGGCTTAGCGCTCCCTCAGCCAATCCTGTCTCCCGATCCCCTGCGCGCTAATTTCCCGTGCCGGCCGCAGGCGCGCTCACATCATTTTCAAGCCTGAACTCGAGCAACGTCTCGCTCGGCACCCGAATCGTCTCGCCATGCGTGAGGAGTTGCACCGCGGTTCCCGCCGCCGCGCCCGAGGCCGCCCCAATCGCTGCTCCCGCTCCTCCCCCTGCGACGCCGCCGATGATCGCGCCTAGCACGGCGCCTCCGCCAATGCGGCCCGCGCTTTGCTTGCCTCGCCCTTTGCCCGCCACATCGTACGTGGTCGAATCAATCGGCACGACTGTCCCCGCGATTCGGATGCCGGTCAGCTCGAGCGTTAGTTCCGCGCCACCAGAAATCTTCCCTGCTTCCTTCGCCTGCGCCAACTTCCCATACACATCCGCTCCCTTCGCGGCAATCACCGTGTCTCCGACCATCAGCGGCGATTCCAAACTTGCCGTGAATGGATCGCCGATCTTGTTCTTCTTCGAATCCACGCCATCAATCATACGTATGAGGAGGGATGTTCCCGCCGGAATAACGATCGTCTGCGGCTGCTGCCCATCCTGCTGCGACGCGGGCGGAGGAGTGCTCGTCACGGATCCGTTTCCACCCGGAGCAGGCACAGGCGCGGGCATCGCCGCACCCGGGTCTTGAACCGTCGTGTCTGTAAAACTCAGGTTCACGACATCCGACTTCAGAAATACCTGCTCCTGCCCGGCCACCAGAAAACGAATCGTCGTGTCCGTTCCGCCCAGATATTTTCCCTGCACGATTTGGCCATTCCGCAGTTCAAGACTGTCTGCCGAAACCGTTCCGGCGATTCCAGCGGCCAGCAGCACGATCATGAGCGGGCGCATGATTCTCATTTTCCTACTCCCTTCTACTCAATGAAATTCCGCGCGCGGAATTCCGGGCACAGCCGCGGCCTGGCTGGAACTTTCGCGGAGGTATCATACTCCAATCGGCGAAAGTGGAGTGAAGCATGAGCAGCTGGCTCCAGGATCGACAGAAGGTGTATTGCGGTGGGTTGTCTCTACAATGCCGACTGAGGAACGACTTCCGGGCCCAGGACCCCATTCAATTGCTTTCCGGCCCGTTTGTTTTCGTAAAGCGCATCGTCGGCGCGCTTGAGCAGATCCGCCGACGATTCGCCTTGCTTGTAATCCGTCCAGCCGCGCGAAAACGCGCAGCGAATCCTTTCGTTGTTGTAAACCACCTCGAGACCCTCGACGCGCGCCAGCACGTGCCGTACTTCCTCGGACCGGCATTCCGGGAGCAGCGCCATGAATTCGTCACCTCCCAAGCGCACCGCCAAATCCGATCCGCGAATGGCTCGCTGGAGCCGTTCCGCAAAGCTTTTGATTACCAGATCGCCCGCCGCATGACCGTACCTGTCGTTGATTTGCTTCAAGCCGTCCAGGTCAATCAATAGCACGGTCAGCGGCCGTCCGTGCCTTTGGGCTCGGCTGATTTCCTGCCCCAGCCGCTGCTCACC
>Ga0187781_10003825_pt1 | contig 11261 bp, 9 predicted proteins | sample 0715_SJ02_MP02_2_FD_132447 | JGI IMG/M metagenome (GOLD analysis project Ga0187781, IMG submission 132447) | Tropical peat soil microbial communities from peatlands in Department of Meta, Colombia - 0715_SJ02_MP02_20_MG | ecosystem: Environmental > Terrestrial > Soil > Wetlands > Peat | place...
CCGAGTAGAACGATCATCAATCCCGGCCATGTGTACTGAGGTTTGAACCGCAACAGTACAATTTCAATAAATAAGGCTAGCAGAATATATATTGCGGGGAGGACCGGATAACCAAACGCTCGATATGGGCGATTTGCGTCCGGGTGAGTGCGCCGGAGCACAAAAACCCCCAAGATCGTGAAGATATAAAAGAGCAGCACAGCAAAGATAATATAATCGAGCAACTGTCCGTAACTACCTGAGATACAAAGGATACAAGCCCACAGCATTTGCACCATTAAGGAAACAGCCGGTGTCTTATAGGTCGGGTGTAATTTGGCAACACTCTGGAAAAACAATCCATCCTTTGCCATCGCGTAGTAGACCCTCGAACCTGCGAGAATCAGTCCGTTACAGCATCCGAAGCCCGAAATAATGACGGCGACGGCCATTAATATTCCGCCTACTCTTCCAAACATCTGAGACATGACTGCCGTCCCGACGCGGTCCTCGGTCGCGTACTTAATACCTCGATCTAAAATGGTCGAGCCGCCAGGGTCGCCTTCCAGCGGCAGGACGCGTAGATAGGTGAAGTTGCAGGCGACGAACAGAGCAATTACGACAGTCGTGCCTAGCACCAGAGATAGCGGCAGATTGCGGCTGGGGTTCCGTACTTCCCCGGCCGTGAAGGTCACATTGTTCCAGGCATCAGCGGAGAAAAGAGATCCGACTTGTGCGACTGCGAGAATCGTTATGGTCCCGACTAGTACTGCAGGGCCGCCCACTCCCACTCGGATGATATGTTGAGCACTCAGATTTGCATTGTGCCAAAAATTCGCGTGAAAATTTGCCGCCAGTGCTGGCTGATTCTGGCCTACGAATAACCCAAGCAAAGCCAGTCCTAGTAAGGCGGAAACCTTGGCAAAAGTAAATACGTTTTGAATCAATGCGCCTGTCTTCAGGCCGAATACATTGATCACCGACAACGCAATAACAGCCAGGATGGCCATTAAATTCTGCGTATTCAGCCCGGTGTCCATGTTTCCGAGCACCATGGGGCCCACAGGAATAGGCGGAACTTTAGCAAAATGAATGATCCAGTTTGAGGAAGATATTGATGGGAAGAAAATACCAAGAAACTTGCCGAATGCCACACTTACGGCAGCAATAGTACCCGTCTGAATTACCATGAAAAGGGCCCAGCCATACAGAAATCCCCAGAGGGGGCCGAATGCCTCTCTCAGATAAACATATTGACCTCCCGCGCGCGGCATCATGGCAGCTAACTCGCCGTAGCACAGGGCTGCGACCACGGTTAAGAAGCCCGTTAGAATCCAAGACGCAATTAGCAAAGCCGGTGAGTTGACCTCTCGAGATATTTCCGCAGAAACGATGAAAATAGCAGAGCCGATCATGGAACCCATAACGAGCATGGTCGCGCTGGTCAGGCCCAAGCCCTTCACTAGTTCATTGTCTTGATGACTGTGGAGATCCCAATCCGAGGCTGTGGCAGACGTCACGGGACTCGTGGTATTCAATAGACCTCCAATCGTGCGCCTCACTAAGGCGTCCATCCTGCCGAGTGGTTCATTTGCCGGGTTTTCTCTTGCCTACCTTCCAACTTCGAAATGCCCTTTGCATGTTGGGATGGGTAAAAAGCGTACAACAAAGTTTGCGCAGTACTGGACCATCAACCAGGCAAGCCATATCTGCGTGGCGCGCGACTTGTCGGGCAGGGACGTGAATCTGAACGCAGTGAGAGGCGGCATCAGCAATGGTCGCGCCGAAAACCACACGATCAAGCCCTGCCCAAACTGCGTTGGCCATACACATTGCGCAGGGCTCACACGTCGAATACATTGTGTACCCCGCTAACGACACGCGTTTCAGCTTCTTGCACGCCAGCCGGACTGCCCGTAGCTCAGCATGAGAGCTGGGATCTTTTTCCCGGACAACCGCATTTGTGGCGCGTATCAGCCGCTTGCCAGTTCGGGTGTTTACGATCAGCGCACCATACGGTACTGGATGAGATGTCTTAAATGTGCGCGCAGTAAACAGGCAGACTTCACGCATGCACTCTTCGTCTAACATCCTTTTCGTGCGAGTTGGTTTGGCTATCGTCATCCGTATACCGCGACTACATCACACACTAATACGCAGCAAGATAATAATCTCTCTCCCAAGATGACACATTCCGAGAGTGCAACCACCATTCATCTCTCTTAACTCTCAAGTACTCCCTGGCATAGTCTTTTCCCAATGCGTCTTGAACAATGGAGTCCTGATCAAAAGCGTCCAGTGCTTCGGCAAGCGTGCAAGGCAAAACGCCAATGTGGCGTTCGAGTAATTCCTTCTCAGGCACTTCATAAAGGTTGTCGTGGTTCATAGGCCCTGGTTCAATCTTTTGGGCAACTCCGTGGAGACCAGCAGCTATAATTCCTGCGAAAGCAAGATATGGATTAGCGCCTCCGTCCACGACACGGATCTCAAATCGGCCTGGACCTGGTAAACGAATCATCTGCGTCCGGTTCGAAGCTCCGTAAGTAACATAAACAGGAGCCCAAGTTGCTCCAGATCGCGGAGCACCGCGGACTAGACGTTTATAACTGTTTACAAGCGGAGCGACTAAGGCGGACAGAGCGCGGGCATGTTGTAACACTCCTCCCATAAACCATCGGCCGAGCTGCGAGATTCCGCGATCCGCGGACGAATCAAGGAACAAATTCTTGCCTGTGCTCACGTCTGCGAGGCTTAGGTGTACGTGAGCACCGTTGCCGGTAAGGTTGCCAAATGGTTTCGGCATGAAAGTAGCCAGCAAACCATGCTGCTCTGCCACTGTACGAACCATCCATTTGAAAAATGTGTAGCGGTCAGCCGTAGTCAAAGCATCAGAATACGTCCAATTGATTTCGAACTGACAGTTTGCATCTTCGTGATCATTTGCGTATGGATCCCACCCGAGCTCCTGCATGAAACCGAGCAAGGTGGTCATCACATCGAGATTGCGATATAGCGCCCGCAAGTCATAACAAGGCTTGGGAAGGGAGTCGAAATCGTCCCAGGGAATGTATTCACCGTCGGAATTCTTTTTAAGAAGCATGAACTCCGGTTCGATGCCCACATTGACGACATAACCTTGACGTGCAGCTAATTGAAGTTGTCGCATAAGCACAGTGCGAGGACAGAATGGCCACGGCTCGCCTTCAACGTGCAGATTTCCAGTTACCCAAGCGGTATTCTTGCGCCAAGGTAGAATCGTTAGGGACTGAAAATCAGGAACACTACAGATATCCGGATGGTGCGGCCCTTGTCCCACATCACCACAGGCGAAACCTGCAAAGCCGGCACCATCTTTGGCGAACTCGTCAATGTGGGAGACTGGCACCAGCTTTGCCTTGGGTGCACCCGTTAATTCAACGAATGAACAAAACACGTATTCCACACCTTTCGCTTCTAGTTCGGACCTGAGCTTCGATGTCATGCCCCCCCTATCAATGCGACACAGCAGCAGCTGCCTTTTCTCCAACGAGCCTACCCTCCCCGAACCGCGCGGGAGAGAATGGTTCGATTAGAGCGGGTGCCCTGCCTGTTGCAATCAACTCGGCCATGCATTTACCCGAAATTGGGCCCGCTTTGAATCCATATGTTCCCCACCCTACGTCCATATAAAAATTGTCCACTTCTAAAGCCACCCCCATGATCGGCGCGAAGTCAGGGGTCATGTCACAGATGCCCGCCCACTGTCGTAAAACACGCACACAATGCAACCAAGGAAACAGCTCCAGAGTGTAGGTTGCCATCTGCTCGAGTGTCGGAAGCGTGCTCTTCATGCTATAGGACTGGTAAGGGTCAATCTCAGCACCGATCACCAGTTCGCCTTTGTCAGTCTGACTTAAATAGACGTGCAGCGTGGCCGAGACGATGACCACATTGAGGAAGGGTTTTAGTGGCTCGGTGACACAGGCCTGCAGAGGGTGCGTCACAATTGGTAAAGGGACACCCGCCATGCGCGAAATCGTGCTCGCCCACCCTGCCGTGGCGTTGAGAACTGTGCCTGCGGTGATCCGCCCCTTGTTGGTTATCACATGAGTAACTTTACGGTTTTCGACCTGGATTTCGGTGACTTCGGTGAAAGGATGGATTTCAATGCCCATGCGGTCGCAGGCTCGCGCGTACCCCCAAACCACTGCGTCGTGACGGATGATGCCGCCAGGAGGATGATATAGGCCCGCGAGGATTGGATAACGGGCATCTGGGTCGGTATCCATCAGAGGAACCAGTCGGTCGATCTCCTCTAGGCCAACCATCCGGCTGTTCACCCCGAGCACTTGATTGTTTTCAGCTCTGAGCCGCAAGCCAGCGACCGAAGAGTCGTTATGGGCCAACGTCAGGTGCCCACACTGAGTAAAAAGGACATTCCAATCAAGCTCACTAGATAGCCGTTTGTATAGTTTTAGAGAAGCCTCGTAAAAGGGGATTCCCTCGGGCGTTCGGTAATTGGAGCGCAGGATCGCTGTGTTCCGTCCGCTGGCTCCAGCTCCTAGGTAGCTTTTCTCGAGGACAGCCACGTTGCTCATCCCGTGTTGCTTGCCCAGATAGTAAGCCGCCGCGAGCCCATGCACCCCAGCACCAACGATGACAACGTCATAACTCGGTTTCAGCTCGTGCTGTCGCCACATCGGTCTGTGAGCGAAAACTTGCATGTCTCAATTGTGAAGCGACATTAAGGTTTTTATGCCGAAAGAACAAAGATGAAACTCACGCCCCGCATGGATAATTGACTCCCAAATCGATTCCGCAAACTCTCGGCTCACGAGAAGACGGAGCGCAAGAATCGTTCCAATGTCATCACGCATAACCAACGCGTATGTATGTGCAACGGACGTTTGAGCGCAAGACCGATTCGGCAGAGCGACGTCAGAAACATTCAAAGATGTAAGCTTGTTGAGAACATCTCGACCCCGCGGGCCCGCAAGACAAAGACAGGTATATACACTCGAGACGTCAATCGCTCCGAAGGGAGGATGGAGAGGCTGCTCCCCCATCATTAAATAATGTTTGGAACCAAGTCGCCAACCACTGTGTTGCGGCTCGTGCTGCAAGTCGAACTTGAGTAAGTAACTCACGTCTGCGAGACCGGCATTTTTCCGTACTGCGACGATTTCCTGTTCGGGAGGGGAAAAGTAAGCAGGCACTTCCCACCCTTGGTGATCGGTGAAGACGGCATTTTGATTTTTATGCAAATGAAACAATGCTGAGCGCTTCATAGTCATTGCCGAAGCCGACTACCGTCCGGATCGTAGAATGACTGCATTGTCACTCGTGCCCGCATCGGCTTTCCTTTGACACGAACATCAATAGTGGCTCCTTCCTCAGCTTGCGATGCCTCAAGCCATCCAAGGCCGACCGCTGCTCGCTGTGCCGGAGAATAGCGGCAGCTGGTTACACGTCCGGCAAGCTTTCCCTTGACTAAGATAGCCGCGCCATCTTCGGGCAGACCTGGCACTGCAAGCACAAAGCCGATGAGCCGCTCCCGAGCCCAATTCTCGGCTGCTCTGGAAAGAAGAGCCTTGCCGACAAAATCGGGTTTCTCAAGCTTCACGGCCCACCCCATATCGGCTTCATATGGGTTGGTCAGAGCGTCGGTGTCGACACCAACTATCACGTGACGTTTTTCCAGCCGCAGAAGACGTTGGGCCTCAACACCGAACGGCCGGATATTCTTCTCTTGGCCAGCGTCTAACAAAGCTTCCCATAGCGCTTCTCCGGACTCGGCGGGGCAGTGGATTTCCCATCCCGTTTCGCCCACAAAGCCGATACGGAGCAGGACAACCGGAATGCCCGCAACTTCGGCCTCACGACAATGCATGTAAGGAAAGTTCGTCGGCGTCAGGTCACACGATGTGAGCTTGCTCAACACGGCACGGCTCATCGGCCCCGCTAGGTTCATCGCAGCATAGCCGGCCGTTACGTTTACCATGTGCACGTCCCAACCGCTGCCCACTAGATACCAATCGAGCCATTGATGAACGAAATCGAGATTTCCCGTGGTCGTGGTGACAAAGTAGCGGTCATCGCTCAAGCGAGCGATGGTACCGTCATCCAGAATGATTCCGCCTTCATCGCACATTAGCGCGTAGCGAACGCGTCCAGGTCGCAGTTCAGAAAAGCGATGCGTGTAAACCTTGTCGAGGAGTTTGCCACAATCTGCTCCTCGGAGATCAAGCTTGCCAAGTGTGCTCACATCAATTATTCCGACTCCATCGCGCACCGCGCCATATTCTGTAAGAACACAGTCGGTTTCATCGGATGTCGACGAAGTTTTGTAGTATCGCGGACGCTTCCAGTCGCTCATGTCCATCCAGACAGCTCCAAGTTTCTCGTGAGCGTAATGCATAGGAGTACGGCGGACTGGATGATGACTCGGTCCAGCAAGTGCACCTAGCGTCACTCCTGGATTTGGCGGACGCGAGGTGGTAACTCCGGTTCTTGCCACCGACCGACCTGTTTGGGAAGAACAAATACGGATTGCTGAAAGTTGGCACATGCGGCCTTGACATGGCCCCATGGTTGCAGTGGTATACCGCTTCAGCGTTTCGGTCTGGTCAAAGCCTTCAGCGATTCCGTCACAGAGGTCGCGGCTCGAGACGTCGCTACACAGGCAGACGAATGCACGTTTTCTCGACGGCAACGGTGTCGCCGTACCAATAAGATCTTTTCCCGTAGCCTCACCGACAACCGAAATGTGTTCTGGCAAGAATACGGGCAAAAACGCACCACGAACGTCGTCCCAGGCGAGTGTTCCTCCTCCCTGTGCAACGAGGGAGACGTCCGGCACGCGTGGTCCGCAGACAACGATCAAGTCGCATTCGAAGTTGCCAATCGTTGTTTTAATACCTTGCACGTATGTATGTCCGAGCGCCATCACCACTTGCTCCGGGCTTACTGACGCAACAACTTTAATTTCCGCATCGCGTAACTCGGCAGACGCTTCATCAGTTGCGCCAGAAGTCCCGACGATCACTGCCCGCTTACCTGCCTGTACACCATGCAGATGAAGCAGTCGCAAAACCCCGGTCGAAAGCATTACTCCTGGTAGATCGTTGTTTGCGAAGAGAATTGGCGTCTCATAGGCGCCCGTAGCTACCACAGTATGCTGCGTCCTTAAGTGAATTAACCGTTCTACTGCACCGGAATGCGGATGGTGTTGTAACACGCCAAGCAAGTTACCCTCGTAAAGGCCGAAACAATAGCTGTCCTGAAGTATCCGCAAGTTAGGGAACGTCTGGAGCTGCAGTAGGAGGTCGGGGGTTAGATTCTCCTGTGTTTTTCGATATCGACCTTCACCGCCCAGAGCTAGTTGATCATCCAGTAGCGCAACTTGCTCACCTCTCTGAACCGCCTTCAGAGCTGTCTGTATTCCATACCACCCTCCCCCGACAACCGCGGTATCAACATGCATCCAGGAGTGCTCATACTCCCTGGTCTCAGAGTTAAGCACCTTACCCAGGCCAGCGGCCCTACGGATTAGTGGTTCGGCAGCGTGCCACATCGCCCGATGGGTAAAAGTCTTGTAATACCAGCCCACCGGCATTAGCCAATCGAAGTGTTGGGCAACCGACAAGAAATCTGTTTCAAGCGAAGGGAAAGCATTCTGCGACCTTACTCTCATGCCATCACGCACTGGAGTGGTACAGGTACGAACGTTGGGAATTCCGTCCACGTTCATCAAGCAATTGGGGCATTTGCCTGAAACACAAAGCAAGCCTCGCGGCCGGTGGTATTTGAAGCTGCGGCTAAATATTCTTTGGCCGTTTCGAAAGAGTGCCGCCGCCAACGTGTCGCCGGTCTTTGCCTGGATTGATTTTGTATGAAAGTAGAATTTCAATGCCCCTTCTCTCCCGGCAAGTACGCGTCGAGCACTTCATTCGAGACGGTGTTTCGCACTGCTTGAAACCATTGCCTGCAGCCGGAACGATGAAACCACCATTCGGTTTGCACCCCGGCCGCGTTAGTTCGATTGAAGTAGTAGATTCGCCAATCATCTCGAGTAGCGTCGCATCCCGGAACCTGCCGTAATTCACCGCCGAACCTGAATTCGTAGACGGAGCGCTCACCGCAGTTGGGACACCGTATCAAGAATGACATCAATGACCAAACACCTTTCTAGTGCCTACCAACGGAATTTCACAAATAGTTGAGGCTTCGAGTGTGAGAGCAGCCATGTCCTCGGGTTCGAGATGATGCACATTGGATTTTCCGCACGACCTAGCTAGCATTTGAATTTCAAGAGTCATCACTTGGAGTAGATTGCGGACACGCTCGGCCCCTTCCTCAACGTCCAGACGCTTCATCAACTCGGGATCCTGTGTAGTAATCCCCACTGGACAGCGTCCGGTATGACAATGATGGCATGCACGTGGCGAAGCGCCGATTGCGTGATAGTCGTCTTCGTAGATTGGCTTGTTGCAATTGAGAGCTATCAATGAGGCAGTTCCTATGTAACAGGCATCCGCGCCCAACGCCATGGCTTTGGCGACATCCACCCCATCTCGGATGCCACCCGCGATAATCAGCTGTACCTCGCCGTAAAGACCAATGTCTTGTAGGGCTCTGCGGGCTTCACACACCGCAGCCAACGTCGGAATTCCGGTGTGCTCCTGAAAGATCGCCGGAGAAGCTCCCGTTCCACCCTCCATGCCGTCCACTACGATTACATCGGCGCCAGCCTTAGCTGCCAATTTCACATCATCGTAGACTCGACTGGCTCCCAATTTAATAAAAATGGGAACTTGCCAGTCCGTGGCCTCCCGAAGCTCTTCCACTTTGATAATCATGTCATCCGGGCCGAGAAAATCTGGATGTCGGGCTGCGCTGCGCTGGTCAACTCCAACGGGGAGATCGCGCTGTTCAGCGATACAGTCAGAAACCTTAGAGCCCAGCAATAGCCCGCCAGTTCCAGGCTTGGCGCCCTGTCCGATCGTTAACTCGATGGCATCTGCCAATCGCATGTGATGGATGTTAATGCCATAGCGAGAAGGCAGAACTTCATAAATAAGTATGCGACTGTTCTCCCGTTCAGCTTTTAACATTCCACCGTCGCCAGTGGTATTGGAGGAGCCAGCTGCAGCTGCACCTTTTGCAAGAGCAACTTTCGCGTTATAAGAAAGTGCACCCCAGCTCATGCCTGTGATCATCACCGGTATCTCAAGCTGGATGGGCTTTTTCGCGAAGCGAGTTCCGAGAACAGTTTTGGTTGAACATTTTTCGCGATATCCTTCGAGCGGAATTCGGGTAAGTGAGCATGGCAGAAACGTAAGATCGTCGAAGGTCGCCCAGCGACGTTCGCGTAAGGTGCCAAAGCCGCGAATGGCGTATAGACCCGATTCGGCCTTGGCCTGAATATCCTCAATGACTCTTGGGGTGAAAATGCCGCTATTTTGTAGTTCCGGCAAACTAGAGAGCCTCCCGCCAAATTCGCAACTCGCGCTTGTCGAAATTCCACAACTTACGTCCCGCAACGACTTTCTTGAAATTGGCAATAGACGCGTTTTGCATACATGCTGGAAGGTAAGTAGTCAACGTCTTCTCCAATCGTTCTGTTTCCCCTGAATCCATGCGAGCGATGATTGCATCGGTGCCAAGACTTGCTATCTCGCCTCCGACATAGCACACCGTTGCGTACATCGAATCCGCAAATGCATCGCCCGCATTTCCACAAACGATTAGTGTCCCCTTTTGCGCCATGAAGCCTGCCATGTATCCGCAGTTGCCTCCGACAATCACAATACCGCCCTTCATCGAAACCCCAAGGCGCGCGGCCGCGTCCCCATGGATTACGACTGTCCCACCACGGATCGCAGCAGCAGCCCCGCTTCCAGCACTCCCATGTACGCAGACTTCGCCACTAAGCATCGATTCCGCAACTCCCCAACCAGCACTCCCTTCGATTTCGATCGAGGCTTTGTCGATTAAACCGCCGCAATAGTAGCCGACGCTCCCGGTGATGCGAATATGGACGTCATCCAAAATGGCGACAGCAAGATTGTGCCGCGCTCCCGGATTGTGAACGATGATTTCATTGCAGGGTTCAGAAATACATTTCCGGATTGCGCTGTTTATCTCGCGACTTGTCCGGCCCGTCGCGTCTATCTCTGCCATATCCGCACTTCCTTAGCTTGTGCCTCCCGCACGGCAAAATTTCCCGGGATAGCTCCTCGGATCGCGATTTCTTCGGTCGCCACTGCAACGAAACGGTCGGTCTCTGCAAATAGCAATGGCTTAAATGAGAACGCATCCTTCACCAATCCCAGCGCCGAGTCAGTCGCGACTAGACAACTGAAGGATCCATCCAACTCGACGATCATTGACTCCATGGCGGCATGTAAGTCTATTCCGCGGGACAACTCGTCGGCCAGAAAAACCGCCACGATCTCGGAGTCATTTTCTGTGTAGAAACGAGTGCCTCTCTGTTCGTAGCGCCGGCGAAGCTGATGATAGTTCGTAATGTGGCCGTTGTGGACAATTGCGAGATCGGGAAAGCCGTGACTCCAGAACGGCTGTGAATGACTCAGGTCAACAATTGACTCGGTAGAAAGACGTGTGTGTCCAATTCCATGCTTGCCCTGAAATCGAGAGATTCCGAAAGTGTTCTCTAGACGAGACGGAGAGCCAACCTGCTTAACAATCTCCAAGCTCCGACCCAGGCTTACCACTTCCACATCCTTTCCCGCGGTCTCTACCGTTGCAATGAACTCTTTCACACCTTCCTTTTCGCTGAGAACAAATCGTAGGTAGGCACCAGTCTGGGTGAAGTCGTGCGCTTTGAATTTCTTAACTCTCTCCTTGATTTCGCGCGAACGCTCGACTGCGTTACCGTTGTCTCCGAGCTTGACCTGCGCTACGAACTCATGGGGCCTGCGTTTGCCGAAGAGTGCGACTCCTGTCGAATCTGGACCACGACAAGCGAGAGCATTCAGCATTCCCAATAGCGTGCTGCCGATGTTAGTTTCCCCATCAGCAACCTTGTTCCAATAACCGACAATGCCACACATATGAAACCTTGGTATTTTTGCAGTATACTAGCAATATCTTGGTACACCGGCAATAGTTCTCTCTTGTGAAGCGTATCTAATTGCAGGACAATGGGATGGGGACCTTCGCATTGGCAACGATGGCAAGATCTAAAGCAAGCAAGTTAGGGGAAGTAGAACGTGTTTATCGCCTTCTGCACGATTGGTTGGTCACTGCAAAGATTCCTCCGGGGGAGTTTCTTTCCGAAG
>Ga0187781_10003826_pt1 | contig 11261 bp, 8 predicted proteins | sample 0715_SJ02_MP02_2_FD_132447 | JGI IMG/M metagenome (GOLD analysis project Ga0187781, IMG submission 132447) | Tropical peat soil microbial communities from peatlands in Department of Meta, Colombia - 0715_SJ02_MP02_20_MG | ecosystem: Environmental > Terrestrial > Soil > Wetlands > Peat | place...
CTCAATGATACTCCACTCGAAATCCGTTAGGTCGTACCGCATGATCAAGCTCCCCCCGCCGAGGGCTTGAATCACTGTTCGCGGATTTGCGCTACAAATTAATTGAGTACAGAACCTAGTCTGACGACTCTTCATTTTTCGGGCTGCATTGGCGTCGTGCCAGCGGGTGTTATGCACGGAACCGCCAGCCAGATTCGATCGCGAGGACGGACTCATCCACTCGTCTACGCCTGGCTGGGAACTCGCAGCGAAGTGTCACTTTTTCTTGGTGATTTGGTCCGCGACGTATCGGTGAGGATCGTCAGAAGAGCGCTTGATCTACTTGGACTTTCCGCGCCGGAGCCGTCCCGTTTGAATTCTTTGATTTCCGATTTGAATTTCAAAAACTCTGCGGCGGGAAAAAAATCTGTGCGTGAGGCCGGGTGGGGTTACGGCGGCGGGCATCCCAATGATTGAAACCCCCTACCCCCTGACGACCTTCTCGAAGAGATTTGTCGAAAGGTGTTATGGAAGGCGACCCGTTAAACGCGTCCGTCAGACTAGAAGAGGGCTTGCGCCGCCGTCGATCGATGACGAAAACAGCTCATCAGGGCCTCCGCGCCAGATCTCGCGCGAGAACAAGGGATTCCTCAGCATTGCGTTCACCCTCTTGGCGACGAGCTGACTAAGAAGAGCTGTGTCGGCTGACGTCGGTCCTGTTACTCCGTCTTTTGGTCTCGTTTTGCGATCTTTTCGCGGGCAGCGAGCCGCTGGTCAGGCCTGGTTTCTAAAGCGCCAGGGTGTGGTGCCGACCAAATAACGGAAATGTTTGGTGAAGTGACTCTGGTCGCCGAACCCGGCGGCAAGCGCAACCTCGGCGATCGACATTTTGCTCTCGACCAGCAGCTTCTTTGCCGCCTCGACGCGCTGGCGAACGATATAACGGTGAGACGGGATGCCGACCGATTTCTGAAAGGCGCGACAAAAGTGCGCCTTGCTGACACCGGCAACGGTTGCAAGGTCGCCCAGCGTGATCTCGTTTGAAAGATTCGCTCCTATGTATTCCTTGACCTGTCTGAGCCGCCGTGGGGCTAAACCGCCGCGCTGCGGCGCTTCGGGCTTTGCGGCGTGCCAGCGGACGAGGCGTGTGGCGATTTCGCAGCATAAGCTCTCGATATAGAGCCTTCCAAGGAGTCCCGGATTTTCGAGTTCGGCTTGCAACGCCCGCATCCGCGTTGCGATGATGCCGTCGTTCAAAGCAAGATGAAAAGGCAAATCCAGGCTCCTCACGCCGTCTTCGTCTGGCAGCTCAGATTCAATCAACCCGGCATCGAGCAGGACAATCACGTGCCGTATCTTGACTGGGTAATCGGACCAGCCTTCGAGCCGGTGCTGGCCCGGGATGAACATGACCCGCCCCAGCGTGCAGCCGCTCCTCATTCGAGGCCCGTCGTCATAGCGCAGCTCGGCCCGCGTGTTAGCGCCTTCGACGTGTAGCGCGACCGCGTGCCGGTTCAAGCAATGACTAAATTGCGTCAGCTCGGCGTGCGGCTGGCGGTCCACCAGCATGGCTTTACCGAGGGTCCAGCCTTCGCATCGCTTCAGTAGAACATCGGCATCGAACCGACGCACTTCTTCGATCGTTTTGATGGCATGTATTTTCGCGACGCTTGAGCTTAGGCCGCCGATAGGACTGCGTGTGAAAGTCGTCGCTGGATAGTACGCACGAAAAGCGCTGCGGGGATTGGCCACGGCGTTGGGGATGGCAACGGCAGCGTTTGTCACGAGAGCTACTCCCGAGGAACAGAGTTGCGATTGGGCAGAGGAGCTTCTTCCCGGTTATTCGCTCGAGTCTTTTGAGCCAGGGGAGTCTTGGCAGCACTACGATCCGAGGTCTTCGCGTTTCGCACGGCAGTTTCCCCAATCGCACGGAAATCGTTGCCAACGAGTGCTGGGCGGCATGCCGCTCAGGCACGACCAAGCTCTCGCAAACATAGCGGCGTCAGACCTGTAAGACGCTTGACGACTCCCGTGAAATGGGATTGGGAACTGAAACCGACAGTCAAAGCCACTTGCGCGACCGTCAGCGTAGTCGTTGCCAGCAGAACCTTCGCCTTCTTTACGCGCCGCCGCAAAAGATATTCATGCGGCCGAAGACCGGTCGCTTTGCGAAATTGGGCCGCGAAGTGCATGCGACTGAGGCCCGCGACTCGTGCAAGATCGGCGAGTGTAATTGGCTGATCGTCATGGGCTTCGATGAAATCAATCACCCGTTTGAGTCGCCAAGTCGGAAGCGCCGCGACGCGTCGCTGTGACGTCGATGCCGGCTTTTCCGCGTACAAGGCGAAAAGCCGCGCGACGATGGCGAGGCTGAGCGAGTCGGCGTAGAGCTCGCCGCATGAGCGATCGAGTTCTTCGGCTGACAACAATGCAAATGCCAGCCGACCGATTACGGGATCGTGCGCATAGTGAGGATCGCGGAGCACTACATCACCTACCGGCGCTTTTCCGTAGAACCACACGAAGAACTCTTTCAGAAGAGCATTCTTGATAAACACATGCAGGACATCGTAAGCGTCGTGGTAGACGATACGCGCCGGCAGGGCTGGCGGTGTAAGCTGAATGGTGCCCAGTACTACTTTCTTGTTCGGAATTGATGTCTTGCCTAGCCAAATGGAGAATTCCGTCGGCTGCAGGCTGATGCTGAGCATGTAATAATCGCCGGCTATTTCGGAGGTTTTCTCACGCAGGTCGGTGCCGCTCCAGCGCGCCGCGAAAAGCCGCAAGTTCGACCCGTTGCCGCCCGCCAGGATTGCGGGCCGCCGCCAGTCGCGCTCCTCCTGTATGATGGAAGTCCGTGAGCGCGATTGAGTAAGTAGCAACGACATCGCGCGTGCCGCCATGGCGCCACCAATCGGGTTCAAATGCGTGCCCGGCGGGACACCGTCAAACAGGCCGAGGTCGTGCGCCTGTCGCGGTGTCGGCGTGAAAGCCCTTGTTGGTTGGGCAACCAGGCTCGTCCGAGCCTGCAAAGAGTCGCGTCCGTCAATTAGTCTGTCCGATGCCCGACCGGGGGTGAGACGGGTCTCGACCATTATCGCCTCGCTGTTGGTCCGAATTTTGAAAGCTATGCTCCATTGCTTAGTGGATGGGTCCGACAGCACCGGCCCCGACTGCGCAGGACTGCGCCCCGAAACCGACGCGCGCGAACACATCCGCGCCCTACACTTTCGGCCGGCCAGGCGTGCGACGCGAGTTAATGGTCGGGAATCGACGTGAAAACGTGCGAATCGATGCGGCCGGCGCGCCTATGTCGGCATGTTGCCAAAGCGACGCTGGTGCTAGAACCTTAAGTTTTTGCTACTAGTGCGTATCGCTTCGAGGCAGCGGCGCCCGTCGCACAAAGAAAAATACGCAATATTTTCAATCTATTACTGCGCAGCTCCGCTTCGAAGGAGCGACATTGTCCCGAACGGACGCGAATACGCATGACGGTCACACCCGAAAGACCATTGCCGAGCGAAAACGATCCGGCGGCCGCCTATGTCGGTGACAGTTTCGCCTTTGAAGAGTTCCGTCTCTGGCCGACCAGCCGTGTTCTGACCCGTAACCAGATGCCCGTTCAGCTCGGTGCGCGGGCCCTCGATCTTCTTACTGCGCTTGTCGAACGCGCTGGTCAGGTAGTCAGCAAGGAGGAGCTGTTTGCCCTGGTTTGGCCGAATAGACTTATTGAAGAAAGCAACCTGAGGGTTCATATAGCAGCGGTACGCAAAGCGCTGGGCGACAGTCGGTCAGGAACACGATTTATCGCAAGCGTCCCCGGACGCGGCTACACATTTGTGGCCGAGGTCGTCCGCGCGCCGCGCCAGGATGGAACGACCGACAGCGAGGCGGCGTCCGTCGCTTCTCTTGACCATCCCGGCTTTCCCGCGCCGCTTAATCGAATCTTCGGCCGCGACGAGGTTGTCGCCGAGATCGCTGATCAACTTCCGCGCAGCCGTTTGGTCACGATCACCGGAACCGGAGGCATCGGCAAGACAGCCGTCGCCCTGGCCGTCGCCCTGCGCGTTGCCAACAGATATCGCGATGGCGTGCAACTCATCGACCTTGCTCCTCTGGCGCACTCTGATTTGCTTGCCGCCCATCTCGCGTCGGTGCTCCGGTTGGCCGCACTCGATGAGAACCAGCCGCTGCAGAAGGTTCTCACCCATCTGCAGCCACGTGCACAGCTGATCGTGCTCGACAATTGCGAACACGTCATTGGTGCGGTCAGCGAGATCGCCGAAGCTATTCTGGCGCGGGCGCCCGAAATCCATCTGCTGCCGACGAGCCGCGAGCCGCTGCGCGCGGCTGGCGAATGGGTGCAGCGGTTGTCGCCGCTTGCGGTTCCTGTGCCTACGCCGGAGCTGAATGCAACGGAGGCCATGCGTTTTGCGGCCGTGCAGCTCTTCGTCGAGCGGCTGCGCGCGTGGGACGGATCCTTCGAACTTACCGACGGCGACGCGCGCATCATTGCCGATATCTGCGCCCGACTTGATGGACTGCCACTTGCCATCGAACTTGCCGCGACGCGCGTCCCGCTCTTCGGATTGCGCGGACTTGCCGACCGCCTTGATGATCGCTTCAACATTCTGACCAGGGGTCGACGGACCGCAGTTCAGCGGCATCAGACCTTGGGTGCGATGATCGATTGGAGCTATGAAGGGCTGAGCGACAGCGAAAAGATGGTTTTTCGCCGCCTCAGCGTCTTTCGCAGCTCGTTTACCATCGAAGCGGCTGACGCGATTGCCCACGGTGGTCGCGACGACAATTTCAGCATGGTCGATGTTCTCGACGATCTGCTCCAGAAGTCGTTGATCGTCTTGGATTCGAGCAGTGGAGAGCCCCGCTATCGATTGCTCGAGTCGCTTCGGCTCTATGCGTTTACCAAGCTCCTGGAGAACCAAGAGGTCGACCAAATCAGGCGCCGGCACGCGCAGTATTGGTACGAGCGCTCAGTCGGGTCCGGAGACAACTGGATCGAAGTGCCTAGGGCCGATTGGCTTTCCAGGCACAGGAGCGATATCGCCGACCTTCGCGCCGCACTAGACTGGTCGTTCGCCCCCGGAGGCGACCCAGTGCTTGGCGTCCGGATTGCCGCAGCTTCCGCGCCGGTCTGGTTCAAGATGCTGTTGCTGCCGGAACTGCGGCGCTACCTGGAGCATGCCATCGCGGTTTCTGACGGTATGACCGAGATCGATGACGCTGTGCGCCTCCGCCTCAACGTCGCGCTCGGTCACGCCATCTTTCATGGCATCGGCCCCATACCGGAAGTCGCGAAGGCCTTGAGCACAGCATGGACCATCGCTCGGCGCTCGGGCGATCTCAACGCACAACTCCAGACCCTCTGGGCTCTCTATGGTCACTACTCGACATACGGTGATTATGGACCAATGGAGACGGCCGTTGCCGAAGTTGCTGCCATCTTCGCAAAACATCCGGAGCCGATCGTGGCGGCCACTTACCACCGGATGGCCGCGCTCAGTTCGCATCTGTTGGGTGAACAGGAGAAAGCCCTGGGCCACGCCGAGGAAGCTCTGCGCTACCCCGCCGTGCAGCGTCATGACGGGGGCTTTGTTTATGACCACAAGACGGCATCGAGCGCCCATTACTGCCGCGTTGTGTGGATGCTGGGTCGCTCCGACCGGGCTATGCAAGTCGTTGCCGCCACTATTGAGCACGCAAACCGGATCGAGCAGCCGTTTGCGTTCGGATACTTTCTGGTGTTCGGCGCGTGTCCCGTCGCGATCTGGAATGGCGATTTAGCCGCGTTGCGCGGGTACGTCGATCTCCTTCTTGACGAGACGATCGGAGTCCCCCTCACCATCTGGCGCCTTGAAGGCGAATTCTATGCGCGCGTCCTTACCTTTCTCGATTTGCCGGAAAGCGAGCGTTCCCCGGCACATGTCGCGCAGCTTCTCGGCGAGCAGCTTACGCCGTACCAAGCGGAACGGTTGAGCACTTTCGCTCCGCAATTGCTGCACCCGGCGCCGCTGGCCGATGCGCTACGCGGCGCGACGAACTGGTGCACGGCGGAGATACTGCGCAAACACGGCGAGACCCTGCTCGCACGCGGCGGCGGGAATCGCGAATCCGAAGCTGAAAACTTGTTTATTCGCTCGATCGAGATCAGCCAAAGGCAGAACGCGCAGTCTTGGGAGTTGCGGAGTGCGACCAGCCTAGCGCGCCTGCTTCATCGCCGCGGCCGAACGGAGCAAGCGCGGGATCTCCTCTGCCGGGTGTATGAACGCTTTTCCGAAGGCTTCGCAACACGCGACCTCGTCGAAGCCAAGGCTCTATTAGACTTGCTGCGGTGAATTGTCCCATTGGTTCGATCGCACCCCATGGAATGGACGCGGCACGGGATGCTCGGCGGATCACAAAGATTGTGCCTGCCTCCCCAGGCGCGAATACCTAAAGTCGCCAATCAATCGCGGCGCACTTTCAGCGAACTCGTGAGACAGTATGCGAAGCCGGGCGCTGAAAGCGCCCGACTTCGAAAGCCGCGTCCGGTTAGTTCAACTGACCGTTATGGTTCTGCCCGATATGAGCGCGGATGCCGTCGGCAACCTGACGGATCATCGTTTTGGTGGTCGGCAGATCCGCGAGCGCATTCAAGAGACCAAAGTCGTGAATGGTCCCGTTGTAGCGCGTGGATACCGTCGGCACGCCCGCGTCCTGCAGGCGGTGTGCATAGGCCTCGCCTTCGTCGCGCAGCACATCGTTCTCGTCGGTGATGACCACAGTGGGCGGAAGGCCCCGCAGTTCAGCCAAACTGGCACGCAACGGCGAAACGTAGGGGCTCTCGCGCTCCTTCTCGGTCGGAGCGTAAAGATCCCACCCGTATTTCATGAAGGCTTTGGCCAGGAAACGGCCATTCGCAAATTCGTCGTAGGAACACGTATCCACGGCGGCGTTCGTCGCCGGCCAGAGCAGCACCTGATAATTGATCTTAGGTCCCTTGCGGTCCTTGGTCATCAGATTGAGTGCCGCCGTCATGTCGCCGCCAACGGAGTTGCCGGCGACCGCGATGCGGCTCGGATCAGCTCCAAATTCCGATGCATGCGCGAATGTCCATTCAAGCGCTGCATAAGCCTGGTTCATTTGCACGGGATACTTCGCAGCCGGTAGCGTGGTGTATTGGAGAAACACTGCCGGCTGACCGGACTCGACGACGAGATCGCGCAGAAGCCGCTTGTGGTTCTCGAAGTTGCCGACAATCCAAACACCTCCATGCAGGAACAGAATGACACCAGGACGCTCCTCCATGCGGTCAGGTTTCATGACAAAAAGCTGCACCGTGCGGCCGTCGACGGTCAGCGTGTGCTCGGTCGTGGTCACACCCGATATGTCGACCTTGGTCTGGTTCTGCAGCTCGGTCAGAATTTCCTGCGGCTTCGGTTGTGGCAGCGTCCAGAACGGGCTGGAATTCTTGTCGAGCTGAACCAGAAAGCTGCGCACTCCGGGCGCAAGATCGGGATCGTCAGCCACGTTTGCTGGCGCCGGCGTTACGCGCACGGTACAAGCCTTCGGCTCGAACGCGACGTTGGGGCCTCGACCGTCCTGCGCCTGAGCGGCGGCGACAACCAGTACAGGCAGGATCCAGGCGGCATTTGTCAACAACATTGCTCTCAGGCGAGCAGTTGAGAATGAAGGAAATAGCTTCATCTTCAGTCCTCCGAGTTTGGGGAGGCGTAACGATGATCACAATGCGGGCCGAAGGTATTCCCGCTTCGCACGGGCATTTCGCAAATCGCACGGTTATCTTCTTCGCTCGCGCGGGCAAAGGCATTACAAACGCAGCGAAACACGCATTCACTGGTCTCGACGGCAGGCTCGTACGAGTCGAAATGATCAGCGGGCCTAGCCGCTGACTCTGCACGGTGGCGGACAACGGCACCGGCATTGCGGTGTCCGGGTCAGGAATCCTCGACGACATCGCACAAATGGTTGGGGAAAGCTCGTTCGGCGATCAGGAACGGGCGGCACGTCGGTGACTGTGCCCCTCGAATTGAACCAAATGATGCAGGCGGACCTGCCGACTTCCACCATCCGAAAAATCAACCACGAACCGACTCGGCACGCGACGTCACCGCAAACTCCACGCCTGCCCTAATAAGCTTGCTGGCCGCATCTGCGCACCGAGCCACGACCGGCGCGCCAATAGCCGTGCGAACTTCACCGACTTTCGTCTTCTCCGAACAAAACGTCTGTTACAGACAAAACACCTTGCGAACAAAACAGACGAAACAACCGGGGCCGTATTAGCGATCGCACCACAGTTTCCTCGTTCCCCGGAAAGGAGCATTCGCAGTCACGGTCGCGCCTTCGATCGCCACCCAGTGACCGTCCGTCGGCCGATGCCGTGAGCCTCGTTGTTCGGAAGAAAGCGGCGCTCATGCGCCGTAATGAAGCGCGCCGTTTATTCAAGGAAAGAAAAGAACCATGACTACGACGTCAACCACAAGCGAATTCAACCCGCGCCTGCTCGCGCACAACACCGCGAAATGCAAGATAGTCGCACCGACAAGCCTCATCGATGTCACCGACTGGCTCTTTCACATCGACGAGCTCGAGTACAACAACTGTACGCCGAAATCGAAGGCCCACATCACTGCGGGTTTTACGCACGCCCCGGACGGCAAGATGATGTCCATCAACGTCGAATACGTCGCCAGCGCGCTGTTCGTCCAGCACTATGTCGAGGATATCAGCGAGAAGCTGCGCTGCCGCGTCAAATCCACTTCCACGCTACTCATGAACAACGTGTTCACGACGGTCGGCGTGGTTTGGGAAGTGCTGGTGCAGCCCAAACAAGGTGACGTCCACGAATTCAGCAACTACACCACGAAGGAATTCGAGCAGTTCCTCGAGGCTGCGAACATGCCCTACGAGGAAATCAGGAAGGGGGTCCAGGCCGGCGTCGATAGCCACAACGCTGAGGAAGCGCCTGAATTCGCCGCCAGCATCCAGCGCAAGGCCCTGAAAGAGAACACGCCAAGCCGCGGCGTCGGCAAGACGGTCGGTTAGGGCATTGCCCGATGCTTATGCACGACATGAAAAGCAAACGCGCCGGCTCGGCGTCAATATAACTCCCGTCGAGAGTAAGGACCAACGGCCACTTTCACCACTAAAGACGGTACGACGATCTTAACGGCTTGACTTGATTGTCGCCGAGCTTGTCACGAACGCAGCGAAACACGCGTTGGCGGATTGCGACGGCGGACTTGTCCGGATAGAAGTAACAAACGGGCTGGGCCGTTGGCTCTGCACCATTTCGGATAACGGCACCGGCATTGAGGCGCGCTTGGCACACTCCGGCACGAGAATCCTCGACGACATCGTACAAATCGTCGGGGGAACGCTCGTCCTGCGATCAGGAACGGACAGCACGTTGGCGACTGTCGCCCTTTCGAATTGAACCGAGTGCTGCAGGCGGACCTACCGGCTACCGGCATCCCAGAACCAATTTGCGAGCCGGGTCGACCCGCGACAGCGTGGCAAGCTCTGCGCCTGACCCAATAAATTGGCTCGGCGGGTCCCTGTAGCGACCCCCGAACGATGCGCGCGATTAGCGCCCGAACTTTCGCCGATTTTCGGCTGCTCCGGACAAAATGTCTGTTCCAGACAAAACACCTTGCGAACGAAACAGACGGCGGAAGCGGCACCGCATTACCAATGCCGCACTGCGCTCGGATTCGCCGCTGACAATAGGAGAAGATTCATGCGGGCACTCGACACCAAGAACAATTCGAGGGCCGCGGGCGGACGCCCTGACGCTAGCGCGCAAGGCAAGAGGCCGAGCGCGCTGACCGATCTCTCCGAGGCCGCCACCCGAGACATCAGCGCGGCGCTCAAGGGCTTGCTGGCTGACACGTTTGCTCTCTACCTGAAGACAAAAAACTTCCATTGGCATATGAGCGGACCGCATTTTCGCGACTATCATCTTCTGCTTGACGAGCAGGGTGACCAGATCTTCGCGATGACCGACCCAATCGCGGAACGGGCCCGCAAGATCGGCGGCACCACGCTGCGGTCCGTCGGACACATCGCGCGAATGCAGCGAATTGCCGATAACGATGCGGATTTTGTCGAGCCTCAAGACATGCTCGCCGAGTTGCGCGACGATAATCTGCGCCTCACCTCGGCGATGCGGCAGGTGCACAACACGTGCGAGGAGTACGGCGACGTCGCTACGTCGAGCCTGATCGAAAATTGGATCGACGAGACAGAGCGGCGTACTTGGTTCCTCTATGAGGCCGCGCGCCGCCTGCCAGGCTCCAACGGTTGAACGCCCTAACGACTGTCAGAAAGGGGACTCCATGCCCATAATCACGACGAAAGATGGAACCGAGATCTACTACAAGGATTGGGGCTCGGGCCCGCCCGTTGTCTTCAGCCATGGCTGGCCGCTGAGCGCCGATGCCTTTGAAGACCAGATGTTCTTCCTTGCCTCCCATGGATACCGCGTCATCGCCCATGATCGCCGCGGCCATGGCAGATCTAGCCAGCCATGGCAGGGCAACGACATGGATAACTACGCGGATGATCTCGGCGAGCTGATGACAAAGCTTGGCATCACCGGGGCGGTCCATGTCGGTCATTCCACCGGCGGCGGTGAGGTGGCGCGTTATGTCGCGCGCTACGGCGATGCCGCGCGCGTAGCCAAGGCAGTGCTGATCGGTGCCGTCCCGCCGATCATGCTCAAAACAGAAGCCTATCCCGGCGGCTTGCCGCTGAAAGTGTTCGACGATCTGCGCGCCAGCGTGCTCGCTGACCGCTCGAAGTTCTGGATGGATCTGAGCATGCCCTTCTACGGCTACAACAAGCCGGGTGCGAAGGTTTCGGACGGCGTGCGCGAAAGTTTCTGGCTGCAGGGTATGATGGCCGGTCTCCCGGCGTCTTATTTCTGTATCAAGGCTTTCTCGGAAACTGACCAGACTGATGATTTAAAGAAGATCGACGTTCCGACCCTGGTCATGCACGGCGACGCCGACCAGATAGTCCCAATCGCGAATTCAGCTTTGCTGTCCGCAAAGCTTGTAAGGAAAGCGGAGTTGAAGGTCATTCCGGGCGCGCCTCATGGCATGTGCACCACGCACAAGGATGTGATCAACGATGCACTGCTCGCCTTCATACGAAGCTCGGCAATCCGCGCCGCATGAAGGGTCATCCTGCGGCAATCCTGCCTGCTCATTGTTATCGCTTGTACTGTTGACAAAGGAGTGAGGGCTTATGTCCCA
>Ga0187781_10003827_pt1 | contig 11260 bp, 10 predicted proteins | sample 0715_SJ02_MP02_2_FD_132447 | JGI IMG/M metagenome (GOLD analysis project Ga0187781, IMG submission 132447) | Tropical peat soil microbial communities from peatlands in Department of Meta, Colombia - 0715_SJ02_MP02_20_MG | ecosystem: Environmental > Terrestrial > Soil > Wetlands > Peat | place...
AAACAGGCTGAATTACGGCAGGGTTTACTTGGCCAGCCCAACCTCCCTCCCCGACGCTGCCGACTTTCATCGGAAGGTCAGCCCGGTTCAAACCGCCTTGAACCGAGAGGACGCGAGCGTGCGCGTACGGGCTTCTGGCCACCGCCATGTACAGCATGTTGGGAAGTTTAATGTCATCGACGTATTTTCCTGCACCTGCGACCAACAATTTGGATTCGCTCATGGCGTCACCCTTTTTTCTTTCTGCATGAGTTCTCTGGCATACTTGACAGCTTCCACGATGCCATGGTAGCCAGTGCACCTGCATAGGTTGCCACGCAGCATTCTCTTTATTTCATCATCGCTCAGGTTTTTGTTTTGACTCAGCATCCAGCACGTAGTCATTATCATGCCGGGAGTTGAGAAGCCACACTGCAGCCCCTGCTTTTCGATGAATGCCTGCTGAATCGGATGCAGTCGCCCCTGCTTAGCTAAGCCTTCAATGGTGAGTATCTCCTTGCCGTTTGCTTGGACGCCGAGCATCGTGCAGGATTTGACTGCTTTTCCATCCACGAGAACCGTGCATGCTCCACAGTTCGTGGTGTCACAACCGCGATGTGTCCCCGTTAATCCAAGGTCGTCCCTTAACACGCTAACCAGAAGTCGCCTGGGTTCCAGTTCAAGCTCAACTGGGTTTCCGTTCACTTTAAAACTTGTTTTAACTTTTTTCGTAGCTACCCATCACCGCTCTTTTATAAGACGCCTCCAACGCGTCTTTCACAAGCAAGCTTAAGACTTTCCGTCTATACCCTTCTGAAGCATAAAGGTCGCTGACAGGCTGAGAAGCTTCAACAGCTATCCCTGCGACATTATCTAAAACCGGCGGCTTAATCTTTTTTCCAACGAGCGCTTGCTCAGCGGTTTGAACCCTCAACGCTTTTGGACCGACCGCGGTCAAGGCCATCCTGCATGCAGAAATCGAGTTGTCATCCTTGATTGAAAGATTAGCTGCCACTCCGGCTATCGTGAAGCCTCCAGAGCCCTTCTTAATCTTGCGGTAAGCGTTTCCGCATCTAGCCGTTTCAAGCGGTATTTCAACTTCAGTGAGAATCTCGCTGGGTTTGACTATTGTTTTGAAAGCCCCTGCGTAGAGGGCTTCCACGTCAACTTTTCTGTTACCGCCAACAGAAGCCAATAGCACTGAAGCGTCTAGCGCAATCATCGTAGCTGGCAAATCGTTTACAGGGTCAGGATAGCACAAGTTGCCGCCAACAGTCCCGAGATTTCTCACCAGCGGGTCAGCTATTTCCAATGCCGCATCCTTCACGATTGGCAGTAAAGATGCGATTTCCTGATTGTTCCCTAAGGCGGCGACTGTTGTTAACGCGCCAATCTTGACCAGCTGCCCCTCTTTACGTATGAAGTTTAGCTCTTTTATTCGAGTGATATCCACCACGCTTTTCACTTCAGAAAACAAAGGCGAATTGCGCATTTTTAAAGCGGGAATGAGAGTCTGCCCGCCAGCAAGGATTTTCATTTGGGCATCAGCGTTTTGAAGAAGACCCAAAGCCTCTGGAAGATTTTCTGGAGCAAAATAGTCAAAAGGTCGAGGAAACATGATAAAAACATCACTTTCGCAAATAAGGTTCAACAGTCTGCAAAATATAAACTCTTTGGCACGTGCACAAACCGGTTTTTGAGAAAAACAACGCGTGAAGAAAATTAGCAATGTTTCCAGGATAGATAAAACAAGACAGCAGAAAAGTTTCAACCCCTGCTTTCCTGCGATAAAAAACTCGTCGCAAGATTGAATCTTTGATAATTGTTTTTATAGCCCTAATTTTATTACTCTAAACATCCACTGAGCAGCTAGTGAAAACTATTTGACCTTAGACCTCAAAAAAGCAGCATCTGTTGCAGCACGTTCGCTTTCACCGGACAAGCCTCATCATGCCCAATGGCTAGTCACAAAAAAATGCAATTACCGCTGCGCAGGCTGCAACGTCTGGAAGGAACAAAGCGAAAAGGAGCTCGCTGCTGAAGAAATAAAAAAAGGATTAGACATTTTAAAAAAACTCGGAATAGCTGAACTCGTTATCTCGGGCGGTGACCCGCTTCTAAGAGATGACATCGGCGAGATAATCGATTACGCGACAAAATTTTTCATCACAACCGTTTATGACAACGGCAGCATGGCCGCTAAAAAAATTGATTACCTTCGAAATGTGGATTTTGTTGCGATTTCAATAGACAGTTTGGATGAGGCAAAAAATGACTCCATTAAAGCCGTGCCTGGCGCATGGAAGAGAGCAATGGAAACGGTTGATAAGCTTCACAGCGAGGGAATACACGTTAGTGTTACACCTACGATTTCGCAGAAAAACTTGAGTGAAGTAACGGACATAACGACTTATTTTACTCAGAAAGGAATTCCCGTCTGGTACTCGCTCTACTCGTTTGATGGTTCAGCAGCGCAAAATCAACTGTTCAAGATTGGGAAAGAAAACGACGAGTTTGTGATAAAAGATAACCAAGCAATGGCTGAACTCTGGAATGCCTTAATCAAGATGAAGAAGAAGAATAAGAGAATCCTCATGACGAAGAAGCTTCTCGGAACTTTAAGAGGCTTCTACGCGGAAGATAAAAGACCGTGGAAATGCCAAGCACTAAACAACTTCTTCGTCATTGACCCTTTAGGAAGAATTGCAGGGTGCCACAACCACGATTTTGTAGGTTCAGTTTTCGATTTACCGAAGACATGGAAAAGCCAAGAATTTAAAGACTTACGTGGGGCTTACCGCGAATGTAAAGAATGTAACTATCTGTGTTACATTTTCTATTCTCTTCAAGGAGGCCCGCTTGGGAATATCTCTGTGGCTTTGGACCAGTGGAGGAATGCTGGGTTAGTAGTCAAGAAAAGTAACTAAAACTCCATGTTCGGAATAAAATAGAGAAAAGCTGCATTTTTCATTGCGGACTGGTAATTCTCCTCTTGGCCTTCTTCGATGTCAATTAACGGGATTTTTAGCATGCTAAGCGTTACTTTCGCGGGGCTGTCACCTATTATTCTCGGTCCTGCATCTTTAGGTTTTTTTAATTCTATGATGGCCGGCAAAAAAAAGAGTAAAATCACGGTTGTAACTCCAGCAATCGACGGAAGGATTGCATTCGAAATCTGATTTGGAATCATGAAAATCTTAAGAAGCATTTATGCTTGGATTCTGAATATAACAGTTTCCGTTGCCGGAATGCGCTGTCTTAACCCATATGCTGGTATTTTTTCCAAGTATTTTTGAAGTCGCCACGTCAAATAACGCCTTAAAACAAATCGGTATATTGTAAAACAAGGTGAATATCAGAAGAGGAATCAGCCACTGTGTTCTTTCTCGACCGTCCAAGTATAAACCGACTCCAACTTCAAAAAAAGGAGCAAAGTTACCCACAAAACTATACAAACATATAGGAACAAACAACCATAAAAGGTCAACAAGCGGCGAACCGTAAAAAATCAGCAATAAACCAGCAAACAACGACAAGAAAGCCATGATTGGCATAAAATAAACGTTCAATAATAACAAGGCGTCAATTTTTTCTTTCATATTCAATTTTTTACTTCTTAAAACGCTCCAGAAATGCTTGAAGAAACATTGCATGTGACCTTTTGCCCACCGGTACCTTTGCCGCCGGTAGGCTTTCCAAGTGTCAACAGCTTCCTCATAACATTCAGCATCAACATTGTAGCGAATCTTATAGCCTGCAAGGTAAACACTTAAAGTTAGGTCCGTGTCTTCCGCCAGTACGGTTTCATCCCAACCATGCAGGCTTCTCAGCAAGCTACTTCTCACTCCACCCACAGTTCCGCCGTACTGCGCTATTAACTTCAACTCTTCTCTGGCTTCTTGGTCAACACGGTACCCTCCTATTCGTTCCAAAGCTACCAGCCGCGTAACTATGTTTTGCGGTTCATTTAAAACAACAACCCTTCCCTGCACAGCACCGACTTCGGGATCAACGAATTGACCGGCAAGTTTCTCAACGATATCCCTTGTTGGATAATAATCAGCGTCAAAACAAAGCACTATTTCGCCCTTAGACTTGTTGAAAGCAGCGTTGCAAGCCGCGGCTTTTCCTTTGCCGCCTTCGCCCTTTTCTCGATGTAGCACTTCTATGAAGGCGTATTTGTTCCTATAATAATCAGCTATTTCCCCGGTTTTGTCGGATGAAGCGTCGTTGATGACTATAACTTGCAATTTGTCCTTCGGATACGTTAACTCAGTGATTCGCTCGAGAAGTCGCCCAATTACTTTCTCTTCGTTATGCGCTGGAATAAGAATGGAAACTGTAGGTTCAAACGCGGAAACTTCAGTGCTTTTCGGTTTGTGGTCCTTGTTGGTTCCTCTCAAAACGGTAATGGTAAAGATGTAATGCCTAACAAGGTAAGTCAGCATCAGTCCTGTCAAAAATATGAAAAAAACTTCCAAAATCCAAAGAATCAAGAGCGTATCCCTTGGAATGGTCTGTTACGGTGGAGAACCGTTAAGCTTAGAGCCCAAAACGAGACTATCCAAATGGAACTTAGAAACGGAAAGAAGATAGTGTAGATGTAGAGAAATGTTTTGCCGAAAACATCGGTCGCTGCGATAGCGAAGAAGTTAAACATGTAATTCCAGCATAAGCCTGTCATGTTGCCTAATGCTAAAAGGAATAATTTCGTGTTGAGACTGCCCTTTAGCTGGAATGGCAGAGTGATAAAAAGCACGTTAAAAATCACTAATGACACAATAGATTGAAGGTTAATTAAGCGGAACGATACGACCAAGCAAAAGATTACTGCTCCAACAAACAGAAACGAAGATAGACAATCTAGTGCTTTCAATCCCCTCATTTCCCATCTTTTCCAGATGGCGCCTCCATGAGAAGCCCCCGTAGAAGCCTTATTATTGGGCTGTAGTTTTAAGTCGTCTGTAACTCTGTTATATAAGAATCTGGGCTCTGTTATAGAAGAAAGTTCTATTTAGACGCAGCAACGGGAATAACAACGTTACCGATTACTCTGCACAGAACCTCAAAAACTTCATTTGCAGTCAAATTATCCGTGTCTAAAACCAAGTCAAACGGCGCGAAATCTTCGCCTAAAACGAAGCCGTAAAGCTTCAGGTAAATTGCTTTTGTTCTAGCTTCCTTTTCCTCAAGAACTCTGAACGCTTCATCAACTGTTATCTTGTCACGGTCAGCAACTCTTGCCGCCCTCTTCTCAATAGAAGCCGACAGCCAAATCTTAAAACCCTCCTTAAGAAGCCACGGCATAGTCCAACTATCCAAGAGGACGTTCCCTTCGCAGGCGTATTCTAAGAGCGTAGCATCTACTTCCCTGTCGAATTTAGGGTTGTTTTCCCTTTTCTTTAGAAAATTCAAGCCTTCACTGCTTTCCCACCAGCCCTCACGTGACGCGTCGTAACCTTCTGCTTTCGCCAGTTCCTTAAGTACGTCGCCCCCGGAATAACATTTAAGGTTGTATCTCTGCGCTAGTCTTTTAGACAACGTGCTTTTTCCCGTGCCCGCCATTCCTGAAATGCAGATCACGATTTTCTTGTCAGCAAACCGTAATTTTTCGTTTTCAGCCATCAGCACCACCATGTTTTCAGCATCAAGGTTCAATCGGCATAATTCCGAGTATGCGTGACGCTAACAAACCTAGGAAGAACGAAACGATTGGGTACCAGTAGACTACCGGGAGGGCGCCGAATCCTGGTAAATAAACCATCGAGGTGATGCCATAAGTGGGGGTCAAAACAAAAATCCATATGAAAATGTAGAGAAACGATATGCCAAGCTGGACCATTTGAGGCTTTAACATTTTTGCCTGCATAGCGTTGATTTGAGATTGTCTCTTTTTGAGTTTTTCCATCTGCTTCTTGTCATTGGCTCTCGCCGCCGCCATAGTTTCCTGCCTGTATTCGTTCATTTCTTTCTGCATGACCCGGTACTGCTCCCAGCCGACGAAATAGTTGATTAAAACCCTGTTCAACGCCGTGTTTATGAAAGCGATGACAAGTGCAATAACTACGATTAACAATGCATCGGAAAGTGAGGTTATCACAATGGAGGAAACATGAGTACTCGTGAACGATTGGGGAATGGAAGTTCCAGTTGAGGTGGTATTTTCGCTAACACCGACAACCCATTTGTAATTATTTGCTGGCAGGGGATTCCTTGCGTTAAAAGTAAACGTAATGCTCTGATTAGAACTTAACCCTTGTGAAGACCCGTAAACAAGAATGAAATAGTTGCTTTTCTCCGTTTCGAGAGTTACCTTCCAATTTTGTGACGCCGGTGAAGTTACAACTAGATCTGCGAGGTTACTGTAGCCTGAAGGCACAGTCACGTTCACACTTCCGATGTTAATGGTGCCTGTGTTGCTTATGCTTATCACGTAAGACGTTTCTTGTCGAACGGAATAAGACTTTCCGATAACAGAAGCCTGAAAACTGGGACCGCTTGAAGCTGAAGCCAATCCGCTGGACAGGCACGCTACTGAAACCGCAACTATTACCAAGAGCAGGACAATAACCCTTTGGTTCGACACTTTCATCAATTTTTCTCCTTATCTCGTAACAATCATCCGCGATGTTTCCTGTCTACGCGTAATGCGTATCTTGTTTCCTTATTAATAACCGTTTTTGCTTCCCCAACTCGTGAAATGCCAACGAAAAGAATTAGAAACGTTGAGACAACGTTGAACCAAGAATTCAAGCCATGTTAAGAATGAACCACGTAAAACAGTCAACAAGTTAAAGCCTGTGGTTGAAGGGATAACATTTGTTTTTTTCTAAATAGTCCAATGATCGCGCGGTTTTCTTTATTGTTTCAGTTTCAAGGACGATTTCTGGTTTAAGTTTGTGTTTCTCAAGAACGGCTGTTAACGCCTGCCAGTCGATGTTGCCGCAGCCTATTCCTAGATGCTGGTCTGAATCGCCGATGTTATCGCTAAAATGCATGTACGGAATTCGTTCGTCTAGCTTCGTCACCCATTCTTCAAAGGGTACTTTGGAGAAAGCGTTTATGTGTCCCGTATCCAAGCAGACCTTAAGACGGGGCGTGTTTACCTGATCTAGGAGCGCCTTAAAGATCTCAGGTGTGGGCTCCCAAAAATTCTCTAAAAGTACCGTAGCTTCATAGCTGTCGAGAATTTTGGCCCAAAAACTGGCATTTCTAGCCATCCAATTGTTCCTGTAGAGTTCACTAAAGATGAAGGGGTTAAAATTTGCGTGAAAAACCACGTACTTGGCGTCGAGAGATTGGGCAATGTCCATGTTTCTGAGTATTCGTTGTTTTGAGATTTTGGCGATTTTGCTATCGTTGCTGTGGATGCAAATGTCTTGGAATACCCCGTGAAGCGAAACTTTTCCCTTGAAAGTTGAGAGAGCACGCTGATGCCCCCTTACGACTCTGCGCCAATTATTGTCTAATACTTCAGAGTAGGCAAAGGTTCCCAGTTCAACGTTGTAACAATAGGCATTTGCGAAATTTAGGAAATCGTCAAAACAATACTCTGCATGCTCTGCTATGCCTTTGGATTTCCAAATTCTAGGCTGCACATATATCAATGACACGTAAGATCTCCCTTCATTCAAATTTTTAAATCATCCTTTATCTGTTTATCGCTTTCAACTCATCGAAACATGACATAAGGATTTGAGCTTATGGAAAAAAACTCGCATCAGCTTTTCATCTGCTTACGAGAAATGGATGTATGATGAGTTCTTTAGTGATTCAAAACAGGACTGCTCGTGTTTTTTTAGAGCCAAACTGCATTTTTCATTTAATTCTTATATTTATGTTTTTTATGTAAAAAATCCAAAAGATTTCTTTTTTATTATTGTTTATCCAAAAATTTACCAAAGTTATTTAAGGTAGGAGCGACAAACCGCTTCGGCAGTTGGGAAGAGGTATCTACGCTTCTTCTCAACACAAAATGAAATTTAAGGAGAAAGAAAAAAATGAGAAACAAGAAATCTTTATTTGCATTGATTCTTGTGATTGTTCTAGCAGCTCCAATGGCTATGCAAATATCTGAGACAGCCAAAGCTCAAGCAACTCTGACATTTCCCACTTACTTGTACACGAGCGTCGCACCTAACCCTGTAGGCTTGGGTCAAACCTTGTTCATCAGTCTCTTCTTCACTAAACCTGTAGCTTCACCAGTAGCGGGTGGCGCTTTTCTAGGCACAAGCTTAGTCTACTACACAGGCATGACAATCAACATCGTCAAACCAGACGGCACAAACGTGACTTTAGGACCTTTCACGGCAGATGCAACAGGAGGAGTTGGGAATATTCAATACGTCCCAGAAGCACTCGGAAACTATACCGTGCAGGGCTTCTATCCTGGGCAAAGCTTAACCGGTACCACCATTTCCATGCTTCCTTCAATGAGCCCGGCAGTTCAGTTTACGGTACAACAAGCGGCTATAGGCGGCTACGTTAGTCCCTCGCTTCCCACGAACTACTGGACACGCCCGATATACGCGACCAATTATAACTGGGGAAGTATTGCAGGAAACTGGCTGGGTATGGGAAGAGGCGGATTCCAGAACACTGGCGGATACGATGCCACGGGTAATAACTTCAATGCATGGTCTTCAGCACCTACCACTGCGCATATAATGTGGACTAAGCCAACTCAATTCGGAGGTCAGGTCGGCGGACCGATCCCCTCCAATCAAATGACTCAGTTCACGTCAACCTCAATACTTTACCATCAATTTGAGCCAATAATCCTCAACGGAATCGTCTACTACAACTGGTACCCCAACGTTCCTGGTGCTGTGCAACAAATACTCGCCGTGGACCTTCGCACTGGAACCACGCTTTGGACCAAGGACACTACCGACATACTTGCTTTTGGACAAGTGCTAACTTTCCACACAGTGCAAGAATACGGATCTCAATCGTGGCTTTGGGCATTGGCCGCAAACAACTCGCAGCTTGACCTATACGATCCATTAAGCGGGGACTTCGTTGGAAGCGTCGTTAACCTGCCACCTGGATTCATCGGCTTGTTCGGAGGTACACCATCAGCAATGTACGATTGGAACGAACCCAACGAGATGGGAAACATACTGATCTACTATCTGAACTCAACTTACAACGACATGTTCGAGCCAATCGCAACTTCACTGACTATGTGGAACTCATCCAAGATGATGACTCCCTTCCCGACATCGTTCTTCGCATCCACCATTCGTCCTTCAGCTGACATGAACTTTATGCTAGGAATACAGTGGTCAGTGCCTGTTCCTGCGGCTGACACAAACTACACTATCGCTGAAATAAGCGACCAAGCAATACTGTTGACGTCTTACCAAGGTCTTCTTCCAAACTTCATAACAGCGTACGGTGCTGGCACTGCATCAGATGTAGCTTTCAACGCAGTTACCGGACAGCTGTTATGGGGTCCGACGACTCAAACCCTAATAAAATACCATGAATTCGACCTTGTCGCTGGAGGAGACGGCTATTACGTCAGACATGATAAAGACACAAACCAAGCGTACGGCTATTCGCTTTCAACCGGTCAACAAGTTTGGGGGCCTGTTCAGCTTACAGGTAACGCTTTAAGCACTCTACAATCAGAAGCAGCCATTGCTTACGGCAAGGTTTACATCTGGGACTTCGGAGGCTATGTCACTGCTATCGACCTTAACAACGGAACAATAGCCTGGACTTTCAACACTGGATCCGCAGGATACAACACCCCATACGGTGTCTATCCAATTTGGGGTTTTGGATCACAAAGCATTGCTGACGGAATGTTGTTCCTCTCTGAAGGTCGCATGTACGATCCGCCACTGTTTCCAGGTGCTCAAAAGCTTGCTATAAACTGTACTACAGGACAACTCGTCTGGAGTGAACTTGGATTTTACGGTCGAGACGCAAGCGCCATTTCAATGGGTGAGATGTTAGCATGGAACAGCTACGACGGCCAAATATACGCCTACGGCATGGGACCCAGCAAGACGACCGTTACCGCCCCTATTTCCGGCGTCACAACAGCCACACCATTGATGATAACAGGTACAGTCACGGACATCTCTTCAGGCTCACTGCAAAACGCGGCTGCAATGAACTTCCCCAATGGCTTACCATGCGTATCCGATGCAAGCATGAGCCAGTTTATGCAAACGGTTTACATGCAGCAGCCGATGGCAACCAACCTGACCGGAGTTCCAGTTACCATAAGCGTAACGGACTCTAACGGCAACCACTACAGCATAGGCACCGCAATAAGTGACCCGTACACCGGCACGTTCGGCCTACAATGGACACCCATCGTACCGGGCAACTACACCGTCACAGCATCCTTCGCAGGAACACAATCCTACTACGGATCTATGGCTACAACATACTTCGTTGCTGGCTCACCATCGGCAACACCTGCACCGACCGCTTCGCCTGTTTCAGGTCTGGCATCTACATCGAGCTTAGAGCTAGGAATAGCAGCGGTGATAATCGTAATAATTATTATCGGCGCTATTCTCGCAGTGCTAACCCTTAGAAAACACCCATAAAAAGAGCAAGCAAACCCACTACACTACCTTCCCTTTTTTTAGTGCCTAAAACCAAGAGCGATGGAAAAAATAAACGGTTGAGAAAACTCTGGTTTTATTCACTTCCGGTTGAAAGAGTCAGGGCAAAGTCCCTTAACTGTCGGTCTTTCTCATTTAACTCTTCAGACCCTAAGCCAACTCGAGATCGCAAACGCGAGAACGCGGATTCGACCAGCACTCTCGTCGACGAACATCGTTGACTCGAAAAAAGGGGTTCCTTCAGTGGATATAACTTAAGCGCTACAGCATCCTTTGTTGATGTGTTGCAAACAGATACTACATGTTCCACGGCTGCTTTTCTTTTGTAAACGGGCAAACTTTTTGTTCGGTAGCACGAAGGCGATTTAGCCTGCTACTTTTCGTTATATGCGCCAGCACCCGGTTAAACTTGTTTCAGCTTATTCGCCTAGGATTCTCCTGAAGGCAGGGTACATTTCAGCGGCGCGTTCCTGCATTAAGAGTTCATAGTACTGGTAGATAATGCCCACCGACAGCAATATGCCTACTCCCGTTCCGAAGGTGCCAAAGAAATCTGCGAGTGCCGCTATGAGCCCGACAATGATCCCTCCGAGAACCGTGACCACAGGGATGTAACGTTTAAGGACAGACTCAATGGGTTTTCCCGACCTGCGGTAACCAGGAATCTGCATGCCTGAATCCATAAGCTGCTG
>Ga0187781_10003828_pt1 | contig 11260 bp, 6 predicted proteins | sample 0715_SJ02_MP02_2_FD_132447 | JGI IMG/M metagenome (GOLD analysis project Ga0187781, IMG submission 132447) | Tropical peat soil microbial communities from peatlands in Department of Meta, Colombia - 0715_SJ02_MP02_20_MG | ecosystem: Environmental > Terrestrial > Soil > Wetlands > Peat | place...
CTGACCGGCGGCAGCCGGTCGGCCACCATGACCGGAGGCGTGGCGCTCCATGGCGCTCGGCAGCTCAAGGCCAAGGTGCTCGATTTCGCGGCGCATCTCATGGAGGCCAGCGCGCAGGACCTCGTGATCACCGACGGCAATGTCTGGGTGCGCGGCGACCCTGAGAGCGCGATCACCGTCAGCGAAGTCGCGCGCCGTGCGGCATCGGGGCAGTTCGGCGCCGACGTGGACGCCAAGCTCGAAGTCGTGGCCACGTTCGATGGCGGCGAAGGCGGCTGGTCCGGGGGCACTCATTGCGCGATCGTTGAAGTCGATGTTGAGACTGGCATCGTGAAGGTGGAGCGGTATGTGGCCGCTGAGGACTGCGGCGCACTTATCAATCCGGCCGTCGTCGAGGGCCAGATCCGAGGCGGCGTCGCGCAGGGCATCGGCGCGGTGCTGCTCGAACGATCGGCGTACGGCGAGGACGGCAACTTCCAGTCAGCCACGTTCATGGACTACTTGATGCCGACCGCCTGTGACGTTCCCCGCATCGAGATAGAGCACCTCGAGACTGTGCCGCTCGACGCTGACGTCAACTTCCGTGGCGTGGGCGAAGGTGGCATGATCGTCGCACCACCCACGGTCGTGAACGCAATTGAGGACGCACTTGCACCCTTCGGCGTGCGGATCTACGAGCAGCACCTACCTCCGGCTCGCATCCTGGAACTCATTGCCGCAGGGGACTTGGGGTAATAGATACCTACGCGAGCTCGCCTGAAGGAGTAACCGGTGCCGCCTGCCGTGGTCCGCCGCACGCTCAAACTCGCCGGGCTAGAAGTGCCGCTGGTCGAGGCGACCGGATCAGCCGATGGCCCAGTGCTGACCGTTATCGCCGGCGTGCATGGCTGTGAGTACGCCTCCATGGCCGGGGTCCGCCGCTGGCTCCGCGACCTGGAGAAGCACGAGCTGCGCGGCCGGGTCCGGGCCGTTCCGGTGCTGAACCTTACAGCGTTCGCGGCGCGGACCCCGTTCGTGGTGCCCGAGGACGGCAAGAACCTGAACCGCTGCTTCCCCGGCAAGCCTGACGGGACGCTCGGCGAACGGCTGGCCTACGACACGTTCAGCCAGCTGATCAGCGGCTCGGACGCGCTGATTGACGCGCACTGCGGGGATATGGTCGAGGCGCTGCAGCCATTCGCCCTCTATGAGGCCGGGCCCGCTGAAGGCCGGGCACGTGACCTGGCCACGGCCTACGGCCTGCCGTACGTCATCCGCCAGGACGAAGGCCCGGACCGGGTGGTGTCCGGCACCTCCAGTGGGGCAGCGGCAGAGGCCGGCATCCCGGCGATCACTGCCGAGGCGGGCGGCTGCGGCCTGGTTGAGGAGTATGCGGTTGCGTTGCACGTGGCCGGCCTCAATGCGGTGCTGAGCGTCCTTGGCATGACAGACGGCCGGGTCGGCCGTGAGCCCGCCCGGCCACCCACCTACCTCGGGCGGTTCCTATGGCTGCGCTGCCGCCAGGCGGGATGGTGGCAGCCGGTTGTGGCCGCGGGCGACGCGCTCGCCGAGGGCCAGGTGATCGGCACGGTCAGCACCCTCGACGGCGCCGAGGTGCTTGAGACCGTCACAGCGCCGGCCGACTGTGTCGTCATTTTCCTGACCAGCTCGCCTGCCGTCGCTGACGACGGCCTGCTGATCGGGCTTGGCGCGACCTGACGGTCGCAATCCTCATCCTCCTGATCCCCGTCGATTGACACCACGGCCGGGAAGTTACCGGCTTCTTCTTGTCACCCAGGCTCGTCGGGTAGATGGTGGCCTTGTGTGCGCCGGAGGAACGTCGCGGAGGTGGTGGTCGTGCCTGCTGGCTCGAACGCGTACAACAGCCTGTGGCAGGTCAGGAACGATGCCTGGTCCACCCTGGAGGAGTTGACCGCCCAGCTGGCCCTGGCCTGTGCCCAGCAGCGTCCGGTCGGGCCGCTGACCGACACGGTCGCCGAGGCGTTGAATATCCTCGCGCCCATCGAGCGGTTCTGGGCCTTCCCCGGCCTGCCCGCCTTCTTCAAGATGCGGCGGCTGTTCACGACTGGCAAGTACGACCGGTGCGCGACCAGAGTGGCCAGGATCAACCGGTCGCTGGCTACCGACTCCTACCGGGCCGACCAGACCTGGGACGCCGACGCCGAGGACGACGCCTACGACCACGAGCCGAGCCAGGCCGACCAGGCCAGCGCCCGCCCCACGCGGCCCTACTTCGAGGTCCTGGTCGTCGAGGACATGACCGAGGACCAGGAGCGCGCGCTGCGCGAGGAGTTCCGGCGGTGGCGCCGCCCGGACGACCAGTTCGTCTACGAGATCGTGGTGGTGCCGAGTTTCGACGACGCGCTGATGGCCGCGCGGCTGAACTTCAGGCTGCAGGCGTGCGTGGTCCGCCGCCGCTTCGCCCACCGGTCCCGCAACGACACGTCCTCGCTGCGGCAGTTCGTGAGCCTGCTCGGATCCGACGACCTGATGGACCACCCGCCCGATGAGCGCGCCCAGGTCCTGGCCCGGGCCCTGGCCAGGATCAGGCCCGAGCTGGATCTGTACCTGATGACGGAGATCGCGGTGGAGGACCTGGCTGGCCGGCTCAGCCACCACTTCCGGCGCATCTTCCACACCCGCGAGGGATCACTGGAACTGCACCTGTCCATCCTGGACGGCATCGCGGCGCGGTACCGCGCGCCGTTCTTCAGCGCCCTGCGCAGCTACAGCCACCGGCCGACCGGGGTGTTCCACGCACTGCCGGTCTCGCACGGCAAGTCGATCGTCAACTCGCACTGGATCCGCGACATGGTGGACTTCTACGGCCTGGAGATCTTCCTGGCCGAGACGTCGGCGACCTGCGGCGGCCTGGACTCGCTGCTGGAGCCCACCGGCCCGCTGCGCGAGGCCCAGGAACTGGCGGCCCAGACGTTCGGCTCGCGGAGGACCTACTTCGTCACGAACGGTACCTCGACGGCCAACAAGATCGTGGTCCAGGCGCTGGTCCGGCCCGGCGACATCGTCCTGGTCGACCGGAACTGCCATCAGTCCCACCACTATGGGCTGATGCTGGCCGGCGCCATGGTGGCCTACCTGGACGCCTACCGCCTCAACCCGTACTCGATGTACGGCGCCGTCCCCCTCACCGAGATCAAGAGCCAGCTGCTGGCCCTGCGGCGGGCGGGCAAGCTCGACCGGGTCAAGATGCTGCTGCTGACCAACTGCACGTTCGACGGGATCGTCTACGACGTGCAGCGGGTGATGCAGGAGTGCCTCGCCATCAAGCCCGACCTCATTTTCCTGTGGGACGAGGCCTGGTTCGCCTTCGCCCGGTTCCACCCGGTCTACCGGCCGCGCACCGCCATGCGGGCCGCACGGACGCTGGCCGAGCTCCTCCGTCAGCCTGACCACAAGACAAGCTACGACGCCCAGATCGAGGCGATCGGCGCCGTCGACGCGGCCGACGACGAGGTGCTGCTGAGTCGGAGGCTGCTGCCCGATCCCGCCCGGGCCCGGATCCGGGTCTACGCCACCCAGTCCACCCACAAGACGCTGACCTCGCTGCGCCAGGGGTCGATGATCCACGTGTGGGACCAGGACTTCGGCCAGAAGGTCGAGGACACCCTCCACGAGGCCTACATGACGCACACCTCGACCTCCCCGAACTACCAGATCCTCGCCTCCTTGGACCTGGGCCGCCGCCAGGCCGCCCTGGAGGGCTTCGAACTGGTGCAGAAGCAGATCGAGAACGCGATGCGGCTCCGCGACGCCGTGGATCACCACCCGCTGCTGTCCAAGTACATGCGCTGCCTGAGCACCGCCGACCTGATCCCGGCCGAGTACCGGCCCTCGGGCATCGACCAGCCGCTGCGCTCCGGCCTGCCGAACATGATCCACGTCTGGGACACCGACGAGTTCGTCCTGGACCCGTCCCGGGTCACCATCTACATCGGCAACACCGGGATCGAGGGTGACTCGTTCAAGCGGCAGCAGCTGATGGACCGCTACGGCGTGCAGATCAACAAGACCTCACGGAACACCGTGCTGTTCATGACGACCATCGGCACCACCCGCAGCTCGGTGGCGTACCTGATCGAGGTGCTCGTCACCATCGCCCGCGAACTGGAGGCCCAGCTGGGCGACATGAGCCCGGCCGAGCGCGCCGCGCACGAGCGCGCGGTACTGCGGCTGTGCAACCCCTCCGCCCCGCTGCCGGACTTCAGCGGCTTCCACCCCAGCTTCACCGACTCCCGCGGCCAGCCCACTAGTGAGGGCGACGTCCGGCGCGCCTTCTACCTGGCCTACAACGACAGTTACTGCGAGTACCTCATGCCCGACGAAGTCGAGCAGCGGGTCGAGGCCGGGGAGCAGGTCGTGTCCACCACCTACGTCACGCCCTACCCGCCGGGCTTCCCGGTGCTTGTGCCGGGCCAGGTGTTCAGCCCGCAGATCCTGGCCTTCATGCGCAGCCTCGACACGCCCGAGGTGCACGGTTACCGCGCCGACCTCGGCTACCGGGTCTACCTCGACAAGGCCCTGGAGATTGCGGCCACGACCAGGCCCGCGCCGCCGCCCGACTCAGCCGGGCCCACAGCCGACCCCGCGGCCGACCCTCCGGGCGGCACCACTTAGGGTGACTGCGACCAGCGGAGCGTGAAGCCGGCCAGCCGGTAGCCGAGGGCGTTGACCGTCGGCTGGACGAAGTTGTCCCGGATGATCTGGGCCGCCTCGTTCTCGGCCGCCCTGATCATCGGCCGCGTGACCTGAGGATTGTGTGTCGCCTGGGAAAAGGCGAGATTCTGCGCCTGGGCGTAGAGCACCGACTCGGCGAACTGGGGCTTGAGCAGCGCCCCGCACCCGAATCCCGGGTAGGTCCAGCTGTGGTCGGTGGCGATGACGTGGGACAAGGTGTTGTCGACGGTGATGTCGTGTGCCGACTGGGGGAGCTGCGGCGGCGGCAGGACGATGGCCACCGTGACCTGTCCTGGCGTGCCGCCCGCCGGATGGCTCAGGACCCTGAGCTGATAGTGGCCGGACGCCGGGTTCCACCAGCCGGGCCCGGGGTTCAGGTCGACGGTCGCCGAGGCCCGTCCCACCGCGTAGAACGTGCCGGAATACCAGCACGGCCAGAAGCCGATGCTCTTGGAGACCTTATGGGTGAAGACGAAGTTGAAGTTCTCTGTGCCCAGGGCGGGCCGGGAGATCCCCTCGATACTCTGCAGCACCCACGGGCCGACATCGGTGTCGGTGGTGGTCCCCGTCGTGATCGACTGCCACGGCCAGGAGAACTTGATGCTCGGCAGATGAACGTTGAGCCCGATCAGGTGCAGCGCCGCCGAAAGCACCGCCAGCACCGCGAACGCGATCGCCTTGCGGAAGAAGAGGCCGCCCAGCGCCAGGACGGCGGCCCACGTGATCCACCGCGGCACGCGGCGCCGCCGCACGCCCGGTACCCGGTCCGGGCCGCGCGATCCGATGCTGTCCTGGGCCGATGGACCCAGCTCCCGCCAGTCGCTCTCGTCACCGGCCTGCAACGGGTCCGCACCCACCGTCCCCGCCCTGGTGGTGAGCATGCCCAGCAGCAGTATCAACAAGCGAGTCATGAGCCCTGCCACTTTCTGTGCTGCCGCATGATCCTCACGCGAGCGCTGGATAGTTCAGGCGCAGGACGACGGGTACCGCCCCGAACGGCATGCGGAACCGCGAGCCGGGCTTGTCCGGCGCGTCCTCGCCGATGTCGGGCCAGCGCATCTTCACGTGCTGCGCGGTCAGGCCCTCGACCGAATACGGGAATTCCATCGCCGAGATGCGGTGCGCCTTGAGCAGCCCGCCCCAGCGGAACGCCCCGAACACGTTGGCCAGGTCTCGCACCGATAGGAGCAGTCGGTGCCTCAGGTTGATCCCGTAGACCGCCGCGGCGAGCTCGATCAGGTCGGCGGCGCACTGCTCGAGTGCGTCGGTCTTGGTCTGGTACCTCGTCCCGTCGGGATTCTTGGTGCCCAGCACCTCTCCGTAAACCGGCGAGTGTCCGGGCTGGGCCTGGCACTGCATCCAGTCGCAGGCCGCGATCAGCTGCCATCCGATGCCGCTCCGGGCGGCCACGTCCTGGTACACCGGCTTGGCTCGCAACAGCGGGATCTTCGCGGTCGTGACGAAGTCGGCCAGAACGATCCGGGGCATCTGCGCCACGTAGCGCCGCGTGCTGATCCTGACGTTGCGCGGTCCGGCCCGCAGCGCCTGCGTAGCCGTGGGCCGCAGGTGCACGCCGCCCGCACCCGCCGGCCCGGATGTGCTCGCCGCCGTGCCCGCAAACGCATCGAGCCCGGGAATGCTGGCCTCGCCCGTCCCGGTGCTTTCGGTGGCCGCACCGACGGCCGCACTGCTCCGGGCCGCAACGGCGGGTGCCGTTCGGCCATGAGCCAGCGCAGCGGCCCGCGCGGCCGCGAGCCCGGTCGCCCGCTGCCCCGACGCCGGCTGTGCCGCGATGCCGAGCGCGGACACGCTCACCTGCACCGCCCCGGGGATCACCGCGCCGCCTCCAGTAGCTTTTGGCTGCGCGCCATCCTGCGAGCGGCCGTGCCCCAGACTGCCCAGCGCCGAGCCTTCCAAACGTGCGCCGCTCGATCCGGAAACGTCCGGCCGGCTCGCTGCGGCCGCCTCGTGCGCCGCGGACGTCGCGGCGTCGAAGCGGTAGAGGTTGTACTGGCGCATGATCGTGATGAGGTCGGCGCCGTAGTTCGGATCGGTGGCGTAGACGCCGGTCAGGGCGTTCGCGAACGCGTCGGGGGAGCGCCGCTCCGCCATGGCCTGCTTGTAGCTCGAGCCGGTGGCCAGCAGCAGGCTGTGATCGGTGATGCTCTGCGCGATGGTGCTGTACACGCGGAACGGGGCGGCCACCGTGACCTGCTGGCCGCTCTCGTACTCCTGCGTCGGCCGTAGGACCGAACCCGCCGGGCCGGTGCCCTTGATGCCGAACAGGTTGTTGTCCTGAGCGGCCAGCTGGCTTTGGCCCCATCCGGACTCGTCGATCGCCTGCGCGATCGTGACCGCAGCGGGGATGCCGTATTCCCGCTGCGCGGCCAGGGCGCCCGGTACGACCTGGTTGATGAAGGCCTGCTGCGCGGCCGAATCGGCCGCAGCTGCGGTACTCGCCGCCACCTGGCTCCGGCTGTAGCGCGGGCTGGAAACGGCGGATGAGTAGCTGGTGAGGTTGCCCGTGATCGGCTGCGCTCCGGGAATCGCCGCGGTCTCGGTCCGGACGGTGCCGGGGGCCGCTGACCGAGCCGACTTGGGCTGCTGCGCCTGATCTTCGGTCGGCGCCGGACTGCCCAGGCCGAGGCCGGGCGCCGCCGTGCCCGGGATGTCGGCCTCCCCTTGCTCCGGCCCGCCGGCGGCGAACTGCTCGCCGTGCGTCGGCTCGCCTGGGACCGTGGGCACGTGCGCGGCGCTGGCCGACGACGGGCTGACCGCGCTGAGCAGGGTACCGTTGTCGACGAATCCCGTGACGCCCTGAGCGGCCAGCGGACCGTCGTACTGATGGGCGTTGACCGACAGGTTCGGCATGGAGTCGCCGCCGATCGTGTACAGGACTCCGCTCGCGTACTTGGTGACCACCTCCACGTGGCCGTCGAACAGCACCCAGTCGCCGGGCTGGGGGGTGTAGCCGTCACCGATGGGATGCCAGCGGTGATGCGCCTCGGCGTCCTGCAGGACCGAGATAATGCCCGACGAGGTGGGATTCGGATCGACGCGCGCATCCACCCACGCGTGGACCGGCCACGGGTATGTCGTCCCGCCCGTCACCCAGCTCTGCTGGCCGGTCGCCTGCGCACCCGCCTCCAGCGTGAGGCTGGCGAAGGCCGCGCAGGATTCGCCGTGATCCACACCGTCCGTGCTGTCGCTCTGCCAGATCAGCGCCTCCATGGCGGACGGCGACTGGCTCTGGGCGAGACGCAGGTAATACTGGGCCGCCCCGACGATCGCCGACCGCAGGGCGCCGTCGCTTGCGGCGCCGGAGCGGGCCGGCCCGGTCATCGCCAGCAGCTTGACCGGCATGCTGGTCGGCGAGGTGAGGTCGGCGACCGTGCCGTGCGCGAAGGACAGCCCGGTCATCGCGCCGCACGTACTGAGACTGACCAGCGCGGTGGCCTGCTGCCATCGCGCCTTCCTCGTGGACTGCACCGGACTACCTCCTTCCGCTCTGCGTACCGGCACGACCGGCACCGCCGGGGCCCCGGCGACCCGATCAGCCGGCGGGTCCGAACAGTCCCTTGAGAATGAGCTGGACCTGCGGGTTCCCCGGGTCGTTTGAGTTCTCGAACAGCACGCTGGCGTCCTGGGCGAACGCGCGCGACGAACCGACGAACCACTGCTGGTAAACGTCGGCCACCAGTGCCGCCTGCCCGGCCGGGCTGGTCACCGGCGAGGCGCAGATGTCCGGGTATCCCGCGCGCGTGATCACCGCCGCCGACCCCGTGTACCTGGCGCAGTTGGCCGGATTGCTCTCCAGGCCGGGTTGCACGGTCGGCTTGCCGTTGCTGCCGGTCAGGCTGGCGCCGCCGACGATGTCGTTGATGGCCCGAGCCGCCACCTCGAGGCTGTCGATCGCGTTGTCGGGGTCGTACGGATGATGCAGGTCGAGAGACCAGGCCACCTCGCCGCCCTGCACCGGGGAGATGGGCTCCAGCCCTTGCCGGCCCGACTTGGCGTCGCTGAAGTTCGGGTTGTCACCGCTGGTCATCAGCGAGAAGACCCACAGGACCTGGCTGGTGGACTTCGCGCAGGCGAAGTTGACCTGGTTGGGCTCGGAAACCACGTTGGGGTTCTGGCACGCCGTGCTGATCTCGTTCTGGACCACGGCGACGCTCGGCGGCCACGAGGCGCTCGGCCGGAAAACCATGATCAGTACGGTGACACTTACCACGATGACCGCCAGCCCGAGCACCATCACGGACCCGCGGCCGAACCGCCCTCGGCGCACGTTGCGCCGCCCGTGGTCTATCAGCGCCTTGGTGCGCTGGTCATCGGCACGAGTCCGGCCGGCGGAATAGGCCTGGCTCCGGCCGGCGGCGCGGCGGGCCGCCGTCTGGATCGGTGCTCGCGGGCCGGGCTGGGGACCGCGGTCGGGCCTTCCCGCGACACGGCGGAACGACTCATGGGGCGGACTGACGACCCGCTCATGGTCATCCTGCTCGGCAAGCGCGCGCCGACGTTCGCGCCAGACCGACAGTTCGTTCTCCAGATCGATGGCTCTAGTTTCTAGCTCAGAGAGCCAGAGTGCATCATCATCGCCAAAGCTTTCGAAATCTGCGCTCGTCGTACTCACCTCTGAAGGATGTCCTGAACCGGGTACTCAGGCCGAAGGGCCAGAGCGCGATCTGCCCGCCGAGCGGTCCGCCGCTGGCGGGGCGCTTACCCGGGAACGGCGTCCCGCTCCCGGCGGTCCAGCGCGGTGACCGGCAGCCGGTCGCCCCGCGGGCCGACCCAGCACAGGCCGGCGCAGCGCAGGCCTGCGCCGCGCAGCGCCGCGCCGCTGGGCCCGCGGCAGCCTCCCCACCAGCCCCGCACCGGTCGGAACCATGCGACAATTAGAACATACATACGATCAAATAGGAAGAGGAAGATCCCGAATTAAGTTGTGTTCGAATGCCGAAGTTCGCAGGTGAGCATGCCGCCCGGGAGCGCACGCGGCGGATCATCGCGGCGCGGCGCGGACCGCCCGCCCGGGCCTGGCGTCGGTCACGACGGAGCCGCCACGGACCACGAACGTGCCGTTGACCAGAACGTGGCTGATTCCGGCCGATGGCCGGGTGCTGTCGGTGTAGGTGGCCTGGTCCGTGAGGGTAGCCGGGTCGAAGACGACCACGTCGGCGTCCGTGCCGACCCCGATCCGCCCCTTGCGGCGCATGGCGGGCACGTGTTCCTGGAGTAGCCTGGCGGGCCTCAGGCTGCACTTGCTCAGCGCCTGCGCCAGGCTTATCGGCTCGTCGCCCGTGGTCAGCAGCCGCACCGCCCGGCTGAACGTCCCGGCCGTCCGCGGGTGGGTGATCGCCCGCCGCGACGGGGGCCAGGCCAGCGGGTCGGCCGGTCCGGTCCAGGTCAGCGGCATGGCGTCGCTGGCCACCACGGCGCCAGGAAAGGTCAGCGACCGCATCAGCAGCCGCCGGTCAGCGGCGTCGTCCTCGTTGAGGAGCTCGATGATGGCCAGCCCGCCCGGATCGGCCTGCCGCAGGTCGCGCAGCCGGGTCTCGCTGGCGACCCGCTCTCCGGTGGGCGCGTAGGTCAGCGAGGACGGCGCCAGGCCGCGCTCGGCGAGCCGTTCCGGCGCCAGGAACGCGGCCCCGATGGCGGTCATGCCCGACCCGTACGGGTAGGCCTCGGTGCTGATGCGCGCCCCGGCCGCCTGGGCCCGGCCGACCAGGCCGAGCACCCGGTCGATGTGCCGCTGCGAGGTGCTGTTGATGTGGCAGTAGTGCATGTGCGCCCCGGTCTGGTCGGCCGCGCGGACTATTTCCTCTGCGCCGTCCATGGCGGTCTGCGGGACCATCTCGATCAGGTCGCGGGCGTGCGTGAAGGTCGGCGTGCCGGCCTCCGCCGCCAGCCCGGCCACCCGCAGGTACTCGGCCGGATCCACGGCCGGCGCGTAGCCGAGCAGGATCCCGATGCCGAGCGCTCCGTCGGCCAGGTCGGCCGCCAGCCGGGAGAGCAGCGCGGTGAGCTGCACGGGCTCGGCCGGGCGCTGCCATCCGGGGCGGCCGAGGCGGCTCAGGAAGTCGGCCAGCGTGCCGCCCGGCCCGAACCCGGCCACCTCGTCCATCCGGACCTGCGCCCAGGACGTGGCGAAGCCGTAGTTGATGGGCCGCCCGTCGGCCGCGGCGGTCCGGTAGGCCGCCGCCACCGGACTCGCACCGGCCTCGAGCTCCAATGCGGTCGTGACGCCGTCCAGCGCCTGCAGGCGCAGGCCGGCCAGGTCGTTGACGTGACTATGCAGGTCGACGAAGCCGGCCGTCACGACCAAGCCCGCCACGTCGACGTCGGTCGGCGCCGGGGGCAGGCCGGCGCCGATCCGCACGACCCGGCCCTCGGCGATGGCCACGTCGGCGACGGCGTCGAACCCGGACTCGGGATCGATCAGCCGGCCGCCGCGCAGGACGACCTCCCAGTCGCTCATCCGCACCCTCCTCCCCGGCGCGCCAAGTGTAAGGTGCCTCGTGACCTCGGTCAGGGGCGCGGTCGACACCGTGCCGCGGTAACGTTC
>Ga0187781_10003829_pt1 | contig 11259 bp, 21 predicted proteins | sample 0715_SJ02_MP02_2_FD_132447 | JGI IMG/M metagenome (GOLD analysis project Ga0187781, IMG submission 132447) | Tropical peat soil microbial communities from peatlands in Department of Meta, Colombia - 0715_SJ02_MP02_20_MG | ecosystem: Environmental > Terrestrial > Soil > Wetlands > Peat | place...
GAACACAACGACGGCGCCGACATCGATGAGCTGCGGGTCACCCGCATTTACGTCGAGCAGGGTCCGACCCTGCGTCGCTTTTCGGCACGGGCCAAGGGGCGCGGGACGCGCATCAGCAAGAAAAGCTGCCATATCTACATTGCGGTCGGCGATGGAAAGAAAGAGTAGGTAACGCATGGGTCAAAAGATCAACCCGACGGGATTCCGACTCGCGGTCTCGCGCAACTGGAATTCGCGCTGGTTTGCCACAGGCAAGGAATTTAGCCGGATGCTCAGCGAGGATTTGCACGTACGCGATTACCTGCGGCGCAAACTGCGCAACGCCTCCGTGGGCCGCATTCTGATCGAGCGTCCGGCAAAAAATGCTCGCATCACGATCTTCTCGGCGCGACCCGGGGTGGTCATTGGCAAAAAGGGCGAGGACATCGAGACGCTGAAAGTCGAGCTGCAAAAGATGATGGGCGTTCCGGTGCACGTAAACATCGATGAGATTCGCAAACCCGAACTCGATGCGCAGCTGATTGCCGATTCCATCACCCAGCAACTGGAAAAACGCATCATGTTTCGTCGTGCCATGAAGCGCGCGATGCAAAACGCGATGCGTCTGGGCGCCCAGGGCATCAAGATCATGAGTTCGGGTCGGCTCAACGGAATTGAAATCGCGCGTACCGAGTGGTACCGCGAAGGCCGCGTGCCGCTGCATACGCTTCGCGCCAACATCGATTACGGGTTTTCCGAGGCCAAGACGACATACGGCGTAATTGGTGTGAAGGTGTGGGTCTACAAGGGCGATACCTTGGGTCGCACCGAGGCCGGCGGCGGCGAGACGGTTGCGCCGGCGCCCGAGCGCGAAGAACGGCGTGCGCCGCGTCGCCCGCCGGGCGAGCGCCCCGGCGCGGCACCGCGCACGGCCGCCCCACGGCGCGCCGCACGCAAGAGCGAAGCGGCGGCGGAAGCGCCTGCGCCCGCAGGCGGAGCGGCCGCGGAGGAGGCGCCCAAGCCGGCGGTCAAACGCGTGCGCAAAGTTGCCACGAAGGCCGCCGATAAGCCAGCGCCGGACAAGGGCGAGAGCAAGTAAAGGAGTAGCACGATGCTGCAGCCGGCACGACGCAAATATCGCAAAGACCACAAGGGGCGCAACCGCGGTATGGCCACGCGCGGTGCCAACGTCTCTTTTGGCGAGTTTGGCCTCAAGGCCACGGAGCGAGGACGCCTGACCGCGCGCCAGATCGAGGCCGCGCGGCGCGCCATCACACGCCACATCAAGCGCGGGGGCCGGGTCTGGATCCGGATTTTTCCGGACAAACCGATCTCGCAAAAGCCGGCCGAAGTGCGCATGGGCAACGGCAAGGGCAACCCGGAATACTGGGTGGCGCAGATCCAGCCGGGCAAGGTCCTGTACGAGATGGATGGCGTTGATGAGTCCGTCGCGCGGGAGGCCTTTAACCTGGCGGCCGCCAAGCTTCCCTTAAAGACCGTGTTTGTCTCTCGGCAGCTGGGCGCGTAAGGGGAAAATCAATGGAAGCCAAGGAACTGCGCGCGAAAAATGACGCCGCGCTGCAAACCGAACTGCGCGAGCTGCTCAAGGCGCAATTTTCCGCGCGCATGCAGCGCGCGACGCAGCAGTTGCAAAATCACACGCAGTTGCGCAAATTGCGCCGAGACATCGCGCGCGTGCGTACGGTGTTAAACGAGAAAGCGAAAGCGAAATGATGTCCTCAGCACAATTGGCCACCGCGCCCGTGCCCCAGCGCACCCTGGTGGGACGCGTGATCAACAACAAGATGGATCGGACGGTGACGGTCCTTGTCGAGCGGCGCGTCAAGCATCCCGTATACGGCAAGTACGTGGTGCGTTCGACCAAGTTGCATGCCCACGATGCCAGCGACAAGATCAAAGAGGGCGACTTGGTGGAAATCGCCGAAAGCCGGCCGCTTTCGCGAACCAAGTTCTGGACCGTGACCCGGGTGCTCGAGGCCGCGCGCAGTTAAAAAAAGGCATCTGCTCAGCCAGCCGGGCGGTTGATTTGCAAGCTAAGGCGCTTTAGCGTTAAACTGCAAGGCTCGCCGGAGTTTATTTTGGCGCAGAGGGTCCGGTGCTGGTGTTTGCCGATGCGGCAGTCAGGCAAACCCAGCGGCGAAACCCGATGCAGTTTTCCGGACCGTTCAATTCGTGCGGTCCGCCTCCCCGAACGGGACCAAGACTGACCGCAGCGCAGGCGCGGTGCGCCCCGACACCCAAGCAGTGTCAGGGCGACCGGGCCAACGCGACGGGAAAAGTTGGGAAGAACGATGATTCAAATGCAGACGATGCTCGACGTCGCCGACAACACGGGCGCGCGCTCGGTAATGTGTATCAAGGTGCTGGGTGGCTCCAAGCGCCGCTATGCCCATATCGGTGACGTGATCAAGGTAACCGTCAAAGATGCGGCGCCGCGCGGGCGGGTAAAAAAAGGTGAGGTCTATAGCGCGGTCGTCGTGCGCACGGCAAGCGGCTTGCGCCGCGTCGACGGTTCGGCAATCAAGTTTGACCGCAATGCGGCCGTGTTGCTGAACAACAAGCTCGAACCCATCGGCACCCGCATTTTTGGGCCGGTGACGCGTGAGCTGCGCACGGAGCGTTTCATGAAAATCGTGTCGCTGGCACCGGAAGTGCTGTAGGCGCGCGGTACGCACATATTGGCAGGAAGGCAGGGCAAATCCCCGATGCAAAGGATTCGCAAGGGCGACGAAGTCGTCGTAATCGCCGGCAAGGACCGTGGCAAACGCGGCGTAGTGCTCGATCGCGTCGACGATCGCCACGTTCGCGTCGAGGGTGTGAATATGGTCAAAAAAAACGTTCGGCCCAACCCGATGAAGGGTGTTACGGGCGGCATTACCGACAAAACGCTGCCAATCGACCAGTCCAACGTGCTGCTGTACAACCCCGCGACCGGCAAAGGCGAGCGGGTCGGGTTTAAGGTGGTCGACGGCAGGAAGCTGCGCGTTTTTAAAAGCAGTGGCGCCTTGGTCGGCGAGCGGACTTAAGGTCGGGAGGCAACGCAACCATGTCCCGTCTGCAGCAACAATATCGCGAGAAAATCGTTCCCGAACTGACGAAGAAATTCGGCTACAAGACCTCGATGCAAGTGCCCCGCATTGCCAAGATCACTCTGAACATGGGGGTCGGTGACGCGGTCAACGACAAAAAGAACATCGATGCCGCCGTCGCCGATATGACGCGCATCGCCGGGCAAAAACCGGTCGTCACCAAGACGCGAAAGGCAATCGCCAACTTCAAGGTACGCCAGGGCCTGGCGATTGGCTGCATGGTGACCTTGCGCGGCCAGCGGATGTACGAATTTCTCGATCGTCTGATCACGATCGCCTTTCCCCGCGTACGCGACTTCCGCGGCGTGTCGGGGCGCGCTTTCGATGGGCGCGGCAATTACAACATCGGCTTGAAGGAGCAGATCATCTTCCCCGAGATTGAGTATGACAAGATCGACAAGCTACGGGGGATGAACATCAGCATTACAACCACCGCGAAATCCGACGAGGAAGCCAAGGCGCTGCTCGCCGCGTTCCGGTTTCCGTTTCGCAATTAAGCGAGGTAAACGTTGGCAAAGCTAGCCCTGAAGAACCGTGAAGCCAAACGCGAGGCGTTGGTGAAGAAATTCGCCGCCAAGCGCGCCGCGCTAAAGGCGACGTTTTCGGATCAAACCTTGTCGATGGAGGAGCGTTTGCAGGCCCAGCAACAACTGCAGGCGCTGCCGCGCAACGCCAATCCGACTCGGTTGCGCAACCGCTGCGCCATCACGGGTCGCCCGCGCGGCAATTTCCGCAAGTTTGGCCTGGGTCGCAGCAAGATCCGCGAAGCGGCAATGCGCGGTGATATTCCCGGCTTGATCAAGGCAAGCTGGTAAGGCGGAGCTTGTAGATGAGCATGAGTGATCCGATCGCCGACATGCTGACGCGCATCCGCAATGCGCAGCGTGTCGAAAAGACGGAAGTGGCGATGCCGTCGTCCAAACTGAAGGTGGCCATCGCGCAAGTGCTGCGCGATGAGGGCTATATCGAGGGGTACCAGATTGCCAGTGCGCCGGCCAACGGCGGCAAGGCAGCCATGCATCCCGAATTGCGAATCGGCCTCAAATACTATGCTGGCCGCCCAGTGATCGAGCGCCTCGAACGCGTGTCACGTCCCGGCCTGCGGATCTATCGTCGTCGCGACGATCTGCCGCAGGTGATGAACGGGCTGGGGGTGGCAATTGTTTCAACGCCGCGCGGCGTCATGACGGACCGCAAGGCGCGCAGCCAGGGTGTGGGCGGCGAGATTCTTTGCTACGTTGCCTGATCGGGGGACCGAACATGTCACGAGTCGCACGCATACCGGTTGCCATTACCAAAGGGGTCGATGCGCAGTTGGGGTCGGGTCGCATCACCGTCAAGGGCCCGCAAGGCACGCTGCAGCGCGAGCTCTGCGATCTAGTCACGATCACGATCGGCGACGGCAAGATCCACTTTGCCGCTGTCGACGATTCGCGCGAGGCCAATGCCATGAGCGGGACCATGCGCGCGCTGGTCGCGGGCATGGTCCAAGGGGTGAGCAAGGGGTATGAGCGCCGGCTTAATCTGGTCGGCGTGGGCTATCGCGCCCAGGCGCAGGGCGACAAGATCAGCCTCTCGCTGGGCTTCTCGCACCCGATCGAGCATCGCATGCCCGCGGGCATAAAGGTGGAAACGCCCAGCCAGACGGAGATCGTGATCCGAGGCGCCGACAAGCAGCGGGTCGGACAAATCGCTGCCGAGATCCGCTCCCATCGGCCCCCGGAACCCTACAAGGGCAAGGGGGTGCGTTATGAGAACGAAACGGTGGTCCTGAAAGAGACCAAGAAGAAGTGAACTTGTCGAGAACGATGCCATGATCAACAAGAAACAATCGCGGCTGCGCCGTTCGCGCGCCACGCGGCTGCGCATCGAACTAAACCGCGTGCATCGGCTCACGGTGCACCGCTCCAATCACCATATCTACGCGGCCGTGATCTCTCCGGCCGGCGACAAGGTGCTGGTGTCGGCGTCCACCCTTGAGCAGGAAGTGCGCAATGAGCTGTCGGGCGCCAAAGGTCGCGGCGGCAATGCCGCTGCAGCAAAGATTGTCGGGGCGCGATTGGCACGCAAGGCGGTTGCAGCCGGGATCGAGAAAGTCGCATTGGATCGCTCCGGTTTTCACTACCACGGTCGGATCAAGGCGCTTGCCGATGCGGCGCGCGAAGCCGGCTTGAAGTTCTAGGAGTCAACGATGGCAAGAATCCAAGCAAAGAATCTGGGCGAGGCGCGCGATGACGGCATGCGCGAGAAGATGATCGCTGTGAACCGCGTCACAAAGGTGGTCAAAGGCGGTCGCATTTTGGCTTTTGCGGCGCTTACCGTCGTCGGCGATGGTGACGGGCGCGTTGGCATGGGCAAGGGCAAGGCGCGCGAAGTGCCCGTCGCGGTGCAAAAAGCGATGGAGCGCGCACGGCGCGGCATGGGCCGCATGTCGCTGCGCAACGGAACCGTACAGCACGGTGTTGAGGCCAAGCACGGTGCCGCCAAAGTCATGCTGGCGCCGGCGGCCGAGGGCACCGGCATCATCGCTGGCGGGCCATTGCGTGCGATTTTTGACGTCATGGGCGTGCGCAACGTGGTGGCCAAATCGCACGGCTCGACCAACCCGTACAACATGGTGCGTGCCACGCTCAAGGCGCTCGAGCGGCTGCGCACTCCGGCAGAAATCGCCGCCAAGCGCGGCAAGACGGTCGAAGAGATTCTGGGCTAAGGACGCGCGATGGTGACGAAAGCCTCGAATCAAGCGGCCACGGCCAAGGCGAGCGAAGTGAAAAAATCGCTCAAAGTAACGCTCATTCGCAGCGTCGCTGGAACCAAAGCGGGGCATCGCGCTACGGTGCTCGGCTTGGGCCTAAAGCACCTGTACAGCACACGCGTACTGGAGGACACCCCTGCGGTGCGCGGCATGATCAACAAGGTCGCCTATTTGGTTCGGGTCGACTGAGCAAACGGAGTCGGTATGCGTCTTAACTCCCTGAAAGCGGCACCGGGATCACGAAAGGTGCGCCACCGAGTCGGCCGCGGCATCGGCAGCGGATGGGGTAAAACCGCCGGTCGCGGGCACAAGGGACAAAGCTCGCGCTCGGGCGGCTTTCACAAGGTCGGGTTTGAGGGCGGACAGATGCCGTTGCACCGGCGCCTGCCCAAGCGCGGATTTACCTCCCTCACGCGCCGCTTCGTGGCCACCGTGCGCCTGTCGCAAATTGAGCGACTCGATGCTGAGCAAATCGACCTGGCCACCTTGCGGCGTGCCGGCCTGGTGCCGACGCTGGCACAGGGCGCTCGCATCGTCAAGACCGGCGAACTATCGCGCAAGGTGAAGGTGCGTGGAATCGGCGTGAGTGCGGGCGCTCGAGCGGCAATCGAAGCGGCCGGCGGCACGGTCGAGGACTAAAGCGAGCGCAGTCGGGAGCAGCAACGTGGCGTGCCAGCAGGGCAAACTGTCGAGCAGCGGAAAGTACGCCGACCTCAAACGTCGGGCGGTGTTTCTCGTGCTCGCGCTGATCGTCTATCGGCTGGGAACGCACATTCCGGTGCCGTTGATCGATCCGGACCAGTTCCGCCAGGCGTTTCAGTCGCAGCAAGGCGGCATTTTGGGTTTGCTGAACATGTTCTCGGGCGGTGCGCTCTCGCGCTTTTCGATTTTCTCGATCGGGATCATGCCGTACATCTCGGCCTCGATCATCATGCAGATGCTTACGTACGTCGTGCCCTCGCTCGAAGCCTTGCGCAAGGAAGGCGAGTCCGGGCGCCGCAAGATTACGCAGTACACGCGCTACGCCACCGTGGGTCTTGCCGCGGTCCAGTCCTATTTGGCGATCGTGGCCATTGAGTCCGTCCCCAACCTGGTGATCGCACCCGGGCTGCTGTTTCGGGTCATCGGCGTGGTGTCTCTGGTCACGGGTTGCCTGTTTTTGATGTGGATTGGCGAACAGATCACCGAGCGCGGCTTGGGCAACGGCATCTCCATCGTCATCTTTTCGGGTATCGTGGCCGGCTTGCCCAGCGCGATCGGGCGTTTGTTCGAACTGGTGGCTAACGGGGCGCTTGGTTATCTGGCGTTTTTCACGATCGCCGCTTTGATCGTTGCCGTAACCGGCGTCGTGGTCTTCATCGAGCGCGGTCAGCGCCGCATCCTGGTCAATTACGCCAAGCGCCAGGTGGGCAACAAGGTCTTCAGCGGACAAAGTTCCTATCTGCCGCTGAAGCTGAACATGTCCGGCGTGATCCCGCCGATCTTTGCCTCCTCGATTGTGCTGTTTCCGGCAACGATCGCTGGCTGGTTCACGACCGGCGACGCCACTCGTTGGATCCGCGACTTGGCAACGGCGCTGCAGCACGGGCAGCCGCTGTATCTGGTCTTGTACGCCTCGCTGATCGTCTTTTTCTGTTTTTTCTACACGGCGCTAGTCTTTAATAGCAAAGAGCAGGCGGATAACCTCAAAAAAAGCAGCGCGTTTGTGCCGGGCATTCGTCCCGGTGAACAAACGGCGCGGTACATCGACAAGATTTTGCTGCGGCTGACTTTGGCTGGTGCCATCTACATCACGGCGGTGTGTCTTGTGCCGGAATTTTTGTACCTGCGCTGGAGCGTGCCGTTTTATTTTGGCGGCACTTCGCTGCTGATTGTTGTCGTTGTGACGATGGATTTCATGGCGCAGGTGCAGGCGTACATGATGACGCACCAGTACGAATCGCTGCTGAAAAAGGCCAACTTTCGAGGCGGCGCGCCGGGGATGACGCGGTAGCGATGGCACGAGACGACGTGATCCAGATGCAGGGCGAGATTCTGGAGAATCTGCCCAACGCAACGTTTCGAGTAAAGCTCGAAAACGGTCACGTCGTTCTGGGACATATTTCGGGCAAGATGCGCATGCACTACATCCGCATCCTGCCCGGCGACAAGGTGACGGTGGAATTGACGCCCTATGACCTGACGCGCGCGAGGATCGTGTTTCGCGCCAAGTAGATGAACACACACGTGCGCGAGCACGATGGGAGCAGGAAAATGAAGGTGCTAGCTTCGGTAAAGAAGATGTGCCGCAAATGCAAGGTGATTCGGCGCAAGGGCGTCGTGCGGGTAATTTGCACGGACCCGCGTCACAAGCAGCGGCAGGGCTAAGGGTCGGTCGACGCAATACGACGGAGTAATTTTCTGATGGCACGCATAGCCGGTATCAACATTCCCCCGCACCAGCACGCCGAGATGGGCCTGACGGCAATCTTCGGCATCGGGCGCGCCCGCGCGCGCGCGATTCTCGATGCGGTCAAGGTACCCCACAATCGCAAGGTCAAGGAGCTCACCGATGCCGAACTCGAGCGCATCCGGGAAGCCGTCAGCCGCCTCGCGGTGGAAGGCGACCTGCGTCGCGAGATCCAGCTATCGATCAAACGTCTGATCGATTTGGGCTGCTATCGCGGGGTGCGACATCGCCGCGGCCTACCGGTTCGTGGACAGCGCACTCGGACCAATGCGCGCACCCGCAAAGGACCGCGCAAGGCGGGCGTGGCGCTGAAAAAACCCACATGATCCGTACCGAGTGCGGCCGCTTGAGGCCGCGGCCGAGATTTCCAGCACAGCAGATGAACGAGGCACCACAGCATGGCAACTAGGACAGCTCCGACCACGCAGCAGCTCGCCACCCAGCGAGCGCGCAAGAAGGTCAAGAAGAACGTCGCCGAGGGCATTGCCCACATTCACGCGTCGTTTAACAACACGATCATCACGATCACGGATCGGCAGGGTAATGCCCTTTCCTGGTCAACCAGCGGTGGCGCCGGTTTCAAGGGCTCGCGCAAGTCCACGCCATTTGCCGCGCAGGTGGCGGCCGAGGCGGCTGGTCGTGCGGCGCTGGAGTGCGGAGTAAAGAACCTGGAGGTGAGAATAAAAGGCCCAGGACCAGGTCGAGAATCCTCGGTGCGGGCGCTCAACGCTTGTGGATTTCGCATCACCTCGATCCAAGACATCACTCCGGTGCCGCATAACGGCTGCCGGGCACCGAAGCGCCGCCGTGTTTGAGCCGCGCCGCCAGCAGGAGCCCCCGGTGGGCTTGGACAATCTTGTGAGCGCACGGCCGCAGAAGGCGGGCCGGGTGCTTGCCTGCCGTCAAATGACCGCGCCCGGCGTGGTGCGATAGGAACCGACATGGCCCGCTATACCGGAGCAAAACTTAAGCTTTCGCGACGCGAGGGCACCGACTTGTTTCTCAAGAGCGCCCGGCGCACGCTCGATTCAAAGTGCAAAGCCGACAGCAAGCCCGGCCAACATGGGCGCATGTCCGGTGCGCGCTTATCCGACTACGGCGTGCAGCTGCGCGAGAAACAAAAGGTCAAGAGGACCTATGGCGTCCTGGAGCGGCAGTTTCGCCGCTATTTTGCGGAGGCCGAGCGTCGGCGTGGCAATACCGGTGCGAACCTGATCGCCTTGCTTGAGTCGCGCCTGGACAACGTTGTCTATCGCATGGGCTTTGGCTCCACGCGCGCGGAGGCGCGTCAGCTCGTTTCGCACTGCGCCATCGAGGTAAATGGCCGCGTCGTGAACGTTTCGTCGATGCTGCTGGAGGCCGGCGATCAGATCGCAGTGCGCGAGGCCGCTCGCAAACAAACGCGCGTTCAAGATTCGCTGCAGTTGGCCAGCCAAAGCGGTTTTCCATCATGGGTCGATGTGGACGCGCAAAAAATGGTCGGCAAATTCAAGGCGGTGCCAGACCGTGGCGACGTCGCGCAGGACATCAACGAGTCGCTCGTGGTGGAGTTGTATTCGCGTTAAGTATCGGCGTGCGCCGCGCGGTCGTGGCGAGCGCTTTTTTTTGAGAGCCGGAGTTTGCGGGAGGCCGGCTCTTTTGTCAGTAAGTCCCGCGACCATCCAGCAGCCTTATCGGTGTAACGAGCCGAGGGTATTGAAAGGGATTGTCTATGAGTACTGCAGGTTTGTTAAAGCCGCGTGCCATCGAGGTCGAGTCGACCGGTCCGCACAGCGCGATCGTGACGATGGAGCCGTTTGAACGCGGATACGGACACACGCTGGGTAATGCCCTGCGAAGAATTCTTCTGTCGTCGATGGTTGGTTATGCGCCGACGGAAGCGCAGATCGAGGGTGTGGTCCACGAATATTCGATGATTGACGGGGTGCGTGAGGATGTCGTCGACATCTTGCTGAACCTCAAAGGCATTGTTTTCAAACTGCACAATCGCGACGAAGTGACGCTCAATCTGCGCAAGGAGGGCGAGGGTGTTGTTACCGCCTCGGACATTGAGCTGCCGCACGATGTGGAGGTCGTCAATCCCGATCACTTGATTGCCCGCCTGACGACCGGCGGTAAGCTGGAAATGCAGCTCAAGGTCGAAAAGGGGCGCGGCTACGTGCCCGGGACGGTGCGCGCGTTCCGCGATGACCACTCCACGACAATCGGCAAGGTTGTGATGGACGCGTCATTCTCCCCCGTGCGGCGCGTTAGCTACACCGTCGAAAGTGCGCGCGTGGAGCAACGCACCGACCTGGACAAGCTCGTGATGACGATCGAGACCAACGGTGCGATGACCCCGGAAGAGGCGGTGCGCCAATCTGCGCGGATCCTCATCGAGCAACTTTCGGTGTTCGCGGCACTGGAGGGTGTCACCGAACCAGTGCACGCGCAACGCGCGTCGCCCGATGTCGACCCGATACTGCTGCGCCCGGTCGACGATCTGGAGCTGACGGTGCGCTCGGCCAACTGCCTCAAGGCCGAGAACATCTACTACATCGGCGACCTGATCCAGCGCACGGAAAACGAGCTGCTAAAAACACCGAACCTTGGTCGCAAGTCGCTGAACGAGATCAAGGAAGTGCTCGCCGCACGCGGACTGACGCTGGGCATGAAGCTGGAGAACTGGCCACCCGTCGGTCTGGACAAATAAAACAGGCCTCCGGCCGCGTGGCCGGAGCCGACCCACATTACAACGACGATCGGACCGCCCCGGATCTTGCACGACGCAAACGTCATCGACGGGGATCGAAGAATCCGAGACAAGACAAACGAAGGAAACACTCATGCGTCACGGACACGGACTGCGAAAGCTCAACCGCACGAGCAGCCACCGTTTGGCAATGCTGCGCAACATGTCCAACTCGCTGCTGCGCCATGAATTGATCAAGACCACCGTCCCCAAGGCCAAGGAGCTGCGTCGGATC
>Ga0187781_10003830_pt1 | contig 11258 bp, 12 predicted proteins | sample 0715_SJ02_MP02_2_FD_132447 | JGI IMG/M metagenome (GOLD analysis project Ga0187781, IMG submission 132447) | Tropical peat soil microbial communities from peatlands in Department of Meta, Colombia - 0715_SJ02_MP02_20_MG | ecosystem: Environmental > Terrestrial > Soil > Wetlands > Peat | place...
AGGACGGCTGCCCGGTTCGGTCGAGGAGATCGTCAGGTACGCCACGCCGGTGATCTGGATGCGTCGGTCGGTCACCAAGGACTGCAGCCTGAACGGGAACGACTACCAGGAAGGCGACAAGGTCATGCTGCTCTACTCGGCAGCCAACCGGGATGAGGACGTCTTTGCCGACCCTGGCCGGTTCGACATCACCCGCTCGCCTAACCCGCACGTCGGTTTCGGTTCCGCAGGCCCGCACTTCTGCCTGGGGGCGCACCTGGCGCGACGGGAGATCAGGGTCATGCTGCGCGAGCTGATGACGCGCGTCCCCCGCATCCGCGCCGCCGGCGAGCCTGACCGGCTGCTGTCGAGCTTCATCAACGGCATCAAGCACCTGCCCTGCGAGCTCGACTAGCCGGACCTCGTCGATGGCTTTCGGCTCTCCCTCAGCGGGCCAGACCGACACGTTGATGCCGCAACACAATTTCGTAACTACTCGTAGCGGATCTTGCACTCCGTGTATAACTGGAGACCCATGCGGCACTCGAGCCGGGACGCCGGGCAGGGGGACGAGGCCGCGGGAAAGGGAACCGTACGTCGCGGAGGGGGACCTTCGTCGTGGGGCCAGCCGGTCCTCGGCGGGATCGCCCGGCTGCGGGCCGCTCTGGTCTCGGGGGAACCAGAGGGCTCACGGCAGACGAGGGTCGCGACGAGCGGACGGATCTTCGCCGGTGGCAGCGCCACCCGGGGGCGTGGCGCTGCCACCGGCGGAGGCCCAGCCGTCGGATCAGTCCAGCTGGCTGATCCGGCGGCCGGCAGGCGACCTGGCTCGGGCACGGGAGCGGCGCAGAGCGGGCTTAGCCCGGCAGCCGACGGCGGTGGTCAGCCGAGCTTGCTGATCTGCTCGGCCAGCGCGAAGTCCTTGGCCGTCAGGCCGCCCGCCGAGTGCGTGGAGAGCGTCAGCGTCACCGTGTTCCAGCCGATGGCGATGTCCGGGTGATGATTGGCCGACTCCGCCAGGTAGGCGACCGCGCCTACATAGAGCATCGCGGCCTTGAAGTCCGCGAGCGTCGCGACGTGGACGATGCTGTCTCCCTGCCTGGTCCAGCCGTCGAGCCCGGCCAGCCGCTCGGAAACCTGCTCATCGGGCAGCACGCTCATGTCGACCTCCGGGTTAGTGAGCCTCTCCCCCTAGTGTCTGCCCGATCTGCTCGCTCCGATCGCCATTCCGGCGCCGGCATCTGGCGCTCCGGCCACTGCCGCTGCCGGACGGCCGACCGGTAGGCTCCGTGATCGTGACCAGCACCCCGCCGCCCTCGGCCGGGCCGCCCTCGGCCGAGCCGACCTCTGCGCCCGCGCCCCGCCGGACGCCGCTCACCAGCGTCCACGAGCGGCTCGGCGCCAGCCTCACCGACTTCGCCGGCTGGCTGATGCCGCTGCGTTACGGCAGCGAGACCGCCGAGCACACCGCCGTGCGGACCGCGGCGGGGATCTTCGACCTGTCCCACATGGGTGAGCTCGCCGTGAGCGGGCCGGACGCAGCCGCCGCGCTTGACTACGCGCTGACCGGCGCCCCCGCGGCGCTGCAGCCGGGCCGCGCGCGGTACACGATGATCTGCGCGGCGGACGGCGGCGTGCTCGACGACCTGATCGTGTACCGGCTCGGGGACGCCGAGTTTCTCGTGGTCGCGAACGCGGCGAATACCGCCGTCGTCACCGAGGCGCTCACCGAGCGCCTGGCGGGCCGGGACGCGGTGGTCAGGGACCGGACCGACCGCTACGCCCTCATTGCCGTCCAGGGGCCGCGGGCCGCGGGCATCCTCGCGCCGCTCGCGTCGGTGGACCTGGCCGGCCTGAAGTACTACGCCATCGATCCGGCGCAGCTCGCGGGCCGGCCGGTGCTGCTGGCGCGGACCGGCTACACCGGCGAGGACGGATTCGAGATCTTCGCCGCGCCCGAGGACGCCGCGGACCTGTGGGCCGCCATCAGCGCGGCCGGCGCTGAGCACGGCCTGGTGCCGGCCGGCCTGGCCGCCAGGGACACGCTCCGACTCGAGGCCGGCATGCCGCTTTACGGCCACGAGCTGAGCCGCGACGTGACCCCCTTCGACGCCGGCCTGGGCCGGGTCGTCAGGTTCGACAAGCCCGGGGACTTCGTCGGCCGCGCGGCGCTGGCCAGGGTCGCCGCCGCCGCTCCGGAGCGCAGACTGGTGGGACTGGTCAGCGAGTCGAGGCGGGTGCCCAGGCACGGTTACGACGTCCTGTGGGACGGCACGCCGTGCGGGACCGTCACCAGCGGGGCGCCGTCGCCGACGCTTGGCGTCCCGATCGCCATGGCCTACGTCCGCCCGGAGGCGGCAGACGCGGCCCAGTCTGCGGCGACGGCCGAGGCGGTCAGCCAGGCCGGCGCGGCGGCGTCCGGTCCGGGCGCTGCTGAGCTGGCGGTCGATGTCCGGGGCCGCGCCGAGCCGGCCAGACTGGTGAACCTGCCCTTCTACCGCCGGGCCTGAGCCGGCCAGGCAGCTTTCTGTATCCAGCCAAGACGCTGCAAGAGAGGCGAAAATGTCCGTTCCCGACGAGCTCTTCTACACACCGGAGCACGAGTGGGTGGCGATCAGCGGCACCACGGCCTCGGTGGGGATCACCGACCACGCGCAGCGGGCGCTCGGCGACGTGGTCTTCGTGTCCGCGCCGACCGCCGGGACGAGAGTCACCTCTGGCGAGCCGTGCGGGGAGGTCGAGTCGACCAAGTCTGTCAGCGACCTGTACTCCCCCGTGGACGGCGAGGTCACCGAGGTCAATCCGGAGATCGAGGACGACCCGGGGCTGGTCAACTCTGACCCGTACGGGGCCGGCTGGCTGTTCAAGGTGCAGCTCGACGACGCCAGCGGGGAGATGCCGCCCGGCCTGCTCTCCCCGGCCGAGTACACAGCGCTGACCAAGGACGATGCGTGACCCGAGGCGGCAACGCCGACCCCGCGGAGCTGCACCGGCTCGACGCGGCCACGGCACACCTCGATCCGCCCTTCGCGGTCGTCGACATGGCCGCGTTCCGCTCGAACGCGGCCGGGATGACGAGGCGCGCGGCTGGCACGCCGATCCGGCTGGCCAGCAAGTCCGTCCGCTGCCGGTATCTCACCGAGCAGGTGCTCGGCATGGCAGGGTTCCGGGGAGTTCTCGCCTTCACGCTCCCGGAGGCGCTGTGGCTCGCGGCGGCGGGGACGAGCGACGACATCGTGGTCGCCTATCCCACCGCCGACCGGCACGCGCTGGCTGCCCTGGCAGGCGATGCGAGGGCGGCGGCGGCCGTCACGGTGATGGCGGACTGCGCCGATCATCTCGACCTGATCGAGAAGGCCGCCGCCGGGCAGGCTGAGCCGCTGCAGGTCAGGGTCGCCATCGACATCGACGCCGGGTACGAGGCGCTCGGCGGCCGGTTCCGGGCCGGGGCACGCCGGTCGCCGGTCCGCACGCCCGCGGATGCGGTCCGGCTAGCCGAGGCGATCCTGTCCCGGCCGGGCCTGCGGCTGGTCGGTCTCATGGCGTATGAGTCGCAGATCGCGGGTGTCGGGGACAACCCGCCGGGACGACCGCTCTACGCGCGGGCCATCCGGCTCATGCAGCGCAGGTCGGCCGCCGAGCTAGCCGCGCGCCGGGCTGCGATCGTCGCCGCGGTCCGGGCGCTCGCCCCCCTGGAGTTCGTCAACGGCGGCGGCACCGGATCGCTCACCGCGACGGCCGCCGAGCCTGCCGTGACCGAGCTCGGAGCCGGGTCCGGGCTGTATCACCCCACGCTGTTCGATGCGTATCGCGGCTTCTCCGGCAGGCCCGCCGCGATGTTCGCGCTGCCGGTCGTCCGCCGGCCGGCGCCCGGCGTGGTCACCGCGCTCGGCGGCGGCTACCCGGCGTCCGGGCCCGGCACCGCCAGCCGGGTGCCGTCGCCCTACCTGCCAGCCGGGCTCCGGCTGGACAAGGAGGAAGGCGCCGGCGAGGTGCAGACCCCGCTGATCGGCAGGGCGGCGGACAGCCTGAGGATCGGCGACAGGGTGTGGCTGCGCCACGCCAAGGCAGGCGAGCTGTGCGAGCGGTTCAATGAGCTGCACCTCGTCGACGGGGATGCAGTCGTCGCGAGCGTGCCGACCTACCGCGGCGAGGGTCAGGCCTTCGCGTGACGCTCTCGGGCTAGCGATGCCGGCGACGCCGGGCCCAGATGCTGAGCACGGCCAGCCCGATGACCACCGCGCCGGCCGCCGCCGCGCCCGCCTGAACCTCCGGCCTGGTCAGCTGCTCGATGACCTTCGCCCGCAGCGCCCGTACGTTGCCCGCCGGGCTCACCCGGTCGGCCAGGGCATCGATAGTCCGCGCCAGATCCGCACGCGTGTGCTCGATCTGCGCCACCAGCGCGTCAGGATCGTTCTTCGCGGAATCGCTCCTCGTGACAGTGCCATTCGCGACGGTGTCCGGCACTGCCACCACCCCGCGAACCTCCTGAACCGCCCCGCCTGGGTCCGCCATTGCACCAAGCCCTTTCCGGCCCGGCTCCACCTGCCGAATGCCTGGTCACTAGTCTCCCAGGCCGCGAGCAGCCTGAAACGGCCGGCCACCGGTAGCGGGGCGCTGGAGATCGTATCGCGGTCTGGACCGGTCCCGAGGCGTGACACGCGCGCGCCTCCGGACCGGCTCGGCGGGGTCAGGCGTCCCGTCCGGGCCGCACGCCGGAGACACCGCCGAGCATGCCTCAGTGCAGGTGCGACTGCCAGTCGCGCGGCACCCGGCTGACCGGGCCCGGCACCCCCTGCTCGACCGGGTGATGGTCTGGCGGCGCCAGCGCGGGACCGTTCTCGTAGAACTGGTCGCCCTGGTAATCCCAGAACCACTCTTCGCCGGGTTCGAAGCTGCGGATGACGTGATGGCCGCTGGCCTTCGCGTGCTTGGTCGCGTGCTGCGACGGCGAGGTGTCACAGCAGCCGATGTGCCCGCACTGAGCACACCGCCGCAGGTGCAGCCACCAGCCGCCGTTCACCTCGCACTCGACGCAGCCCGTCCCGCTCGGCGGTACAGCCGGGTCGACACCGTCAGTCGTTGTCATCTGGTCCTCCAGACCTGTGCTGCTGGCCGAGCGGGTCGCCCAGGGACTCGCCCGCCGCCCACCGGAAGATGCCGGCGGACATCGTGGATGTCGCCCGCTCGGCCCGGACGCGGTAGACGCGGTGCCTGGCCTGCGCCGTCTCGGCGTCATCGGGCGCGGCCAGCCAGGCAAGCTCGGCCAGGTGCCCGGCTACCCGCAGCCGTTCCTCCCCGCCCGGCAGGGCGGCCACACCAGGGTCACCCGCCGGCCGCGCGGCGGGGGCCTCGCCGGTGCTACCGGCTGGCCGTCCGGCGACCGCCAGCTCACGCTCGGCCAGCTCGACGGCGCGGGCCGCCAGCACGCGCGGTCCGCCGGCCAGCGCAGCAAGCTCTGCTGCCAGGGCGCGCTCTGGGGCCGGCTTCAGCGTGGCCGGGTTTCCGTCCCACCAGCCGCCGTACTGCCGCCACACGGTGCGCACGATGAACTCGGGCTCGTCATAAACCGGCTGCAGGTACGGGCGGGCGGCGAGGTGCGCCGGCACCGTCACGGTGTGGATGGCGTCGTCCAGCCGGCCCCCGCCGTTCATCACCGCGAGCGTCTGGCTGACCAGCGACTCCAGCAGGTCTGCGGTGTCGGTGAGGGCGACGGCCACCCGGTCCGCGCCGATCACCGGCAGCCCGTGGCCGGGTAGCAGATACTCGGGCCGCAGCTCGACCATGCGGCGCAGCGCCTGCGCCCACTCCAGCGGGTAGCGCTGCACCTTCTGCGGGTTCCCGGCGTTCGGCGAGGCCCAGATGAACAGGTCGCCGCAGCACAGCACGCGCTGCTCCGGCAGCCAGGTGACGGTGTGATCATCGGTCTCGCCCTGCTCGTGCCGGAGCGCGAGCCTGACGCCGCCGACCTCGAGGGTCAGCTGGTCGGTATACGTGCGGTCCGGATACCGGTACTCGGTCGGCCAGCGCAGGCCCGGGGCGCCGAACTGGCGCTGGTTGATGATCTGGTTGTACCCGGCGGTCAGCCGGTACCGGTCGAACCGGCGCGGCACCGCCTCGTGCGCGACGACCACGGGCGCCGGCCAGCCCCGGTCCGCCGCCTCCGCCGCCCACACCGGGACGCCGAAGACGTGGTCGATGTGGCCGTGCGAGTAGATGGCCGTATGCAGCCGCTCGCCGGTCCAGCGGCGCAGATCGTCGTGAATCGCCCGTGCCACGAACGCGCTGCCGGTGTCCACGAGAACCAGCCCGTCGGCCGTCCGGATCGCGGTCACATTGGCGAACGCCGGCAGGAACGCCACACCGGCGCAGATCTCGGCGAGACCGCCGAGGTGGCCGACCGGGTGGAACTCGCTCGTCGGTGTCTCGCCGCGCCAGAGGCGGTCGGCCAGCGCCAGGATGTCAGCGGTCACCAGTTCCTGCCTTCCTCGGACTGCCCGGCACGCAGTCCGGCATACCACGCCGGGAACTCCGTGAGCGAGCCGAGGACCACGCGCGCTCCGGCCGCGGCCAGCTCGCCCGGTCCGAACGATCCGGTCGGAACGCCCACCGGGATCGCGCCGCCGTCCCGGCCGGCCGCCATGTCCGCGGGGGTGTCGCCGACGTACACGGCCGCGCCCAGGCGGGCCAGCGCGGCCGCCTTCTCCGGGCCGTGCACGTGCGCGACGACCTCATCCGGCTGCAGGCCAACGGCAGCCAGGCTGGGCCGCACGGACACCGGATGCTTGGCCGTGACCACCACAGCCCGCTCGCCCGCGTCGCGGACCGCCGCCAGCGCCTCGGCGGCACCGGGCAGCAGAGACGTGTGCGTGACCGCCAGACGGACGTAGTGCCGACGGTAGCTCTCGGCAGCGGCCGCGTGGCCCGCCACAGGGAACCAGTAGGCGACCTCGTCCTCGAGCTTGATGCCCATCCGCCGGTCGACCTCGGCCAGGTCGATGCGCACCCCGAGCTCCTCGGCGACCGCCTGCCACGCCGCCATGATGGCCGACCGGGAGTTAATCAACGTCAGGTCGAGGTCGAAGCCAACCGGCCCGGCGACGCGCATGACTTCCACCCTATGCAGCCTGGCACCGCGTGGCCTGGCCGTCAGAGCCAGCCGTTCTCGTCCGCGGTCCGGACCGCTTCCGCCCGGTTGCGCGTACCGGTCTTGGCGATGGCCGACGACAGGTAGTTGCGCACGGTGCCCTCGGACAGGAACAGCTTCCCGGCGATCTCGGCGACCGTCGCGCCCGGCCGGGCGGCGACCAGCACGTCCCGTTCGCGGGCCGTCAGCGGTGATGTCCCGCTCGCGAGCGTCGAGGCGGCGAGCGCCGGATCGACGACCCGCTCCCCAGCCGCTATCCGGCGAATGGCGTCGGCAAGCACTTCCGGCGGTGCGTCCTTGACCACAAACCCGTAGGCGCCCGACTCCATGGCCCGGCGCAGGAAGCCGGGACGGCCGAACGTGGTCAGGATCAGCGACCGGCAGCCCGGCACTTGCTGCGCGAGGACCCCGGCGGCGGCCAGGCCGTCGATTCCCGGCATCTCGATGTCGAGCAGCGCCACGTCCGGCCGGTGCTCTCGCGCGGCAGCGACCACCTCGTCGCCGCGGCCGACCGACGCGACGACCTCGAAGTCGTCCTCTAGGCCGAGCATCACGGCGAGTGCGCCGCGGATCAGCTCCTGATCGTCGGCGAGCAGCAGCCGGACCGTCACGTGCCGCCACCGTGGCTAGCAAGCGACACCCGCAGCCGCCAGCCGCTCGGCTGGAGCGGCCCGGCATCGACGGATCCGCCTGCTGCCGTGATGCGTTCACGGAGGCCGCGCAAGCCGTTCCCGGCTGGCGCCGGCGAGCCGACGCCGTTGTCGGTGATCTCGACGCCGTGCTGGGACAGCCGGACCGCGCACGTGGTCGCGTGGGCATGCCGAACCACGTTGGTGAGTCCCTCCCTTAGCGCCCAGCCGAGCAACTCAGAGTGGGTGGGATCGACCACGTCCGTGGCAGTCGGCAGGTCGGCGGCGATGCCGGACGCCCGCAGCAGTTCGCGGCCGCGGGCCAGCTCGCCGACGAGCGTCACGTCCCGGTAGCTCGACACCGCCGCCCGGACCTCGGCCAGCGCCTGCCGGGAGAGCTCCTCGACCTCGGCGATCTGCCCGACCGCCCGCGCGGGATCGGCCGCGCCGAGCCGCCGGGCCAGCCCGGCCTTCACGGTAATGGTGGTCAGCGAGTGGCCAAGGAGGTCGTGCAGGTCGCGGGCGATCCTGATGCGCTCGTTCTCGACGGCCAGCCGGGCTACCTCCGCGCGCGCCTCCGCGAGCGCCTGGTTGCCGCGCACCACCGCCAGCACCGCGAACATCGTGACCGCGACGACGGGAATCGCCACCGGCGTGACGTCGTCGAAGGACGCCTGGAGGCTGACGTGCCAGGACGGAATGGCGACGGGGATCAGCAGCGCCGCCAGGGCGAAGCCAGCAACGGCCGGGGTGGACCAGGCGCCCAGGCGGCCCACGGTGAGGATCGTGAGAAACACGCACAGGACAAAGCCGGCCGCGTGCGCGAACGGCAGCTCCGCTACGAAGAGCGCCGCCAGGACGGCGTAGTTCAGCCAGAACACCCGCGCGGGCGTGCACGCCGAGAGGAAGAGCACGGGAGCAGCCAGCCACGACACGGCGAAGGCCGCGAGGATGGCATAGCCGGCGGCCTGGCCTGCGCCACGCGAGTTCTGGTGTACCGCGGCGACCAGGAAGACCAAGTATGCCAGCGGGATCGCCGCCAAGGCGATGCGCCGCCAGCCGCCGGTCCATCTGCTCTGGGTGGCTACCCACTGGGCCTCGCCGGGGGTGACCGGCTGCGGTTCTGCGCTCACGTCCATCGAGGGTACCGGCCCGCAGCCGGTCAGACTCGCCTCGCCGACCGGCGATAGGCCAGCACGGCGACCGGGACCAGCACCACGACCCAGACGGCGATCGTGATCCACGCCTGCGCCGGCCAGTTCCCGCGGTTCACCGTGGCGTCTCCGGCCAGCACGAGCCAGTACGATGGCAGGCCCTTCATCACGTCGAACAGCGGGCCCGACGAGGCCAACTGGAATCCGTACACGCCCCCGAAGAGCGCGAAGAGGATCACGAGGCCGCCCACGGCGGGCGTCAGCGCGTCACCGGGCAGCAGGTAGCCGAGGATGAGCCCGAGCACCGCGAGGGGAGCGACGCCGACCAGCAGCAGGCCAGCCAGCTCGAGCCACTGCGTGGCGGTGAGCCGCACCCCGAGTGACGCGCCGGCCAGGAAGAGCAGCCCCAGGGCCGCCACCGCGACCAGGTACATGGTGACGACCTTCGCGGTCACGTCCGTACGGGCCCGCAACGGCGTGATCATCATCTGCCTCGTCCACCCGGTAGCGCGGTCTCTGGCGATGCGCGCTCCCGGCGCCGTCACCGCGAACATTGCGCCGTAGACCGCCATCGCGGTCATGAAGTACAGCGGGAAGCCCGTGCCGTCGTGGATGACGTGCCGCTGCCCCGATGCCACCCCGTAGAAGAGCACGAGCGGCAGGCCCAACGTGATGGCGTAGAGAAGGGGGTTGCGCAGCGTGCGCAGGATCTCGTAGCGGACGTGCGTCGCACCGCTCATCGGGCTGCCTCCATGGTCTGCGCTCTGGTGTCTGGTTCGCTGGCGGTCAGCTCCAGGAATGCTTCCTCGAGGGTGCCGCCAGTCACCTCGATGTCTCGCACCCAGGGAAACGCACCGAGCAGGGCGGGCAGCGCGGCGTCCGCGTCCGAGCAAGACAGCGTCACCGCGTCCCCGTGCCGCTCAGCGCTGCGGACGCCCGGCAGCGCGCCGAGCGCGCCGATGTCGACACCCGGCAGCGTGGCGCGGATCGTGCGCGAGCCTGCCTGCGCCTTGATCTCGGTGGCTGGTCCGTCGGCGACGAGCTGTCCGTCCGCGAGCAGCACTATCCGGTCGGCGTAGGCGTCGGCTTCCTCAAGATAGTGCGTGGCGAACACGACGGTCTTGCCTTGCTCGGTCACCGCCCGCATCGCCTGCCAGAAGGCTCGCCGGCCTTCGACATCGAGGGCCGCCGTGGGCTCGTCGAGCAGCAGCAGGTCCGGGTCGCCCACGAGCGCCGTGGCGAACCGCACTCGCTGCGCCTGGCCGCCCGAGAGCTTTGTCGTCCACTGCCTGGCGAACTCGGCAGCCCCCGTCGTTCGCAGTACGTCGTCGACCGGCAGCGGACGCGGATAGTAGGACGCCATCAGCGTGACAATCTCGCGCACCCGCAGATGGTCGAGCGGCGAACCGGTCTGCAGCATGCCGCCGACCCAGCCGGACCGCACGGCAACGGACGGCGGGACACCGAAGATCGACACTGTTCCCTCATCTGGCTTGATCAGCCCCAGCATCATGTCGATCGTCGTGGTTTTACCGGCCCCGTTGGGACCAAGCAGGGCGACCGTCTCGCCCGGCGCGATCGCCAGGTCGAGGCCGCGGACGGCGCGCACTGTCCCGTAGGACTTGGCGAGCCTGGAGAGCACGATGCCCGAGCGGGCGTCAGTAGTTGCGGTCATGACTCGAGGGTGGCGCCGCAAGGGTCCGGCCAGGTAGTGCCGCCGCTCATCAGTCCGCGATGACAAATGTCAAATCGCCTGGCAGGCTGCGGTGCGACGGCGGCGGTCACCCCGACCAAGCCCGATGAGCTTCGGGGCTTTTCGTCGTCTAATCACCGGGTGCCGACCTCGTTTCGCTGGGCTAGGCGGTTGACTGCAGTGATGTCACTGCTCCTATCATTCTGATATCAGTTTTGTGCAGCAAGGGAGAGGTGCCATGCCGGCCTCGATTCGTACCGGGCGCGCCCGCATCGGGCTGAGCCTGCTGGCAGTCCTGGTGGCCTTGCTCGCCGCAGCGTGCACGAGTGCGAGCACGCCGACGGCGACCCACGCTCAGTCAGCCACGACCACCAACCCCAAGGCCACGCCGCCATCCGGGTCGTGGCCGTATCCGAACGCGGACCTCGCCAACACCCGGCAGGCACCCGGCTCGGTGATCTCGTCGGCCAACGTGTCACAGCTACAGCAGGCCTGGACGTTCCGGATCACGAGCAAGCCGCAAACCGTCGGCGCGCTCGCCATGTCGCCGGTGGTTGTGGACGGAATGGTCTACATCCAGGACATGCAATCGAACGTGTACGCACTCGTCCTCGCCACGGGCCAGCTGCGGTGGGAGCACGAGTTCAACACGCCGG
>Ga0187781_10003833_pt1 | contig 11256 bp, 12 predicted proteins | sample 0715_SJ02_MP02_2_FD_132447 | JGI IMG/M metagenome (GOLD analysis project Ga0187781, IMG submission 132447) | Tropical peat soil microbial communities from peatlands in Department of Meta, Colombia - 0715_SJ02_MP02_20_MG | ecosystem: Environmental > Terrestrial > Soil > Wetlands > Peat | place...
GAAAAAACCATGATGGCGCTCATTCTCATGCTGATCGTCGCCGTGGCCGCATTCAATATCATCGCGACGCTCGTCATGGTCGTGAACGACAAACGGACCGACATCGCGATATTGCGTACCCTGGGAATGAGTCCCCGCGGGGTGCTCGCAGTATTCATCACCCAGGGCGTCCTGATCGGCTGGGTGGGGACCGCGATCGGCGTGATCCTGGGCGTGGCTCTCGCGCTCAACGTCGACGTCGTAGCCCCGATCGTGGAGCACGCGCTCGGTGTGCACATCATGGACGACCCCGATGTGTATTACATCTCGGGACTGCCGAGCGAGACGCGTGCGCTCGATGTCGTGCGAATCGCCGCGGCGGCATTGTTCTTGACGTTCGTCGCCACGATCTACCCCGCCTGGCAAGCCGCGAAGACTCAACCCGCGGACGCGCTGCGATACGAATGATGCGCTACTGGTACGAGGGCTTCATCGGCTTGCGGTATCTGCGTGCCTCCCCCAGGCGCGGCTTCCTCTCGCTGATCGCCGGCATTGCGATACTCGGCCTCGCGCTCGGCGTCGCGGTGCTCATCGTGGTGCTGTCGGTGATGAACGGCTTCGAGGAGGAGCTGCGGACCCGGATACTGAGCCTCACCGCTCACGCCACGATCTCCGGTCTCGAAGGGCGAATGTCGGATTGGCGGGAAAAGCTCGAGCGGGTTGCGCATTTCCCGGGCGTCGTTGCCGCCTCACCGTACATCGAGGAGCAGGCAATGATGACTCATGGTAGCCGATCGGCAGGCGTGTTGATGCGCGGGATACTGCCGCAGGCCGAGCGCAGCGTCACGGCCTTGAGCTCGCACTTGCTCTCGGGCCGTCTCGAGGATCTCAAGCCGGGCGAGTATCGGGTGATCCTGGGTAAGGCGCTCGCCGAGGAGCTCGACACGCGCGTCGGTGAGCGTGTCGTGCTCATGGTGCCGCAGGGCGATGTCACGCCGCTCGGGGTGCTGCCGCGCATGCGCGCATTTCGCGTGGCCGGGATCCTCTCGGTCGGAATGTACGAGTACGATCGGCGCATCGCGCTCGTCGCGATGCAGGATGCCGCAACGCTGCTGCGCATGGGTGACGATATTACCGGGATCCGGCTCAACCTTGCCGACATGTACGCCGCCCCGCGCCTCGTGCGGGACGCCGCCATTGCGCTCGGCGGGGCAGACGAGGTGAACGACTGGACCAACCAACACGTCAATTTCTTCCGCTCGATCCAGATGACCAAGCACATGCTGTTCGTGCTCCTGTCGCTGGTCGTGGCCGTGGCCGCTTTCAATATAGTCTCGACCATGGTCATGGTCGTGAAGGGCAAGCGGCGCGACATCGCCATCCTGCGAACGTTCGGTTCCTCGCCCCGAAGCATCCTGTCGGTATTCATCGTGCAGGGGAGCCTCGTCGGAGCGCTCGGTATCGGGGGTGGCCTCGCGCTCGGTATCCTGATCGCCGTCAATCTGCAGCGGCTGGTGCACGGGCTGGAGCGCATCGTGGGGTTCAAGTTCTTGGATGCACGCGTGTACTTCATGAGCGACCTCCCGGCGCACCTGCAGCTCGCCGATCTCGTGCAAATCTCGGGCGTTGCCTTGGTACTCGCGTGCATGTCAACGCTCTATCCCGCCTGGCGGGCGGCACGCCTACCTCCCGCGGAGTCCCTGAGAAATGATTGAGGGGTTTCGCTTAACGGCATGTTCAGCTGACAGCACCTTGACCTGACGGTACCTTCACTACGGCATGTCCCACTCCGACAGCGTGATACTCGAGGGCACGGATCTGGCGAAGCACTTCATCCAGGGAGGGGTGAGGCTCGAGGTGCTGCGCGGCGCCTCGATCCGGGTGCGCGCCGGCGAGCGCGTCGCCATCGTCGGCGCCTCGGGCTCGGGCAAGACGACGCTCCTGCAGTTGCTCGGCGGCCTCGACCTGCCGACGCGCGGCACGGTCGATATCGCGGGCTCCCCGATGAATCAGTTGAGCGACACCGAGCGCGGCCTGCTGCGCAACCGCGCCGTCGGCTTCGTCTACCAGTTCCATCACCTGCTGCCTGAGTTCACCGCGCTCGAAAATGTCGCAATGCCCCTGTTGGTGAGGCGGATGGATCCGAGGATCGCAAGAGAACAGGCGTCGGCGATCCTGTCGCGGGTAGGCTTGGGTGAGCGGCTCACGCACCGTCCTGCGCAGCTCTCAGGCGGCGAGCGGCAACGCGCGGCCGTGGCGCGGGCCCTCGTCACGCGCCCGCAGCTGGTCCTGGCGGACGAGCCGACCGGCAATCTCGACGGCGTGAATGCCGCGCACGTGTTCGAGCTGATGCTGGAATTGAATCGCGAGCTCGGCACGAGCTTGGTCATCGTCACGCACGATGAGCGCTTGGCGGCGCGTCTCGATCGAGTACTGACGCTGGTCGACGGAGTGCTCATAGAGCGCGCTGCGATGCCGCCGTGACGCACGTCTCGTCGGCTGCTGCTGACGGGTATCTCATCCGGTGGCGCTCAAGTATCATGCCGCTGGCCTTCTGATTTACGCGACGAGGACACAATGTGGGAGATCATCCGCGCAGGCGGCGGCTTCATGTGGCCGATCATCTTATGCTCGATTGCCTCGGTGGCCATCATCTTGGAGCGCCTTTGGACGCTGCAGTCGAACCGAGTCATTCCGCGCGATCTCTCCCAAAAGGTGTGGAACTGGATCGAGGCCGACCAGGTGAGTGAGAAGCTGATAACCGCCCTGGAGCACAACTCCCCGCTCGGCAAGCTGCTCGCCATCGGCATTGCGAACCGCAACAAGCCGCGGGCGTTGATGGTCGAGCGGCTGGAGGATGGCGGTCGGCACGTGGTGCACGAGCTGGAGCGCTTCCTGAACACGCTGGGCACGATCGCCGCCATTGCGCCGCTTCTCGGGCTGCTGGGTACGGTCGCGGGCATCATCCACGCGTTCAACGCCATCACCGCACAGGGTCTCGGCGATCCGCGAATCCTGTCGGGCGGCATCGGTGAGGCGCTGATCACCACCGCGGCGGGGCTCACCGTGGCGATTCCATCGCTCATCGCGTATCGATTTCTGCGCGGCAAGGTGGAACGGCTGGTCATTCGCATGGAGAAGGAAGCGATGAAGCTGGTGGATGCGCTGGACGAGCGGGGCTCTCTCGCTGCAGGGACGTAGGTGAACCTTCGTCCGCGCGATCGAGACGACCCCGAGATCAACTTGATCTCGCTCATCGATATTCTCCTCGTGCTGCTCATCTTCTTCATGGTATCGACCACCTTCAACCAGGAGGGGCGCGTCAGGGTGCAGTTGCCCCAGGCGAGCACGATTCCGCTGCCGCGGGGCACGCACGAGCCGCTGGTGATCACGGTGACGGCCGAGGGAGGCTACCGCGTCAACGAACGTCCGCTCATCAACTCGAGCCCCGACACGCTGCGGGCCGCACTCTTGAAGGAGGCCGGCTCGGACCGCGGCCCCATCACGATCAGAGCGGATGCCCGCGCGACGCATCAGTCGGTCGTCACCGCAATGGATGTCGCCGGGCGGCTCGGTTTCGCTCAGCTCAATATCGCGACCGTACATCAGGAATCGCCGCCTTGAGCGCGATGTTCGCTCCGAGCGCGAGCTCGACGAGGAGCTCCTGGTCCATCTATCGGCGCCTCCTCAGGTACGCGCGGCCCCATACCGGGGTTTTCCTCATCGGCGTGCTCGGGATGATGCTGTTCGCGGCGACCAACTCGGCGCTCGCGTACCTCGTCAAGGAATTTTTGAACGGCGCCTTCGTCAAGAAAAACCCGAGCGTTCTCTGGCAAGTGCCGCTCGCGGTCGTGGTGTTGTTCAGCCTGCGCGGCATCGGAGATTTCGTGGGAAATTTTTTCCCGAGTTGGGTCGGTCGCCAGGTGATCAAGGCTCTGCGCCGGGACGTGTTTTCGCACTACCTGCGCCTGCCGACGGCGTACCTGGATCGCCAGCAGTCAGGGTACGTCCTGTCGAAGCTGACCAACAACATCGAGTTCGTGGCGGCCGCGGCGACGAGCGCCGCGATCTCCCTCATCAGCGATACGCTCACGATCACCGGCCTGCTCATCACGCTCTTCTACATGAACTGGCGCTTGGCGACCTTCTGCGTCCTGGCCGCTCCGCCGATCGCGTGGCTCATGCAAATCGCCAACCGCAGCTTTCGACGCTACAGCGAGCGCATCCAGAATTCGATGGGCGACATCACGCGCGTCGCCAAAGAGGCCATCGACGCGCACCGCTTGATCAAGATATTCAATGCCGAGGACCACCAGAGCGAGAGGTTCGAGCAGGTCAACGAGACAAATCGCCGGTCGAATATGAAGCTCGCCTTCGCCAAGTCGATCAGCAACCCGGTCGTGGGATTCATCGCCTCGGTGGCCCTCGCGAGCGTGCTCTATGTGGCCATTCGCCAGGTATTTGCCCACGACATGCAAGTCGATGAATTCCTCGGATTCCTCACGGCGTTGATGCTCATTCCGTCGCCCCTGCGAAGCCTCGTGAACACGAGCGGCCCCCTGCAGCAGGGTATCGCGGCGGGGCAGAGCGTGTTCGAGCTCCTGGATCAACCGAGCGAGGGCGATGGCGGGACTCGAGCGATCGTGCGCGCGCGCGGGGAGATCGAGTTTCGCGACGTGTCGTTCGAATACGAGAGCGAGAAGGGCGGAGTCCTTCACGAGGTGAGCTTCCGCGCGCGCCCCGGCGAGACGGTGGCCATCGTCGGCCGCTCGGGTAGCGGCAAATCGACGCTCGTCGCGCTGGTGCCGCGCTTTTACGACGCGCAGCGCGGCGCGGTGCTCTTGGACGGCGTCGACGTGCGCGAGTATCGCCTTCGGGATCTGCGCTCCCAGGTGAGCCTGGTGAGTCAGGACGTGGTGCTGTTCAACGACACCATTCGCAACAACATCGCCTTCAACGCGACCGAGAAGAGCGCGGCGCAAGTCGAGGCGGCGGCGCGCGCCGCGAACGTCATGGAATTCGTCGCGCAGCAACCCTCGGGATTGGATACGGCGCTGACCGATCGGGGGCAAAACCTGTCGGGGGGCCAACGGCAGCGCATCTCCATCGCGCGGGCGCTGCTCAAGGATTCTCCCGTGCTGATCCTCGACGAAGCGACCGCTCAGCTCGATAACGAATCCGAGCGGCGCGTTCAGCAGGAGTTGAGCGTCCTCATGCGCGGGCGCACGACACTCGTCATCGCCCATCGCCTGTCGACCGTCGAGAGCGCCGACCGTATCCTCGTGCTCGATCGGGGCCGAATCGTCGAGACCGGCACTCACCGGGAGCTCCTCGCGCGGGGGGGACTGTATGCAGTGTTGCATGGAATGCAGTTCGCCGATTAGATCGCTCGCTCACGAACATGTCGGCGCAGTCCTGGCTCAATCAAATCTGGTATGAGCGCCTCGCCCCGCCGTGGTGGCTGGTGCCCTTGTCTCTCCTCTACGGTGCGGTGTCCGGGTGCCGGCGCTACTTCTACGCCAAGCACTTGCGCCGCTCGACGCGCATGCAGCGACCCGTGGTCATCGTCGGCAATCTCACGGTCGGAGGCACCGGGAAGACCCCGCTCGTTTGCTGGCTCGTGGCGCGGCTCGCCGAGCAAGGCTTCAGGCCCGGCGTGGTCACGCGCGGCTACGGCGGGTCCACCCGTGAAGTGAGGATCATCGAGGCCTGCGATGACCCCAAGGTCGTGGGCGATGAGCCCATACTCCTCGCGCGGCGCACGGGAGTTCCCGTCGCGGTTGGCCGCGACCGACCTGCCGCCGCGCAGCTTCTGGTCGGCGCGGGGTGCGATGTGATCGTGAGCGACGACGGCTTGCAGCATTACGCCCTGGCGCGCGATTGCGAAGTGGTGGTCATCGACGGCGACCGCCGCTTCGGCAACGGCTGGTTGTTGCCCGCGGGACCGTTGCGCGAATCACGCTCGCGGCTCTCTGTCGCCGACGCCGTCGTGGTGAACGGCGGCCGCGCGCTGCTGCCGGGGGCGTTCAGCATGCGGCTCGAGGCGAGGAGCGCCATCGCGCTCGCGGGCGGGCGCACATCAGCTCTGCAGGTCTTTGCAGGCACTCAGGTCCACGCCGTCGCCGGCATCGGGCATCCGGAGCGGTTTTTCAACATGTTGCGTGCACACGGCATCGAAGTCCTGGGCCACCCCCTGGCGGACCATGCGCGCCTCGGCCCCAAGGACATCCTCTTCCCGGATGACAAGCCGGTGCTCATGACCGAGAAGGATGCCGTAAAATGCGTAAATGCGGCGGACGAGCGGCATTGGTATGTACCCGTGCATGCGAGCTTCGACGGCGCAGAATCGAATACACTGCTCGACATCGTGACTCAGCGTATTGCCAACCCCCGATCACGGCCCGGCGGGACCGTCCATGGATAAGCGCCTGCTCGAACTGCTGGTGTGCCCCATCTGCAAAGGGCCGCTGCGCATGACGGGAAGCGGCCCCTCGCTCGAGCTCGTTTGTCGTGCCGATCGGCTGGCCTACGCCGTTCGCGACGGGATCCCGATGATGTTGCCCGAAGAGGCGCGCGTGCTGGGTGCGGACGATCCCTTGATAAATCGTTAGGAGCCTACGCCGCTTGAGCTCCTCGTTTCATGTGGTGATCCCCGCGCGCTTTGCGGCGAGCCGCTTGCCCGGAAAGCCCTTGGTCGAGGTCGGCGGGCAGCCGCTGATCCGGTGGGTCTTCGAGTGCGCGCGCGCGAGCGGCGCCGCCTCGGTGATCATCGCGACCGACGATGAACGCATTGCCGAGGCGGCACGCAGCTTCGGCGCGCAGGTGGCGCTGACCTCAGCGCGGCATGCGTCCGGCACGGACCGCATCGCCGATGTGGTGCGCGCCCGGGGCCTCGCAACCGATGCGATCGTCGTGAATCTTCAGGGCGACGAGCCGCTCATTCCCCCGAGGCTGCTCGCCGACCTCGCCGCGGCCTTGGAAGAGCGACCCCAGTCCGACATCGCCACGGCCGTCGCGCCGATCCTGACTCTCGAGGAGTTCCTGGATCCCAGCTGCGTCAAGGCGCTCGGCGCCCGCGACGGGAGCGCTCTTTACTTCAGCCGCGCGCCCGTTCCCTGGCCGCGCGACGGTGCCCCCGGGGGTCGACCCGCCGTCTACCGCGATGCGTGGCGCCACATCGGCATTTATGCCTATCGGGTGAGGAGCCTGTTGCAGTTTGCCGCCTGGCCGCCCACCTGCCTCGAGAGGACCGAGAAGCTCGAGCAATTGCGCGCCTTGGAATACGGCATGCGGATTCACTTGATGCAGCTCACCCAGGCGCCTCCGGCGGGTGTGGACACGCCCGAGGATCTCGAGCGAGTCCGGGCGCTGTTGCACCGTCCGTGACGGCCTCCCGTGCCCGACTCGCGAGGAGGGCGCTCGAGCGGGCTCAGGCCGGCTCGCGGTGGGCGATCGATGTATCGATGTCAGCGCCGGGAAGGAGCATGCGCGTGACGGGGGTCTTGCCCGCGATTTCCGTGAGGCGCTGGATCTGCTCGTCGGTGAGGGGCTTGGAAAACGAGAGCCGCCGATCGATGTGCGCCTTCCGATCGTCGGTCGGGGCGGTATAGCGGAGCCCCACGGTGATCTTGCCGAGCTCCCAGCCCTTGCGTCCCGCGTACATCCGCAATGTGATCGAGGTGCAGGCGCCCAAGCTCGCAAGCAGCAGCTCGTGCGGCTCGACCCCCGAGTCACTACCGCCTCGCGCGATCGGCTCATCCGCCGTCAAGCGATGGCGGCCCGATACGATCTGTTGGGCGTAATGGAACTCACTGATCACCGTCACGTGCGCCATGGAATCTCCTTCCTCCGAGCCTTCGGATACGCTCCAATCCTACCGGAAGCGATAGGCCAAGTCGCTTAAGGATTCCTTTTGACTCGCGAGCCTTTTCGAATCCTGTTCGTCTGTCTCGGCAATATCTGCCGAAGTCCCACGGCCGAGGGTGTGGTACGGCATCTACTGGCCTCTCGGGCCCCGGAGCTCGAAGTCGAGGTCGACTCTGCGGGAACGGGCGACTACCACGTGGGGTCTGCGCCCGATCAGCGGGCCCAGCGCGCGGCCCGACTCCACGGGATCGACTTGGGGGACCTGCGCGCGCGCCAAGTCGAAGCCAAGGATTTCGAGCGCTTTGACCTGATTCTCGCCATGGATCGGCAAAACCTGCAGGCGCTCGAGGTCATGCGCCCGCGCGCATCGAGGGCCGAGCTCGCGCTTTTCTTGGAATATACCGGACACCCGGGCGCACCCGAGGTGCCTGATCCTTATCAGGGGACTGCGGACGATTTCGAGCTTGCACTCGATCTGATCCAGGCGGCGTCCCGCCGACTCATCGCGCTGCTACGCGAGCAGCATGCGTAGCAGCCAATAGAGCCCTCCCGCGAGCGCGATCGACACCGGCAGCGTCAGCACCCAGGCCATCAGCAAGTTGCGCACCGTGGCCCATTGCAAACCTGATCGGTTGGCGACCATGGTGCCGGCCACGCCGGAGGACAATACGTGGGTGGTGCTGACCGGCAGACCGTACCTGTCGGCAGCGCCGATGGTCAGCATCGCCACGAGCTCGGCGGAGGCTCCCTGCGCGTAAGTGAGGTGGGTCTTGCCGATGCGCTCGCCCACCGTCACCACGATGCGCTTCCAGCCGATCATCGTGCCCAACCCCAAGGCAATGGCGACAGCGACTTTGACCCAGCTCGGAATGAACTTGGTCGAGTTGTCGAGCTGCTTCTGGTAGTCCCCGATGACCGTCTGGTCGGCCGGGGAGACGACGATCGAGCCCGACCTGCCCAGCAGCCGCAGACCCTCGCTCACCAGGTACATCTCATTGCGAATGTTGACCATGTCGGGCGGCGGCACTTTGTCGAGCGAGTGATAGGTATTCACTTGCTCCTGAATTCTGGCGGCAAGCGCGACGAGCGCGGGCATGCTTTCCCGACTGACCGATCTCGAGCGCACGATCTCGATCGCACCCGCGTGCGGGTCGGCCGGCGCGGCACCGCTCGCATAGTGGCCGAGCGCGGTCTGTGCCTGCGTCGAGATGGCGACGAACCGGTCGACGTCCCGCTCGTGCATCGTGCGGTTGAGCGCATAGGCCGTGGGCACTGTGCCGATGAGGATCAACATGATGAGTCCCATGCCCTTTTGGCCATCATTCGACCCGTGCGCGAAGCTCACGCCAGTGCAGGTGAGCACCAGCAAGGCTCGAATCAACAGGGGCGGGGGCTTCGCTCCGACGGGCTCCTTGAACAGCGAGGGCAGCGGAATGAGCGACTTCGCAATCCACATGAGGAGCGCGGCGAAGCTAAAGCCGAGCAGGGGCGAGAACAGCAGCGATTCACCGATCTTGGTCGCCTGAGCCCAGTCGACCCCGCTCGTGCCCGAGCTGCTCGCCGCCATCAGCTGGTTCATGAGCCCGACCCCCATGATCGAGCCGATCAAGGTATGGGAGCTCGAGGCCGGCAGGCCGAAATACCAGGTGCCGAGATTCCAGAGAATCGCGGCGAGTAGCAGCGCAAACACCATGGCGAAGCCCGCACCGCTTCCGACCTGGAGAATCAGCTCCACCGGCAACAGCGACACGATGCTAAAGGCCACCGCACCGCTCGAGACCAGGACACCCGCGAAGTTCCAGCTCCCCGACCAGACGACGGCGAGATTGGGCGGCAGGGAGTGCGTGTAGATGACGGTCGCCACCGCGTTGGCGGTGTCGTGAAACCCATTGACGAACTCGAACCCCAGCGCGATGAAGAGCGCAACACCCAGCAATACATAGGGAAATGCGCGGGTCTCGCGCACGACTGTCAAGTCTCCCACGAGGTGGTACCCGGCATATATGATGCCGGCAACGATGATCGCACCCGCGAGAAGGTTCAACCAGAGATTGGGCTTGTGCCCGGTCAGCGGCGAGGCCGAGGGCGCCGACTTGACGGCATCGACATTCGACATGGGCGTCCTTGAGCGGGAAATCGCGAAATTGCAGATGAGCAAAACCGCGACTTATAGGTCTGAAATATGACGGTGAGATGACGCTGACGAATGCCCTTTACCCTTGCACACCCGGCCACGGTTCTGCCTTTTGCCCGCCCACTGGCTCGATGGCGACTCCTCTCCGCCGCCGTCATCGGCAGCATGATTCCGGACTTGGGCTATCTTCTGCCCTGGCGCCCGACGCGCTTGGAGACGCACAGCCTCCTCGCTCTCGCCACTTTTTGCCTGCCGGTGGGCTTGGCGGCCTACTGGTTTTTCCAGTACTTCAACAAGGGGCCCCTCGTCGAGCTGCTGCCCGCGGGGGCCTATTCGCGCTGGCGCGACTCGGCAGCGCCCGCGGATTACACGAGTCTCAAGCAGTGGATCCTCGCCGCCTGCGGCGTGCTCGCCGGGGCGGTGACACACTTCGTGTGGGATGCATTCACCCATCACGGCGCGCCCGGTGTGCGCATGGTCCCGGCGCTCGAGGATTCGGTGGTGGATATCGGCGGCCATCGAGTCGGCGGTGCGCATTTGCTTCAGGATGCGAACTCATTGATCGGACTCGTCGTGGTGATCGGCGTTTTGGGCTACGGCCTGCGTCCCGGTCGCGACGCCTCGACAGAGCCCCGCCCTCTGCCGCGCGCGGAACGTCGATTGTGGATCGCAGCGCATATGGTCACGGCGCTCGTGCTGAGCAGCGCATTTTTCCTGATGAGACCCACGTCCACGAGGCAGGCGCTACCCGTCAGCAGCACGGCAATCGCCCTGCTTCGCGGACTTGCGCTGGCGTTCCTCTGCGTGAGCGTATGCCTGCACGTGCGCCTGCGGGCGGTGCCGGCTCGACTCGCGCCTCAGCGCTCGTCACGCCGCGATAATTCGCTCGGCGTCGATGACCACACGACGTACTTTTCGGGAGGCTTCGGCGGCTCGGGTGCCGGAGCGGCGCGCTCGGCGGCAGACTCCGCGGGCCGCGGCGGGGCCCCGGGCGAAGACGCAGTCGCCGGCCCGGAGCCGCCGAGCGTCGAGGCAGGGCTCGCGGAGGGCGTCGATGGCGCGAACGCAGGCGCGGCGGCCGACCCCTGAGCTGCTCCGAGGCCCGAACCCGACGGCCGCGCTTCGGCCTCGACGCGTGCCTCGGTAACGGGGGCGGCCTCGGTCCCGGCGGGCGTCAATTGTCCGTTGCCCTCGCCCCCGTCGCGGCGGCCGCGGCCGCGCCGCCGCCTGCGCCCGCTGCGCTCGGGCCGCTCGGATCGCTCGGATGGTCCCCGATC
>Ga0187781_10003835_pt1 | contig 11255 bp, 11 predicted proteins | sample 0715_SJ02_MP02_2_FD_132447 | JGI IMG/M metagenome (GOLD analysis project Ga0187781, IMG submission 132447) | Tropical peat soil microbial communities from peatlands in Department of Meta, Colombia - 0715_SJ02_MP02_20_MG | ecosystem: Environmental > Terrestrial > Soil > Wetlands > Peat | place...
AAGCGACGACGCCGGCGGAGCGCCCGACGGCCTGGTGGCGTGCAGGGCCCACTCCACGCCCGTCCACACGGCGACCACCAGCAACCCCATCACCGCGCCGACCGCCACGCTCCACAGCACAGGCGACCTGCGCATTCGCCGTCGCCACGATGCCAGGTCCCCCTTCACGGCCTTCTCGAGTCAGTACGCGCGCGCGTAGTACACGACCTGCGTCGCCGGCGCGCCGCACGCGAGGCATGGACCGTCCGCGGGTTCGTCCACGACCACGCGCGGTGACGCGCCGCTCACCTGGCGCAACGCTCCCTCGCACACCTCCGCCTCACACGACTGGACGCGCACGAAGCCACGCCGCTCGGCGATCGCCTCGACCAGTTCCTCCTTGGTGGCCGCCGAGACGATGTGGGCATCGAGATAGGCCCGGGCCCTGCCGAACAACTCGGCGCCGTACGCGGCCAGCGCGTCGATCACGGCGGATTCGATGCCGTCGAGCGGCACGGCCCGCTTGGCCTCGCCGGCGCGCGGCACGAGCACCGCCTGACGCCGGGCGAGATCGCGCGGACCGAGCTCCAATCGGAGCGGCACGCCGCGCATCTCCCAGTCGTTGAACTTGTACCCCGGCGTGACCTCCGTCCGCTCGTCCAGACGCACCCGGACATCCGCGGCTCCGAGGCGCACCGCAAGGTCGCGCGCCCCGAGCAGCACCGCGTCCCGATCCTTTCCGCTCAGGATCGGCACGATCACGACCTGGAACGGCGCAACGCGCGGGGGCAGCGTCAGCCCGCGATCGTCGCCATGGACCATGATCAAGCCGCCGAGCAGGCGCCAACTCGCGCCCCAGGACGTCGTATACGCGTGCTTCTCTCTATTGTCGCTGTCGAGGAACTTGATGTCGAACGCTCGCGCGAAATTCTGGCCGAGGTAGTGCGAAGTCCCGGACTGAAGGGCCTGCCCGTCGGGCATCAGCGCCTCGATGGTGTACGAGTGCACCGCGCCGGGGAACTTCTCGCTGTCGGGCTTCCGACCGGGCAGCACCGGAATCGCGAGGTCGGTCTCCACGAAATCCCGGTACACCTCGAGCATCTGGCGCGCCTCCGCCTCCGCCTCCTCGGCAGTCCGGTGCGCCGTGTGTCCCTCCTGCCAGAGAAACTCCATGGTCCGCAGGAACGGCCGGGTCGCCTTCTCCCACCGGACCACATTGTTCCACAGGTTGATCAATACGGGCAGATCACGATACGACCGAATCCAACGGGCATACATGTGGCCGACGATCGTTTCGGAAGTCGGACGCACCCCGAGCGGCTCGGCAAGTTCGTCGCCGCCACCGCGCGTCACCCACGCGATCTCCGGCGCAAACCCTTCGACGTGCTCCGCCTCGCGCGCGAAGAATCCCTGCGGAATGAAAAGCGGGAAGTAGGCGTTCGTATGGCCCGTTGCCTTGAAGCGGCGGTCGAGCCCCTGCTGCATCAGCTCCCAGATCGTGTACCCGTACGGCCGGACGACGATGCAGCCGCGCACCGGCGAGTAGTCCGCGAGTTCGGCCTTGAGCACGACGGCCGTGTACCAGTCCGAGAACTGAGCATCCTTTGGAGGGATCTCTTTGACGAACCCGACGTCCTCGAGTGACTGACCTCCGGCCGGCCGCGACATCTTGCGCCTCCCATCGCCCGGCGATCCCCGTGGACGCGCCTGTCACGGCGCGCCGGGATCGACAACGCAGGAGCCTCCGCGTCCCGGGGACGGGAGGCTCCTGTCATGGCAGAGCCATCTTAGCACGACGGGCCGACAATCGTCAAACAATGCTCTTGATCGCAAAACGTCGGATCGGCTTCTTCCCAGGCGTTTTCAGGCCGTGCGGCCGCTCTGAACCGCCTCAGGGCTTTTCGATCGGAGCGCCAACCAGGCTCCCCCACTCGGTCCAAGAGCCGTCGTAGTTGCGGACGTTCGGGTAGCCGAGGAGCAGCTTGAGCGTGAACCACGTCAGCGATGATCGCTCGCCGATCCGGCAGTAGGCGACAACCTCCCTGTCCGGAGTGATCCCCTTGGCCTCGTACAATGCGTGGAGCTCCTCGGGCGACTTGAAGGTGCCGTCCTCACGGACGTTCTGCCCCCACGGGATGTTCTGCGCTCCTGGGATGTGTCCCCCGCGCTGCGCGCCTTCCTGCGGATACGCCGGCATTGCGATCAGCTCGCCGGTGAACTCCTGCGGGCTTCGAACGTCCACGAGTGCCGCCGCGGATTTTCGAACCTTCTCCAGCACCTGGTCCCGGAGCGCACGAATGCTGAAGTCGGGAGCCGAAGCCCGGAACGTCACGGCGGGATACGTCGGCACGTCCTTCACGATCGGGCGGCCTTCCGCGATCCACTTCATCCGCCCTCCGTTCAGAATGCGCATGCCCCGCACCCCGTAGATCGAGAACAACCAGAACGTGTAGGTCGCGAACCAGTTGTTCTTGTCGCCGTAGAGGACGGTCGTCGTCTCGTTGTCGATGCCGTGGCTGCCGAGCAGGCTCTCGAGTTGCGCCTTGCCGATCCAATCGCGCGTAACCGTGTCTTGCAGCTGCGTCTTCCAGTCGACGTGCACGGCGCCTGGAATGTGGCCCTGATCGTACAGGGTCAGATCCTCCGAAACCTCCACCACCCGAACCTTGGGGTCCTTGAGATGATCACCGAGCCATTCCGTTTCGACCAGCACCTCGGGGTGCGCGTAGGAAGCGGGCATCGTCTTTCCTCCCTCTCCGTGATGTGGTACATCACGCGCCAGGGCGCGCGGGCACAATCCCCCTCGCGGGGCGGAAAGCCAAGCCGTCCGGGGCCTTCGGCGGGAGAGTGAAAGACGTTAGGGGGACACCGTTCCCGGCCGGAGGCTAGCTTGGCCTCCGCTTGGGACAGATACATCGCCGGGGAACGTACAGCATGTGCGCGGGGTTCCTCATCGTCATTGAATCCACTACTAGCACGGGCGGCACCGAAGTGTCAAGCGCCGCCCCTCAAAGCCGTAACTCCCACGTTTCGCCGTGGAGCGCCCGTCCCGGTACGTGGTACGGTCCTTCCCGCACCACGGAGAAGCCGACGCGCTGAAAGACACGCCGCGCTGCCCGGAACTCGTTGGCCGCCTGGAGCGTAACCCGCCGGTACCCAGCGAGGCGGGCAAACCGCACGCCTTCGCTCAGCAGCCGCGCCCCGAGACCCGCCCCGCGCGCAGCGGGCTCGACGAGCAGCAGGCGCACCACCGCGACGGTGGCCGATCGTTTCATGAGGAATACACAGCCGACGTTTCCGCCATCCTGTTCCGCGATCCAACACCGTTCCCGGCCGGCGTCGAAGCGGCGGATGAATCCAGCCACGCTCTCGGCCACGAGCGCCTCGAATCGCTCGTCCAAGCCGTACTCCTGCACGTACAGCACGCCGTGACGGTGCACCACCCATCCAATGTCTCCCGGTTGGTGGGAGCGCAGAAGACAGGGGGAGCGCGCGGCCGGTGCGAAGTCCAGGAGCTCCTCTACGACCTGCATGGCTTGAAGGAGGCGATCCTGCTGGCCCGGTGACAGGCCGCGCAGCAGGGCGACAATCTCGTCGCGCTGACGGGCGTTCAGGGGCGCGAAGGCCTGACGGCCCCGGGCCGTCAGGCGCAGCAGAACCTCGCGCCCGTCGGTCTCGGACGGCGTTCGGCGGATGAGGCTCCGCGCCTCGAACTCCCGCAGGATACGGCTCAAGTATCCGGGATCCAGGGAGAGCTCCTTGCTCAGCGCCGCCGCCGTGAGGGTATCCTGGTGCGCCAGCTCATACAGCACGCGCACCTGCGCCAGAGAGAACTGGCTCCCGAGAAAGCCTTCGCGCAGCACGCCGATCTTGCGGGTGTAGAAACGATTGAAGCGGCGAATGGCCGCGATGCGTTGCTCCAGATCGACGTCAGCGACCGGTGTCATCGCTGACTACGATCTCGTAGTGCCGGACCCGATGATCGAACCGGGTCAGCAGCGCGGCCGCCTCATCGGCGACCACCGCTCGCGTGACGTCAGACCCGGCAAAACCCCGAACCGCGTCGAGCGACCGCCACAGGGTCATCACCGTGATCTCGACCAACCGCGACGCGCGCCGCTCGAGCAGCATCGCCCTGACGTATCCTTTCTGCCGCCGGAGCGCCGGCACTACGTGGGCGCGAACGTGGTCGGTGTATGCTCGAGCCCGCGTGGGCGTTGCGTGTGCCGTCCAGACGCGTGCTATCATCGCACACCTCCCGTCGGGCGCCCCCCCTCCGGTCCATTGCCGACGACAACTGCCCAGGGCCGAACCTTCCAGCGCGTCACCAATCCATTGGTCACGTAAGGATCGGCGCTGGCGAAGCGTTCCGCCGCGTTGCGATCCGGCGAACGAAACACGATCAGCGCCCCGTCCGCGGGATCGCCCAGCGCGCCGGCGAGAAGAAGCTCACCGCGGCGGTGCGCGTCTCGCACGAGGCGAAGATGCTCCTCGCGGTACGGCGCGCGGCGGGCCACGAAGCCGTCCACCACTTCATAGAGAAGCGCGTAGTAGTTCATTCCGGCACCTCGCCACTAGGACATCAGCCAGCCGCGAACATCTTCTTCCCGCCCCGGTGCGGGCGGCCTCGAGCCGTGACCGGATCGTCCCCATCAGCGTGCCGCCTCCGGCAGGGCATCCGATCCGACATCGGACCCGAGCCGGATCTCCAGCCGCCGGTTGGCCTTCCCCTTGTTCTCCGTCTTCACGATCTTGAGCGAGCCGATCTCGGTCGTGTGGGCGACATGAGTGCCTCCGTCAGCCTGGGCGTCGTACCCCTCGATCTCCACGACCCGGATGCGGTCGAGGTCGCGGGGAACGGTGTCTCGGGCCAGCCGCACCAGATCCAGCCGCTCGAACTCCTCGTGCGTGACGAACCTGACGAGAATGCGCGCATTTGAGGCGATGACGCGATTCGCCTCCCGCTCGACGGCAGCGACGCGCTCTCTGCTGAGGTCCTCAAGGGAAAAATCCATCCGCGCACGATCGGGATAGATCGCCCCACCGGTCACCAGGGCGCCGAAGAGCCGGTAGACCGCTCCCACCAGAACGTGCAGCGCGGAGTGGTGGCGCATGACGGCGTACCGCCGGTCCCAGTCCAGCACGGCGGTGACGCCGGTCCCCGGCGAGGGAAGGCCACCATCGAGCACATGCCAGACCTCGTGCCCATCGCGGCGCATATCCACGACGCGGCTCTCGCCCCCGGGCCACCTTACCCGCCCCACGTCGGGCGGCTGGCCGCCGCCTCCTGCGAAGAACACCGTCCGATCGAGCGCCACCGCCTGCCCGTCGGCGGCCATCACGGTGGCTGTGGCTTCGCGAAGGTAAGCGTCGCGCAGGTAGAGGAGTTCAGTCATCCGCAGCCTCCCGAGGGCCCGCCGCTCCGGCCCGATGGGTACCGCAACGTCGTTGCCATTGTCACATATTTAGTTGACAATCGTCAAGTAATCTAGGGCTCGGCAGGCGACAGGCCGGGGACCAGCTCGCCCCTGATCTGGGTCGAGTGCCCTCGGAAGAGCGCGACCACCTTGTCGTTCTGATCGGTGATCGTCACGTCGCACGTTCCCGACCGCGCGCCGCGATACCGCTCCACCGCGCGGGCAGTGAGGACGTCTCCTTCCCGAGCCGGCGAGACGTACGTGATGAGGCAGTTATTCGCGACGGTCACCCGATTGTGAGAGTTGCAGGCGAACGCGAACGCGGAATCAGCGAGCGAGAAGATCATGCCACCGTGGCACACGAGGTGGCCGTTGCACATGTCGGGCCGCACGGTCATTCGCAGTACCGCGCGACCCGGACCGATCTCGAGCACCTCCATGCCGAGCGCCCGGCTGGCCCGGTCGCGCGCCCACAGCGTGTCGCGCGCCGCCTCGGCGATCGCTTGGGGGGTCGGTTTCTCGGCCATTCTTCACCCGTTCCGGTGTGGTTCTGCCGGACGGCTTCGCGAGACCGCCCGGTCCGCTCCTGCCGACGCGTTGCGAGAGCAGCCTGGATCCGTCCGGCCGCGTCGTGGCCTCCGACGTCATCGCTCACGGGCGTCCCAGTCCCGGCCCCACGGCGGTCCGGTCCACGGCGGGTTGCTCCCGCGCGTACTGGCTCACGCCGCAGGCGCAAGGCCCAGAGGCGCACCTCATGGTCGACGCCGCTCCCCGTGGTATCATGGCACCGTCATGGCCGCTTTGACCAATCGCGCGCAGCCGCCCGTGAAGAAGGGCGAAGAGATCGCGCTGACGATCGACCGTCTCGCGTACGGGGGCCGCGGCGTTGGACGCCTGGACGGGTTCGTGGTGTTTGTACCCGGCACCGCGCCCGGAGACCGCGTTCGCGCGCGCCCGTGGCGGGTGAAGTCAGGCTACGCCGAAGCCGACCTGGTCGCGGTCGACTCGCCGTCGAAGCACCGGACCGCGCCTCCCTGTCCTCACTTCGGCCCGTGCGGTGGCTGCGTCTGGCAGCACGTTGAGTATGCCGCGCAGGCCGCCGCCAAGGAATCGATCGTCCGAGAGAGCTTGGCGCACCTCGCGGGGGCCCGGGATACCCCGGTGGGGACGATCATCGCGATGTCCGATCCGTGGCGCTACCGGAACAAGATGGAGTTTACATTCCATCCGGACGGTGTGCTCGGACTGCACCGCCGCGGCGCGTTCGACCGCATCGCCCGGGTCGACGCGTGCCTGCTCCAATCCGGCGCGGCCAACGCCATCCTGTCGGCCGTGCGTGCGTTCGCGGAGACGTCGGGGCTCTCGCGCTACGCTCCACGCGACCGCACGGGCCTGCTGCGCCAGCTCGTAATCCGGGAAGCTGCTGGGGCCGGCGAGATCATGGTCGCCCTTGTCACGAGCGGGCCCGAAGTGCCCGGGCTGCAGGGGCTGGCGGACCGCCTCGTCGAGGCCGAGCCCCGGATCGCCAGCGTGCTGCACGCCGTCAATTCCGGCCCGTCGGACGGCGTTCCGCTCGCGGGCATCACCGCGTTGGCCGGCCGAGCTCACATCGTCGAAGTGGTCGATGGGCTGCGATTCCGGGTCGGTCTCGAGACGTTCTTCCAGACGAACACGGCGCAGGCGGAACGGCTCGTCCGGGTCGTCGACGGGTTCGCCTCACTCGCCGGCGGGGAGACGGTCTACGATCTCTACTGCGGCGTGGGGATGTTCTCGCTCGCGCTCGCCCGACGCGCGGCCCGCGTCCACGGTGTCGAGATCGTCCCCTCGGCAATCGAAGCGGCCAGGGAAAACGCGGCGCTCAACGGACTTGCCAACGTCGAGTTCGCAACTGGAGACGTGCGCAAGGTACTGCCGGAGATCCGGCGGCGCACCGACGCGCCCGATCTCGTGCTCCTGGATCCGCCGCGCAGCGGCGCAGGGAGCCGCGTGATCCGGAGGATCGTGGAGTGCGGCGCACCGCGGATCATCTACGTCTCGTGCAATCCGACGACGCTGGCCCCGGACCTCAAGGATCTCCTAGCCGCCGGCTACGCCGTGCGCGCGGTCCAACCCCTCGACCTCTTCCCGCACACCTACCACGTGGAGTGCGTCGCGCTGTTGGAGCGCGCAACCTGAGACCGGCCTACGCCTCTGTTCGCTTTCCCGGCCGCCGCGCCGGTGTCATGCACCCCGCGCCAGCCTCGTCACGAGCGGCATCACATCGGTCCCCTTGAGCATCCCCAGGCTCCCTCGCGCACAGGCCGCCTCGTTGAACGCCCGGCTGCCGTCCGAAGTGACACCCGCGCCCGCGACGAGCACCGGAACCGGGTCGTCGGAGTGCCGGCCGAGAACGCAAGGGGTGGCGTGGTCCGCGGTGACCACGATCACGACGTCCTGCATCGACACTTCCTGCAACAAGGTGCCGAAGAATGCCCGGTCGATGGTCTCGATGACCCCCATCTTGCCCCGGCAGTCCTTGTCGTGGCCGGGCTCGTCCGGGCCCTTCAAGTGCATGTAGAGCCCGCCGTGCTTCTTGTATTCTCGCGCGGCGGTCTGCGCCCACTCGGTGTAGACGCGCTCCTTGTCGGCGCCGCTCGGCGGCACCGGGATCACCGTCATCCCTGTGAGTTCGGCGATGCCGCGCTCGACCGGCATCTCGACGAAGCACCCGAACTCGACGCCGAACCGTTCGGCGATCGGCGGCATCTTCGGCAGATGATCGCCGGCGTCGCGCACCAGGAGCAAGTTCGCGGGGGGACGGCCACGCTCGCGGCGACGCACGTTCGCAGGGTGGCGGTCGAGCACCTCGTGCGCGCGATCGGAGAACTCGTTGACGAGCAGTGCCGCGACCCGGGCGTCCTCGCTGTCGTCGAGCGGCTGGCACCGCTCGACCTCGTTGCCGACATCGGCCTTCGCGATCCCGAGCCCTTCGCCGACGCGCCCGTACGCCGGGTCGGTGTTGCTGATCTTGGCCGAGAGCCGCCCGCCGTCCTTGCGCCGGATCACGACGGCGGCGCGATATGCGACGCTGGCCCGCACCTCGAGCTCGGCGGGAACCGCCGTCAGCCGCACGTCGCGGGTAACCGCCTCCGCAAGCGCGCGCGCGTCCTCAGATGCCAAGTCGCGGCCGGCCCGCCGGTCGAGGATGGTGCGCCCCTCACCGCCGGTCGCGAAGTTACCCCGCAGCGCGAGGTCGCCGTCCCGGAACGCCATGCCCGAGCCGACAGCCTCGAACACACCGCGCCCGGTGTGGTACGTGAACGGGTCGTACCCCAGGATCGCCGTAACGGCCACGTCGGACTCCGGTGCGATCCCCTTTCCCACGGTCTGCACGAGACCAGTGCGTCCCTGCAGGGTCAGGGCTCCCAGGAACGGCACGGCCGCCGCCTCGAGCGGAGTACGATTGCCAAGAGCAGGGGACGGTTGGTCTGCCAGCCCGTCCAACACGACGTAGAGCACCCTTATCATCGTGATCCTCCTCGAAGCCTCGCCAGGAGGTCCGGACTGAGCGCGCCGCAGCAGACCTCCTCGACGGGACCGGTCAGATGAATGAAGTAGTCGGGCGCGACCTCGACTCGCAGCAGACCGCCAAGACTCCGAACTGATACGCGGCGGCCGGTGAAGTTGTGGCGAACGCACGCCGCGGCGACCGCGCTCGAACTGCTGCCGGACGCCATCGTCTCGCCCGCACCGCGCTCCCAGATGCGGATCGTAACGCGGCTCGGCGAGTCCACGCGGACGAACTGGACGTTGGCGCGGTTCGGAAACATCGGGTGGTGCTCGAGCGCAGGGCCGAGGCGAGCGAGGTCGACCGACGCGGGATCGTCCACGAACACCACACAGTGAGGATTGCCGATCGAGACGGCGGTGATCTCCACGGTCTCACCGTTGACCGTGATCCGCTCGCCCACGATCTCGCGGTCGGGACCCGCCGCCGGAACCTCGCGGCTGCGAAAAGTCGCCCGCCCCATCCCGGCGGTGATCGCAGCCACACGCCCGCGCCGCACGTCGAGCGACACGGGGACCACCCCACCCTTCGTGTCCACGCGAAACGTCCGGCGGCGGGTATACCCGTGGTCCCACAGGCACTTGGCGAAGATGCGGATACCGTTGCCACTCTTTTCCGCCTCGCTCCCGTCGGGATTGAAGATGCGGAGGCCGAACTCGGCGCGGCGGCTCGACTCCAAGGTCAGGATGCCGTCCGACCCCACCCCGACATGGCGGTGGCAGATCAGCCTGATCGCCCGCGGCGTCAGCCGGATCCCGAGCGTGCGCGGGTCCATGACCAGATAGTCATTGCCAAGGCTGTGAGACTTCACGTACTCGTTGCGCCCAAGACGAGACATCGTCACGTCCTCACGGTGCGGTGGCTGCGGGCGCGCGCGCGGCGAAGTGCGCTGTCGATGATACGCCGCACGAGGTCCGGAAAGGCGATACCGGCGGCGCGGGCCGCAAGCGGAATCAGGCTCCCCTGGCTCATCCCGGGAATGGTGTTAGCCTCCAGGACGAGGATGTTCCCGGCGGCGAGGAACATGTCCACGCGGGAAAATCCATGGCATCCGAGCATGCGGTGGACGCGCAACGCCGTCTGCTGCGCGCGCCCGGCCGCCGGCGCGGGAATACGGGCCGGGACGATCTCCTCGGAAGCCCCCGGCACGTACTTGGCCTCGTACGTGAAGAACTCGCGCCGGGGCACGATCTCGATGACCGGCAGGGCCTGCGCCTCGCCGGTTGCGGACTCTTCGACGATCGCGCACGTCAGCTCGGTGCCACGAAGGTACTCCTCGATCAGCGCAATGTCACTGTACGCCAGGGCCTGCTCGACCGCGAGTATCAGCGACGCCTCGTCGCGCGCAATGGCGACGCCAATGCTGGATCCGACGGCGTTCGGTTTGACGACGCAGGGATAACCGAGATCCCGGGCCACTCGCTCCGTGATCGCCGCCCGCTCCGCAGGCCAGCGGTCCTCCTCTACCGAGAGGTACGCGGGGACGGCAATATCGTTCGCCTGCAGCACCTGGCGACTCCGCAATTTGTCCATGGCGAGTGCGCTCGCAAGCACCCCCGATCCGGTGTACGGGATGCCGAGCAGCTCCAGCATGCCTTGGATCGTGCCGTCTTCGCCGTACGGCCCATGCATCGCGATGAACGCGACATCGACAGCGCCGCCACCCACGACCTCGCCAATGCGTCTCACTTCCTGGACAAGCTGGGTCCCGGGTGCGGGAACGATCACGCCGCCCAACTCGGCCGGCGCGCCATCCGTGGCGGGGGGCAAACGGAGCAAGTCTGGGCGCGAGATCCAGTGTCCCTCGCGGGTGATCTCCACCGGAAGGACGTCGAACTCAGCCGGATCCAGCGCGGCGATCACCTGCGTTCCGCTCCACCACGACACCTCGCGCTCCGGCGACGGGCCACCCATCAACACGGCGACGCGGAGTCTCCGCGGGCCGGGTGGTGTGGAATCAATCGAGGGACGGCCGGAAGCGCGCAACATAACCTGGCGGCCATTTTCGGGAGCGGAGGAGCAATTCCTTCCTCCAGGATCTACGGTCCACCGGAAACCCAAGTAAAATAAGGTGTTTCGAATGAAACCGCCCCGCACATCCCCCGATCTGGAAACGGAATGGAAACGTCCTTCTATCTATGCCTAGCCCTAATTCGGCGATCAGCTTGCTGATTCGAACGTCGATCAATGGCTTCTTCGCGATGGACCACGGACGCGGAGTTGGTCGAAGGCTCCTTGTCCCCCCAGAAGCTAGCGGCCAAATACCGCGTGAGCGAATCTTCCCTGGCGCGTGATTGCCACCATCGCCAAAT
>Ga0187781_10003836_pt1 | contig 11252 bp, 9 predicted proteins | sample 0715_SJ02_MP02_2_FD_132447 | JGI IMG/M metagenome (GOLD analysis project Ga0187781, IMG submission 132447) | Tropical peat soil microbial communities from peatlands in Department of Meta, Colombia - 0715_SJ02_MP02_20_MG | ecosystem: Environmental > Terrestrial > Soil > Wetlands > Peat | place...
ACGGATATTTCAAACCCCCATCACGCCGAGCAAGACGCCGAAGTGATGAAGGTGCTCGACGATCTCGGTGTGCAGGATCGCCCGCGGCTTCACGTTCTGAACAAGACCGACCTATTGGCGAAAGAAGATTTGGAGGCCTTGCTCCGCTCGAACGGGCACGACGAACAGAGGATATTTGTTTCGGCGGTCAGCGGAGCCGGGTTGGAAGACTTGCTCGAGAAAATCGACGCGGCTCTTCCAGTCGATCCGCTGGTGCGCATGCATCTCCGGCTGCGGCTTGCCGACGGACGCCATCTTTCGCTTGTCCATGCTTGCGGGCGCGTTATCGATTCTAGTGTCACCAATGATTACATGTACCTGGAAGCCGAGGTCCCGGAGTCGCTCGCGCGCCAACTGGGCCAGTTCACAGTGGCCGAATCGCCAGGATTCCGCGCGGTCAACCCAGCAAAAGGGTGAGGAACTGCGACTTTTACGTCCCCATAGCAACCGCTAACCCCGCATTTAACTGATCCGCCTGACATTACAATCCATACACAATGCGCTGCCACTGTGGAAATCGCTGTGGAAAAGGGAGCGCGTTCCTGCGAAGGAATGTCTTTGGTTTCATGCGTTGCTAGAGATCGGCTTGAACCTGCCATCGGCTAAACCATTAAAATACAGTAATTTGCGCGGGGCCTGCCGGGCATCCTTGAATGCCTCCGCAAAGGCTATTCCCTCCGCCCCCCTCCCCGCAATTTGCACAGCTTTGCAGCAACCTGTCGTCTAAGAGTCACTGGGCCAATAATTTGCCACCAAGGCCGTTCCGAGCCTCCCCCCCATTCACTGCGCCGATTCCGCCGTACCGTTGACTCGCTTTAACCGCAGGGCTATATTGGGTTCGCCGTTCGGCGAAGAGGTTCGGCGGCCATTCGGACCTCTTTCCGAGAGTGACATGAACCTTCCGAACAGTCTGACCACTCTGCGGATCTTTTTCGTTCCGCTGCTGGTGGTCGTCCTCCTCACCCGTCAACCGAACTGGGAATTCTGGGGGTTGCCAATACATTTTGAGGTGCTGGGTGTTTTGATTTTGCTCATGGCTGCCGCGACGGACATGATGGACGGATATATCGCGCGGAAGAGAGGCGAAGTCACGACCCTGGGAATTCTTCTCGACCCGATCGCGGATAAGCTCTTGATTTCGGCCGCATTCATATCGCTCGTGCAAATGGACCTGGTGCCTGCCTGGATGGTCGTGATCATCATTGGCCGGGAATTCATTGTCACGGGGCTGCGCGAGATTGCCTCGGTCGAGGGGTTAGTGATTCCCGCCTCGGCCCTCGGCAAGACCAAAATGATCTTGCAAGTGCTAGCCGGCTGCGCGGTGATTTTGACCGCGAAACATCCCGCGCTGAAGCTTCTTGGAAACACTTTGTTATGGCTCGTGGTGCTGAGCGCGGTGGCCTCGGCGGTTCATTACTTCCAGATGTTCTGGAGCCAGATCAATTCGCGTGTGCAGAAACGCCGGAGCGGCGTTTTAGTCGTGAAGACGGAAGAAAAGCCGCAGGATGTCCCCACTCGCTAATCGCGAGAAGCAAGCACTCCTCGATGTGGCGCGGCGGGCACTGAGACTCGCCGTGGAACGAGGCGAATCGCTCGAGGAACTTCCTCCTGGCGAAATTTTGCATCGTGCGGGTGGCGCCTTTGTCACCTTGCATCGCGGCAAGCGCCTTCGCGGCTGCGTCGGCCAGCTTCCATCGAATGTCGCGCTGATTGAGGTCGTTGCTCACTGCGCGCGTGCGGCCGCCCTCGAGGATTCACGCTTTGAGCCCGTGACCGCGGCGGAGCTCCTCGATTTAGAGATAGAAATTTCTGTCCTTTCACCCCTATTCGCCATCGCCCCGGATGAGATTGAACCGGGCAAGCATGGCCTTCTAGTCAGCCGCGGCTGGCAGCGTGGCGTCTTGCTGCCTCAGGTGGCGGCTGAATTTCATTGGGGGGCGGAGCGATTCCTGGAAGAAACCTGTGCTAAAGCAGGCTTGGCGCGCGACGCATGGAAACACACGGACACGCGAGTGGAAGCTTTCACGGCGGAAGTTTTCAGTGAATCGGATCTAAAGGCGCCGGCGCAGCCGCAGGCGAATCCTGGCTATTCGAGCTCCGTGTAATCTCCGGCATAAATCTCGCGCAGCGCGAACGTGATCAGCACGGTTGAAGCGTTCGGCGACGTCCGCACGACCACACCTTCTCCGAGAACTTCGCGTGGGACGTTCTGCCAATTCCATTTCTTGGGAACGCTGCCGTAACCGGAAAGCCCGAAGGCTGGCTCGATTTCAAATGCAAGGCGAGGTTCTTGATAGGCGGTCTCGTGTTCCGTGCCTTGGTAACGGAAAACGCGGAAGTAATCGCCGATTTTCACTCCCTGATTCACCCCAAGGTTCACGTAGACGATGCTATTCGTTCCGCTCGCCTCGGCCCAGTACTTGCCGGCGATAACCATCGCCGGCTGCTTCCCGCTCGGCGGGGCAAAGCGGTCAAAATTGTTTTCGGGCTTCAGCGGAGGCGAAGGACGCTCGGCGAAGGGCAGCACCGTATCCCCGCGCTGCAGATACCCGCAGGCTCTCACGATTTGAGTGATGGAAACGTCGGGCTGCGCCACCACCACGCGAAGCCTTCCTTCGTCCGCCCAGAGCGTTCCCAGCTTCTTCATAATCGAAAATTGCCACTTGGACCATTGAACGTCGGTGGGGTCCTCGATTCGGCGGATCACGGAGAATTCGTCCCCGACCTTGACGCCCTGGTTTGCGCCCTTATTGACATAAACATATTGGCCTTGCCAAAAAGTGTTCTGGAGATTTGAGCCTTCACCCGTGATTACGTACGTGTCACGCGGGACAGATTCGTTGGTCACCACTCCCGAGCAGTAGATGTCGTCTACTGTCGTTGTTGGCGCCTTGACCTGCGCTGAAGCGGCGACCGCAGAAAGGGTTAAAATCAAGCCCGCAACGGCAATTTTCCCGCGCATGACGGATGCTCCTTTGAATTCATTGCGCCAATGAGCAGGCGCTCCCCAATGAGGCGAACGTAACAGACGTACTGGAACCCGTCAAGACAATGGTCTGCCTCCCTTTACACATTGGGTACCGCATGGTAGAAGCCACCATTTGCACTCTCGGAGAGGCCCGGAGGGGTTAAAGCAGGCCGCGCTAGTGTCACCTAAGTTCATGATTGCAAGGGACAAAATCTGCGCCGTAGTGGCCGCCGGGAGCGCCCAGGCCATGTGGCAGCAGCTTCGCAACGCCCTCGAGGCGACAAAAACTATTGAATTGCGGCTCGATTGGCTGAAGCATGATTCGGAAATCACCCGCTTCCTGCGCCAACTTGCCGCATCCCCCCCTCCCCCCCACGCCGTCATGATTGCCACTTGCCGCCGCCGGGAGGGGGGAGGGGAGTACCGCGGCACGATCGCCAGGCAATTGATTCATCTTGCCGAAGCCATTCGCGCCGGGTGCCAATGGTATGACCTGGAAATCGAGTCGGCGAGATTATGCCCTCCGGAACTCCTCGACGTTCTTCTCGGGGAAGGCCGGCGCATCACTTCGGCCCACTTCTTCGAGCGCATGCCGGCAAACTTGACGCAAGTGGTCAAGGAGCTCGCGCACAGCGAACCGGAGGCCATCAAGGTTTCCGCTCACTGCCGTTCGCTTGCTGATGGCTTGCGCTTGCTGCGTCTGGCGCGAACCCGGCGGAACATCATCGCCATTCCCATGGGAGAAGTGGTGCTGCCTCTGCGCGTCCTCGGACCTCGCGAAGGAAGCGCTCTCACCTACGCGCCCGTGGAAACTGCGACAGCTCCGGGCCAAATCTCACTCGGCGATATGACGACGCTCTATCGGGGCGGCCGCGTCAGCAGAAAGACTCGCGTCTATGGCGTGATTGGCGAACCCGTCGGCCACTCACTTTCGCCCGTGCTCCAAAATGCGGGATTTCAGGCCCGGAAGATGAATGCCGTATACCTTCCTTTCCTCGTTCACGACCTGCGCGATTTTCTTGGGGCCATTAAGTCTCTCGGAATCGCCGGATTCAGCGTGACGCTCCCCCACAAGGAAAGCATCCTGCGGCATCTAAACAGTTGCGACCCATTGGCCGCTTCGATTGGTGCTGTGAACACAGTGGTCGTGCGCGCGGGTGGAAAGTTGCATGGCTACAACACCGACTACGTCGGGGTGCTTCGCGCGCTCGAGCGCCGCATCCCATTGCGTGGCAGCAGGGTCCTCATCCTCGGTTCCGGAGGAGCCGCGCGCGCGGTGGCATTCGCGTTGGCGCAAGGAGGCGCGGCTCTTTGCATCTGCACGCGACGCCCCGCGAGAGCGCGGTCGCTGGCGAAAGCTGTTGGAGGGGAGGCTTTAGCGCGAGGCTCTTTGCGACGTGAATTTTTTGACGCGATAGTGAATGCCACTCCCGTCGGAATGTACCCTCGCGCCGATCAGTCACCGCTCAAGGCGGATGAGCTGAATTGCCGGCTCGTATTCGACACGATTTATCGCCCGCAGCGGACAATATTACTGCGACTCGCTGAGCGCCGCGGCATCGAGACCGTTTCGGGCCTGGAAATGTTCGTCGCGCAGGGCACCGCTCAATGGGAGATCTGGACGGGTGAACGGGCTCCCGTGAAACAGATGCGCGATGCCGTTCTGCGGGCGCTGGCATATGCTTCGTGAATGCCGCTCAGGAAGTTCAAGTGCGCCAGGAACGGATAGTCTCCCGGCAGGATTGATGCAACAATCGAGCCCTAAATGATTCAGCCTGAATTCAAAACTTTCACCCGGCTGGCGAAGCAGGGAAATCTCGTCCCAGTTTACGAGACCTTTACTGCCGACCTTTTGACTCCCGTTGGTGCCCATCTGCGTCTCGCGCGCGATGCGAAATATACGTTTCTTTTCGAAAGCGTGGAAGGCGGCGAGAACATCGCGCGTTACACGTTCGCTGGCGCGAATCCGCACGAAGTCTTCCGCGCGCGCGGGCGCGTGTGCTCGCTCGAGACCGATGGGCGGCGGGTGGAATTTGAGGAAAATCCCATCGAACAATTGCGGCGGCTGACCGCACGTTACCACCCAGTGCGTGTTCCGGGCATGCCGCCCCTGATCGCCGGCGCCATCGGCTATTTCGCCTATGACATGGTGCGGCTCGTCGAGCGCATCCCCTCGACCGGGCGTGACGACCTCGGCCTCGATGACTGCGTGATGATGTTTTATCTCGGTCTCGTGGTTTTCGATCATGTGCAACATCGTGTGTGGGTGATTCGCAACGTATTCACCGAAGGCCCCGGCAGCCTTCGTTCGAAGTACGACTCCGCCGTCCATGAGATTCGCCGCACTCGTCACCTGCTCGAAAAGCCCCTGCCTCCCGAGCAGCGGACGCGCCGCGCGGCGCCGTTGCGTATTCAATCGAACTTCACGAAAGCGAAGTATCTCGACGCGGTGCGCAAGGCGAAGTCCTACATCCGCGCGGGCGATATTTTTCAGGTCGTCCCCAGTCAGCGATTTTCAGCGTCCACCAGCGTGGATCCTTTCGAGATTTATCGGGCGCTGCGGGTGGTGAATCCTTCGCCTTACTTATATTTTTTGCGTCTCGACGATGTCTCTGTTGTCGGCAGTTCGCCTGAAATGCTGGTGAAAGTTCAGGGGCGCGAGATTTTCTACCGGCCCATTGCGGGAACGCTCCCGCGCGGGCGCACGGAAATCGAGGACCGCGAGCTCGAGGCCAAACTTCTCGCCGACCCGAAAGAGCACGCCGAGCACATCATGCTTGTGGATTTGGGGCGCAACGATATCGGCCGTGTGTGTGAATACGGGTCGGTGCAGGTCGAACGGCTGATGTTCGTCGAGCGCTACTCGCATGTGATGCACCTCGTCTCGAGCCTGCGCGGCCATCTTCGCGACGGCGTGGATTGTTTCGACGCGCTGATGGCCTGCTTTCCCGCCGGCACTCTTTCCGGGGCGCCCAAAATCCGCGCCATGGAAATCATTGACGAGCTCGAGCCCACGCGCCGCGGACTTTACGCCGGCGCGGTGATGTATCTCGATTTTTCGGGCAACCTCGATTCCTGCATCGCGCTTCGGACTCTCGTTGCCAAAAATGGCCGCGTTTACATTCAAGCAGGGGGCGGCATCGTGGCTGATTCCGTTCCCGAGCGGGAGTATCAGGAAACGCTGAACAAAGCCCGCGCCGTGCTGACAGCGCTCGAAATCGCCCATCGCGGCGTGGCGGGAAACAATCGAGGATGAAAAAATGCGGGAGCTTGCTCGCGAGATTTCCCGAGCGGTCAACGATAGCTCAGTGCCAGATGTTGCAGCGCATGAGATGGAAATGGTGATCGTAGGTCCAAACAGCTATTGCCAGCCGATCGCTTAGCACCGCTACTATCGCATCGAAGAAACTTATGGGCTGGTCTGCGAAGACCGCAATCTTATTTTTTGCCTCCTGGTAATCTTCGATGGCGGCGTTAATCAGGGAAACCCCGCCCAACATGTCATCCAGCCAATTCGCCGCTGCCGGTTTTCCCAAGCGGTGCAACACCAGCGTGTAGGCTTCGCATAACGTAGGGTACGCTACCCACACGTTGAACCCCTCGCGCGACAATCGCCTCAGTTCCGAGTGTGCCCTTCGATGATATGAATCGTCCTTGTCGGCGGCCGCGTAGAGCGGCCCAATGTCAGCGAGTACGGCGCGTTTCATCGCTCTGAAAAATAGCGATCATGGGATCGGCTCACATCCCGCCGGCCGCTGCCGTGAGCGGCAGGTCGTATGTGAAGAGGCTGCCGGGCCCGTAGAAATCCGCGGCTCGAAAGGAATTGACGCAGGGCAGCCTGGATGACTGCAGTGAGCGCAGGCGGGGCGTCCTGTGCGCGAACAAATTCTTCGACGGCGTCCTCGAGATCGTCCGGAATGGTGACAGTCACTCTTTTCATGCTCATCATTCTAGCATCAATTGGTGCGATCGGTGCATCCAATGAAATTGATGTTCACGCGCGAGTGGCGGGCCAGCCCGTTGCCGATTCTTTCCGGGCGAAGGAGCCCCCGCACGAAGTGGTAGACTGGTCACTCCATGCTTCTGCTGCTCGACAACTACGATTCCTTCACCTACAACCTGGCGCAGTACCTCGGCCAGATGGGGCAGCAACTCGAAGTGCGGCGCAACGACCAGATCACGCTCGAGGAAATCGAAAAGCTTGCGCCCGAGCGCATCGTCATCTCACCCGGCCCCTGCACACCAAAAGAAGCCGGCATCAGCATTCCTTTGATTCAACGCTTCGCGGGGAAAATTCCAATTCTTGGCGTTTGCCTGGGACATCAGGCGATTGGTGCGGCGTTTGGAGGGCGCGTGATTCGCGCGCCGAAAATCATGCATGGAAAGGTCAGCGAGATACATCACGACGGCAGGACCGTCTTTCGCGGCCTGCCGCAGGATTTTCAGGCCACTCGCTATCATTCGCTCATCGTCGAGCGGAAGTCGTTGCCGCGTGAGCTGGAAATTTCCGCCGAAACCGCCGATGGCACCATCATGGGCTTCCGCCATCGCAAACTCCTTGTCGAAGGCGTGCAATTCCATCCCGAGTCGGTCCTCACCGAGCCCGGCTTTCGCCTCCTCGAAAATTTCCTCTCACTCTGAACTCATTCCAGCGGAATTATTCAGGAAGCAGTCCGCCCGCGAGGCCTTTCTTGCTGCGAAAAAGCAATGAGCGCATCGAGCCGCGCCCTCGCCGCGCCGGAATCAATCGACTCCGCCGCCATCTTCACACCCTCGAGAAAATCTCGCGCGCGTCCCGCCGCGACAAGTGCAGCCGAGGCATTCGCCAGCACGATATCGCGGTGCGGGCCGTGTTCATGAGGCGCGCCGGGACTGCCAAGCACATGGTGGACGATCTGCGCATTGCGCTTCGCGTCGCCGCCTCGAATCGTTTCGAGCGGGGCGCGGCTCAGGCCGAAATCTTCCGGCGCGACGCTGTAGCTGCGCACCGTTCCCTCGCGTAGCTCGGATACGTAGCTCTGGCCCGCGATGGAAATCTCGTCGAGGCCGTCTTCACCGTGCACCACGAACGCTCGCCGCACTCTCAATTCTCCGAGCGCCTGCGCCAGTAGCTCCGTGAAGCTCGCGTCAAACACCCCGACGACTTGCGCCGAGGCCCCCGCGGGATTCGTCAGCGGCCCGAGCAGATTGAACACGGTGCGGACTTTCAGTTCGCGGCGCGCCGCCATGGCATGGCGCATCGCTGTGTGCATCACTGGCGCGTACAGAAATCCGATGCCGATTTCCTCGATTGCTCGAGCCGCATATTCGGGCGCAAGATCCATGCGCACGCCCAGTTCCTCGAGCACGTCCGCCGAACCACAGCGCGAGGTGTAGGAGCGGTTTCCATGCTTCGCCACGCGCACGCCAGCCCCTGCGATCACAAACGCGGCAACCGTCGAGATATTGAACGTGCCCCGCGCGTCGCCGCCCGTCCCCGCCGTATCAACTAGCACCACCTCCGGCGACAAGCGCAGGCTCGAGAAATTCGGCGTCGCATGGCGCCTCATCGCGGTCGCGAATCCGACGAGCTCGTCCACCGTCTCGCCTTTGAATCGCATCGCCACCAAAAACGATGCGATCGCGGCATCATCCACTTCACTCGAGAGGATATCCTCCATCGCGTTTTCGGCTTCTTTGCGCGATAGATCATTCCCGCTTCCCATGACGAGTTGAGTCATAAGAAGACGCTCAGACGCGGCACCACTCGATTCGGCTCGGACGCCAAGTGCCCCGGCGGGTTTAAAGTGGTGATCGCGCTGACCTTCTTCAAAGGCCTCTACTTCTTCCTCGGTCATGCCTTTCATCGAAAGGGCGGTCCAGAGGGCGGCAAAGTGCACGTTCAGACCCGGGCCAGCGAATATCTCCTCCATCACAGCTTTCATTTCGCTGCGCGAAAGATCCTCGCCGGCCAACACTTTTTCTAGCGCTTCGTGGATCATTTGCGTTTCTGAATGGACCTCAGCAAAGGGAGCCGCTGGATACGCTAAAGATCAATGTGCCCGGATAAGGCGCGTAATCCCGAAGACCAAAAATAAACCGCCAATTCCAACCATGGCGGAACCCCACCCAGTCGTCCACGTTTGCTCGTTGGGTTTCATCTTCTCTCCGTCGGATACATCTCCGAAAAGTTGGATGATTTGGGTCCCAATTCCCGGTCTTACGCCCTTGCGGCCATTCCACCACATCTTGGCCCCAAGCAAAATGAGCATCACGCCTTGCAGAATTTCAAAGGACGGATCCACGGCCGAGCGACCTCCCTTGCTCGCACCTGCGGTTGCGGATAAACTGCCTTGCTCAGATTCTACAGAAATTCGAGGACTATTCAAGGCGGCCTTCCGTAAGCCGATGGAGTAAGAATGAAGATCCACGAGTATCAGGCGAAAGCAATCCTTGCGAAATTCGGCGTGCCCGTGCCGCGCGGCGAGGTCGTCTTCAAAAAAGACGAAGCGCGCGCCGCGGCCCAGCGTCTCGGCACGCCCGTGGTCGTCGTGAAGGCGCAGATTCACGCGGGCGGCCGCGGCAAAGGCGGCGGCGTCAAACTCGCGAAGTCCGCCGATGAAGCCGCCAAGCTCGCTGATCAAATTCTCGGCATGAACCTCGTCACCGTGCAGACCGGCCCCGAAGGCCGCATCGTTCGCCGTTTGCTCATCGAGGAGGGGCTCGATATCAAGCGCGAACTTTATCTGAGCGTCCTCGTGGACCGCGCTTCCGGCGCGCCGGTCTTCATGGCCAGCGCCGCGGGCGGAATGGAAATCGAAGAAGTGGCGAAGGAGCACCCCGAGGCCATTCTGCGTGAAACCGTTCACCCGGCGACAGGCCTGCTCCCCTACCAGGCGCGCAAGCTGGCCTTTGGGCTCGGCCTCGCGCCGGAAGTTGTCAACACGGCGGTGCCATTTTTCCAGGCGCTCTATCGCGCCTTCATCGAAACGGACGCGTCGCTGCTCGAAATCAATCCCTGTGTGGTCACCGGCGATGGCCGCCTCGTCGCGCTCGATGCAAAAGTGAATTTCGATGACAACGCCCTCTACCGCCATCCTGAATTCAAAGAGCTGCGCGACCTCGACGAGGAAACGCCGCTCGAAGTGGAAGCCTCAAAATACAAATTGAATTACATCAAGCTCGATGGCTCAGTCGGCTGCATGGTCAACGGCGCGGGCCTAGCCATGGCCACGATGGACATCATCAAGCTGAGCGGCGGCAGCCCCGCGAACTTTCTCGACGTCGGCGGCGGCGCCTCGGAAGACCAGGTGAAAAATGCATTTCGCATCCTTCTGAGCGATCCGAGCGTGCGAGCCGTCTTTGTCAATATTTTCGGCGGGATTCTGCGCTGCGACGTCCTGGCCAGCGGCGTCGTGAACGCCGCAAAAGAGCTGAAGCTGAAATTGCCCGTCGTCGTTCGTATGGAAGGCACCAACGTAGACCAGGGCAAAGAAATTTTGCGTAACTCCGGCTTCAATTTTACCGTCGCTGACGGGATGAAAGACGGCGCCGAAAAGGTCGTGAAGCTCGCGGGTGACGTCCGATGAGTGTACTAATCGACAAAAATACGCGAGTCGTCGTGCAGGGCCTTACCGGCCGTGAAGGAAGCTTTCACGCGCAGCAAATGCTCGAATACGGCACCAAAGTTGTCGCGGGCGTCACGCCCGGCAAAGGCGGAACAAAACATCTCGACGTGCCAGTCTTCAATACCGTCGCGGAAGCTGTGCAGGAAACGAAAGCGAATGCCTCGATCATTTTTGTCCCGCCGCCTTTTGCGGCCGACGCCATACTCGAAGCTGCGGACTCGAAATTGCCGCTCGTCATCTGCATCACCGAGGGAATTCCCACACTCGACATGGTTCGCGTAGCGGCCACGCTGAAAGACTCGAAGACGCGCCTCATCGGCCCGAATTGCCCGGGAGTGATTTCGCCGGGGCTCTGCAAGATGGGAATCATGCCCGGCGCGATTCACAAGCAGGGCCAGGTCGGCGTCGTCAGCCGCAGCGGGACGCTCACTTACGAAGCTGTAGACCAGCTCACCCGCCTCGGCATCGGCCAGTCCACTTGCATCGGGATCGGAGGCGATCCGATCATCGGGACGACCTTCCTCGACGCCGTGCGAATGTTCAACGACGATACGGGCACGCGCGCGATTGTAATGATCGGCGAAATCGGCGGCAATGCGGAGGAGGTCGCCGCGGCTTTCATCAAGAAGAACGTGAGA
>Ga0187781_10003837_pt1 | contig 11250 bp, 12 predicted proteins | sample 0715_SJ02_MP02_2_FD_132447 | JGI IMG/M metagenome (GOLD analysis project Ga0187781, IMG submission 132447) | Tropical peat soil microbial communities from peatlands in Department of Meta, Colombia - 0715_SJ02_MP02_20_MG | ecosystem: Environmental > Terrestrial > Soil > Wetlands > Peat | place...
AGATTGCCCTTGGCCCAGAAGACGAGAGTGGCGATGGGGATTCCGGACGACGAGTTCGACAGAATGTTAGAAGTCGCGCTAAAAGAGGACAGTAAGCTACTCGAAATGCTCGCAAGAGTCTAGACTAGACCAGCGGTCCGCCCCCATATGAGGGCTATTCCCCCCCGGTCCACGTTTCCGCTAAACGAGTGACCCCTTCGTTAGGCCCAGAAGCCATGTCGTATCGAGGGCGAAATGCCTGTCTGTTCTTCGTAAGATACCTTCCCGCTGACTTCGCCTACGCAGGGAACTCCCCGCTCGCTACGAACTGGACCCGCCCTCCGACGTTGACATCGATGCCCTTCGGGTTCTCCTGTGCCTTTAGCAAGAGCAGTGATCTGCGGTTAATCTCGTACCCCTGTTCGACCCTGATGTCAATGCTGTTCCGGTCGATGTAACGCTCCTTGATGAGGTATGCAGCCAGGCACCCATTCCCGGACCCGGTGGCCGGGTCTTCAGGGATGACATCTGGCAGCCCGAGCACGCGGACATTCAGGTCGTTCTCCTTTGAATAGGTCTCCGGGCTGAACAACAGAATCACGGTGGTATCCGTCTCTTTGAAGAGGTGGGCCAGGCTCGTCCTGTCGACCTTGATTCCCTTGATTGCTTTCAATCCTGTGAGCGGGACGACCACGAACGGCACTCCTGTGGAGACAAGCCTGACGGGGAACTTCGGGTCTATGTCCGAGCTCTTCAGTCCGAGTATCTTCGCAATCCGCTCTCTGCTGAACGTCCCTCCGAAGGTGGGATTCTTCTGCTTCATCCAGAGAACATCGGGTGCGCCATCACGGTAGGAGAATGTAACGGGAATCTGCCCGACCTTCATGTTGAGCACCACCTTTCCCACCTGCTTTCCGATGACTTGGGATTGGACGATGTAGGCGGTACCGAGGGTCGGGTGCCCTGCGAATGGGAGCTCGTAGCCTGGGGTGAAGACTCTGACGTCGTAGCCCCCATTGCGGGGCTTTTCTGAAGTGATGAAAGTGGTCTCGGAGTAGTGCATCTCCTGTGCGATTTTCTGCATCGACACCGTGGACAACTCTGCGCAGTCCCTGAAGACTGCAAGCTGGTTCCCCGATAGTCTCGACTCGGCGAAGACGTCTAAGATGTAGAATCGCAACTGTGTGGCCCCTACTGGGCCACTATTTGGGGTTCGGTGGCCAGGCCGAGCTGCTTACCAAGGTCGGCGCGCAGCCCCTTGTACCTGTTGCGGACCGTGACTTCGGTGACGCCCGCTGCCTCCGCTATCTCCTTCTGGGTCTTAACTTCGCCCTCGATGACGCCAGCGAGGTACAGCGACGCGGCCGCCAGTCCCATGGGAGATTTGCCTGCCGAGATCTCCCTCTCTTCAGTTATCCTGACGATCTCGATAGCTTTGCGTGCGACCTTCTCGGAGAGGCCCACATGGGAGGCTATCCTGTTGACATTCCTGGCCGCGTCGGCGACGGGCATCGTGAGGTCCATCTCCCTCAGGAGGATTCTGTAGTCCCTTGCGACCGACTTCTTGTCGAGGTTGTTGACGGACGCTATGTCCTTCAGCGTGCGAGGGGTCTCAGTATCGCGCATGGCCGCGTAGAGCGCCGCTGCCGAAATGCCGATAATCGAGCGTCCTCTCAGGAGACCTCTCTCGAGGGCCTTGCGGTAGATGTACGCTGCTCGCTCCTTTACCGCCTGCGACACCCAAAGCTTGTCAGCCATCTTCTCGAGCTCTCGTAGGGCGATGCTGAGGTTCTTCTCCTGCGAGCCGAAGGCAGGAGACCTATTGTCCCACTTCCTGAGTCTGTCGATGGTGCTCCGCATTGGCGAGTCGAAGGAGCGCCCGGAGGCGTCCCTGTTTGAGCTCCCTATCATCGTCGAGAGTCCCATGTCCCTGTATGTTATCGACGTGGGGGCGCCGGCCCGTGCCCTGTCCTCTCCCTTTTCGTCACTGAACGAGCGCCACTCGGGGCCCTGATCAACGGTGTTCTCTGTCACAACGAAGCCGCAGTTGCTGCACGAAAGCTCTCCTGTGTTAACATCCTCGACCAGCGTCCGTTTCCCGCACTGGGGGCACTTGTCCGAAACCTGAAGAGCAGAAGTCCTTGGATATCCCATGCTATTTCACTATACAACCTTTGGTGGATGATTAGATATATAAACCTAGTAGTGGAATCTGACTGCCTAGGTTAACTCCAGTTAACTAGTCGTCTCATGCAGCTGAGAAACTTATCCCGATCCAGTTCGCATTGAGCTGGAGCGCGGGGTCAGCCGTTGGAGGCCTTTCTGACAAGCTGGGTCCCGCAGACGGGGCAGACTGTCAGTTTGGGGTTGGTGTAGGTCTTGCCGCACCCCCTGCAGTAAATCTTCCACGTGATATTCCTCCACTCCCCGCCCTTCATTGAGGTTGGAGCAAGGGGAATGTTGAGGACCTCCGCAACATTTCGTACGGCGAAGTCGTCCGACACCAAGTTTACCCCGCCATCCCCCTTCATCAGGTCGAGCCCGAGAGCAAGGAGGGACATGTCGGTCTGGGAGAGGCCACCGATGTCTCCGGTCTTGGCTGCAGTGGTCTTCACCCTTTCTAGGGACTGCGGGGAGGGCTCGGTGACCTGGACCCGACTATGTATGAGCGATGCCCCAACGCTGTGGTGTTTTACCTCCTCGAGGACCAGATACGTGGTGTAGTAGCGCCCGTTCCCCTGATATGGTATCCCGGCGTAGAAGGCGGTGGAATCGAGGACGTATGCCGGTTCAGACAAGTGAAGGTTCCTTCAAGGATTCATTCTTACCTGAGTGGCGCAGAGCGTCTGACTCGTTTTTGCGTGATCATCAATGCGTGCGAATTGGTCTTCTAATGAGACGTTTATTTAGTTTAATGACGAGGCCCGCCCGCTAATCTTGAGCAGTAGACCTGCTGAACTTGGGAGTGTCAAAGAAGGGAGTTACATCATCATCGATGGGGAGCCGTGCAGAGTAGTCAGTCGGGAGCACTTTAAGCCCGGCAAGCACGGGAGCGCCAAGGTCAGGCTGGTCGCGATTTCTCTGTTCACAGGGTCGAAGAAGAGCTATGTTTCGCCTGCGGAATCAAGGGTGGACATTCCCATGATTGACAAGAGGTCGGGACAGGTGACGTCGATAATGGACAACACTGTCCAGATAATGGACCTGGCAACGTTTGAGGTCCTTGAGACCCCCAAGCCCACACCTGAAGAGGCGGCCGAGCTGAACGGGACCCTGGCCCCGGGCGTCGAAGTCGAGTACTGGTCGATGATGGGCAGAAACAGGATAATGCGAGTAAAGGGCGGAAGCTAGGAAACCTAGACTAGGCTGTTCAAGACTCCTTCTCCGCTTTATCCGTACCTGATTATCCTGAGAGTGTGGGGTCTCGTTCAGAGCCAACCCCTGCTTCGCGATGCAACTCAAGGCCAATCGAGCAGTTCACCCTAGAAGTCGAGAACGACGTGGACAAGCTAAGGAAGTAGACGTCCACAAAAAGGCCTCAAACGCGAAACCTCGGACTAGTAGACGTAGGTGATGGTCTCGGTGACGATTGCCGCACTGCAGCCGAGAAGACCACAGCTGTCGTTGTGCAGAATCACAGTATACGAGTGGCCGCTCGCAATGGGGAAGATGACGTTGCTGTTAGAACTCGCGCTGGCGCTTGTCATGGTGACGCCATTCGCGTCGAATTGGTAATGGACGTTCTGGGTAGAGGAGTAGCTTATGATGATGTATCCGGAATACATCACTTGGTAAGCCCAGGCCAGGGAGGGTGTTGAGGAAGACATCTGCACCACGTAATTTGATTCCAATATCTGCGAATTCTGTAGGTTGATGATTGCGGTTAGGGTGTTGACTTGGTCCGTAAGGGAGGTGATCTTGGCCTGGTCTGCCGTTATCGTGCTCTGGTCGTTCGAGAATTGTGTCTGGTCGGAAGAGACCTGGCTTTGCAGACTCTGAATCTGAGATGTGTCGGTGGCAATGGTGGATTCGAGGCTGTTGATTAGTGAAGAGTTGCCGTTGAGCCACTTCCCGTCGGTAGAAACCTTGGACTGTAGAGCGGGGATGTTGTAGCTACCCATTCCGTTCCCGTACTGGAACCCAAGAGGCAGGAGAACGAGAAGGAGTAGGATTACAAGGATAACAACAGCCGAGATGAGGCCGAGGGTGAGCGGACTACGCCACGCCAAACTACAATTTTAGAAGTATCATTGTTACTTAATAATTGTCCTTGGAGCAAGGAAACGCATGTAGGTATTCGGGGCGAATAAAATCAGTCTCACAACACCCTCCTTGGGCTTCGCCACGAATACTGGCATAACCAGCATCGCTCTATCGATGGTTTGGCTCTTCATCGGATATCTCAGACGGCTCTTCCCGAAAACCCCTTCATCTAGAGCGAAGTCTTATGGTGTGTCTCAGCATATAGGTGTGTTGGTCAAATGAACATCGGCTCGGCGAACTCTTACAACTCTGCGGGACTAGCCACCCATAGAAAGGAGTTGTCGTTGGCTCAGTCCACAGAGATGAAGGGGGAATCTTCAAACGATTCAGGAAAGATTCCGGAAATTCACTAAATACAACCAAGACGAGGTTCGTTCGTGGACGCGAAACCCCCAGGGCACCGAAGGGCTGTTGTTGTTCTCGTTGTGGCAGCGCTCCTGATCACTGCAATTGGTGTATATCTCCAAACTGCGGCCAGGGGTACCACAGGGAGCCTCTCCTCCGAGGTCAGCACGCTCAAGTCGCAGGTCACCGACCTAGAACAGGCCAATTCGAACCTACAGTCGCTTCTGGCATCCGGGGCCGATTCGGATTCCAACTCTTCTTCCTCCTCTGCGGGGAGCCTCTATGGGAAGTACAGCGCGAGCGTGGTGACCATCCAAGGCTATGAAGAGACAACACAGAATACATTCTTCGGTCAGTTGAGCTCAATAGAGAGCATTCAGGGCTCCGGATTCGTCTTGGATTATCAGAACTCGTCATACGTCGTCACCAACAACCACGTCGTTGCCGGGGCTTCGAACATCACCGTGACGTTCTCCGATGGAAACTCCTACCCGGCTTCGGTCAAGGGGACAGATCAGTACAGGGATCTGGCTGTGCTCACTGTCTCGGCGCCAGCCTCGGAGTTCCACCCGCTCAATCTTCTGTCCTCGACAAATGCGGTGATTGTCGGTGAGACGGTCTTCGCAATTGGAAGTCCCTTCGGTCTTTCTGGGTCCGTGACAGGTGGCCTGGTAAGCCAGGTGGGTAGGACGATAACTGAATCCACGAATACTCAGATTACAATCCCCGACGTGATTCAGTTTAGCGCTGCCATCAACCCAGGTAACTCCGGAGGGCCCCTCCTCGATTCAAACGGGAACGTCGTCGGCATTACGACCGCAACAGCCAGTAATTCTGAAGGACTTGGATTCGCCATACCCGCAAGCACCCTTTCCCGAGAGTTTCCCTCGCTCGTGTCAAACGGGGATTACACGCTCCACCCTGACCTCGGACTCGGGTCCACAGCCGACATGACCTACCAGCTAGCCCAAGTGACAGGCTCCAATGTCACCTACGGGGTCCTGGTCGAGTCGGTGGTCAGCGGGGGTCCCGCGGACACGGCCGGAATCCATGGTGGGACGAATACCGTAACTGTAGAGGGACAGAGCTACGTTGTGGGAGGAGACATCATCATCTCGATAAATGGCGTCAGGGTGGTCGATTCTGATGCCCTCGCGAGCTACCTTGAAGAAAACACGACGGCGGGGCAAACCGTCCAGCTGGGTATCATCAGGTCAGGCACGTACACCAGCGCAAGCGTGGTTCTCGGTGCGTACTAGTGGTAACCCCATCCCCTAGGTCGCGACCTCGAACCAGCGACGGCGGACCCACCCGCTCGACGATATCGTTATTGCGTCCGGCATTTGTGGTCAATCATGAATTGGACGCCTTCGAGCGGCTCCTATGGTGGTTGTTCGCAGGGAGCGCGGGGGGCAAGACTAGGAAGCTTGTCCTTTCTGCCATTAGGCAGCAGCCGAGGAACGCCCAGCAGTTGTCTGAAGCGCTTCACTTGGACTACACGACAATCAGGCACCACCTGAAGGTCTTGGAGCAAAACCACCTGGTTGTGACCGAGGGGGACGCCTACGGGAAACTGTATTTCATCTCAGACTCGATGGAGGCTCACTGGACGACCCTCGAGGCGATCCTCAGGAAGGCGAAAGGGGGGAGAGAGGATTGAGCGCGGAGCCGGGGCAACAGAAGGCGAAGAGACCGGCATGGGTGCTGGTTCCACTGGTTCTGGCAGTGGGAATACTGTTGGGAATAGCGTTGTCATACCTAGTCCCCTTGCCGTTCGGTTTCGGCCCGTTCCCTCCATTCGCGCAATTCAGAAACCTCATCATAGTCCACATGGTCCTTTCCACCGTCATCATTGCCCTTCAAGTGGCACTCGTCATAGTGTATCTCGGAGTCTACGCAGAGACCGGGGCAAGGTTCTCACTCGGCATCCTCGTTGTGATGTCAGCTCTTCTCCTGCAGTCGTTGTTCCAGTACCCGCTGCTCCTGGGCTTCGTAGGGAGGTATGCAATTGAATTCGGGCCGTATCTTTCAACCGCTGACCTGTTCACAATCGCTGCCTACACAATCTTCCTTTACCTCAGTCTGGATTAGCCTCGAAGCGAAGTCTATGACGGATTTCGCCGTCAAATCATGGATTAAATCTCTAATGATTTTGGATGATTCTTGGAAACGGGATATTAACCGAGCCGACTTCGGAAGCCCAGTAAGACCTTGGTAAGCAAGCTGGTCATTGGAAGCGTCGTTCTAATCGCCGTCGGTCTCGTTCTGGTCGTGATAGGCAACCCCTCTCTGAGGCTGGTGACTGGGGCGACTCCATCAGGTACAACCTTCACCTTTACCGGCACAACGTTCACACGAACTGGGAACTTCTCGGGCACCACCTTTCCATTCAACTTCACCAGGACTGCGGGGACCTTTGGTGGCAGGGGGAGCCTGACCACCGACGAAGTCGAATCACTGGTGGGTGTCGCCCTGGTGGGAGCGGGGCTTCTCCTGGAAGTCTTCTCGGTCTTTATTCGGCCCAAGCCCGTCAGCGCCCCGGCATAGGGCGGTGTACATGGACCTGCAACATGCGACTGACGGTACCGACGCCTCAATTCAGGCGGTGGATCTCGGCAAGCGCTACGGCTCAGGGGCAGCCTCCACTGTGGCTCTTCACAACATCAACTTCAGGGTGGAGAAGGGGGAATTCGTGTCGATAATAGGGCCCTCGGGATCGGGAAAGACCACCCTACTCAACCTTCTGGGAGCCCTCGATCGTCCTACAACGGGGAAGGTCTTCATTGACGGGATGGATATCTCGAAACTCCCCAATGCAGAGCTGGCCAAGGTCAGGAACAAGAAACTAGGATTCGTATTTCAGGACTTCAACCTCATCTCGCGTATGTCCGCGGGGGAGAACGTCGAACTTCCCCTTCTCATCGAAGGAGTCCCCGGGGACGATAGGCGACGGAGAGCGAAGACCCTCCTGGACAGGTTCGGGCTGGGTGCCAAACTAGATAGAAACGTGAACAAGCTCAGCGGGGGGGAGAGGCAGAGGGTGGCTGTCGCTCGCGCTCTCGCGAACGACCCGGCAATAATCCTTGCGGACGAGCCCACTGGGAACCTAGATACGAAGAACACCGAGGTGATGATGGAATTCATGCGCCAGCTGAACAACGAGTTCGGGAAGACGGTGGTGATAATCACCCACAACCCTGATGTGGCGATGAAGGCGCGGAGGCTAATATCCATCCGAGATGGCGAGATTGAACGGGAGGAACTCCTGAATTGAGGAAGACGGCCCTGACACTGGTCGCAATGGCGCTTCTGATCTCATCGGGCGTGGTTGCCAGTGTCCCAGCCGCTTCTGGGTCGAATCTTCTCGCGTTCATCCGTGACGTGAACACCTCGTGGGGAACCCCAACCAGCCCCACAGGAGCCGCTCCGGGAGACAGGGACCTCCCCTTCACCGTAACTCTCCAGTACCTCTATCCAGCAAGCGCCTCTTCCGTCGAGGGCCTCTTGACCCTCCCAACAGGCTTCACTCTTTACGACGGCACCAATCAGACTTTTGCGACTGATTCGACCGGCGTCTCGACCAATTCGGTATTCCAGATCACTTTCGGCGGCATCTTCCTTTCGCCCTCTCTCTCGCTGGGATCATACAACTTTTCCCTGAATCTGTGGGCATATCTGCCGACGTCTGGGGGATCCACCATCCTCCCAGAGAACTTGACCCTGAGTGTTTTCGTCGAAGGGACACCCCAGCTCCAGTTCAGCACTTCAACACCTTCCCTGCCGTCGGGGCAGGTGGACGACATTCCCGTTCTGGTGACCAATAGCGGGTCGGGTAACGCCTCCCAATTGTCGCTTTCGGTCTCCGCCCCCGGTATCAGTATCCTTTCACCCCTTCTCGAGATTCCGTCCCTGGCGGCTAACGATACCACCACCATGAACGTGGAGGCTTACGTCCCCTCTTCGGAATCTGGTTCAGCGCTCTCACTTTCGATTCTTGCTACCTACGAGGATCCATACGGCGTCCAACAGTCGACTAGCCAAACAGTTGGGTTCTACGTTTCTACCATGCCAGTCTCGCAACTGTCCGTACAGGCCGGGGACTACTCTCTCGTTCCTGGCACGACCAACGACGTTCCCATCACCCTCACCAACATAGGGACCAGTCCCATTTTCCAAGTTCACACGACGGTAACCTCCCCCGCGCAGGCGAGTGTCCTAACCCAGTTTCCCGCTATCTCCGAACTGAAATCAAACGCTTCTGTTACCGACTCGATGGAAATCTATGTGTCTGATTCTATCGCCAACTCTCCACTGGAGCTCACCTTCTCAGCCACGTACGTCAACGGTCAAGGCGTGCCAGGCTCCTCTACGCAGGATCTAGGGCTCTACACCACCGGCTCCAATTCCTCTCTTCCTGGTGTGGTCGTCTCGGTCTCTCCCATCGATAACGAGGTTAGTGCTGGGACACCGTCAGCAGTCTCTTTCAGGGTTGAGAATGTGGGGACGACCTCCCTCGGTTCCCCGGTCCTTTCCCTGAGCGTCTCCTCACCATTGGTCGTGCTCCAAAACTCCAGTTATGCGGTTCCGAACAGGACGTTGGAGTCAGGCGAATCGGTGACCTACGAGGCGCTTGTAGGTTCGAGCACTTCCGCGTCTCCGGGATACTATCCTGTATCCGTGACGATTACATACCTAGGCCAGACGGGAACTGAAATGAGCGCAACCTTCACCTCGGGGCTCGTCCTCGTTGGAACGATAGATTTGGTTGTCCAGTCTCCTCAAGTCACCCAGGGGAACACCACCCTGTCTGTGAGCGGCGAGATCCTCAATGAAGGGTTTTCGAGTGCCTACTACGCTAGCGTGACGGGCTCCATAGGTGGGGCCAGGGGAACAAGCCAGGCTGACTACGTCGGAGAGATAGACCCCAACACTCCTGTTCCCTTCAGCTTGACCATCCCCTATACTCCAAGTCGCTCGGCCGTGAACGCCAAGATCCTGGTGAATGTCGCGTTCAAAGACAGCCTAGGCACCACAGGGATCTACAACTCTACCATTCAGACGACACTGGCCGCCGAATCGTTCACAGGTTCCAGTACCTCTTCAACCGGTTCCTCGTCCGGGGTCGACCTATTTACAATTCTCGAGCTAGGAGTAATTGCGGCGCTTGTTGTCATGGCAGTGGTGGGCTTCATCTACATAAGAAGAAGCAGGGCGAAGGTATCACCCTCCGAATACGAAGAGAAGGAGGACAAGGGAGTAATCTAAGGTGCGGGTGACGGATGGTTGCGAGCCAGAGACCTGCTAAGGTTTTCCACCAAGGCCCTGACTGAAAGGAAGCTCAAGGCAGTGCTCATAGTCATTGGCATAATGATAGGCCCAGCCACCATCGTTGCCCTTGTAGGGGCAACTCAGGGATACAGCAACGCGGCCTCGGGACGCTTCTCCAGCCTCGGTGCGACTACGATCCTTGTCAGCCCGGCGGGGAGGGGGACCACTCTCACCACCGACGATGTCTCAACGATGCAGAGCCTACCCGGGGTCTCCCAAGCCCTGGCGTATGACTCGATAGGAGGCCAGACCACCCAGGGAGGAGAGACGGTGGGGGTCACCGTAATTGCGACGGATTTGACCCAGCTTGAGAAAGTGCTCCCTACGCTCACTCTTGCCTCTGGGTCGGTCCCTTCCCCTTCTAACCAAGTGGGCGCGGTGATTGGGAATTCTGTGGCCTACCCTGACATCCAGGGAGCCAACAACGTCTCCGTGGGACAGGTCATAACCCTCACAAATGTAGGAAGATCCACGTTCACATTCGGTGGTGGAGGGGTTGCATTCAGTCAGAGCTCCTTTTCGCCGTCTGCAAGCAGCACAACAACCCAGCGGTCCTTCGTTGTCGACGGAATCTACTCCAGCTTCGGCCAAGGGTTCGGGATTGATCCAGACACGTCGGTCTTCGTTCCCCTTTCGACCGGCCAGCTAATACTCCACAGCGCCAGCTACTCTGGCATAATGGTGGTGGCGTCGAGCGCATCGGACGTGAACAATGTCATAACTGAGATAGACAACATCTATGGTGATACCGTTAGGGCGACGAGTGTTAGCTCGCTAACGTCCGCTATCCAGTCGGTGACCGCAGGGACGACCACCCTACTGGAGGCGGTAGCCGCGACTTCGGTTCTGGTGGCCTTCATTGGGATTATGACTACCATGCTGACATCGGTGGTCGAAAGGACCAAGGAGATCGGGATAATGAAGGCCCTCGGAACCAGCAGCAAGGGGATAATGCTCACCTTCATCGCCGAAGCGCTGGTAGTGGGGCTCGCTGGGGGGGCTCTGGGAGCCGTGACAGGGGTAGGGCTCTCCTATCTGATCATCAACCTCCTTAGCCGGTCCGCTCTGGGGCTCGGAACAGGAGGAGGCGGTGCCTTTGTCAGTAGTTTCACGGGGAGGGGGGCGGCTTCCGGCACTACCTCAGCCGCAGCCTCCACCACCCTCTCAATCACCCCTGCCATTACACCGGAGATAATAGGACTGGCAGTGGTGCTAGCCATCACGGTTGGTGTGGTCGGAGGCCTCCTACCCGCCTGGAGAGCTTCGAGGATGAACCCAGTCGAAGCCCTTAGAAGATCGTAGAGTGTATCCGAAGTTCATGGCTCCTGGCAGGTC
>Ga0187781_10003838_pt1 | contig 11240 bp, 13 predicted proteins | sample 0715_SJ02_MP02_2_FD_132447 | JGI IMG/M metagenome (GOLD analysis project Ga0187781, IMG submission 132447) | Tropical peat soil microbial communities from peatlands in Department of Meta, Colombia - 0715_SJ02_MP02_20_MG | ecosystem: Environmental > Terrestrial > Soil > Wetlands > Peat | place...
GCATGAAAATCACAGCCTATAATCAGCATGACGTTGGCTCCTTCGTCGAGCCTTGGTCGACTTTCGCAGCTTCCAACTTACTCTGCGATTCGAGCCAACGTCGTTATGTAATCAAGCGAAGCGGAATTGCCTCTCTTTCTGGGCAATTCCGCGAAGTCGAGGAACCTGCCTTTGTTCTTCCTGGAGTTGATCAGAGTTTCCTTAGGTCTTCCTTGGCCGTTGCGGCGCGGGGCAACAGTCCTCCGCGCAGACATCTGGTCGAGGTCCCAGCGATCCTAGTGCGCGACGTTCCGCTCCGGCCGTTCGTTCGAGAATCAGTTCACGGATCATAGCGATGAACTTCGGATGTACGCCGACCGTCTTCGCTCGCACCATGGGCAACCTGAGGGAGTCACATAATTGCTGAGCCTCGATATCGAGGTCGTACAACACTTCCATGTGATCGGAGATGAAACTGACCGGGGCAAGCACAACCGCGCTGGCCAAGTTGCGCGCTTTCACGTCTTTGAGGTAGTCGAGAATATCTGGCTCGAGCCACGGCTGCCCCGATACTCCGCTGCGGCTCTGATAAACGAGCGCATCGTTGGCGAAACTTAGGCGCGCCGAGACCAGTCTCCTCACTTCTTCCAGTTGCGGCACGTAGTCGCACGTCTTCGCCATCGAAAGGGGAATGCTGTGCGCGGTGTAGACAACTTGGATGTTCCGGCGCAAGTCTGCCGGAACTTGTTGCAGCGCATCCCGCAGGCGGTCGACGGTTGCGTCGATGAATCCCGGATGGTTGAAGAATGCACGGATCTTGTCAATTTGCGGCGCGCCCGGTCCAACTTCGCTCTGGGCGCGGGCAATGTCTTCCCGGTATTGCCTGCACCCGGAATACGAACTGTAAGCCGAAGTCACAAACGCCAGTGCGCGTTGAATGCCGTCGTCCTTCATTTGGCGCACGGTGTCGGCCAGCATGGGATGCCAATTGCGATTGCCCCAGTAGACGGGCAGTTTCGGCCCGTGCTGCGAGAGTTCGGTCTCCAACGCCGCAATGAGATCGCGCATTTGCTGGTTGATCGGACTTTTGCCGCCAAAATGATAGTAGTGTTCAGCTACAGCCTGCATTCGCTCGCGCGGGACGTTTCTGCCGCGGAGGACGTTTTCGAGGAAGAGATTGACGTCTTCCCGGGACTCCGGGCCGCCGAACGAGACAATCAAAATGGCGTCGTAGTTCATGCGTTTGAACGGAAGACCATTCGCGTACAGGAGCTCAGCGCGGGCCTGCGAGGATGGCGGAGCTAGCGACCGCTGTTATGGTTTCTTGTTGGCTCTTCTCGCTGCTTGAAGAGGACAGGCGTAGCTGAACGGTGTACAGGATCCCATTCACTTCCCACCAGAGATTCGCGGGCGCGCATGATCCGCCACAACTGACAGGCCTAAAGGAACCGGAAATCCCATGAGCTAGTTCTACCTTGCGTCCCAATTCACTGGCACTGTACTTCGGTTTCGATTCGCCAGCAAACGTCGCTGCGAAGCCTGCGTCGCCGATTTCCAGCTCGTAATACAACTCGATTGAGTAACGGTCGGCGGTGGTCCTCTGCATGAGTGCATGCTGCGCATCTGCAATGGGCTTGGGCAGTTCGCTAGGCAGAAGAATTGGTAAATGGCACTCCGCCTTGACGTCCGCAAGAACAGGAGTGAAGACCGCAGGCAACCGGGAAGCCTTGGGCTGCCGATCCTGCGGCTCCGCGGCGCAAAGACATAGAATAATCACAATGGCGGAGGTGATTTCGAGCTTAATCAGGCTGCATCCGGGCGTCATCCCAATATCCGCGTCTTAGCGATAAGGACTAACTAGGAATAGTGGTGCGCCCGGGGTGATTCGAACACCCGACCTATTGCTCCGGAGGCAATCGCTCTATCCAGCTGAGCTACGGGCGCGCTACGCGCAATTATACATTTCTCCTTGACTTAGCCGATTTCGCCCATCATCCTCAGCGCTCGCCGGTAGGGGGCTGTGCCCGGAACTGTGCCCACCCAAGCTGCCGGGGAATGGCTTATCTCTCCGTCTGGCGCCGTGAGTCGTTCTCAATGCCGTTCTCGGAGGCAAGCGGGAGCATCGAAGCCGCTTCGACCACGCCCTACTCAACTGTGAGACTCAGGACGCGGTGCGAGATGCGCCGGCTGAAACAGAGCAAGCGCAGAGGCGGGGCACCCTCCGCCGCCTGAGTTCCAAGCCCGCAATCCAACCCGCGCTTCAGCGGGGAGGACGTCTTCTGCTCCGGCCTCATCGCGCCGCCCTACGGGCGGCGCAGGCCTCCGCTCCAGACGCTCCCTCGCCGAACATCCCCAACCTCTCCCTATTCCGAAACCTCAGGGTGCTCTCTTCTCTTGGTCCACTTTTCCTCCGCCACAGTGGCCTACTTTTACTGCGCCCTTGACACCCCCTCCCCAGGAAGCTGGCACTCGCCGCGGCGGAGAAGGAAGTGATAATCTTAAGGCCAAGAATTCCTTCCTTGCCGCAACAAAATGCGACGAGGAACCCAAGGCGGAGGACGGTCGGCGTCGGTTGAGGGCTGGGATCGCGAGAGGTGGGGCACCCGGCATTCTGAGTGTCGTTATCGTCGGCGCTTCCGTTTTGGGGAGTGATTCGCTTTGCAGGTTCAGCGTGGCCTTTCGTTTTCAAGCCCGTTTGGCAGCGCTTCGCAGCTTTTGTCTTGCGGGCACTCTTGGGCTTGCAGTCATCCCTTCAGGCATAGGCCAGGATTCGAATCCAGCCGTGAACTCGCAACCCGCAGGCGGGCAAATCCCTCCTCCTTCGACGTCGCCCTCAGATCACGGCAATGAAACCTCGATTGCCTTCAAGGCCGTCACTCACTACGTAGTTCTCGACGTGATAGCAAAGGACAAGCAGGGGCACCCTGTGCTGAACCTCACGGCGAATGATTTCCAGGTATTCGAGAGAGTTGGCTGGGCAGCAAAGATGCCCGAGACGATTGCGGCCTTTCGCCTGATTGATAAGACCAAACCTCACGAAAAGCCCCCCAGCATCGAGAACCTGGTCCACATCCCAAGGGGCGCGTATTCCAATCTCAGAGCGGTCCGGGAACCAGACAATCCACTCACCGTTCTGCTGCTCGACAACCTCAACACCGACTTGTTCGCGCGTGATACTCGGCGAGATGTCTTGAGAATGGTGGACTCCAGCGATCTCAACGCGCCGGTTTCGGTTTTTTATCTCAGCAATAACTTGCGTATGCTGCAAGAGTTCGACTCCGATGCCAAGCACCTGCGTTCTACCGTGCACAACCTGCTCAACGCTGGCCCATTCCGGGAATTGCGCACGAACACGGTGCAGGGCCCTCCCCTTGCTACGCAACAACCGCTGGCTCAGCAGGCGCAACTCGCGGTTGTCCAGGGCCCTTCTACCGAAATGCAGCAGCAGCTTGGAATCGCATCGGGCCCTTCCCTTCTTCTTTACGCCGTGGACGAGGCTCGTCTGACCGAAGACCGGGTGCGAATGACGATGGACGCCCTGCGAACCCTCGCGCGTTATCTCGCCGGCTATCCGGGCCGGAAAAAATTGATATGGGTCTCGGAGGCCTTCCCGTTCAGCGTTATGCCGGATCCCGCTGATCCGTCCTACAGCTCAGAGAGCTATCACGACCAAATTGCGGCGATGGCGAACGCATTGTCCAGCGCTCGAGTTGCCGTGTATCCCGTCCGACCTGGTGGAGTATGGCTCCCGGATGTTTTTACCGCCGCCAGAAAGGAACGCCCGGCAAACGTGGGACAAGAGCTTCAGCGCCAAAGCAGCGCCTACTATGCCGCGAGCGCAACCATGGAAGAGATCAGCCAACGGACGGGCGGGGAACCTTGTCTCAGCAGCAATGATCTGGGCTGGTGCCTGAGACAAGCCTTAAGCGACGGCTACACTTATTACGAATTGGCTTACTACCCTCCATCCAGCAGTTGGAAAGAAGGCTTCCACCACATTACGGTTAAGACGACCCGATCGGGTGTGCATCTCTCTTACCGGCAGGGGTACAGTGTGGCGCCTGACGAATCTGGCAGTTCGCCCGGGCAGAAGATCAGGAACACCGATGTGCAACTAAAGCAGGCTACGTGCGAAGATCAGCTGCCTGCGACCGGATTGCCGCTGACCGTGCTCCCGCTTCCACCGCTCGCCGAGAACGAAGCGCGTTTTCTGCTGAAAGTGGAACGCCCGGCTGACGAGAACGTCCTGGCTGCCGACCAAGACCCCTCGCACCTGCAGCTGTCCTTTGCCGCATGCACCTTTGACTCATTGGGAAAACCATTGCAGTATGGCCAATTTCCGGTCGAGCAGGATTTGAATGAAAATGGGCAGGAACCCTCGAAGCAGCGCTGGTTTCAGCAGGTGTTTGGGTTCGGCCCCGACCCGCGCTCAGCCCGAATCCGTTGGCTGGTGGAGGACACGCAGACTGGGACCCTTGGCTCCGTTGATCTGCCCTACCCGGCGCCTATTTCAACTATGGCAGATAACACTTTGGGCGATGGGGCTTCGAGCGGTGACTCCCAAGGCCCGACCCTGGCGGTAACCTCGACGGAAACTTCAAACGCTCCTGCCCAATCAGTGATTCAACACCCCTCGCATAACGCCACCGCTTCCGCAAGCCTTCCCAGATTACAAAGTGAGGCTGAGATCGCCTCCTACTGTCAGGCATTGGGGCAACCCGGAGCCGGCGCCGATGCATTAGCCAATGCTTGCGAGTTTGCCCTGTCGCTGCAATCGAAGCTGCCTAACTTGCTCTGCGACCGTGTAACCAGTCGGCACTGGCGCGTGAATAACTATGCTGCCCGCGACGAGTTGACTACTCAGGTGGCATATCGAGACGGCATTGAGTATGACAGTGATGCTAGTGCGGCGCCGAAACCGAACCGTTATCCTATTTTTCGGCGTGCGGGCAGCAGTTCCTCCAGCGGGGAATTCGCGTTATTGTTGCAGGGGATCTTTGTTCCCGCGAGCTATGCCGATTTTGAGTTCAAAGGAGAGCAAGCGTTGAACTCCGTGCCGGCGCTGGTGTTTGAGTTCTCCGTCGAACAAAGTAATAGCGGTTACCTCCTTCATGCCACTTTTTCAGATGGCCACCAAGCTGTTTATAACCCGGCATACCATGGGCGCTTGTGGATCGATAAATCCTCGTTCCGCCTTTTGCGAGCGGAAAGAGAGACAACGGACATCCCCGCGAGCTTCCCCATCAGTTATGCTTCGACCATTGTCGATTACTCCAACGTTGCCCTCGGAGACGGCACCAGCTTTGTCCTGCCGGTTAGCGCCGACGTTCAAGTCTGCTCACCGGATGAAGGCAAGGAATGTGCACATAACATCGTTCGCTATACGAATTACCACAAGTTCCGAGCCACGACTTGAATCTTGTTCCACCAAGAATCCCCATAACTGGCGATCCACGACGCAAAAAGCCACGCTCCCCCTGAAGGTGGTATTTATTGATGTTGATCCCGCCGTTTGTCGCTTATTGCCCGACAGACAACCGTGTTGACCTGAACCAGTCGGCCAAGTATATTCTGCATCAACTCTGGTCCTGGGGCTTGCGCAAACAAAACGCTAGGGATTCTACGAGAAGGGAGTTGTCTATGGGGAAGTACACTGTAATTACGGAGGAAGGCGAAAAGATCGTTCTCAACATCACAAAGCACCACACGGCAAAGGATTTTGTTGACGAGATTTTGAGGTACGCCGGTGGCGCATGGACGATTCAATCTATCTACCATCATGTGGTGGATCAGCATGGAAAGGAAACTACGACCAGGGTGAAGTAGATCATGCCGGGGTTTGCTCGCCCGGTGATTTTCCACAGTCTCGAACTGAGGCCAGTCACGCTTTCGTGATTGGCCTTTCTTTATGCCGGCAACTTGTGGCATTTCGAAGGCGCGAGCTTGTGGTCTTTAGGGAGCAGGTTTCAGCCGAGGCGCCAGTTCGAGGTCGAGCCCTAGCGTGCCGCACACTTCGCGCCTTCCCTACCCCATCTGCGCAATCAGCCATCTTTGATGAAGCCGGCTTGCGGGCCTGAGCATCCAAGCTGGTTATTGGAGGTTTCTATGTTTGTCGTTCTCGGAGCCAGCGGCCACACGGGACAAGTTGTGGCAAAGAATCTTCTCGCGCGCGGTCAGAAAGTGCGCGTCGTGGGGAGAAGCGCAGAACATTTGCAATCACTCGCCGCGCAAGGCGCGGAAATCCACGCCGCCGATGCCACCAGCGCTCCCGCTCTCACCAGCGGACTCAAGGGTGCGGAAGCGGCCTACGTTCTCATTCCGCCCAACATCAGCGCCAGCAACGTTCGCGCATTTCAGGACCGCGTCAGTGACGCCATCGCCACCTCGGTGCGAACTGCGGGCATCAAGCATGTGGTCGCGCTGAGCAGCATCGGCGCTGAACAAGCCCAGGGCACCGGCCCGGTTGTCGGACTCTACAACCTCGAACAGAAACTCAACGCGATCGATGGCGTCAACGTGCTCTATCTGCGCGCCGGCTATTTCATGGAGAACACACTCCCCCAAGTCGGCGTGATTCGGTCGCTCGGCAACGTTGCCGGGCCGCTTCGTCCTACGCTGAAGCTTCCTCTTATAGCGACCCGCGACATCGGAACCGCAGCTGCGGACGCTCTTTTCCGGCGCGACTTCCGAGGCAAACAAACCAGGGAGCTGCAGGGACATCGCGACCTGGACTACGTTGAGATTGCTTCTATCATCGGCAACGCAATTGGCAGGCCTTCGCTGAATTACGTTCAACTGCCGGACGCGCAGCTTCGTCCTGCCTTTATGCAGATGGGGATGTCGGAGGACTTTGCCGGTTTGCTCCTCGAAATGGCTGGCGCGTTGAACTCTGGACACATGAAGGCGCTCGAAATCCGCACGGCGCAAAACACCACGCCGACTTCGTTTGAGACGTTCGTGAATGAACAGTTCGTTCCAGCATACCGACAACAGATGGCTGCGTAACTAGAAGCTCGCGCAAGGACACGACAGAAGGGGCCACGCTGACGCAACAGCGTGGGCCTCTGTTTATGCCGGCGTGGCTCGAGCACCCTCGCCGACGAAATGTGCCCGGCTTCGTCCCGCAAAGTGCCGAGACATGGCACACTGCAGGATCTGGTAACACGCGATTCGGGTACCTGCGTAATTAAAAGGAGTTACTAATCCCTTTCGCACACGGTTTATACTTCACAGGTAGGTGTTTGTAGGTGCTGTTCGAAAGGATTGGCCTCATGCATTCACCTGAGCGGCGTAAGCATCCGCGATTCACGTTGAGCCTGCCCGTCGAAGTTCACACTGAAGGCGGCGAGGCTGCGTTTCGATGCATTACCTCCGATCTCAGCCTCGGCGGCTGCTACATCGAAACCCTGGAGCCGTTTCCCGTCGGCACCACCCTCGATCTGAAACTGCGAATCGAGGATACGTTGCACATTCAGGCCAAAGTGATCACCGCGTATCCGCAGGTTGGCAACGGCATGCAGTTCGTCAAGCTTCTCCCGGAGGACCACGCCGAACTCAACGCCTTCCTCGATGCTATTGCTAAGAGAGAGGAACTCGCCGACGCGGCTGGGAAGTAAGCCTACGCGACTGAACGAGGGTTGGACGGGACACCGTCAACTTTGGACGGCCCAGCGCCGCCATCCCATAAATATGGTAATATGGGAAAAATGAAGACGACTCTCGAAATTCCCGACTTTCTATTTCGCCGGGCAAAGTCAGTCGCCGCCGAACGCGGCATTCCTCTGCGCCAACTGGTTACCGAGGCCGTGCAGGAGAAACTGAAAACAACGTCGCAGGAAAGGCCCTGGATAAAACATTTAGGGAAACTCAAGCACCTGCGTAGGGAGAGAAAGCAAATCGAGAAGCGGGTGGACGAAGCCTTCGAGCAGATCGATCGGGAACTCTGGCAATGATTCTCGACACCAACGCATTGTCGGCAGCGGCCGACGATGATCCTGCGTTAATCGCTCTTCTCAGCCGAGCCGAACAAGTAGCGATTCCTGTCATCGTGCTGGGTGAGTATCGCCACGGCATTGCCCAGTCGCGGAACCGGACTACCTACGAAAGCTGGCTCACAGGGTTGCTCCGGGACTGCCTGGTGCTGGACATCAATGAGCCAACTACCCACTATTACGCCGAGATCACGCTTGAACTGAAGCGGAAAGGCAAGCCGATTCCAACCAATGATGTCTGGATCGCAGCCCTCTGCCGGCAGCACTCCCTTCCCTTGTTAAGCCGCGATCGCCATTTCGACCTGATTTCAGGGAACAAACGAATCGGTTGGTGATCCGAGGCGTGGGGTGCCCACGTCTCACTGCTTTTGCGAGAGGTGGACCACGAACTCCGCGAGATACAATCAATAGTGACAGGAAACAGGACGCGGTTCCTGGAGGCATGGAATGAGTTCTTCGGCAATCACGGCGGATGAGCGCGTGCTTGACGTTGCGTTCAGCGACGACGCATTCAGCGTGTCGCTGCGCGACGGGCGCGTCATCTCCGTGCCACTCGTCTGGTATCCGCGCCTGCTCAACGCCACGCCTGCCCAGCGTAAGAACTGGAAAATCGCCGGCGGAGGCTACGGCATCCACTGGCCCGACCTCGACGAAGACCTCAGCACAGAAGGCCTGCTCCGCGGTGCGCCTGCACCGAAAGCACACGCTCAAGCACAAGTAAGGAAATGACGGGGTGCCCCACTTCTCGCCGCTTTTGCGAGAAGTGGGAAACATCCCTCGACGCGAGAATGCCCGCATGATCCCTGGGGTTGCCCCACCCTTATCCCTGCGCCTTTTGCAGGGATAGGGTGGGGATTTTGAATTTCCCCATTCGTCCGAGGTCCCGACGTAAAGTCAAATTCCCCACCCTCTCGCAAAGAACGCGAGAAGGGTGGGGCAACCCCAGGTTTTATACTCCGTGCGAAAGGATGGGCCAGCCCCCGTGAGCGTCGCGCCTTTTGCGACGCCGGAGCCTTCTGCCGAAATCCTGAGCGTTCTTTGCGAAGGATCAGTTTCGAATGCCTAGCTGTTATAGACGTGGACTGGTGAGCCGGTCTAACATTGGTGCGTTGGTTGCAAGGGGCTGGAACGGGGGTCTCGTCGACGCAGCAGCGTCGCAGGAGTAACTGGATGGAGCATTCCAAGAGCGCAATTGATATAGGCAGCTTGCGGGCAGATGCGAGTGCTGTCGGCAGCGCGGCGGCCACTACGCAGGAGCCAATCTTCTCGATACTCAGCGATATCCTAGACCACGACAAAGGTATGGTGTCGTTCGCCGAAGCGCGCGAACTTTTCGGCAGGAACGATTTGAGTGGCACAGCGAGGACAGTCGGTGAGCGGGCCTATCAATATCTCACAGACCAACTGAGGAACGCGGCCAAGGCGCAAGGCTTGGGTGCTGAGTTCGAAGCCGCCGACGCCGCGGAGATAAGCCACATCAAGGACTTTGTGAACACCGAGGCACCGCTGGCAAAGGCCCTAAAAGGAACTTCAGCGCAAGAGATCATGGGTTCGCTTTCTGATCCGGGGACCGCCGAGATTCTGGAGAAATACCGAGATTTCGGTATCGATCCCGAAGCCATTCAACGCGAGGTCGAGCTCTATCGGAAGTATAAAAATGGAGTACCGCAGATCAAGTTCTCTCCCATTGAACTACTGCTGGATATCCCGACCCTTGGTCTAGCGACTCTTGGACGGCTGGCTTACAACTTCATAATGCGTTTACGCGCAATCCACGATTTGCGCTCTCCAGTCGTTGGTGACCGGCGATCACACGACGGGAAAGAATGACTTCAGCAGCAGTTCACCATACTAGAACATTCATCCCGCAACGAGACGGAAAAGGCCGCGCTCATTTCTGAACGTGGCCTTTATTTATGCCGGCAACGACCTACTCTCCCACACACTTTCGCGTGCAGTACCATCGGCCCGGCGGGGCTTAACTTGAGGCGCTTTGCGGGCGTGAGCGAAGCGGGAGCCCGCAGCCGAAATCCTGAGCGCTCTTTGCGAAGGATCTCGTTCGATTCGGTTGCTTCCTTCAGGCACGAGCGTCCAAAGGCGACACGGCCCAATGGTCGCCGTCTTGGAAGAAGAATCGCAGCGGCCTGGTGGGCAGGTCGTGTTCTTTCTTGCACTTCGGACAAACTACGAACTGCCGCGCTTGCCAAATGAAGCCTTTGAAATATGCGCCATGCACTTGGAGGTTTGTCCCACAGTTGCACGGGAACATAAACAGGACAAACACGTCCTGCGCCGGTTGATCGTCCACCATGGCTCGATTCTAGCATCCCAGGTGAGGTAGCCAATCCGGTCACTTGCTAGTAATTCGTCAGGCTCATAAGCCAAAAGTCGCCGTCGGCGGGGGCATTAGGATCAATGTTGCCGTCACGAGTGAGGGCGAGCAAGCCATAGTTGTCCTCATTTTTGTATACGCCGCCGTCCCGGATCGGACCTGTCAAGAGGTAGGTGATACCGGGACTAGGCGTAATGCAGGTGCTTGCCTCTCGATTGCAACCTAGCCTAAAACGGCTTTTTTCGTTAGCTACTTCAACGATACGCACACCATGTGGGTTGATGGCGACATGCCGGACAGTCACTTTCACGCAAATCGTAGCGCCGTGTTGCTTTGCGGCCTCGCACGCTTTCGCGGCTGAGGTTTGGCAGTTCGACGGTGAGAGGAAGGAGAGCAGCAGCAACGCCGATAACGGGAGTCTGCCATGGCAGCTCATTGTATTTCTCCCGCCCCGAGAATCGGGCCAACGCTTAACTCGGCCACAGCATACGTGAAGTTTACCGCAACTAGAGCCTTCGGCCAGGATCAGTGGGGCACCAGCACGCTCAGAATCCCCACTCAAGTCGGGAAATCGTTCTTTGGGTAGTTTTCACGAATGTAGTCAATCGTGCGGTACTGCGAAGATTTCTTGCAGTACGGGCAGCGAATGCTTGTGTTTGGGCGAAAGTCCACAACATCGAAAACACGGCCACACTTGCGGTTATTACACTTTAGCTTTTCAATTTGCGGCGTGCGAATTCCCATGTAGTGTTTTGGAGGCGATGCGTTGCATAAGGAAAAGGCCAATCTGATTTCTCAGGCTGGCCTTTATTAATGCCGGCAACGACCTACTCTCCCACACACTTTCGCGTGCAGTACCATCGGCCCGGCGGGGCTTAACTACCGTGTTCGGGATGGGAACGGGTGGATCCCCCGCGGTAAGATCACCGACAACTTGA
>Ga0187781_10003839_pt1 | contig 11234 bp, 7 predicted proteins | sample 0715_SJ02_MP02_2_FD_132447 | JGI IMG/M metagenome (GOLD analysis project Ga0187781, IMG submission 132447) | Tropical peat soil microbial communities from peatlands in Department of Meta, Colombia - 0715_SJ02_MP02_20_MG | ecosystem: Environmental > Terrestrial > Soil > Wetlands > Peat | place...
CCAACTCACACGTCGCGCCTGCCGCCACATATCTCCCGCAGAGCGGAGTTTCCGCGTCCTTATGAAGGAAATCCCTGGATCCCATCCGGCACCACGCACTCTAGGCGGTTGCTCCACTCGAGGCGGAATGCACTCTGCTTTGCAGCCGTTCGTCCCCGGACCCGGCAGGCGGTCCCGCCCTTTTATATTGGTGCATGAACGGGTCTGAACTTGTCAAGGAATTGTAAAAACCGGTCGTGGTACCGTTTGAAGTTGTAGGGGCGAGTTCACCTCGCCAAGTGGCGGCATCAAGCCGCCGCTACTTCAAAACTGTACCCCTGCCTAAAAACCAGTCTGCCGGCCGCCGGAGTTACAATTTGTTTACAAGCAACCAAGCCGCTTTAGTCAACGAACGGGCATCGAAATTAGCGTTAGGGCTTAGCGGGGATTTCTTATCACGACTAGGGAAGGGCGGGGCTTCAGCCCCGCCGCTCAGAGCGCCCGGCGCAGAAGGGGCTTTAGCCCCTGAAACGGGGCGGCTTCAGGGCCTAAAGGTCCCCCGACTTCACGCTGCGACAAGGCGGCGGGGCTGAAGCCCCGCCCTTCCCTGGGACGTTCGAGAGAGCGTAAAAACCAAATCGAGCTCGGTTCCGAACTCGACGGCACAACTCGGGACCGGGGGGAGGACTGAACATGGGCAAGGTGTTTCGGGTGATATCAGTTTACGTTGCGCTTGCTGCAACGAGCGCCGGCATTGCACCTTCCGCGCTCGCCACCGATGCGAGACCTGCGCCGGCAGCGACGGCAGAGCCCGGTCCGCCACTTAATCCTCTGGCGACTTCCTTAGGAGTTGAGTTCGTAAAAGATTCCACCACGACGGTGCTTCTCGAGCGCGACGGCAAAACCTATGTCGTGGATCTGGCAGCGCGAACGATTCGCGAAGCGCCACCGTTGGCCAGCGCGCATGTCGCAAGCGCGCCCAATGGATCCGCGTTTGCGGCGCCGCGCAAGGATCCTCCCAATGGAGCGAGCGTTTTCAAGACCAACTGCACGATGTGCCACGGCCCCGACGGCAAGGGAATCGCCGCCATGAAGACGCCCGATTTCACCGACCCGAAGACTCTCGCCTCCCTCACGGACCAGCAGATGATCGAGATCATTACCAATGGGAAACAGGGAACCGCGATGCCGGCCTGGCGCGATAAGCTCTCGACGGACGATATCAAAGCAGTTCAGGCCTATCTTCGCTCGCTCTCTTCCGCCAAGCCGGCCCAAGGCGCGAACCCGGCGGCTGCACAAGAGTCGGCGCAGTCGAATGTGTACGAGCCCGGCGATGATCGGCTTTTCAGTTTGCCCACTGGCCGCCGCCTGGACCGTCACGGGTTCTACGTCAACTTCTCGCATCGTTTTGCCTTCGATCCGGCGTTCTCAGGCACGGCGCGCGGCGGCGCCTTGGACGGCCTGGATGGGTTCTCGATTTCCTCCTTCGGTTTTCGCTACGGGGTCACCAACAAGCTGAGCGTGAGCATCTACCGCTCGCCGAGCCTCATCGGACGGCCCATCGAAATGATGGCGGCTTACAACTTCCTGGACGAACACGACGGCCAGCCCTTAAACGTCGCCGTACGATTTTCGCTGGATGGTTACAATGATTTTGACAGGATGTTCAGTGAAAACATCGAAGGTATCTTCTCGCGCAGTATTACCCGCTGCGCTCAGATTTACTTCGTGCCCACCGTTTCGTTCAACGACCGCCGCCTGTTTTCTCCTTCTTCTTACGAGACCAGTTCGTTCCCATCCCTGCCCGGCTACAATGCCATTTCTCTCGGCGTGGGAGGCGCGGTCGACTTCCGGCCTACGGTTGCCCTGGTGGCAGAAGCAATTCCCACCGTTTACAATGGCCGGCCTCTGGGAATTCACCGCCCGGCCTACGCCTTCGGAATTCAGAAGAAGATCTGGCGGCACGCTTTCACCTTCGGGTTCACCAATAGTCCCGGGACCACGGTTTCGCAGCGCGCGGGAACGGACGCGAGTTTCCTTGGCCAGCCGTCGGCCGACACGCCCAGCGGGATGTTCATCGGCTTCGATCTGACACGGCAGATCTTCTAGCAGGCTGCAAAAAAAGGCCGCGGCGGGTTTACCCCGCCAGCGGGCGTTGAACTCAAAGGTGAAATGGCGGGATAAACCCGCCGCCACCCGTGCCATTACACTTTTTACATTTTCTTGACGACCCAGTTACAACATTTGTGGAGTACCTGTATTATGATAGTAGTCCGGTAAATAGTAAGCTGACTCGGGGCGAGTGAACTCGATTTCTGACCTTTCTCGAAGAGTGGTTTGCGCCTTTCGAACGGACGCGAATGGCTGTTCGCAGAAGTAACTAGGTGGAGCTGAATCCGCCGCCTGTGCACTTTGTCAAAGAGCCTGCGGGGCTAGTGAGCTCTGGCGGGCGCAAGGAGGTTTCCACAGGTGAGATCCTCAAAGAAGATCGTATTCTTCATTCCCTCTTTCTCGAGTATTGAAGCCACCGCCCCGCTGGGCTTGCTGGCCATCTCGACTCCTTTGCTGCGCGCCGGCTACGACGTGCGCATCATCGATTCCACCATCGCTCCTGATTACAAGGCGCGCATCCTTGACGAGGTGAAGGACGCGCTCTGCCTGGGCGTTTCGCTGGTCACCGGACCGATGATCGCCGAGACGGTGGAAATCGCGCGCTGCCTGAAGCAGTGGGATCCGGAATTCCCCGTGATCCTTGGGGGCTGGCACCCTTCCTTACTACCCACTCAAACGCTGGAAGCCGAATACGTGGACATTCTCGTGCGCGGACAGGGCGAGGAATCGATGCTCGAGGTGGCCGAGCGCCTGCGCGACGGGGCACCGCTCGATGACGTGCCGGGGGTCGGATTCAAGCGCGACGGCAAGCTTCACTTCACGCCGGAGCGGCCGCTGAAGTCACTCGAGCTGATGCCGCCCAAAGCCTATCACCTCGCCGACTTCGATGCCTACGAGCGCGTCTGCGGCCGTCGCTGGGCCATGTATATTTCCAGCCTCGCCTGCCCGTACAACTGTGCCTATTGCACCAACGCCGGTGTCTACGGCCGCAAGTGGAACGCCCTGCCGGTCGAGCAAGTGGTGGCGGAGACCGTCGACCTCACGCGGCGTTACCGCTTGGAGCTGCTCTGGATGTCGGACGACAACTTCCTGGTGGATTTGGACCGCGCCCTCGAAATCGCCGAAGGGCTGATTCGCGCCGGCGCCGCTTTCAAGTGGAGTATTCAGGCCACCACCAACCTCACCGCGCGCCTGACCGTCGAGGAACTCCGCCTGCTGCGCCGCTCCGGCTTGCACCAGATCTGCCAGGGCATCGAGACCGCCTCTCCCACCGTCATGAAGCTCATGAACAAAGGCTTTCAGGATCTCGGCGACATTTACCAGTCCATCGCCCGCTGCCTCGAGGCCGGCGTGATCCCCTCCTTCAACATCATTTTCGGTTTTCCGGGCGAAGGCCTGAAGGAGCGCCGCGAGACGATCAACTTCATGATGGACGTGTGCCGCCGCTTCCCCGGCGCCGAGTTCTGGACCAACATCTTCACGCCTTACCCCGGCTCGCCCGTTTTTTATCGCGCCAAAGAACTCGGCATCGACGTGCCCACCTCGCTCGAAGGCTGGGTGGACTACTTCCCGCGTTACACGGTGCTTCCTTGGCTGAGAGGCAAGGAGCACGAGCGCGTTCAGGTGATGCGCGACTATCTTCGCATCGCTTTCGACCGCCAGCCCATCGCGGACGTGAAGAACGGCAAATTCGCCAGAACTCTTCAGCGGCTCACCGCTTTGCCCGCCCGTTGGCGGCTGGACCATGATTTCTATGCGCTGCCCTGGGAACTGTGGGTCAATCGCAAGCTCAAACACATCCGGGCGGCGCAGAAGCCGAAAGTGGATGCCAAGCTATTGGAGCCGGCAACCTCGCCGAGCTGACTATGAAAGACAAGGTTGTTCTCATCTACCCGCCGTACGCCGGACCGCCGCTGGGCGCGCCGCTCTGCCTGCTGTCGCTCGCTTCGCCCTTGCTCGAGGCGGGCTTCCGTGTGGCCTTGATCGACGGCGCCATTGAGCCTCACCTCGAAAGCGCTCTCGCCAGGGAACTGGACGAGGCGCTTTGCGTGGGTATTTCGGTTCTGACCGGGCCCATGATCGGCTCAGCCATCCGGCTCTCGCGCCTGGTGAGGCGCGCCAGGCCGGACCTGCCCATCATCTTCGGCGGCTGGCACCCCAGCTTGCTGCCGGATCAGACCTTGGCTCCGGACTTCGTTGATATGGTGGTGCGCGGCCAAGGCGAATTGACGCTCGTGGAACTGGCCCAGCGGCTGCGGGAAGGGAAGAGCTTCGAGGACGTGCGGGGCGTTTCCTACAAGGCCGGCGGTAAGCCCATTCACAACCCGGAGCGGCCGGTCGAGAACCTCAATAACCTGCCGACGCCGGCCTTCGACCGGATGGATTTCGACGCTTACGCGCGGGCCCGAGGCGTTCGCGAACTGGGTTACGCCACCAGCGTCGGCTGCCCTTACGCGTGCAATTACTGCACCGATCAGGTCTTCTACAACCGGCGCTTCAACGCCTACCGCGCCGAACGCGTAGTGCGCGAGGTGGAAGAGTTGGTGGCGCGGTATGGCGTGACGGACGTCGCCTTCCTGGATTCGAATTTTCCGGTGGACGTCAAGCGCGCCCTGGCCATCGGGCGCGGCTTTCTCTCGAGCCCCGTCAAATTCCGTTGGACCGTTCAAGCCTCCACCGACCTGCTCTGCCGCATGAGCGATGAGGAGGTCTGCCAACTCGCCGAAAGCGGGCTGAGCCACCTGGGCTTCGGCACGGAGTCCGCCTCGCAGCACGTTCTGGCGCTGATGAATAAGAAGCATCAGCGGGTTGAGGACATGTACGAAACCGCGCGCAAAACCGAGCGGGCGGGCATTCGCGTTACCTTTAATCTCATTCTCGGGTATCCCGGCGAAACCGAGAAAGATCGCGTTGCGACATTTCGCATTATGAGCGATCTGGCGCGGCGGCATGCCAACGTTAGTTTCTCTCCCAATGTTTTTACGCCTTATCCCGGGATTCCCATCTGGCCGCAACTGCGGGAGATGGGCGTGCGCGAGCCGCAGTCGCTCGAGGAGTGGGAAAGCTTGCCGCTCGGTGAGAACGTGCTGCCTTGGTTGCAGGGGGCCGAGCTCGAGCGCCTTCATCGCATGCTCGAGTTTTTCCTCTTGAACAACCAGATTCGCCGCGCCACCTCCGCCGTGCCCTGGTTGCGCAACGGCGTCCGAAAGGCCCTGGGAGTCCCGCTGCGGTGGCGCATGCGGGCGAGTTTCTTTTCGTTCCCGTGTGAACTTTGGGTGGCTCGCGCTACGGAGCGCCTGGTCACGCGGCGCTCTCTCTTAACCGGCCAGGCGCTGGGCCACGGCATGCAGGAAGTCTGTTGACACGGCACTCGAGGGGCAACCCTTGTGGTTGCCCGCCGGGCGGCCACAAGGGCCGCCCCTACCCGGAGGTCGCTTGGTCGACGTTCTGCTGACCCACTCCTATCACCTCTTCTACGATCCCAAGCAGGTTCGTAAGATGCAGCCGTATCCTCCCTTGGGCACGCTCTACGCTGCCGCGCTGCTCAGGGCGCAGGGGTTCTCGGTAGCCTTGTTCGACACCATGCTCGAGGACCCGGAGCAGGGCTTCCCGGCGGCGCTGGCTCGTCACCGTCCGCGCCTCGTGGTGCTTTACGAAGATAATTTCAACTTCCTTTCCAAGATGTGCTTGACGCGCATGCGTGGCGTAGCCTTCTCAATGCTCGATGCCGCGCTTTCCGCAGGCGCCAAGGTGATCGCGAACGGCTCCGATGCTTCCGACCATGCGGAAGAATACCTGCGGCGCGGATTTGACTACGTTTTGCTCGGAGAGGCGGAGTGGACGTTGCTCGAGTTGGTTCAGTCGCTGCTGCGCAATGCCCAACTCCAACCCGAGCAGATTCCCGGCGTCACCTATCTCGATCCCACCACCGCCCGGCTTTTTCGAACCCCGCGCCGGCCCTTGCTGCGCGATCTGGACACGCTCCCCTTGCCGGCTCGCGACTTGATCCAGCTTGAGCCGTATCGGCGCGCTTGGCTGGACCGGCACGGCGTTTTTTCGTTGAACCTCGTGGCCAGCCGCGGCTGCCCCTATCGTTGTAACTGGTGTTCGCGGCCCATTTACGGCGACTCGTTCCACGTGCGCTCGGCCTCGAGCGTGGCCGGGGAGATGAAACAGCTCAAAGATCGCTACGGCGCCGGACATCTTTGGTTCGCCGACGATGTCTTTGGACTCAAGCATAGTTGGGTGGAAGAACTGGCCGAGGCGGTCGAGCGCCAAGGCGCAGTGATTCCCTTCAAAATCCAATCGCGAGTCAACCTTGTTACGCCGGAAGTGGCGTGCGCCTTGCGCCGCGCCGGTGGCACAGAAGTCTGGATGGGAGTCGAATCCGGTTCGCAGAAAATCCTCGACGCCATGGAGAAAGGCACGCGCGTGGAGTGGGTGCCCATGGCGCGCGAGAACCTGCGCCGGGAAGGAATCCGCGCCTGCTTCTTCCTGCAGTTTGGCTACCCGGGCGAGACCTGGGCTGACATTCTCAACACTGTCGAACTGGTTCGCGAGACTCGCCCCGAAGATATTGGTGTCTCAGTTTCTTACCCGCTGCCCGGCACGAAGTTTTACGACCGCGTGCGAGAGGAGTTGGGAGTGAAAAGGAATTGGGTCGATAGCGACGACCTCGCGGTGATGTTCAAAGGCGCCTACACGAATGACTTTTACCGCGCCCTGCGCGAAGCCTTGCACGCGGAGGTTGATGCCTGGGGTGCAACGCACCCTGAAGGCAATGGGCACGGCAAGAATAACGGGTCCCACGCAACTTCGGCGGACGTCGAGCACCTCTGGAATATCGTCGAGCAGATGGAGAAGTCTTGCCGCAACCCCGAGCCGACGCTGGTTTTGTAGCGCTGGCCCCGCCTCGCCGGAAGGGCGGGGCTTTAGCCCCGCCGCGGATGCGGGGCGGAAGTCAGGGGCTTAAGCCCCTGGAGCAACGGTTGCTTCAGGGCCTGAAGGCCCTCTGGGACAGCTTCCTTGAGATGGCGGGGCTAAAGCCCCGCCCTTCCAAGGGCCGTCAATAAAGCCGCTTATTAGTCCAACTAAGCCCGGGGGGCGATCTCAGCGAAAGACCATGGACCTGCTTCTCACCCACGGCTACTTCCTCTACGAGGATCCCAAGGAGCTTCAGATCATGAAGCCTTATGTTCCTCTAGGGATCCTCTACATCTGCTCGCATCTGCGCTCGAAGGGCCTGGCGGTTGAAGTGTTCGATACCACCTTTTCTTCGCGCGCTGAGCTCTTTGAATACCTGCGCGCCAAGCCTCCCGCGATCCTTGGGGTTTATGCAAATCTCATGACGCGCCCGAGCGTCCTCGAGATTCTGAAGGTCGCAAAGCAGGCGGGCTGGCAGGTGCTGGTCGGTGGTCCCGAGCCGGGCGCTTACACGGCAGAGTACCTGGACGCCGGGGCGGACGTGGTGGTGATTGGCGAAGGCGAACTTACGGTGGAGGAGTTGCTCCCGGCCTTGCGGGCCATAAGGGCCGGTTCTTGCGCGCCCGCGCAGGCGCTCGAGGGTATCTGCGGAATCGCTTTTCGAGGTGAAGATGGCGCGTTGCGCCGCACGCCTCCTCGACGCCAGATCCCCGACCTCGATGCGCAGCCCTGGCCGGAGCGTGAGGCGGTGGACGTGGATCGTTACGTCAAGGTTTGGCGCGAACACCACGGCATGGGCTCGGTTTCGCTCATCACCGCGCGCGGCTGTCCTTATCGCTGCCGCTGGTGCAGCCACGAGGTGTTTGGGAAAACCCATCGACGCAGAAAAGCCGCGGCCGTGGTCGACGAACTCGAGTGGCTTCTCGGTCGCTATCAGCCGGATATGGCCTGGCTGGCCGATGACGTCTTCACCATCCATCACGGCTGGTTGTTTCAATATGCGGCGGAGATGCAGCGGCGTGGCCTGAAGATTCCTTTCGAGTGCATATCGCGGGCCGACCGGCTGAATGCGCAAGTCCTCGACACGCTGGCGGAGTTGGGCTGCTTTCGCGTCTGGATCGGCTCGGAGAGCGGCTCGCAGCGAATCCTCGATGCCATGCAGCGCGACGTGACGCTGGAAGAAGTGCAGCGGGCCGTGTCGCTGGCCAAATCGCGCGGCATCAAGACGGGCATGTTTTTGATGTGGGGCTACCTGGGCGAGGAGCTTGAAGACATCGAGGCGACTGTCGAGCACGTCAAACGAACCGACCCCGACGTCTTTTTCACCACGGTTTCTTATCCCATCAAGGGCACGCCCTATTTCGACGAGGTGGCGCCGCGACTGGTGCAGCCGAACTCCTGGGCGGAGGGTTCGGACCGCGACTACAGGATTCGAGGCCGGCACTCGCGCCATTTCTACCAGTGCGCCGATCAACTGCTGCGCGGCGAGGTTGAATTAGCTCGACTCTCGAATGGCAACGGCGCGCTCGCGGATCCCGTCCTGGTGGCTGAGCTGAAGGCCAGGATCGTTTTGGCCCGCGCTGAGTTGCGCGCCGCGGGCAGCGAGGTGGAGGCTTGATGCCCACGCCGTTCGCGCTTGCCGCTCCGGTCTACGAAGCCCCCTTCGACCATGTGGCCGATACTTACGACCGGGATTTCACCAACTCGCTCATCGGCCGCGCGCAACGCGACTCGGTGTGGAAGGAATTAGATCGCTGTTTTCATCCCGGCCAACGCATCCTCGAGCTCAACTGCGGCACGGGGGTGGACGCGGTTCACCTGGCAGAACGCGGCGTCGAGGTGCTGGCCTGCGACGTGGCCCCCCGCATGATCCAAGTTGCGCGGCAGCGGCTGGCTTCGCCCGGCCGCGCGGCGCGTCTCGAGTTTCGCGTGCTGGCTACCGAGCAGATTGCTGCGCTTGCCGGCGAGGGCCCGTTTGACGGCGCTTTTTCTAACTTCGCGGGCCTGAATTGCCTGCGCGACCTCAGGGCGGTGGCCTGCGACCTCGCTGGGCTTTTGGCGCCAGGCGCGACAGTGCTGCTTTGCATGGCCGGCCGCGCAGTCGCTTGGGAGATCGTCTGGTACTTAGGGCACGGAAATTTTCGTAAGGCGTTCCGGCGATTTCGGCGCGGCGGCACGACTGGCCGTCTCGCCGAGGGCGTGACGGTTGAAGTTTACTACCCCTCGGTTAGCGACATGGCTCGCTGGTTTGCTCCCGAGTTTCGTTTGAGGCGTTGGAAAGGCGTTGGCGTCACCGTGCCGCCGTCTTACTTGGAGCCGTGCGCACGACGCTTTCCGGGAGTGCTGAAATCAATGGTCCGCGCCGATCGCTGGCTCGCCGGCGTTCCGGTAATTCGCGCCCTGGCCGATCACGTTCTGCTCGAATTTCAGAGGGAGAGGTAGGCGCAGACAAGCGAAGAACATTCACCACAGAGGTCACAGAGTACATAGAGAAAAGCCAGAGTTTTTTTCTCTGTGGTCTCTGTGACCTCTGTGGTGAAGCTCTTCTGATCTTTTCGGAACAACCATGATCGTTCTCTACAACCCCTGGGCAACCAGGCCCCGCAACCGCCGATTTCCGCTCTCGGTGCTTTCGATCGCCGCCCTGCTCGAAGGTCGCGAAGACTACGAGATCGTCGATGGCAATCTCGACCCCAACCCCAAGAAGACGCTCGCGTCGCTCTGCGAGTCGAAGCCTGTCGAGTTGCTGGCGGTCACGGTCATGCCGGGTCCCCAGACCAAGAGCGTGGTCGAGACCCTGCCGGAGCTTCGCCAACGATTTCCTCATATCCCCACGGTCTGGGGCGGATACTTCCCGACCAATTACACTCAGGCGGCACTGAACGCGCCCTACGTGGACTACGCGGTGCGCGGCCAGGGCGAAGAGACTTTCCTCGCACTCGTGAGCGCGCTACGCGGCGAGCGCAGCCTCGAGGGCATTCGCGGGCTCTCGTACAAGGATCGCGACGGCCGGCCCATCCACAACCCCGAGCGCCCGATGACGAGCCCCGGCGTGTACCCCTGGTATCCCTATCACCGGCTTCCCGTCGAGAAGTATCTCCTGCCCACTTATCTCGGCCGGCGCACCGCTGTGCACCAGGCGAGCATCGGCTGTCCTTACAGTTGCAATTTTTGCGGCGTGACCACATTTTCCGGGAGCCGCGAAAAGGTCGAACCGCCGGAGCGCACGGCGGCCATCCTGAAGCATTTGGTGGACAAGTATCGGGCTGACGCGGTGCAGTTCTACGACAACAACTTCTTCCTCCGCGAAGACGACGCGCGGGAACTGGCCGAGCGCCTGACGCCGCTCAACCTGCGCTGGTGGTGCGAAGCGCGCATCGATGCGATGCTGCGTTTTTCCGATGCCACCCTTGCAGCCATCCGCCGCGCCGGCCTGGTGATGGTCTACGTGGGCGCGGAATCGGGTTCCGATTGGGTGCTGAAGGAAATGAAGAAGCAGCTCAAGGCGGAGCAGATCCTCGAGTTCGCCTCCCGCATTCGGCGCTTCGCCATCATTCCGGAACTCTCTTTTTGTTTGGGTAATCCGAAAGCGCCGGAGCGCGACACGGAGGAATGCCTGGCCTTCATCCGCAAAGCCAAGCGGCTGAACCCGGAGGCGGAAATCATCGTCAACACTTACACTCCCGTCCCGCAACGGGAGGAAATGTACGGGGGCGTCGAGGACCAGGTGCAGTTTCCGACCACTCCCGAAGAATGGGCCACGGAGCGTTGGCAGCGATTTACGACTCAAAAAGATCCCGCCGCGCCCTGGCTGAGGCCGCGCACCAAGCGCCTGATCGACAACTTTGATTTGGTCATCACCTCGCGCTGGCCGACTATGCAGGACATCCGCCTGCCCCGCTGGGGGCGCTGGTTGCTGAAGTTGCTGAGCGACTGGCGGTATCGGCTTCAGGTGTACGACTACCCGTTCGAGTTGAGATGGATGCAGCGTTACTTCAAGCTTCGCAAGCCCAAAGAGGAAAGCCTGTGAGAAGGGCAGGCGAAAGTCGAGAGTCAAGAGTCGAACGCCAACAGCGGCAATCAGCCCTCTGCGCGTACGACAACAGCCCTCTCTCTTGGCGTCTGCTCCTGACATCCCCAAAAAGATCCCCTCTTCCCTCTCCCCGGGGAGAGGGAAGAGTGGGAGGGGAGTTGAGGTGAGGGGTCGGTTGCGGAAGGAA
>Ga0187781_10003840_pt1 | contig 11234 bp, 8 predicted proteins | sample 0715_SJ02_MP02_2_FD_132447 | JGI IMG/M metagenome (GOLD analysis project Ga0187781, IMG submission 132447) | Tropical peat soil microbial communities from peatlands in Department of Meta, Colombia - 0715_SJ02_MP02_20_MG | ecosystem: Environmental > Terrestrial > Soil > Wetlands > Peat | place...
CGCGGCGCGGCCCGCGCTTCGGCGCGCCCTAGCGCACCCCAGTGTCCTGAATCAGAAATTAGCCGTGCACCGAGAGCGCCGCCGCGGCCCGACCGCAAGGCGCGACGACCGCGAATACTTTAGCGTATTCAAGGGAGGAGCAACGCAGCGGGCGGGGTGCCGCGGCGTTCGAATGCTGGCGAATTTCTGATTCGGGACACTAGAACAGCTTCGAGGCGTCGGGCGCCTTGATCTCGACGTCGGTGCGCGAGGGGATGTAATCGCCCGTGATCATCTCGGCATACGCCTGGCCGGGACCCACCATCGGGTAGACGCCCGCATCCTGGTCGATCATGACCTCGAGAAACGCGGCGCCTTTAAAACGAATGAACTCCTCGATGACCCGCGGCACATCGGCCTTCTTGTCGAGCCGCCTCGCGAACTTGAAGCCATCGGCGAGCGCGGTCTTGACGAAGTCCTTGGTGTGCAGGCTCTTGTCGCTCGCGCTGAGGCGGCCCTTGAAGAACAGCTTCTGCCATTGCTTGACCATGCCGTCGCCGAAGTTGTTGAGCACGACGACCTTGATCGGCAAATCGTACGTGATCACGGTCTCGAGCTCGCCGAGATTCATGCGGATGCTCGCATCGCCGTCGATGTCGATCACCAGACGCGAGCGCTGAGCGAATTGCGCGCCGACCGCCGCCGGCAGCCCGAAACCCATCGTGCCCATGCTGCCCGAGGTGAGCCACAAGCGCGGCGAGCGAAAATCGAAATACTGCGCCGCCCACATTTGATGCTGGCCCACTCCGGTGGTGATGATGGCTTCGCCGCGGGTGAGCCGATTGATCTCCTCGATGATGTAGTAGGGCTGAATGAGCGGGCTCTGGCGATCGTAATTCATCGCGTAGCTGCTGCGCAGCTGGTCGCAGTGTGCATGCCAGTCGGCGAAGCGAGGCACGACGCCCTCGCGCTTGCCGTAGTCGATCAGCGTTCTGAGCGCCTCGGGCATCAGCCCGACATGGCTCCAGTCGACCCTCTTGACCTTGTTGATCTCCGACGCGTCGATGTCCAGATGCGCAATGAACTTCGCCCGCGGGGCAAATTTGGGAGGATTGCCGGCCACGCGATCGTCGAAACGCGCGCCCACCGCCATGAGGAAATCGCAATCCTCGACCGCATAGTTCGCAAACGCGGCCCCGTGCATTCCGAGCATGCGCATGGACAAGTGGTCCGTCGTGTCCATCGCGCCGATGCCCATCAGGGTCGTGACCACGGGCAACTGAAACACCTGTGCGAATTCGCGCAGACTCTCCACGGCGCCGGCATTGATCACACCGCCTCCGGCATAGATCAGAGGCCGACGCGATGAGCTCAACGCGGAGAAGAACGCCGCGCACGCCGCATCCGGCAGCTTGCTCGCGCTGAGCCGATTCATGCGCTGGCGGTAGCCCGGAATCGGCAGCCGGCCCGACCCCTGAAACACCCCTTTCCAGTTCTGCACGTCCTTCGGCACATCGAGCACGACCGGGCCGGGGCGGCCGGTGCGCGCGATCTCGAAGGCGGTACGCACCGTCGCCTCCAACTTGGTCGGATCGGTCACCAGGAACACATGCTTCGCCACCGCTCCCATGATGCTCGGCACGGGCGCTTCCTGGAATGCGTCGGTGCCGATCGCCGTGGTCGATACCTGTCCGCAGATCACCACGATGGGAATCGAATCGGCCTGGCAATCGCGCACCGGGGTCACCGTGTTGGTCGCCCCCGGGCCCGAGGTGACCAGGGCCACGCCCACTCGCCCGCTGGCGCGCGCGTAGCCCGCAGCCATGAAGGCAGCGCCCTGCTCGTTGGCGGGGACAACGAGCGGCATGGCGGAGGCATGGTCCTGGTTATAACGGAATATCGCATCGTAAGTCGGCAGGATCGCCCCGCCGCTGTAACCGAAAATCGTGTCCACGCCCTCGTCCGCGAGTACCTGGACGAGCATGTCGGCACCGCTCATGCTGGCGCCCGCGAGCGGGTGCGCACCCTGAATGAACATGTCGTTGCGATCCTTCACGGCCGCAGCGTAGCAGTTATCGCCCTGGCGCCCAAGTACCGCCCTCCCGTATCCTGTCGGGCCATGCGGCATCTCATTGCGCTCCTTCTGCAGAATGAGGCCGGCGCGCTCACCCGCGTCACCGGCCTCATTTCCACGCGCGGCTACAACATCGAGTCGCTGTCGGTCGCCCCCACGCAGGACCCGACGGTGTCGCGCGTCACGCTGGTGACGACCGGGTCGGATCAGGTCATCGCGCAGATCAACGCCCAATTGCAGAAGCTCGTGGACGTGGTGGCGGTCGAGGACATGACCAGCGGTGACCATCTGGCGCGCGAGCTCATGTTGATCAAGCTGCAGATCGCGGCCGCCGATGTCGAGGCGGTGAATGCGCTGGTGCGCCGCGCGGGCGGGACGGTTCTCTCATCGAACCCCGCGAGCTACATCGTGGAGCTCGCGAGCACCGAAGATGAGATCGCCCAGCTCATGGCCGATGTCGCTACCTTCGGCGAGATCGTGGAGGTCGTGCGCAGCGGTGTCCTCGGCATTTCCCGAGCGAATCCGCGGTTGCACGCCGTCAGGTGAAGGCGCTTTCTTGCGTAGCGGAGCCGCGCGCGAGAGCGGGCCGCGCCGCAGCGATCACGAGTGGAGGATCTTGAGTCCATGGCCGAAATCGAAGTCTCGCCGCACCACCACACCACCGATCCGAGCACTCGCCGCGTGGGGGTGCTCGTGGCCGTCGTAGGCATTCTTCTCTCCGTGGTGACCATTGCCTCGCATCGAGCGCACACCCAGGCAGTCATCACCCGCACGGAAGCGAACGATGATTGGGCCTTCTACCAGGCGAGGAAGATCCGTGCGAGCACCAACGAGGTCGCGCTCACCGTGCTCGAGAGCCTGGCGTCCGATCCTGCGAAGGTTGCCGAAGCGGCGCACAAGCTCGAGGCCGTACGCGACAAGGAGCTCGGCCAGACCGATGAGCTCAAGGCGAAGGCCGAGGCCTCCGAGAACAGGACCGAGACCGAAGAGAGGCGCGCGCTGCGCTTCGACATCGGTGAGGGCCTGCTCGAGCTCGGCCTGGTGCTCTGCTCACTATTCTTCCTCGCGCGTAACGGATTCTTCCCGGTCATCGGCGTGCTCTCGGCGGCGGGCGGCGTCGCGATGGGCATCTGGGGGTGGCTGCTCTGATGAGGGGGGTCCTCGTGGCGGCGCTCCTCGGCCTCGTCGTCGCGACCGGCCTCGAGGACACCGATCCGACCGCGCTCGCATCGGAGCAGCCCGCAACGGCGCCGCCCTCGACTGCGCGCGTCGAGGCGCGGTCGGCGGATCTTCTCGCGGTCGGCACCGTGCAGGGCGATCGCATGACCATCCACCTGAGCCGGACCCTCGACAATGCGCCCGTGCGCAACGCCATGGTGGCCGTGGTGCTGCGTGGCACGACCCATTCGACCACCGCCGATGCGGACGGCGGCTATTCATTTCAATCACCGGACCTGCGCCTTACCGGCACCGCCCAAGTGCTGTTCCAGGTGACCCTCGGCGCGGTGCGTGTAGATCTCGACGGAAGGCTCGAGGTCGCGGGCGGCGAGCGGCCTGACGAGGGTAAGGGTGGGTCGCGTCAGCTCGGCTGGTGGTTGCTCAATTTCGCGGTATGCATCGGATTTCTCATGCTTTGGAGCCGCCGGCGCAAGGCGCAGGAGCCGGATTGAGCGCCCGTTGCGCGTTCGCGTGCCGTGCGGCTCGGTTGCCGCAGAGTCAAAAGCTCTGCGAGGTCTGCACCAGGAATTGGAAACTTTGAATGCCGGCGATGTGCTTCAAGGGAAAGGCGAAATCGACGTGCAGCACATTGCCGAGCCCCGAGCGTGTGTTGCCGATGCGTAGTCCCACGCCCACATCGCTCAACAGGCCCGGATCGCTGTTGCCGACCGAGCCGCTTCCCCAGGTTCTTCCGGCGTCGGCAAAGACGGCCGCTCCGAGACGCACCAGCCGAAACGGGAACCAATCCGTGAACACCCGTTGCTCCACCGTCACCAGGCCCCTCGAGGTGCCGGACTCGTAGCGCAGCGGATAGCCCCGCAAGCCATTGTCGCCGCCCAAGAGGATCTGCATGTCGGGATCGAGCGCGTCAGTGACGGTGCCCGACAGGGCGGCGTAGAACAGCCAGTCGTCGCGCCATCGCCAGTAGTACTTCGCGGCGAAGTCGCTCACCAGATTGCGCGCGCGCCCATCCTCGACGCGAGTCGAGAAATCCCCGTTGAGGAACAACATCTGTCGGTACGGCAGGTCGAGTCCCTTGGTCCAGGTGCTCGCCACGATCATCGCCGTGCGATCAGCGCCCAACGCCCGGCTGGTCGCCCCGAGCTGCCCGGTGACCTCGGTACCGAAATACACATCCTCGGTGCGGCCGATCTGGTTCTGATCGGCGACTTTCCCATACCTGTCCTGCAGGATGTCGAACCCGACGAACGGATAAGACAGCGTTCGGTTGGGCGGCAATGGCTTGGCGGGCAAGGTCGTGTTCGGGGTCGGTACGAACAGGTTCTGGTCGTAATAAATGCCGAACAGCCAGCGCTTCACCCAGCCGTCGGTCTCGCCTCGGGAAATGCCGCCCGCGAGCTCATAGGTCTTCTCATCGTCGTTGAACTGATCGACGATGTTGCCCAGGTAGTAGCGCGACACCGTGCGATCGTAGGTCTGCGCGACGATCTGGGTGCTCCAGGTCGTATCGAGTGAATAGAAGGGCTGCCCCGTCTGCAACGAGCGCTGCTTTCCGTCGGTGGAATTGACGTAGGCGAGCGCCGCGGTCCAGCGCGACTCGAAGAGATTGGGATCCGAATAGGTGAGCGCGTTGCTGGTACGGTCGACGTTGCTCGAGCGGGAGACCTCCACGTTCTTACCCCAGCCGAACAGATCCTCCTCGTGCACGTCGTAGCTCGTGTTGGTGACGCCGCCGGCGCGTCCCAAAGAAACCCCGGGGCTCAAGGTCCAGACATCCTTGGTGATCACCTTGATGTCGACCTTGCCGTCGGCGTAGCGCACCGGAACAATGTGAGTGTCGTAGACGAAGAGGAGCGTGCGCAAGTTGCGCTCGGTCTCCTGGAGCTTTCGGCCAAGGTACCGATCGCCGCTCTTGAACAGGAGCTGCGCCTGGATTGCTTGGCGCCTGGATTTGATGTGTAAGTGGTTGGCGAGCCGGTAGAGGCTGTTGCTTTCGCGCGGGTCGTCGCGGTTGAAGATGTTGTGAATGTCGATGTCGATCCGCCCGATCACCGCGCCGGCGGCCTCGAGCGCGGCGTCGCTCGGCACGTCGGCGGGCCGCGGCTCCTCGATGTTCGTGTGCTCCTTGTCGGTGAGCTTCGCCGCGAATCCGGGCGCCACGAGCGTCATGGCGAGGGCCGCGAGCGCAAGATGCCTGCCGGGGAATTTCACGGCGCCGACGGTAGTCGCGAGCGAACGCGCCGGTGAGCGGCGACGCGCGTGCCCCGCCTGCCGGTAATTGCGGTCGCTCTACAATGCGGCGTTGTCGGTCTCACCCGTCCGGATGCGCAACACCCGCAAGATGTCTGTCACGAAGATCTTGCCATCGCCGACCTTGCCGGTCTTCGCGGCCCCCACGATCGCCTCCATCACCTGGTCCACGAGCTCGTTCCTAACCGCGACCTCGATGCGAGTCTTCGGTACGAAATCGACGACGTATTCGGCTCCGCGATAGAGCTCGGTATGGCCGCGTTGGCGACCGAAGCCCTTCACCTCCGTCACGGTCATACCCGACACGCCGAGCTCCGAGAGCGCCGCACGAACGTCGTCCAACTTGAAGGGCTTGATGATGGCAGTAATCAATTTCATTTCGGACTCCGGGGACTCAAGCTCTGGGCCGCCCGGACAATCCTATTACTATTCCACGACGATCAACAGATCCTTGGCGTCCACGGCCAGTCCGGGCCTCGCCAGCACCTCCTTGATGATCCCGTCCTGCTCGGCGCGGACCGTGGTCTCCATTTTCATGGCCTCGAGGGTAAGCAGCGTCTCTCCGCGCGCCACCGGCTGGCCGGCACGCACTGCGACGGTGCCGATCGTTCCCGGCATGGGTGCACCGACCTGCTTCGGATTGCCGGATTCGACCTTTCGCGAGGGCGCTCGCTTCGCCACTTGACTGCGATCGGGCACGCGAACGGGCCGTGGCTGGCCGTTCAGCTCGAAGAATACGGTGCGTGTGCCGTCCTCGTGCGCATCACTGGTGGTGACGTACCGGACGATCAAGGTCTTGCCCCGCTCGAGGTCGATGTTGATCTCCTGACCGGGGTACATGCCGTAGAAAAACACCGCCGTCGGGAGCGTGCTCACGTTACCGAACGTCGCCCGCTCGGCCGCATAGTCGGCGAACACCTTGGGATACATGAGGTGCGAGGCGAGCTCGAATTCGCTGATCGGGCGCTCGATCTTCGCCTCGACCGACGCACGCTCGGCCTCGAGGTCCGCCGGCGGCAGCAACTCGCCCGGCCGCACGCGAAGCGCCGGCCGGTCGCCCAGCACCTTCTTCTGCAGCTCGCGCGGGAACCCGCCGAAGGGCTGCCCCAGCTCTCCGTGGAAGAATTGCACCACCGATTCGGGAAATGTGATGTCGGTGGCTGGATCTAGCACCGCCTCCGGGCCGAGCCCGCCGGTGACCATCATGAGGGCCATGTCGCCGACCACCTTGGAGGTCGGCGTAACCTTGATGAGGTCGCCGAACATCTGGTTTACCTGGGCGTAAGCGGCCGCCACCTCCGGCCAGCGATGGTCGTCGATCCCGAGCGAGTGCGCCTGCTCGCGCAGGTTCGTGAACTGCCCGCCCGGCATTCCGTGCACGTAAACCTCGGAGGCGCCTGAGCGAATGTCGCTCTCGAAGGCGACGTACCCTCGCCGGACCTGCTCCCAGTACCCGGAAATCACCCGCAGATTGTCCGCTTTCACGAGCGAGTCGCGCGCACCATAGCGCAGCGCCTCGACGATCGACCCCAGATTGGGCTGCGAGGTGAGGCCCGAGAGGGCGTCGACCGCGCCGTCAACCGCATCGGCCCCCGCCTCGACCGCCGCGAGCACGCTCGCCGCCGCGATGCCGCTCGTATCATGTGTGTGAAAATGGACGGGCAGCCCCACTTCCTCCTTGAGCGCCTGGGTGAGCACGCGGGCCGCGTGCGGCTGACACAGGCCCGCCATGTCCTTGATGGCGATCACGTGCGCGCCGAGGCTCTTCAACTCCCGTCCGATGGCGAGGTAGTACTTGAGGTCGTATTTCGTCTCCTTGGGATTCGACAGATTGCCGGTGTAGCAGATGGCCGCCTCGCATAGACGATCGGCGCGCCTCACCGCCTCGATCGTCACCTTCATGTTCTCGACCCAGTTCAGGCAATCAAACACCCGGAATACGTCGATTCCCGCCTGGCTCGCCTGCTCGATGAAGTGGCGCACCACGTTGTCGGGGTAGTTGGCATAGCCGACCGCATTGGCCGAGCGCAGCAGCATCTGCAACAGAAGATTCGGCATGGCCTCGCGAAATCTCGCGAGCCGCTCCCACGGATCCTCCTTCAGAAACCTCATCGCCACATCGAAGGTTGCTCCTCCCCAGCACTCGACCGAGAACAGCTGCGGCAGGAGGCTTGCGTAGTAAGGGGCGATGAGCGCCATGTCGTGGGTGCGAAAGCGCGTCGCGAGCAGCGATTGGTGCGCATCGCGCATGCTCGTGTCGGTGAGCAGCACCCGTTGCTCCGCGAGCATCCATCGGGCAAAGCGCTCGGGCCCGAGCTCGTCGAACCGTTGCTTCGTGCCGGGCTGCGGCGGGGGCAGCGGCAGGCGCGGCAAGGTGGGGAATACCGGTGTCTTGGGCCTCAACTCCCTGCGCTTGACTTCCGGGTTCCCGTTCACGATCACATCGCCGATGAAGGCGAGGAGCCGGGTCGCTCGATCGCGCTTTCGCGGAATGCGGAAAAGCTCCGGTGTCTCGTCGATGAATTTCGTCGTGTAGTCTGCGCGCGCGAAGCGTGGATGCATGATCAGCTGATCGAGAAAGCGCAGGTTCGTGACCACGCCGCGAATGCGAAATTCCCACAGCGCTCGATGCATGCGCGCGATCGTCTCTTCGGGCGTCGGCGACCAGGCGGTCACCTTGACGAGCAACGAGTCGTAGAACCTCGTGATGATGGCGCCCGAGTAGGCGGTACCCGCATCGAGCCGGATGCCGTAGCCGGCGGGACTGCGATAGGCGGCGACTCGGCCATAGTCCGGCACGAAGTTGTTTTCGGGGTCCTCCGTAGTGACACGGCACTGCAGCGCGTGCCCGCTCACGCGGATCTCTCCTTGCGGCGGCACACCGCTCTGCGCGGTGCCGATGCGCGCGCCGCCGGCGATGCGAATCTGCGCTTTCACCAGATCGACGCCGGTCACGCACTCGGTCACGGTATGCTCCACCTGGATGCGCGGGTTGACCTCGATAAAATAGAACATTCCGGTATCGGCATCCTGCAGAAACTCGATCGTCCCCGCGCCGCGATACTTCGCGGCGCGTCCGATCTTCAGCGCCGCCGCGGCGAGATACTCGCGCTCGGAATCGCTCAGAAACACCGCCGGCGCTCGCTCGACCACCTTCTGATTGCGCCGCTGCACGGTGCAGTCACGCTCGTACAGATGCACGAGGTTGCCGTGGGCGTCGCCGAGAATCTGTACCTCGACGTGCCGGGCGCGCCGAATGAGCCTCTCGAGGTAGACCTCGTCCTTGCCGAACGCCGCCTTCGCCTCGCGTCGGGCGGCGCGCACCTGCTCGATGAGCTCACCGTCTTGCTCCACGACACGCATCCCGCGCCCGCCGCCTCCCCAGCTCGCCTTGAGCATGAGCGGAAAGCCCACCTCGCGCGCCATCGCGAGAACCCGCTCCTCCTCCTCGGGCAACGGCGGCGATGCAGGCATCAACGGCACACCCGCGCTTGCGGCGAGATTGCGCGCCTCGACCTTGTTGCCGAGCACGCGCATCGTATCGGGCAGGGGGCCGACGAAGATGATCCGTGAGGCCGCGCAGCTTTCCGCGAATTCCGGGCTCTCGGACAAAAAGCCGTAGCCCGGGTGGATGGCGTCGACGCGCGCCTCGGTCGCGATTCGGATGATGCCGTCGATGTCCAGATACGCATCGATCGGGCCCTTGCCCTCGCCCACGAGATAGCTCTCGTCGGCTTTGGTCCGGTGCAGCGAGAAGCGGTCCTCCCTCGAGTAGATGGCGACGGTGCGGATCCCGAGCTCGGCGGCCGCGCGCATCACGCGAATGGCGATCTCGCCCCGATTCGCGATGAGGATGCTCTTGATCGTGCCGATTCCGGGGAATGGATTCATCGTCGAATGATGATAGCCTTGCCCCGGAGGTCCGACCAGGAAAACGATGTTTGGGTTAGCGATTCACGGGGGCGCCGGCACCCTGCCGCGCTCGGATATGAGCATCGAGCAGGAGGAACTGTATCGCAGCGCTCTAGCCGAGGCGCTTGAGGAGGGCTTCGCGGTGCTCGCCGGGGGTGGGGCGAGTCTCGATGCCGTGACACGCGCGGTGACGATGCTCGAGGACAACCCGCTGTTCAACGCCGGGCGCGGCGCCGTGTTCACCTTCGACGGGCAGAACGAGCTCGATGCCTCCATCATGGATGGCGCGACCCGCCGGGCGGGCGCGGTTTGCGGCGTTACCCATATCAAGAACCCGGTCGAGCTCGCGCGCGCGGTGATGGAGCATTCCGAATACGTGATGCTCTGCGGGGCCGGCGCCGAGGAATTTGCGCTGAGCTGCGGCTTCGAGTTCGTTCCCAACGATTACTTCTACACACCGGAGCGCTGGCAGCAGCTCGAACGCATCCGCCGCGGCGATGCGCTATCGCCGCTCACCATCTCGCACGTGGGCACGGTCGGCGCCGTCGCCCTCGATTCGGGCGGGCGACTGGCGGCCGCCACTTCGACCGGCGGGCTGACCGGCAAGCGTTATGGGCGCATCGGCGATTCGCCCGTCATCGGCGCGGGGACCTACGCGGACGATCGCTCCTGCGCCGTGTCGGCCACGGGGCATGGCGAGCTCTTCATCCGTGCCGCGGTGGCGCACGACATCTGTGCACGCGTGCGCTTCGGCGGCCGCACGCTCGAGGAAGCGGTGCGCGAAGTGGTGCTTCGCGAGCTCCCCGCCATCGGCGGCGAGGGCGGGGTCATCGCGATCGACCCGCGTGGCCGCATCGTCATGGAATTCAATTCCGAGGGCATGTTTCGCGCGAGCCGGCGGGCGGGCGAGCCGCCGGTCGTGGGCATCTATCGCTCGCCCTGAGCGCCCTGGGAGCGGACAGGGCCTAACCCGTCGACGAGGCTCGCAGTCCCGTGCGCCGCTCGAATCGACCGGTTCGCAAGGTGTGATAGTCGGCGCCGTCCATGACGACGACGCAATTTCGGCCCTGCTCCTTGGCGCTGTAGAGCGCCTCGTCGGCGAGCTGAATCAGACCCTCGTGGGTGCGACTCGCGCCCGGAAGAATGAACGCCGCACCGATGCTCACCGTGAGCCGGCTCGCCACGCGCGAGGCCTCGTGTGGAATATTGAGCTCGGCGACCGAGCGCTGAATCCGCGTGAGCACCTCCGCGACGTACTCGCGGCTCGCCTCGTACAGCACGACGGCAAACTCCTCGCCGCCGTAGCGGGCGACGAAATCGAGCGGGCGGCGCGCGCACTGGCTCAAGGACACGGCCACGGCGCGCAGGCACTCATCGCCCGCCTGATGTCCGTAGCGGTCGTTGTAATCCTTGAAGCAGTCGATGTCGACCAGGAGCACGGCGACGCGCTGACCGTCGCGCACCGCCTGATTCCAGGCGCGCTGGATGTGCTGATCGAACATGCGGCGGTTTTGGATGCCGGTGAGCCCATCGCGCGCCACCATCTCCGAGAGCAGCGCCGCCTCCAGAAAGCGGGTGCGGCTCGTCTTCTCCGTCATGTAGGCGGCGGAGGCGCAAAACGCATTGGCGATCAGGCTCGAGACCACCTGGTAGCCGAACTCCCGCGCAGGCACTTGCAGCGCGGTTGAGGCGCCGATGTAGGCGAGCGTGACCACGAGGTTCGCCGCGAGCGCTTGATAGAAAACGAGGCCGCACATGAAATAGACGAACACCGCGCAGAGCACGAGTGCGGGAAACACGATCGAGGCGCCACCAAGCGCCGCGGCGAGCTGCACGGCGA
>Ga0187781_10003841_pt1 | contig 11231 bp, 13 predicted proteins | sample 0715_SJ02_MP02_2_FD_132447 | JGI IMG/M metagenome (GOLD analysis project Ga0187781, IMG submission 132447) | Tropical peat soil microbial communities from peatlands in Department of Meta, Colombia - 0715_SJ02_MP02_20_MG | ecosystem: Environmental > Terrestrial > Soil > Wetlands > Peat | place...
CGATGACGGTGCAGGTTTGGCGGCGGGCGATCTCGACTTCTGGCCGGCGATGACTGCGCGCGCCGAGCGAGCCGCGGCGGTCGCGCGTCGGCGCGACGATCCGGCGGCCATCATCTACACATCCGGTTCGACCGGGCAGCCGAAAGGCGGGGTCATCGCCGTCAATTTCCTTGCCGCGGTGTGGCCGTACATCGTGTACGGACTTGATCTTCGGCATGACGACGTCTTTTGGCCAACTGGAGACCCCGGCTGGGGGTATGGGTTCGTCTGTTATCTCGGCGCCTTGGCGATGGGCGCCACCGTCATTTCTCTGGAGCCCAATCCGACGCCGCAAATGTTGTTGTCAATTCTCGGGCGATATGGCGTGACCAATCTCGCCACCACGCCGACCATGCTGCGAGGGGTGATGAGCATGGGCGACAACACCGTTCGTACGGCCGACGGGCGGCTGCGGGCGCTATCAAGCTGCGGCGAGCCGCTCAATGCCAAAGTTGTCGAGTTCTTCCACAATGCCTGGGGCATCTGGCCGATGGACCATTACGGCGCGACCGAGTACGCGCTGCCGATCGGCAACCACAACGCGATCGACATGACGATCAAGCCTGGCTCGATGGGGTTGCCAGCACCGGGCTTCCGCATGGCCGTCCTCGGCGAGGATGGCGCCGAACTTCCAGCCGGTCAGGTTGGCCTCATTGGCAAGTGGACGAATGCCGATTGCCTCTATTGGCAGCGCTATTGGAACGATGTGGAGGCGTCCCGTGAACTGGTCCGCGACGGCTGGATTATCGCCGGCGATCTCGGATGGCGAGACGACGACGGATATTTTTGGTTTGAGGGCCGCGTCGACGACATGATTAAGAGCGCCGGCTACCGGATCGGACCATTTGAAATCGAGAGCGCCCTCATCAAGCATCCGGCGGTGGCCGAAGCGGCGGTGGTCGGAAAGCCCGATCCGGAGCGTGGACAGATCGTCAAAGCCTTCGTGACGCTGAAGCGGGGCTTTACGCCCGGCGCTCCACTGGCCGACGAGCTTGTGCAACTCGTCAAGACCAGCGTCGGCCGCCACCAATATCCGCGCGAGATCGCCTTCGTCGATTCGCTGCCAAAGACCGAGACCGGCAAGATTCAACGTTTCATTTTGCGCGAGCGCGAATGACGGAGAACGATATGGCTGCCTATCAACCCATCGTCCCAGACGCCTCCTGGCCCGCGGGCTTCACGTTCTCGCCAGCGGTGCGCGTCGGCAATCTGGTGTTTCTGTCCGGAACGACGGCGACGGATGCGTCTGGCAGGATCGTTGGGCTCGACGACATCGCCGCGCAGACGCGCCAGATCTTTCGGAAATTCTCGGCGATCCTGGAGAGCGTCGGCGGCTCGCTCGCCAACATCGTCGAAACGACCGACTATGTCCTGTCGCTCGACGACTACAAAAAGACTGCTGCCGTGCGGCGCGAATTGTTGAAAGGCCCGCCCTGGCCGGCGGCGACCGGCGTTGTCGTCAGCGGTCTGGTACGCAAGGATGCGCTGATCGAAATAAAGGGCATTGCCGCGCTCTAGCCATGCTTCTAGTGCAGATCATCATGAGCGCGCTGACCAACGGCGCAATTTATGGTCTGATCGCACTGGGCTTTGTGCTCATCTATAAGGGCACTGGCGTTGTCAATTTCGGCTACGGTGATCAGGTGACGGCCGGTGCCTATTTCGCTCTGATCACCATGACATTTTTCGGCATGCAATATTGGCCGGCGGTGATCGCCGCTGTTCTGATCTCCGTACTGCTCGGCATGTTGATTTATGGCCTCTTCATGTGGCCGCTGCGCAACCAGTCGTTGCTGGCGCGGATCATTGCCACGCTTGCCTACGGAACCGCGTTGCGGGAGCTTTTGCGGGCCTATATGGGGCCGAATGCCTGGCCATTTCCGTTCCTGCTGTCGCCGGGCGCGGTGTCGGTCGGCGGCATTCTCGTCGTGCCCGCGAATCTCGCGATCGTCGCCGCGGCGCTTCTGGTCCTGTCGCTGCTCTATCTCTTCATGGAGAGGACCTTCATGGGCAAAGCCATCCTGGCGACATGCGACAACCGGCTCGGCGCCAGCCTGATCGGCGTACGGGTTTCCAACGTCTTTCTGTCGATCTGGATACTGGCGTCTGTCCTGGCCACGATCGCCGGAATCCTGGTGGCGCCTCTTTTGACACTATCGCCCGATATGGGGCTGATTGGGATTAAGGGCTTCACCGCCGCGGTGCTCGGCGGCTTCACAAGTCTTCCCGGTGCCGTCGTCGGCGGCCTAGTCCTCGGCCTGCTTGAAGCGCTCGCCGGCACCTATGTCTCCAGCGCGTTCAAGGATGTGTTCAGCTACGGCATCTTGTTCGCCATCATCCTCGTGCGGCCACAGGGTCTGCTCGGCCCGTTGCTCGTGAAAAAAGTATAGCCGATGATTGTGCGCCTGGCCTTTTCTGCGATTGCCGTGGGATTGTTTCTCCTGGCGCCGCATGCCTTGCGGGATTACCAGCTCTTTCAACTGTGCCTGATCGCTGCAACCGCAGTGATCGTGCTCGGTCTGGTGGTGGTGACCGGGATGGCGGGCCAGATCTCGCTGGCGCAATCGGCCTTCGTGGCGCTCGGCAGTTATAGCTCGGCGATCCTTGCCGACAAATGCCACATTCCGCTCTGGGCCGGAATTCCGGTGAGCGCCGTCGTCGCGGCGTTCGTCGGCTTTGCGCTCGGACAGGCGACGCTGCGCGTTGCCGGGCATTATCTCGCGCTTGCGACTCTTGCCTTCACCGCAATCGTTCAGCTCATTCTCATCCATGCCGACCATCTTACCGGTGGCGCCGCCGGCATGCCGGTTCCCGGCTTTGCGATCGGAAGCTTGGTGCTGAGCAAAGCCGGCCAGCTTTACTACGTGGTCGTGCCGGCCGTAGCCGCGGTATTCGTAATGGTAGCCAATCTGCTCCGCTCCCGCTTTGGCCGCATGCTCGCCGCAATCCGCCAGAGCGAGACCGCTGCCGCCTCCGTCGGCATCGACGTCTTGCGCTGCAAGGCTATGGCCTTTGCCGCCAGCGCTTTCCTCGGCGCGCTCGGCGGCGGTCTGTTGGCACCGCTGACTTCTTATCTTGATCCTGCGCAGTTTGGGATCATCCAAGCGATTTCGCTGTTGGCGATGGCTGTCATAGGCGGCCTCCGTAGTCCCGTCGGCGCTGTCTTGGGCAGTGCGATCTTCATCCTCCTGCCGGATGTGCTGCAGCACTTCCAGACCTATCTCGGCCTGGTCTTCGCGCTGCTGCTTTGCGTTTCAATCATTGTGAGGCCCGACGGACTGGCGAGCCTCCGCGTCAATCCCGGGCGCAGCCGATGAGCCCACCGGTTCTGACCATCGACGATGTCTCAGTGCGTTTCGGCGGGATCCTGGCGCTGAATAGCGTGAGCATCACTGTGGGCGCCGGAGCGATCCACGCGATCATCGGGCCGAACGGAGCCGGTAAGAGCACGCTGATCAATACGATCACCGGAATCTACGCACCCTCCAGCGGCCGGATCGAATTCCTCGGCCGTCGGATCGACGGCCGCCCGGCGCAGGAAATCGCGCGGCGCGGCATCGGCCGGACGTTTCAAAATACCGAGCTGTTCGGCGAGCTGACAGCCATCGAGAATGTGATGGTCGGGCTGAGCCGCCACATTAACTACGGCATCACGGAAGGAGCGTTGCACTTCGGCCGTTTCGCCAGGAGCGAGATGAGGGCGCGCAACGACGCCATGGCCTATCTCGCGTTTGTCGAGCTGGCCGACGAGGCGCAGTCGATTGCCGCCAATCTTCCGTTCGGCAAGCAACGGCGGCTGGAACTCGCCCGGGCGTTGGCAACACAACCACGGCTTCTTCTGCTCGACGAGCCGGCTGCCGGCCTTCGGCCCGCCGAGATCGCAGGCTTGAACGAAATCCTGCTCGGCCTGCGGACGCAGCAGAAATTGACCATCGTTGTCATCGACCACGTCATGGCCCTAGTCATGGCGATCTCAGACCGTATCAGCGTGCTCGATTTCGGCAACAAGATTGCCGAGGGGACACCGGACGAGGTGCGCGCATCGCCCGAGGTGGTGAAGGCTTATTTCGGTGAGGGGCGGGCTTATGCTGGCGGTGTGTGAGCTCCGCTCCGGCTATGGCAACAAGGAGGTTTTGCACGGCGTCAGCCTGGACGTGCCGCAAGGCTCGATCGTAACTCTGCTCGGCGCCAACGGCGCCGGCAAGACGACGCTGTTGAGTACGATCACCGGTATCATCCGGGCAACCGCCGGATCCATTGCTTATCAAGGCCGGCCACTGGCGAACAAAACTCCTGATCGTGCCGCCAAAGCGGGTATCCTGCTCGTTCCCGAGCGCCGCGAGCTGTTCTTGCGGATGAGCGTCGAAGACAACATCCGGCTTGGTGGATATTTGCGGCGTCGGCAGGCGGATCTGGGCGACGACCTCGAACGCATCCTGGAGATCTTTCCGCGATTGCGCGAGCGACTGAGGCAGCCGGCACAGACGTTGTCGGGCGGCGAACAGCAAATGCTGGCAATTGCGCGCGCGCTCATGGCGAGGCCGCAGGTCCTGCTTATGGACGAGCCATCGCTCGGACTCGCTCCCAAAATGGTGGAGGAGATTTTCGCGATCATTTGCGAAATCAATGTGCTGGGCACATCCATTCTGCTGGTCGAGCAAAATGCCGCGCTTGCGCTGGCAATAGCCGGGTATTGCTATGTGCTCGAGCTGGGTGAGACCGTGTTCCGGGGAACGCCGGAGGCACTACGGGCGTCACGGGCACTTCGTGCCACATTCTTGTGAGCCGATCGGTGCTGCGGATTGGAATGATCAGATCGTGATCGTGGCGACCACAACGCAAGGTTCGCGCTTTTGGCGAACGGCGCAGTGGTCCGGATAAAGAGTTTTGATGTCGCTCGCTTCGCACGATTTTGCCAATGCTCTGACTACCTTTCTGAAAGACCATCGTCAGCAAATCGAAAACGCTAAAGCGGTCTTTGCCGTCGCGGGGTGGTTGAGGGCAACCATTGCCTGCTCACGAATTGTTCCTGGACGGTTGATGCTCGAGAACTGTATGAGACCTTAGATTGAAAGCGCAGATCAACAACGACTTTGAGGCTGTCGCTTGTTCGTTACCGTCGCTTGCCCCGTCGGATGTGGTGGGAATAGGAGGCGGGAAAGCCGAACTCAGGGCACCGACCGCCGTGCTGGGACCGGGAAGCGGGTTAGGCGTCGCTTGTCTAGTGCCGGGGACTGGAAAACCCATTGTCATTTCGAGCGAGGGCGGACATGCAACGCTACCGGGTGCGAGCGATCGGGAGGATGAAATTATCGAACATCTCCGCCGCCGGTTTGGGCATGTATTGGCGGAGCCGTGTGATATGGGTGATGGCTTGGAGAACATTTATCAGGCGATCATTGCGCTTGATGGATTGGCTCTTGCGTCCCGAAGTGCGGCCGGCCTCACGAAGTGCGCGCTAGCCGGTGCCCGTGAAGCCCTCCCCACTTTCTGCGCGTTTCAGGGTTCGTCCGCCGGGAACGTGGCGCTGACGTTCGGTGCACGCTGCGGAGTCTATGTAGCTGGCGGCACTTTCACCGCAAATCGCAGATTTCTTAAGTCGATGAGTATTTTGTATTTGCTTTGAAGGTAAAGGTAGATTGCGACCCGTCCTCCATGATTGTACATCCTGCCGCCGCATTTCTTGGACTGAAGTCGCTTTTAGAGCTTTAGTTGCAGCGCGGACAGAGTGGATCACCGGCGCCCAGTCGCTTGGTTCTCGGGAGGAAGGCGCGCGCTGGCGCCAACAACAATTCAAACTTCGCGACCGATGTGAGTCACCACGGGATGTGCAGTGGGCCGTTTCTCAATAATTACGAGCGCCGGGTAGAAGTGGATCGCGTGCATGCTCGTCGTCAATGAGTTGGGCTCGGCTTCGACAGAGTCTCGCCAAAACCAGGCATTGAGCTCATCGACAAGCGTCTTCACGAACTCGACATAGCTGTGTTCGACACGTGGCCCACCGCCAAATTCGTCCTCCCAGTAAGAGGTGCAAATATCCTCGCAACTATAAACCCCTTCAGCACTGATGTGTGGAAATAACGTTTTAAACGTAACGAGTTGATGATTGTAGTGATGGCTACCATCGTCGATCACGATATCAAAAGGCCCATGTCTCCGAGCGACGTCATTGAGAAATTCAGCATCATCTTGACTCCCAATTTCTATTATAGTGTTGCGCGACTCAAAGTTCTTGCACGTTTCTCTAATGTCAATTCCGATGATCTTCGCCGATGACCCGAAGTAACGTCGCCACAATTGCAGGGAGCCGCCGTAGCCGAGGCCGATCTCAAGCAGCTTGACATTCCTTCGTCGGAGTCGAGCGAAATAACGATCATAGATCTCGTAGTAATGCCACCATTTGAATAGCCTGCTCCCTCGATGTAGAGCTGCAAGTCGCTCGAGCCGTGTTCGCGCCGACCATAATATGATCAAACGCTGACGTTTCGTTAGGCCGGCTTCTCGCAATCCCCGCAACACAGAGACCTCGTATTACGTACGCCGTTAGGGTGGCACCGAGTGCTATCAGTACTGTATGTGACTTCACGACTTTTGCTCGCACCTGTAAAGTCGCTGGAAAGAGCCCCCGATGGAGCAGGACGAGGTGCACCGATCCTCATTTGATAAGATGATGGCGTTCCGGGACGGCTATCTTGCCCCCTACATCACCGATTCGCTCGCCATTCTCGACGTCGGCAGCGCAGCCGTCACTGAAGGTGCCGGCTCATATCGAATGCTATTTGAGCCGCCTTGGCGCTATGTCGGACTCGATGCGAGCGCCGGGTGGAATGTGGATATTGTTGTGCAAGACCCCTATTCTTGGGCCGAACTTGAAGACGCGTCCTTCGACGTCGTGGTCTCGGGTCAAGCATTTGAACACATTGAATGGCCCTGGCTCACAATCCTTGAAATCACCCGGGTTCTGAAAGTCAATGGATTGGCGGTCATAGCCGCGCCGTCTGCTGGAGCAGTTCATCGGTATCCCTTGGATTGCTGGCGCTTTTACCCCGACGCCTTTCCAGCCCTCGCGCGATTCGCCGGCTTGGACGTGGTCGAATGTCACACAGACCGAAATTACGCGTATCCCGAATGTGCCGAATGGGGAGATGTGTTCGCAGTCTTGCAGCGTCCAATGAGGGGGACCGCCGACGAGATCATTGTGGCCGAGCGGCGGAAGTTGGTCCAGACTGGAAGCGGCGTGGCACTGCCTAGCGCAACATCGTCGGCTAAGCCGGTTCCGCAATCGGTCATCAAGCCGGCGTGCTGTCTCAATGTATTTGCGCAACGCGAGTCCATGCTATTTGCGAGCCTTTCTTCGTTGCAAGTAAAGCGGCGTTTGGTGATGGATGCGGCGAGACGTATCTATCGAATATTGAGGACCCCGTTGCATCGACTTGAGAGAACTTAAAAGAGGCACGACACTAGGCCGTGTACTTATAATCGGGCCGATGTCCGCTTCGCTTCCGAAAGCGACCGAATGGGACAGCGGAGTAACGGGATGGGCCAGTAGCTGCCATTCCGCGGCCTGTCGTGACTTCTCTGAGCCTCAATAGCAACTGATGCGGAATAAGCGCGCGATCACGCCCGAGCCTCAAGCACCATGTTGAACGGCCCTGCCACCGCCCTTCGGACCCGCGCAAACCCGCCGTCCCGAATGACCTCCGTCAGTTTGGCCTCACCCGCTTGCGCTCACAAGCCTTCGCCTACTTCTTGGTCGAGTGAAGTCGGTACACAAATCATCGTCGAAGCGTTGTAATAAAGCCGCCCAACGGGATTCAGGTTGTCTTCAGGACGATCGCCAGCAATTGGTTCGACTATCATCCAAGTTCCGTTGGCTTTCAGGATACGACGCATATGATGCGTACACCCCTTCGGATCACCCATGTCATGCAAACAATCGAAGCATGTCACGAGGTCGAAGCCCGCTTCCTTAATGTCTTTCGCGCGCGCCTCCTTAAAGCTTACGCGTTCACCAGTCCCATGTGTAGCGGCGTGCCGATTTGCCTCTTCAACGGAAGGTGGAAATCGTAGCCGACAAACTGGCTTTTGGGAAAAGCTTGCGCCATCAGCAACGTGGAAAAACCGACGCCGCAGCCGACATCGGCGACTTTGGCCCCCGACTTTAGCTTTGCTTCGACCCCCTCAAGGGCTGGCGGCCAGTTCTGTACAATGTTGTTCACGTAACCTGGGCGGAAAAATGCACCAGTGGCGCAGAACAGGCATCCCGCTGAATCGCCCCCAGCGCACGCCAGCTCCTGTTCGAAATGAATGCTCGACCTTTGGCTCTCCCTCGATCATGGCTGCCACAATGTCAAAGGCTCCGGCCAGATAAACCGGGCTGTCTTTTTTTCGGCAAAGACCATGGCTTGCTCCGGCGACAGACTGAATTTCTGTGACGTTGCGTCGTAGTCGACGAAGCCGTTCGCCGCTTGAGCGAGCGCCCATCCGCGGACATACCGCTCGGTTAGCCCGCCCGCCCGTTTCGCCAACTCATCAGACGTAGCTGGCCCACCGCTGTGGAGAGCGTCGAATAAGCCGAGTCTCAGTCCAATGCGGACCGTCGGCACACTGAAGGCACCGCTGAGTCGCCAAGCATTTTGCCGACGAATTCGTGGAGTTTGTTTTCGTCTAGTTGCGCCATGTCTGTCTCCTGAACACGCTGGAAGAATTTCCGGCTCGCTCATCGCACACCCGCGATAGCCGCGATCGCGTTTCGTCATCCGTCCCGTCAGACGTACGATGAAGCGACATCGCACTCTCATTTGAGATACGAAGAGCCCGCCTTTTTGCGGCCTCCCACTCAAGAAGCGCATGCGCAGTGGCGCGCGAGTTCGGCCACGCCGCGCAGCGATGACGCTCCTAGAAACGGCTGTTTCAGAATTTGGTATTTGCCCGCCGACGGCAACGTGGCTGCCGGTCGCCCCGGAGATTTTCGGCATATCTCCATGGCAGCTCGGGCAGAAGGTTACAGCAACTTCGTTAGGAGAGGAAGGCGGCAGTAGGCGCTGTGGCTACGCTGCACCAAATATCATCTTCGGGTCATTTTCGACCGATCCGCTAAGTCTTGCCGGCCGGTCTATGTCTGCTTCGCCCCCCGAAAGCGGACCTGAGGCCGGCCGCGACAGGGCAGAAAGCGCGTTGAGGTGGGCCGCAAGCCTGTGATTCAAGGTTCCAAACTGAAGAGCTTCGAATCATGCGCTACGAACTTACCGACCATGAATGGGCTGCCATCGAGCCGATGTTGCCGAACCGGTCCCGTGGCGTGGCACGAGTAATGAGTCCACTCTCTAGTCACGTGAATCTAAAGTTCGCCGCATAATGTCTTCTGGGCTTTGTGGCAGAAGCGTTTCACTGAAGCCAGGATTTGGTCGGCAGATTTGGTCCATTTGAAGGGCTTGGGATTTTGGTTGTGCCGATCGATGAAGGCGCGGATATCGGCTTCGAGTTTCCCGACAGAGGTATGAACACCTCGACGGAGCCGCTTTCTGGCGAGCTCGGCAAACCAGCGCTCGACCTGATTGATCCATGACGCCGAAGTCGGCGTGAAGTGCACATGATAGTGCGGCCGGCGGGCAAGCCACGCCTTGATCTTCGGCGTCTTGTGGGTGGCATAGTTATCCATGACGATATGGATATCGAGCCCTTCTGGGACTTGAGCATCGATCTCTTTGAGGAAGTTTAGGAACTCGACCGCCCGATGACGCTTGTAGCATTTGCCGATGACGAACCCCGAGGCGACATCGAGTGCAGCGAACAGCGAGGTCGTGCCATGCCGCACGTAGCTGTGCGTGCGACGCTCGGCTACGCCAGGCATCATCGGCAAGACCGGCTGCTCGCGATCGAGTGCCTGGATCTGGCTCTTCTCATCGACGCTGAGGACGAGGGCTCGGTTGGGCGGGGAAAGGTACAGACCGATAATATCGCGCACCTTGTCGACGAACAGAGGATCGTTCGACAGCTTGAACGTTTGGCTACGGTGTGGCTGCAAGCCGAACGCAGCCCACATCCGGCGGATTGTGGTATGAGAAAAGCCAGTCTCTGCCGCCATCGAGCGGATCGACCAGTGCGTCGCGTCGACCGGTGTCGTGCGCAACGTCCGCTCGATCACGGCAGCAACCTGATCGTCATCGATCGTTCGCGGTCGGCCAGGACGCGCCTCATCAAGAAGACCCTCGCAGCGATCCTTCAAAAAACGGCGACGCCACTTGCCAACCGTGTGTTCGTGGAGGCCGAGCTCGGCAGCCACGTCCTTGCTCGCCAAGCCGTCCGCGCAGCGCAGAATCACGCGGCATCGCTCAGATAGCGACCGGGCAACTCGGTGACGACGAACCTGTCTCTCCAAATAGGTCCGTTCCTGAGCACTCAGTACCAACGGCGCAATCGGCCGGCCCCGCGCACATGCATTCGCCATAAGCGCTCTCCTTCGAAGCTCCGAGCGCCCTTCTATTATGCGGCGAACTTGCGTTCCGGATGACTAGAGCCCAGGGTCAAAAGCCGAGTTCGACCCAATACAACAGATAAGGTGAAGACCGAGAGCCCCTCGCGATTGGCGACAATGGCTTCACCGTCGGCGACGCACGAGCGCATCGGCAAGGCGGCCACGGCTTCGGTAATCTTCGGGAGCGCGACGCAAAGTCGTAGCCGTTGCAGGTGAATAGTCGTACGTGGTCCCCTTCGCGCCGGGCCATGGTGCGAAAGCCGTCGTGCTTGATTTCGTGAACCCAGCCCTGACCGGCTAGCGGTTTACTTGCTGGTCCCGGAAGGCAGGGCTGCAACGGAATTGCCCGCTGAATGCGGCGCATTTAGAGAACATAGACGTTGCGTCATAAGGCTAGAGCAAGCCCGGCAGCCAGGACGATACCGAATCCCAGGACGGCAATTGCAATTGGATCGTACGCAGGAATTAACATTGTTGGGCCATCTGTGGCCCCGACGCCCACTACCGAAATAACTACGGATCAAAAGTTCCACAAGTGCAGATTCCGGTTAGTGAACTACCCTTTCGGATAGTGAGGTCGTCACGGTCGGTGCCCGAGCGCATACCATCGGCCTTCAGCTTGCGCGCCACTTGGCTGCCTTGGCCCCGGCGACGCCTCCGAGTTGGCGCCCACTCTGCGGCGACACGCTTTGTGGGCGCGCGCGGCGCGAGCGCA
>Ga0187781_10003842_pt1 | contig 11230 bp, 6 predicted proteins | sample 0715_SJ02_MP02_2_FD_132447 | JGI IMG/M metagenome (GOLD analysis project Ga0187781, IMG submission 132447) | Tropical peat soil microbial communities from peatlands in Department of Meta, Colombia - 0715_SJ02_MP02_20_MG | ecosystem: Environmental > Terrestrial > Soil > Wetlands > Peat | place...
CGGGGACCGCACTGCACGTCGAGGCCGCGGTATTTGCAGTTGGGCGCTCCGCCGAACGCCGGAAGATCATCCAGGTGGAAATCCACGTAGTTCACCACCATCAAATCCAGATAGCCGTCGCCGTCGTAGTCGCCAAACGCGGCGCCCGTGGACCAGCGCCCGTCCGCCACACCGGCTTTCTTGGTCACATCCGTGAACGTCCCGTCGCCGTTGTTGTGATAGAGGACGTTTCCTCCTAAGCAGGTAATATAAAGGTCCGGCCAGCCATCATTGTCGTAATCGCCCACCGCTCCGCCCATGGCAAAGCATGGATTTCCGATGCCGGCCTTCTCCGTTACATCTGTGAACGTCCCATCGTGATTGTTGTGGTACAGCGCTCCGGGAGTTTTCACTCCCTTCAATGCGCCCTCGACGCTTGGCGCGTTCGTAAAATAAATGTCCAGCCATCCATCGCGGTCGTAATCAAACAGGATCACTCCGCCACTCATGGACTCAATAATGTATTTTTTTGCCGGATCGGACGCGTGCTCGAACGTAATACCGCTCTTCTTTGTTACGTCTTCGAGTTGCGGGATTGGGCGCCCCGTGCACACCGTGGCTTTCGCGCCGGGCCGTTGTGGCGGCGGAGCATTGTGTCCTTCCTGCCCCAGGGCGAGATTCGCAGCGCATAAACACACCAGCATTGCGCCTAACATCCTAAGGGTCACAGGTTTCAATGGTTCGGCCTTCCACACCCCAAGCCATGCCTTCTTTCTTCGGCTAACCTCATGGGTTTCCGGGAATTTCACAAGAGAGGTCCAGTGAGCCATTTCAAAAATAAGCGGCGGGACGCGAAATAGCAAGCCCGGCCCTGAAAGGGTGACCGCTTCGAATCAAGCGAAATTTCTGTCAAGAGAAAAATATCGTTATTCTAAGACCTTTTAAGGCGTCCCGGTCGTGCAACTGGACTGCCTTCCTCCATTTGCCCAACGAATACCGTTATGCTTTTCTTTTCAGCAGGATAGTAGGAGCCATTGACTCCTCATTTCATTCGTCGCCGCTCGCCCGCGTCTCCCTTTTTGCTCCTTCCCTATTCCCCTTGGTGCACTGTTCCCCTCACTTTTTGCTGTTTTGGTGCAATATTATCAATCCGACGCGTTGCAAATGCCCTCTTTTGCTGTCCTCACGCGCCAGTTCTAATTCTCTGACGACCTGGCGGAAAGTCCAGTGTCCCAATGGCAACCTCAAAGTCAACGGAAGTCAAAAAAACGCCGCGCATCACCGTCACTTTGAAGGCCGTGGCCCAACATCTGGGTCTTACCGCGGGCACGGTCTCTGCCGTTCTCAACAATTCTTCCGCGGCCCGCTCCATTCCTGAACACACTCGAAAGAGAATCCTCGCGGCGGCTCGCGAACTCAACTACCGCCCCAACTTCCTCGCTCGCTCTTTGCGCGTGCAGCGCACTTTTTCTGTCGGCGTCATCGCCGAGGAAATTGGCGACGCTTACGGCGGTATGGTCGTTAACGGCATTGAAGAATATCTCAGTGAAAACAGATATTTCTTCTTTACCGTGGCTCATCGCCACAATCCCAAACTCCTGGAAACGTATTCCGAAATGCTTTTGGCGCGCGGCATCGAGGGCCTCATCACCATCGACACTTCTATCGACGCTCCGGCGCTGCTCCCCACCGTTGCGGTTGCCGGCCACCAGCGCGTCGAGAACGTCACGAATATTGTGCTCGACCACCGCCACGCCGCGCAGTTGGCTCTCCGCCACCTTCGGGAATTGGGGCACACCCGCATCGCTTTCCTGAAAGGCCAGCAAGACAGCTCGGACTCCGCTTCGCGCTGGGCGGCCATCCAGCAGGTCGCCGCTGAATTGGGGATCACCATTTGTCCGGATCTTGTTCTTCAGTTGGAAGGCCGGGAATCCTCGCCGGAGCTTGGGTGTCCCTATGGCAAAGCTCTGCTCGCCCGCAACATTCCCTTCACCGCTCTTTTTGCTTACAACGATATTTCCGCCATCGGCGCCATGCGCGCCTTTCAAGAGGCCGGGCGCCGCATTCCCCAGGACATTTCGATTGTAGGTTTTGACGATATCTCCTTGGCTTCCTTTTCCATCCCCACTCTCACCACCGTGCGGCAGCCGCTTCTGAAAATGGGGAGAATTGCCGCGCAGACCGTCATCGACCGCATCGAAGAGCGCGCCTCGTTTGTTGCGGAGATTGCCGTGGAACCCGAACTCGTGGTCCGCGCCTCCACGGCCGCCCCTCCCTGCCTTTAGTTCCCTGCCACACCGGGTCTCGTTCGACCGTTACGCCCCGTGGGTCTGGGAGCAGTTTCTGATTTCTAATTTCTACCTTCTGTTTTCTGCTGTTACGCCTTAGCGTGACGCTCGCTGTTCGGCTTCGATCCGCTCAGCGCATAAAACAAAATGTACAAATAACAAAGCACCGGCAAAAAGAACGCGTGATGAATTCCAATCTGGTCGGCGATCCAACCCTGCGCCAGCGGAATGATCGCCCCGCCCACAATCGCCATGATCATAATCCCCGACCCGTCTCCCGTCAGGGGTCCCAGTTCCGCCACACCCAGCGTGAAAATGCTCGGAAACATTATCGAGTTAAAGAATCCCACGAGGATGATGCTGTACATCGCCACATGTCCCGTGCTGAGCATGGAGATCGCTACCAAAGCCGAGGCGCATATGGCGCAAATTCCCAGCAAACGCCCAGTTTTTACCTTCTGCAGCAGCCCGGAGCCGATGAACCGCCCCACCATCGCCCCGCCCCAGTAGAACGCTACAAAATTCGCGGCCACTTTTTCCGTCAGACCGCCAATCTCCGGCTGACTGAAGTAGTTCACCAAGAAGCTGCCAATCGACACCTCCGCGCCCACATACACAAAAATGGCGATGGCGCCAAAGATCAGGTTTGCATGCCGCCAGATGGAGTCATTCACCTTTTCCCCGACTTTGTGTTGCGCGTGTTCGATCTTCGGCAACTTGAAACTTCCGATAGCAATCGCCAGCAGCACCAGGGCGATGCCAAGTCCCACGTACGGCGTTTTCACTGTCGCCGCCTCGTGCAACCGGTACGCTTGCAACGCGTCCGGCGAGAGCGCCCGGATTTCCTTGACACTTTTCGCTGCCGCGCTCAGAATCAGCACCCCGCCGAAGAACGGCGCCAGGAATGTTCCCAGTGAATTAAACGCCTGCGTCAGGTTCAGCCGGCTCGATGCTGTTTCTGGTTTCCCCAAGACTGTCACGTACGGATTCGCCGCCACTTGCAAACACGTGATCCCCGCCGCCAATACAATCAGCGCTCCCAAGAACAGCGGATACGATGGCACGCTGGCTGCCGGCAGGAACAGAAATGCGCCTACTCCCATTGTCAGCAAACCTACCACCATGGATCGCTGGTAGCCGATCCAGTCAATGAGCCTCGCCGAAGGAATAGAGAAAAGAAAATAAGATCCGAAAAACGCGAATTGAATCAGCATCCGCTGTGCATAGTTCAAATCGAAAACCGAACTTAAGTGCGGAATCAAAATATCGTTCAGGCAGGTGAGAAAGCCCCACATAAAGAACAGCGTGGTCACAACCGCAAGTGGGCCTCCATAGCTCCTCGAAGATCGACCCGCAGTTTCTCCTGCCTGCGCCGTCGGACTCGTTGCGCTTATGTTCACCATTGTTTGCGCGTCCTTTTCTCCGCTTATTCCTGCGGACTTCCCGTTGTCACGATACTGCCACACCTTTCTCTCGAACCCAAAGTTTTCTCGTCACCACGTTCCGCTCGGGAAGATGGTATAACAACTCCCGGATCGAACTTTTCTCCGATTGCGAGAACTCGCGATGAATTCTTGGGCATGTCACCTTTCTCTTGCTTCGCTTTTCTTCCTTCTCATTCCCGCGGCTCTTCACGCGCAGGAATTCCCGGCTGCTGTCGTATGGTTGGAGCCCGGCGTTCCCGCTGCCGATTCCGCCGCTCCTTCACCCGCACAGCTTGCCGGAATCTTCCCCGGCGCGCGCATCGCCACGACCGACCAACTCTCCACTCAGCTGGCTGACACCCAGACGCATCTGCTCATTCTTCCCCTCGGCTCCGTCATTCCTGAAGCCGCCTGGTCCGCTATCTCCGATTTTCTCCATCGCGGCGGCAACCTTCTCGTCCTCGGCGGACGCCCGTTCACCCGCGCCGCCTACCATGACGACTCCGGTTGGCATGTACGTGATTACAGCACGCGCTTCTCCCGCCCCATGCTCATCGATCAATACCAATCCACGCCTGGCTCCGCCAATGCCGCCTTTACTCCCAATCCCGATATCCCCATCGATCTTCCTCGCTTCTCTTGGAAGCAGGCTTTCAGCCCCGTCATTCATCTCAGCACCAGCGATCTTTACAATCGCGGCGGCTCCGCGGGCACTCTCGACGTCGCTCTCGACGCCCTCGTCTGGGGCATCACCGAAGGCCGTCGCATGTCCGCTCCTCTTCTCCAGATCGATCATTTCTCTTCCGGCTTCGACGGCGGTCGCTGGATTTTCCTTTCCGCCGAACTCGACTCGAGCTTTTATTCCTCTCCTGATTCCACCAAGCTGCTTCGCCTTCTCGCCGCCCGCGCCCTCGAAGGCGCTCTGCAATTCTCCGTTCGACCCGTTCTCCCCCTTTATCTCTTCGGCGAACCCATCGAACTCGAAACCCTTTTTCACTCCACAACGAAACCCGCTGCTCCTTTAACCGTGCAGGTTGTCTCCTACCTCGAAGACAAGCCCGAGCAAAAACAATCCGCGACGATCACTCTGCCTGCCACGAACACCACTCGTCTTCCCGCTCCTCCGGACCTGGGCCTGCACATCATCGAAGCGCACCTCCTCGAGGGCTCGACTCTCCGCGCCATCTACCACTCCGCATTCTGGATTCGCGATGAAGGCTATCTCTACTCCGGCCCTAAACTCGGTGTGAACGAGAACTATTTCACGCTCGATGGCAAACCGCTCGCCGTCGTTGGCACCACCTACATGTCCAGCGAAGTCCAGCGCCTCTACTTCGATCATCCCAACGTCTACGTCTGGAACGCAGACCTCGGCCTCATCCACTCCGCGGGTCTCAACATGCTCCGCACCGGCTGGTGGACCGGGTGGGACAAACTCTGCGATGAGACCGGTCGGCCCTACGAGCGCACCTTGCGTACACTCGAGGCCTACCTCTTGACCGCGCGCAAATACGGCCTCCCCGTGCAATTCACTTTCTTTGCATTCCTCCCGGAAATTCTCGGCGGCACAAATCCCTATCTCGATCCCGAAGCCGTCCGCAAACAGCGAACGCTTGTCAGCTCCGTCGCCGCACGCTTCGCCGGCGTGCCGTTTGTCGCTTGGGATCTCATCAACGAACCGAGCTTTTCCAAATATCTCTGGCGCATGCGCCCCAACGGTGATCCCATCGAACTTGCCGCTTGGAACGCGTGGCTCGCCAAAAAATATCCCGACCGCGCCGCGCTGGCCGCTGCCTGGAACGTCCCACCCGATTCCGTCGCGGGCACAATCTCCCTTCCCTCCGAACAAGAATTTGACCCTCGGGGCGTCTACGCGGGTGTGAACTCGCTGCGCGTCTACGATTTCGCCGTCTTCGCCCAGGAAAAATTCGCGGAATGGGTCCACGCCATGCGCGAAGCCATCCGCGACACCGGCTCCAAAGCTCCCATCACCGTCGGCCAAGACGAAGGCGGCTACCTCGATCGCCTCAATCCTTGCTTCTTCGCTCCCGAAGTCGACTTCACCACCAATCACACCTGGTGGCAGGACGACCATCTCCTCTGGGATTCTCTCGTCGCCAAGCAGCCCGGCAAAGCCATGCTCATTCAGGAAACTGGCCTGCAGCGCCAGCTAACCCCCGACGAGATCGCCCGCCTCACTCCCGAGCAGGAAGCCGCGCTCTTCGAACGCAAAGTCGCGCTGTCATTCACCTACGGCTCCGGCGCCATCGAGTGGCTCTGGAATACCAACTCCTACATGACCGAAGCCAACGAAACTCCCATCGGCGCCCTTCGTGCCGACGGCACCGAAAAACCCGAAGCCACCGTGTTGCGCGAAATGGCGAAATTTGCCGCCGCCGCGTCTCCCTACCTCAAAAATCCCAAGCGCCCGGACATCGCCATCGTCACCTCGCAAGCCGCTCAATTTTCCGCGATGGGCCAACTCCAAATCGAAGCCCAACAGAACGCCGTCCGCGCCCTGGCCTACGGCCTCCACCAACCCTGCTACATCATCGCCGAAAATCAAATCGCCAACCTCGGCTTGCCGAAGCTGGTCATCCTCCCCAGCGCCCAAGCCCTTCGCGAATCCACCTGGCAAGCCCTGCTCGCGTACGTCCGCAACGGCGGCAACCTCCTCGTCACCGGCCCCGTCTCCCGCGACGAACATTTTCATCTCGTCGACCGCTATACTCCCCTCGGCATCCACGCCACCACGCAACCCCTCACCTTCCACAACGCGGTAATCTCCAATCTGGAAATTGAGCGAGAGACACAGCAATACCCACCGAACGAGTCCTTCAGCGGAATGCCAATCCCACTCTCGTTCGCCCAAGATCGGCAACAGATCTTGGAATACTTACAATTCTGGGACGCCTCAAGCGTCAGTGAGATTCGTTTGGGCCATGGGACGTTGTTCTGGACCGCTTACCCTGTTGAACTCTCAGAAGACTCAGGAGGAGCGTCGCTGCTTTATCGTGAGGCACTTGAAAGCATCGGCCTCGTGCCGCGCAGGCTTGGTATCGTGCTTGGTGCTGGGCTGCTTGAGTATTCAATCGACCTAGAGAGCGCAGTACTGTGTGTCCTCGAAAACGAGGCTATCGCGAACATCAAATATAACTTTCGCGAACCAATCTCCGGGACTGACCTGGAGATTTCGGTTCCTGCCCAACGCGCTGCCTTGGTCTTAATCGACAAACGCACCAAACAAATCGTCGCCAAATACGGCTTGCCCTGAGTACCTTTCGCGAATGGGTCTACCCTGAGTGCCTTGCGAAGGGCGCTCCCTCCTGTAGGGGCGCAGCACTGCTGCGCCCCATGTCCGCACGATTTACCCGCCGCAGGATTTGTGCTTTGCAGCGGCCACCTTCTGCCTGCCCGCCGTAGCCCGACGGGCGAAGGCGGGAGGCCGTCCGCCAGGTCTACTTCCATCGAGGCCTCGGCGCTACCCACAGCGCTGTCACCCTGAGGTGCCGTGTGCGCCGAAAATCTCAACCTTCGCGTCTTGGCAAGCCTCTCCTGGTAAGCGTTCTTCTATTGCTGCTGCGTCCCGGCAGTCTGCTTCGGCGTGAAAAACGCCACTTCCATGTCCCATTCTTTGGGGGGCTGGACCGGCGGGGCGAACGTCGGGCCAGACGAGGCAGGTCCCCCGCCTTGCTGTGCCAGAATCACAAGTCCCGGAAAGCCAAATTTCGGAAACTCCGCTTCCTGGATGTACTGCATCGCATCGGCTAGGAACTCCGGCTCTCCGGAAAGCACCTCCATCCGGATGAGTTTGCCATTCTCGTCGAGATTTACTCGAATGTGCACAACGCCGTCGAGTCCTCGGCCGGTGGTGTCGTCGCGGTTTGCCTGCGCCTGTACCGTTCGCCCATGCATCACCCGCGGCGGCAGCGTCATCGGCCCATGAGCCGCGTTTCGCACCTCCGCCCAGTAGGGATACGTTCCCCCGATCATGTGGAATTGTCCATCCAGGTAAATAAAGGAGGTCACCCAAGAGGGCGGCTGGCCGGTCGTCGACGTGAACCGGAAATTCTCCACCTTCACTTTGTCCTTGGGCCGCGGGATCAAGCCCTCAAACCCCTCTTCTGCCAGAGGCAGTCCCAGTTGCGATTCTTCCACCTTCAACGCAAACTCTGGAGATTTGCCGAAGCCCATCACGCTCGTCAGATACGTTATGTATCTGCTAAAAGCCTGCAGGTACAATTCCTCCTGCGGCTCTCGATCCTCCGCGTCGAAATGCGCCGCCATCCACTCCTTCAGGTTGGGAGTTTTCAGCCGATCCTCCGCTTCTTCGAATGCTTCCTCGTTTTCGCTGCGCTTTGCCTCCAGAATGTCCGCAAACTGCTGCTCGATTCCTTCGCGCGTGTCGGCATACGTCTTCGTTTCATGCGTCGCGTCATTTCCTGCGGTCTGCGCCCGCAAACCAATGGCCAACAGCATCGCCAAAGCCAACAGAAGGCCACTGCGTTTCACGAAAGTCATACCCGCTCCTCTTTTACCCAGCACAACAGCAACATCGCAAGATTAGCACCCAATTCTCCGCGAACTCTGGGTCTGTCTCTGTGACCTGTGTTCTCTGTGGCGACCTTTTTTCTTTGTTTCCCGCTGTTTCGCCTTCTTCCACGGCCACCCGTCACTTCCTTCCCACACCCCCGAGGTCTATAATCCGCCTGAAAAGACCTGGGCGAAAGGAGTAAGCCCATGAGTATCCCGGTTCACCTAAAATCCTTCCTCGATTCCAACTACGTTCCCTACGAATCGCTCTCGCATTCCACCACCTATACCGCGCAAGGCACCGCCACTCTGATGCAAATTTCCGGCAAGGATGTGGCCAAGACTGTAGTCGTGCGTGCCGGTGTCGACGCCAAGGAAACCCTCCTCGCCGTCGTGCCCGGCTCCAAGCACGTCAAGCTCGATAAACTTTCCGCCGTCGTCGGCAAACCCGTGCGCCTCGCCACCGAGCTCGAGTTCACCGATCTGTTCCCCGATTGCGAGCTCGGCGCGATGCCGCCCTTCGGCGCTCTTTACAATTTGCCGGTGTATGTGGATGAGTCGCTCGCCAAGGACAAGGAAGTACTCTTCAACGCGGGCACGCACCACGACGCCGTGCGCATGACTTACGAAGATTTCGTGCGCCTCGCCAAGCCAAAAATCGGCTCCTTCGTCTGACGCCAGCATTGTTATCGCGAACTGGCGGACGGGTCACGAGAAGCCATCTCACAAATAGGGCAACGGGGTCGGAGCTTTAGCCCCTGAGGAATTGACTTGTTTCTTCTCGACTTACTTATGAGACAGACTGGCCCTGTTGACATCCTGGCCAAACCGCCGCTCGCGTTCAAACTGTCATCCCGAATCTCCGCGCTTTTTGCGGGGTGAGGGATCTGCTTTTAGGTCCCGCGTGCCTTTGCATAGAGGATTTCAACAGAGCCAGACAGGTTCTAGCCCCGTAGGCTGAAATCGTAGGTGCGACACGGGGCACGACCAGCGCCGGAGGCGCGGCAGATACTAGCCCAGCGCGTCAGCACTGGGTCCCAGTCCCGTACCACGCCGAGCACCGTAGGTGCGACACTCATCGGCTCTATGCTTCCCTCGTCATCCTGAGGTTACCTGCTGCATCAGGGCAGAAGCACCCCAACTGATCCACCTCGCCTCAAATCCCGACTGGCTACCTCTTCCGAATTTCGCTTTTCGAATTTCGATTTTCGCTCTTCCCCTCACGCATGCGACGCCGCAGGCACCTTCTTCTCCGCCACATGCGCCACGCCCGCTTCCAGCACGTCCATCCCTTCCTCAAACTGCTCATCCGTAATCACCAACGGCATCAGAATCCGCATCACGTTGCTCAAAGTCCCCGCGGTAATCGTAATCAACCCGTGCTCGTAGGCGTATTTCGCCAACTCCTTCGTCTCCGTCCCCGCGGACTCGCTCGTCTCGCGATCCTTCACCAATTCAAACGCGCACATCCCTCCCAGCGCCCGTACATCGCCGATAATCTCCCACTTCTTCTTCCAACCATTCACGCGCTTTTCAAAGCGCTTCCCCAGCGCCGCCGACCTCTCCAACAATCCGTCCTTCTCAATCGTCTCCAGCGCCGCCAGAGCTGCCACGCACGCCATCGGATTGCCCGCGAACGTGCTCCCCAATCCGCCCGGATGCGCCGCGTCCATAATTTCCGCTCGCCCCGTCACTCCGCCAATCGGCAACCCGCCACCCAGCGATTTCGCCGTGGCGATCAGGTCCGGCTCTACGCCCCAATGCTCAATCGCGAACATTTTTCCGGTGCGCGCAATGCCGCTCTGCACTTCGTCTGCGATCAACACGATTCCATGCTTGTCGCAAATCTCCCGTAGCACCGGGAAAAACTCCTTCGGCGGAATCACGAACCCACCTTCGCCCAGAACCGGTTCCGCGATAATCGCCGCCACCGATTCCGCACCCACCACTCGACGGAACGTGTCCTCCAGATGCTTCGCGCAATACATTTCGCACGACGGATACGTCTTACTGTACGAGCATCGGTAACAATACGCGTAGGGAATCCGGTACACCTCCGGGGCAAACGGCGCAAACCCCGCCTTGTACGGCATGATCTTGCTCGTCAGCGACATCGTCAGCAGCGTCCGCCCGTGAAACGCATCCTCAAAGCAAATCACCGCGGGGCGCTTCGTGTAGATTCGCGCGATTTTCACCGCGTTCTCGACCGCCTCCGCGCCCGAATTGATGAACATGGTCTTTTTCGCGCCGCTGATGGGCGCCAGCGCATTCAGCTTTTCCGCCAGCGTCACGTACGACTCATAGGGCGTCACCCCGAAACACATGTGCAAGAACTTGTCGACCTGCTCGTGCAGCGCTTTCGTGACCCGTGGCGCGCGATGCCCGGCGTTCAAGCACCCGATCCCGCCCGCAAAATCGATGTAGCGGTTGCCGTCCACATCCTCAATCCACGCGCCTTCCGACTTCGCCGCAAAAATCGGCGTAACCAAAGCCGGCCCCCGCGGTATCGCCGCATCCCGCCGCGCCACCCACTCCTTCGACCTCGGTCCCGGCACTTCCGTCCTAATCTGTATGGTCTTCATAGTCCTTCCCCTTCAGAAACCTTCCAAACTCACCAGTGACATCAGATATCCGGTATCAGATATCAGCGATAGGCGAGCCCCCAACTCTCCGTGTCCTCCGTGCTCTTCCGATCGCCTCTCCCCCTTCTCGAACGCCAGAATTCCCCAATCTGTCATCCTGGGCGCCCCTTTTGCGCGAAGGATCGCAACCCAAACCTCTACTCCCAACTCTCCGCTAACTCTGCGCTCCTCTGTGATCTCTGTGGTGAACTCTTTCTTCGTTCATCCCACTTCCCGATCGCCGTTCGCTGTTCGCTGATCGCCTTCCCGATTACCGATCACTGATTACTCTCTTCTGACTACCACCCAATCAGCACCTCATCCAAATTCACCTACACCTGCTTCCTCTCCCAATACTCTACCATCCCCCACGGCGCCTCCCCCC
>Ga0187781_10003843_pt1 | contig 11230 bp, 11 predicted proteins | sample 0715_SJ02_MP02_2_FD_132447 | JGI IMG/M metagenome (GOLD analysis project Ga0187781, IMG submission 132447) | Tropical peat soil microbial communities from peatlands in Department of Meta, Colombia - 0715_SJ02_MP02_20_MG | ecosystem: Environmental > Terrestrial > Soil > Wetlands > Peat | place...
GCAGGGATGCGACCGCCCCAATGCGCGTCGAACTGCCGCTTCCCCAATTCTTTCCCCAGCCGCCCCCAAAGGACGAGCCCAGACTCGTATACCCAACCAACACCACAAAAAGCACAGCGTGCATCGCCAGGGAGACGGCGAGGGTGCCGCCCAACTTTTCGCGCTGTCCGTCTGCGACAATGGTGATGGCTTGATGATTCATCTCGATCCTGTCAGCCGCCACTGGTTTACTTGGTTTCCAGCGGCTCCGTCACCACGTTTATGTTGGTCAAATTGGCCTGTTTCAAGGCATCCACCACGGTGGCAAAAGTTCCGAAGGGCGCCGTCTGGCTACAGCGGATGAATACGGGCGTCCCACCTGCGCCCCTTAGATGGTCCAGAACATAAGAGCCCAGCCTGTGAATATTCACCGGATCGTTGCCAACATAAATGTTCTGGCGTTTGTCGATGGTCACCACCACTTTCTCATCTGAAATCGCTTTGACGGTGCGGGTTTTTGGCAGGTCCACTTCAATCCCTGACTCGAGAATAGGCGCCGTCAGCATGAAGATAATAAGCAGCACCAGGACCACATCCACGAAAGGTGTGATATTGATCTCGGCCAACGAAGTGTGCGTTCGCCCTTTCGGAGTAGTGAATGCCATAGGTTACCTCGCTTCTTGTCCGTTGTCCGTGGTCCGTTGCCCATCGTCAGCAATCGGATTTTCCTGGGCTATTGCGCCGGAACACGGATTAAATAGGTGTCAGCGCTCTGTTGCAACGGGCCACGGACCACCGACTACTGACTACGTAAAAAACCGTTCGGTCAGGTTAAGGAATTCGAGCGCGAAATCATCCATCATCGAGCCAAATTCCTTGATGCGTTGAACGTACTGGTTGTACGCGATGACAGCCGGAATGGCCGCAAAAAGGCCGGCCGCCGTCGTGATCAGAGCTTCCGAAATTCCGGGCGCGACGCTGCGCAGTGACGCTGTGCCTGCCGTGCCCATTCCGTGAAATGCGTCGATGATTCCCCAGACCGTTCCGAAGAGTCCGATGAAAGGTGTGACGGCCCCGGTTGTGGCCAGCCAAGTGAGCCACTGCTCCATTCGCGTCAGTTCGGTGGAGGAGGACATTTGCAACGCCCTTTGCACTGCTTCCAGACTTCGGATGTGGGGCTTGCCCGGGTTCTCGTTGACGGCAGCCTGGCTTTCAATTTCTCGATATCCAGCCTGGAAAACCTCCGACAGAGGGCTGTACTTCAGGCTTCGGCTGAACGCACGGATTTCGGACAGCCGCTTGCTTTGCCGGAACGCTCGCAGAAACTCTTGCGACTCCCGCCGAGCGGCCTTGAAGTTCTTGTACTTATGGATGATAATCGCCCAGGAAAAGACTGAAAAAACCGCCAACAGCAACAAAACAATTCTGGCCACGAGCCCAGTGTTCGCCAGTAATTGCCAAACTTCCCCCTGGTAAAAGTTCTGTAGCTGCGCCAGTAGTGCAGGGAGCAACTCGCCTCCTTTATAAACCATGAACTGCCTAGTCCCTCAGCTTATCAACGTAACATAGCACCTAGTGCCAGTCAATGAACGGGGGTGGCCACACTTGCTTGACGCTGCCCATGACCGAGCGTAGACTTCACAGCTATGAAAGAGCGCATCTGTCTTTATGGTTCAGCTTTGTTACTTATGATTGCATTCATCATTCCCCTCGCGTTCAGCCAGACGCAGTACGATCTGCTGCTCCAGGGCGGGCACGTGATCGACCCCAAGAATAACATCAGCGCCGTTCGGGACGTGGCGATCCTGAATGGCCGCATCGTCGCGGTGGCGGAACACCTGGATGCGGGCGCCGCCTTGAAGACGGTTAATGTTTCGGGATTGTACGTCACCCCGGGGCTGGTGGATATCCACGTGCACGTTTTCGCGGGCACGGGAGAGCGCAATTCGTACGCTGGGGACAACAGCGTGTATCCGGACGGCTTCACCTTCCGGGTGGGCGTGACCACGGTGGCCGACGCGGGCTGCGCGGGCTGGCGCAATTTCGAGGATTTCAGAGACCGCATAATCAACCGCTCCGAGACTCGCGTGCTGGCGTTCCTGAATATCGTCGGCGCGGGCATGCGCGGCGCCACGTTCGAAAACAGCCTCAACGATATGGAAGTTGCTCCAACCGCCGAGATGGCGTTGCGCCATAAGGATCTGATTGTGGGGATCAAGACCGCGCATTACGCCGGGCCGGAATGGACCCCCGTGGAGCGCGCGGTGGAGGCCGGCGCCAGGGCCGGGATTCCTGTGATGGTCGATTTTGGGGCGAACCGTCCGGAGCGTCCCTCGAGTGAACTCTGGATCAAGAAGCTGCGTCCAGGCGATATCTACACGCACTGCTATTCCGGGCTGCGAAACGAACTGGACGATTCCGGGCACGTGAATCCCGCCATGGTGGAGGGCCGCAAGCGGGGCGTCATTTTCGATGTGGGGCACGGTGGCGGCAGTTTCGCGTGGCGCGTCGCCATACCGGCAATCAGAGAGGGCTTCCTTCCGGATTCGATCTCGACGGACCTCCACATCGGCAGCATGAATGCCGGCATGAAGGACATGTTGAACGTGATGAGCAAGTTCCTGGCGATGGGCCTTTCGCTGGACGAGGTAATCTCACGCTCGACCTGGAATCCCGCCCGCGAGATCCAGCGCGAGGAGTTGGGAAACCTCTCTGTGGGTGCGCCTGCTGACGTGGCAGTACTGCGGTTGGAAAACGGGAACTTCGGCTTCACCGACATTTACGGCGCGCGTTTGCGGGGCACAGAAAAGCTGGTGTGCGAGTTGACGCTGCGCAATGGCAAGGTGGTTTACGACCTCAATGGCATCACTCGCCCCGATTGGAACACGCTGCCGAAAAACTACACGCAGACGGGAGACTCGCGCTGGGACGCGGTGACTCCGGCCCCAAGCCCCAAACCCAAGCCTCCGGCCAAATAGCACGGCCCTTGTGGCCGCCCGCGGGCGCCGCAGGCGCTTTGGAGTGCGGCAGCTTGCTGCCGCTTTTCCCAGGCGCGAGCTTGCTCGCGCCCTTTCGGTCCATTCCCAGATTCCGGCCAGGAGGCTGGCCTTAAGAAAAGCGGCAGCAAGCTGCCGCACTCCAGAGCCGGGCTCCAACCCCCTACGAACTCACAGATACGCGATCACATCGATTTCGACCAGCGAGTTGCCCGGAACTCCGGCGGCGGCGATGGTCGTTCGCACCGGAGGCTCGGGCCCGAAACGGCCCTGAAAGACCTCGTTCATGCCCGCGTAGTCCTTCAGGTCAGCCAGATAGACGTTGCACTTGAGGACCTTCTCCATCGCGGAGCCGACCTTCTCCAGTTCCTGCTGGATCTGGTCGAGCACGCCCTTGGTGTGCACCTTGATGTCCCCAGCCTGGTGGTATCCCACGCCGGCGATGAAGACCAAGTTTCCGTACGCGACCACGCTGTTGAAGAGGGGCGTGCGGCCCTCCTTGGCGTTGCTAACGAGCACCTTCTTGGCCGGCTTCTGCTTCGCGACGGCAGGCACCGCCGCGGCCGTCGCGGCCCCCGCCGCGACTCCAACCCGCAAAAAACGCCTTCGATTCGTCTTGTTCGTATGAGCCTCCTTTGCTTGCCTATGCGTGAGTAGCGCAGACCTGCCTGCGGGCCGAAGCCCTTCGGTAGGCGTAGGCCTGCTTTCCAAGGTCTGCGCCTTTTCGTGAGTGCGAAGGGAACCGCATAGAGTATGCGACCTTGGCCCCCTTTGCAACCGATGCAACGATGACATTGGCGTGCCGTCAAGATCGGATAAATGCGGCTTCGCCGCTCTGTCTTGCGGAAAGGCTGTGCCTTTCCGGTCCTGCCCTCAGATTTTGTCCCTAGGTTGAGGCTCCGCCTCAACCGGCGAGGCCCAGCCTCGCCGGAATAATATCTATTGAACAGCAACGGGCCGGAAAGGCACAGCCTTTCCGCAAGACAGGGCGGCAGAGCCGCACCTGCCGGTCTAACAGCTAGGTAGCGCGGGCCCCAAAACCGGGGATCTGCGCTACCGCCGCATAGACTATGCGACCTTAACCCCCTTTGCAACCGGTATACCTTAACCAGGCGTATAATCACTGAGGCGCAGACCAAGTGCCGCGAACAACGGACCACAGGCTAAGGACCACGGACGGCCGACAACGGACAATCACCTATGCTCCACGAAATCCACATTCAGAATTATGCAGTGATTGACACTCTCAAGGTCGAATTCGCCCCGGGACTGAACCTGCTCTCGGGCGAAACCGGGTCCGGGAAATCCATCCTGGTGGATGCTTTGGGCCTGGCGCTCGGGGGAAGAGCTTCGCCAGAGGTGATCCGGACCGGGCAGGAGCGGGCGCAGGTCACGGCGGTATTCCGCAGCGAGGGACGACCACCCTGGTCAAACTGGCTGGAAGAACATGGCCTGGCTCAGGAGGAAGAAACAGAACTCATTCTGCGGCGGGAAATTCAAGCGGGCGGAAAGAGCCGCATGCTGGTGAACGATCAGCCCGTGACTTTGGCGGCGGTGAAATCGCTGGCGCGTTTGCTGGTGGAGATGCACGGTCAGAACGAGCACGTGGCGTTGTTCGCGCGCGAGGCTCAACTCGATCTGCTTGACCAGTTCGCGGGCGCCGAGGAGGAATTGGAACGAGTGCGAGAGTTGCATGCGCGGCGCCGGGAACTCGAGTCCGAGTTCGAGAGCCTGAGCCAAAACGAGCAGGGGCGCCTGCGCACGATCGACCTGCTGAGTTTTCAAGTGCAGGAACTGGAACATGCCAGGATCGAGCCCGGCGAGGACGCGCGCCTCGAGGACGAGAAGCGCGTGCTGGTGAATCTCGAGCGAATCCGCGCCGCTGCGGCGGCGGCATTTTCCCAACTCTACGAAGATGAGGGCGCCGCCAGCTCGCGTCTGGCAGCCGCCATCTACCAAATCGAGGACTTGCGGCGCTACGAGCCGACCGTCGAGCCTTACCTCGAACCGCTAGCGGGAGCCCGAGCCACTATCGAGGACGCTGCCGATTTCCTGCGTAATTACTTGGGAAAGCTGGAAGCCAATCCGCAGCGCCTGGAGGAAATCGAGGACCGGCTGGCCCTACTCGACCGGCTAAAGCGCAAGTATGGACAGACGCTCGAGGAGATTCTCGCCTACGCGGAGAATACGCGGCAGGCGTTGGCCAAGATGGAACATGCCGACGAGCGCCGCGAAGTGCTCCAGCGCGAGCTTGAGAAGGTGACAGGAGATTACCGCAAAGCCGCGGAGGCGCTTTCCGCCAAGCGGCGAGAGGCAGCGCGCAAACTCACCCGGCTGGTGCGCGAGGAATTGGCGCAACTGGGCATGGAAAAAACCCGGCTGGAAGTTCACTTCGAGACCTCGCAGGAGGGGCAGGCAGGGCCGCGGGGCGTCGATGAGATCGAATTCCGGATATCTCCCAATCCGGGCGAGGAATTGCGGCCCCTCGAGAAGATTGCCTCGGGCGGAGAAATCTCGCGACTCATGCTGGCGCTCAAGACCGTGGTAGGGATGAATCGGCCTGGCGCTTCCCGGCGGGTCGCTCGCACCTTTATTTTCGACGAAGTCGATTCCGGGATCGGCGGGCGCGTGGCCGAATCCGTGGGGCAGCGTCTGAAGCGCCTGGCGCGCGATGGCCAAGTGCTGTGCGTCACGCACTTGGCTCAAATCGCTTGCTTCGCCGATCAGCACTATTACGTGGAGAAGTTCGAGCGCGCCGGCCGCACCCTGACCGCCGTAACACAGCTCGCCGGTGAGAAAGACCGCGTGCGGGAGTTGGCGCGCATGCTCTCCGGCAGCCAGATTACCGACGCGGTGCTCAAACACGCCAGCGCCATGCTCAAGCACGGGGAATTAAACCATTGATTCATTGAGCCATTGATTCACTGGGTCATTGAACGATTGAGGCGAGCCACCCTGGAGGTGGGAATGCGATCCACCTGCTTTCTATTTACGCTCCTTCTTTTGGCGATTCCTTCGGTAGCTTGCCTGCTTCCAGCGCAGAGCGGGGGCGGGTTCAAGTTGGTCAGCGTGAAAGTGATTGGGTCAACCCGCTACGAGGAATCAGAAATTGTCCGGGCTACAGGGCTGAAGCTCGCGGAGGTGGTGAACCCGGACGCGCTGAAAGAAGCTGCCAACCGGCTTGGCACGTCGGGCGTGTTTGCGGACGTCAATTACCGTTATCGCACTCGGGGTGAGGAGCTGACGGTGGAATTCGAGGTTAAAGATGCGGCGCAATTCCTTCCCTGCACATTTGAGAATTTCGTTTGGATTTCCAGCGAGGAGTTGCTCAGCGGGGTACGTTCACGCGAACCGCTGTTCAATGGTCAAGCGCCGCCGAGCGGAGAGTTGCTGGGGAGAGTATCCTCCGCCCTCGAGGCGATGCTGCAAGAACGCGGTATCCAAGCGCAGGTTGTGTTCTCGCCGAAGGGTAGGCTAGGCGGTCCCGTGGAGGGCATGCAATTCAGAGCGGTTGGGATACCTTTACCCGTTCTCAAGGTCGCATTCACAGGGGTCCAAAACGTCGACCCCGCATTGTTGCAGGAGGCGGCACGCCCTTTGATCGGTAAAGATTTCGACGCGTCGTTTATCGAAGACTTTTCCAACGGAGGCATTGGCTCGGTCTATAGGCAGCACGGTTACCTGAAAGCACGGTTCGGACACCCGGTTCCACAGCTCCTGAAAGGCGAAGGGCCCGCGAACTCGGTGCTGATTACCATTCCGGTGTCGGAAGGAGAGCAATACAAATTGAAAGAGATCGCATGGTCCGGGCAGAGTGCGATCCCGTATCAGGACCTGGAAAAAACAATCCGGCAAGCGCGCGGCAGCGCGGTGGACGCGGGGCAACTCGAGCAAGACGTTTTAGCGCTGCCGATGCTATTTCACGCCAGGGGCTACCTCAACGCTGACGTGAAGATGAATCCCATCCTCGACGACTCCACTCATGCCGCCGTCTATCAATTGCAGATCAACCAGGGAGACTTATACAGCTTGGGCAAGCTTGAGATTGCAGGGTTGGACGACGCACACGCGAGGTCAGTCGAGAAAGCGTGCCGGCTTCACACCGGCGACCCATACGAGCCTGGCTATTGGAACACGCTGATCCAGCAGGTAGGCCGGTCGCTGCCACCCAACGCCTCCGGCTGGAAAGCCGGTGCGCGCCAAACCATTCATAGCGATACCAAGACAGTGGACGTCACACTGACCTTCGCTCCGAGGGCAAGCCGATGAAGGCGAAACTCCTCAAGTCACTTACCGTTCGTGTTCCAACAGTCGCGGTCGGCGTCCTCTGGCTCACCGCTTCCCCGCTGATGCTGCATGGGGCAATGCCAGGACAAAAGCAAATTGAACAGTCACTCCGGAATACTTACAAGGGCAAAACCCTTCTCTTGCGAAATTTTTATGTTTCTCCCGCACTCGAGTTTGACTCCATGGGCGACGTCATGGGGCCTCAGGGTGTGGGACCCTGGACGCTATATAGCCGTATCGTTGTCAATGGCGTCAGACTCAAATCCAATGTGCTTGAGATCGATGGGGATCGCCTCTTTCTTCTGTACCTTCCCAAGAAGAAACAATTCCAGGCATTGCGAGGCCGCCGTGTACGCATACGAGTTGACCTCGACCACGAACCATCCAGCATTCAAGACCTTGATCCGCTTCTTGTAAAGATATTTCTAAAGCCGGGCGAGGATTTTTCTCAGCTCGTGCCCCCCTACTGGAGGGGGTTCTGTTCGCATATGAACGACCCCGATTGGAGTCGGCGGGAGGTAAGGAAGGCAGCTTGGGAGCCCAAGACGGCAGCAAATGGGTGGACGCCGCCCGTTCCAATCGATAAGCCCGAACCCGCTTACAGCCCCGAAGCACGGGAGGCAAAAATCAACGGAACCGTGGTACTTGCCGCCGCGATCGACCAAGACGGTCACGTTACGGACCTCGTGTTAATCAGACCCCTAGGAATGGGCTTAGATGAGAACGCTGTTGAAACAATTAGAACCTGGACGTTCAAGCCCGCACAGCATAATGGGAGATCACAAGCAATCAAGATAGTGATCGAAATCACTTTTCGTTTGCGGTAAGTGCTGATAGTGAACAAAGTGGAATCACGCCAGCGCCATGCTGAAGCATGGGGAATTGTACCATTGATTCATTGAGCCATTGGGTCATTGGGCCATTGAACCTTTGAGGCGTGCCACCCTGGAGGTGGGAATGCGCTCGGCTTGCTTTTTGCTCCTCTTTCTATTCGCCTCGCGGGTGGCGCAGATATTGCCCTCTATGTCTGCGTCCTTGCCGTCGCGGAGCGACCCGTCGCCGCCGACGCGCGCGGCATCACCACCACCTACACTTATGACCCCCTAGATCGGCTCACCGGCAAGAGCTACTCGAACGCGGACCCGTCGGTGACTTATTGTTACGACCAAACCAGCTACCGTCGTCAAACACAAATTCATTGCTCACGTGTGGTTCATGACGTGCGTGGTGCTTAGCCCCGTCGGGGGCGGAATAACGTAGCCCAGGGCGACAGCCCTGGGACGAAGGGCGCCCACCGCGGGTGGCGCAGACGTGCCGTTCTTTGGCATGTCTGTCCCCATGGGCCTCCGGCCCGCGAAAGCTTATGAAAAACGGTCACAATGACGTGCCGAGCCCTATTTGCGCTATCCCCTTTGCTTTCAGCGCGAACTGATTCTGGGCCAGTGGTTTTTCGACCCTGCGACCTGCCGATGTCGGGGGACGCATACATGCCGACAGAAACCGGGGGCAACGGCCCTTAGGCGTTAACTTGGCCACGAAGCGTGGACACCATATGCCCGAAGGGCATTAAGATCAGTAGCCGTAGGTGAAACCTCGACTATACGGCCAAGCGCAGGATGGCCCTCCAACCTATGCTCCATCACCCGGCATCTCGCCTTTGCCGTCGTACAGACACTAGATGTACAATGTCAACAAAGGTGAATGAGGCACAGATGTCCAAGAAGAAATTCATTATTCCTAGATTTGCGTCGGAAGCAGAAGACGCCAAGTGGCATCAGCGCAACCGCCGGTCGCTCGAGCGAGCCGCAGAAGGCCGTATCCTTGAGGGATCCACACTGACCTTGCAAGAAGCCGCAGCTCGCGCCAAGACGCGGCCGGTCACGCTGCGGCTGGCAGCGACCGATATCGACATGGCACGGACCATGGCCGCGCAAAAGGGCGTCGGCTACCAAACTTACGTCAAGATGCTTTTGCACGAGGCCTTGCGCCGAGAGGCCGGGAATCAATAGTCCGGCCGTGATCGTGAGGCAGGCTGGCGCAGGCGCTGTTGTGTGGGGCCGCACTGTCCCTGCTTTGCCACCCCACTGATCGCAGGGCTCCGCCCTGCGCCAGCCGGCGAACCGTGTACAGCAGTGGGCATCAACTCATCACCAAAGAGGGGGTGCCCTTCGCCCGTGTGGCGACGACATTGCTTTTCTCTGTCGCCAACGCGTGGGGCAGTGGACTGCCGGGCCTGACGAAAGGGCACATACATGAACGGGAAATTTGCGTCAACCTGAGATCACTTTTCAGATTCCTGGGGCGATTTCGCCGTCACCGTGAGCAAGGCTTGGACCTGGGGTGAGCTCACAATCAGCTCAGCCACGCTTTCGAAGTAGCGCCCGTGAGTGTGTCGGAGGGCCTCTTCGCTGGGAGCATCCAGAAGCACGACTTCGTGTTCGACCCCCTGGCGGTTCAGGTGCAATTCGAGACTGAGCCGGTCCTTTTCCGCGACCTCTCGAAAAGCATCGTCATACTGGCGTTTCTGAACGATCGATCCTTGGGAGCGATCATATTCAATCAGGAAAAGCATGTCAGTCGCCTCCCTGCGATTTTGGAGTGCTTCCCGACATCTTGCTCACATCTTCCAGGAATCCCTGGATGACTCGCTTTATCTCAGATAGTACCTCAGTCAACCTCGATGGTAAAGGTTGTGACTCCCGCTCCTCGTGGGAGGCAAAGACTATGGAAAGAGCGCACAACATGTTCTGAGCATTGGAGTCGCCACCGCCGTACTTTAACGCCCGATCTAACACATCGGACAATTTTTCTGACAACTGTGCCCACAGGTGCTGTAACTCAGTCCGAACTTGAATCTCGATCAGCTTATTTCGCGCCGTCGCAATGATGTGAACGGCTCTGTAGCCGAAGCTAGGTTCCTTCCGCCTGTCGACCACGACCGCGTTCGGAAGCGCGCTCTTCAGCCGTTCGACGACTTGATCTTGCGCGACCAGATTGGGCACGACCAAGCGACAGCCGGCGATGTCCTGCATCTGGCTCAGTCGGATTGTCTCCCTCCGAAGCTTTTCCACTATCGAAGTCGTGGACTTCGCTGGTCGTCCTGTTGGCTCCAACTGCGTCGCGTCCCGGATCGCGGCGATGACTTCTTCGTAAGCATCTGCAAACGACCGGCGATAAGCATCGAGTTGGTGAAAATCGCCCTCCGTCGTCGTTCCCTTTCGAAGGCGGTTACCAAGTTGGTCGACTTGCGTCTTAGAAAGCGAGCTCACAGAATTAGGACGTACACTCCCCTCTACACCCCATCAGCAGTTTGGCCTTCGACCTAGTTTCCAGTATAACACGATGCCCTTGGGCACTCGATGAGTATAGCTGACCTCAGTCAGTGCTTTTAAGGCAACGTATGCGCCAGCCAGCGAAGTATAATTAAGGCAATGAGCAATTCACCCTCACCACCTGCAGCGGACCATCCAACTCTGCGCCCGGAGCCGCAGGGTCCCTACCTGCGCCTTCAGTCGGTGACAATTTTCGTGCGCGATTTGGAGCGGAGCGTGCGCTTCTATGTGGAGCAGCTTGGATTCAATCTGGCTTTTGATGGCCGATCCCAGGCCCGCCGGCCTTTTGTCGCGATTGCCCCTCCGGATGGCATGGCAACCCTGACGCTATGCGAGCCTGAGCCCAACTCAGCGGAGTCTAAGCTCATCGGACGGGCTACCCAGATTGCGTTTGTCACCGAAGATGTGATTGCCAAGTTCCGTGAATGGCGCAAGCGCGGGGTGCAGTTTCAGTACACGCCACGCCTCAAACGTCTCAGGAATCCGGTTCAGTTGCTCCCCCCGGGTTCCACTGCCCCTTCGGCGCCAAGTGAAGACCGACCCGCAATTTGGGGCGGAGTTTTTACGTGTTTTAAGGATCCGGACGGCAATTCTTTTTCGCTTGTGAGCTTCGACGAGCTGAGCCGCGAACTTGAA
>Ga0187781_10003847_pt1 | contig 11219 bp, 12 predicted proteins | sample 0715_SJ02_MP02_2_FD_132447 | JGI IMG/M metagenome (GOLD analysis project Ga0187781, IMG submission 132447) | Tropical peat soil microbial communities from peatlands in Department of Meta, Colombia - 0715_SJ02_MP02_20_MG | ecosystem: Environmental > Terrestrial > Soil > Wetlands > Peat | place...
CGGCGGTGGTGGCCACGGCGGCGGCCACCACTCCGACATTCGGCTCAAGCACGACATTATTTTGCTCGGCCGGCTCGCCAACGGACTCGGCTTCTACCGTTTCAGCTACAACGGCAGCAACGCGATGTATGTGGGCGTGATGGCGCAGGAGGTGGAAGCGGTGATGCCGCAAGCCGTCGCCCGCGGCCGTGACGGCTATCTGCTTGTCTATTATGAACGGCTTGGCTTGCGTCTGCAGAGCTGGAGCGAGTGGGTGGCCGAGGGAGGAAACATTCCGACCGGTATTCGGCCCTGACATTGAGGCGAGGGAGAACGCGTCGTGAGTCATCTGCGCAAGGCGCTTCGGTTCGCGATCATCGGCGTCGCACTTGCAATTGCGCCGGCGCCAGTGCTGGCGCAATCGAAGCAACCCAGCGAATCCCGGGAGGCGCCTGCCGCACCGACGGAAGCAGCCCTCGCAGTCGGCGCGCTGCAAATCGGCTCGGTCGCCAATCTCGAAGTTGCCGGATTCGACATCGCCGTGACCGCCGGCAGCATCGTCTATTCTTACTATTTCACGAATAAGAGCAGCGCCGACCTTGCCGTTACCGCCGCGCTGTCGTTGCCTGAACTTCACGCCAGCGCCGACCGCAGCGAGACCTGGACGCTCGCCAGGAACGACGCGGAGAATTTCGTCGATCTGAGCATCACGGCCGGCGGCGGGCCGGTGGCGACCAAGGCCGCCGTCCGCGCCACCGCGCTCGGCGTCGATCGCCTCGCCGAGATCCAAACCGAGCGCCTACCGCTGTTGCCGTTCGGGGCTGCGACCGACAAGGCGCTGGCCGCGCTGTCGCCGGAGACTGCCGATCGGCTTGCGGCGCTCGGCATTGTTTCGCCGCGCAATCCGGCGCAACCGAAGGCGCCGCTCACGGGCGACTGGTCGCTCGAAGTGGTGCAAACCTGGCGCCTCACGCTGCCCGCCGGAAAGACCACGCCCGTTGTGGTCAAGTTCGCGCCGATCGCAGCTCACTACCGCCTGTCAAAGGGCGACGAGGACGAGATCAGCGACATCAAGGAAGAGGTCTGTTTGAAGCCGCAGGTGCTGAACATGCTGCAGTCGCGGCTGAAGGGCAACGGCGCTTGGAACGTGATCGATATCTCGCTCGCTGCCGACGCCCCGACCCGCTGGATAGACAGTCCGGCGGCGACCATTTCGGTGCAGAAACCCAAACCCGACGCGATCGTCGCCTTTTGCGGCTTGGACGAAAAGACCGCCGCCAAGCCAGCAGTTTTCGGTACCGCCCCGGAAGACAACGAAGGGATTCGCATCGTCATCTTTGAACCCGCGAAATAACAAGCTCCGGGATGGGGAACAGCGGTGTATCCGGGTCGCCGGGCAGGGACGACGAATGTTCCCAAGCCGGCATCGACAAGGTGGCCGCGCATCTGAAATGAAAACGCCGTCGGCGTCCGGTCCTTGTGTCCGACGGCTTTGACGATTGTCGTCAACAAGCCGGCAACCATCCGGCGACGTTTGCGGCCGTCTCTGCAAGCGTGCGGCACTTGGTTCGCTGGAATCTTAACCGCTGCTCCCCTCCAGATGGATTCACGCCGGTGACCGTGGAGAGAAGATGATGCCCCGCAATTTGCGATTAAAGCGCCTGGCTTATGCGACGGTGACGTCTATCGCGCTTGCGAGCGCGGCTGCAATGGCGAAGGCAGACGATCTTCCCGACTACATGCAGCCGATCGCCGGCCACACCGCTTCCAGTCCCGCGGAGACGGCAACAAAGAACGTGCTGGCGCTCAATTCCGGCATGTTCGAGCTTTATGGCGACGCGGCGAAGGTCTTTCAGAAGAACATTCTCAGCAAGCACCCCGTCATTCTCGGTCTTTTCTCCGGCGCCGGCGGGCGTTTCATTTTGTACCGGCCGGGTCAGCCCCCGCTCGATGCGCCGTCGGTGCCGATGGTCTATCAGCTCTTGAAATCCGTCGGCCACAGCACGATGGCGCTGGCCGAATTGGTCGGGCCATACATCGACAATCCCGACGATCAGTCCTGGCGCGGTCCGATGCTGGCCTATCGCAGCCGCATGAAGTCGGCGCTGGACGGCCTTGACCTGACGCCGATGCAGCCGGATTGGCGGGACAACAACCGCATGATTCTTCAGAACAACATCGCGTTCATGGACGAGTGCCTCGGCAATGGCGTCATCTCCTTCGCTGCGCTGAAGGCATTTTCGGATAAACAGAGCCGCTATCTGAAACTCAATATCGCCTGGGCCGCGCAGACCCAGGTCGCGCATTGGATGGGCGTGATCGGAGAGTGGAAGAAGATGCTGGGCAGCGATTGGGAGAAAACCTACGCCGCCAGCAACACGATCTATGTTGCGCGCCAGAACAATGTGCTGTTCAGCGTGCTGGCACAGTTTTTTGGTCCGGACGCCATCAACGACCGGCTGATCCTCATCGAGACGATGGCATTCACCACGACGCCGTCGGAGATGCTGGAATCGCTGACCCGCATCATCGCCGACCGCTCCGTCGGCGCGCTGTTCTTCGGCAACTACTATCTGATGGACTTTGAACTGATGGGCGGCGACGGACGGGCGGCGGTCGTCGCGGAAGACGGCAAGCGCGGAATGAAGCCGTTCCTGCCTCCGCCCGTGCCGTTCGGCTCCAAGCAATGGCCGACTTTGGTCACCCCGGGACCGGGGCCCGCATCCCTCGCCGACCTGCATTGAAACCGGCGGTCGAGGGAAAGCGGCCCATTTCGGGCGTTTTGCAGACGTTGCTTATTTCGGCCCGGCAGCCTTGAGGATGGCGTCGGTGTCGGAGAGCCAAACCAGATCATCCTTCTTGAGGCGCGCGAGCACGCGCCTCAAGGCCGCCGCTCCATCCGGGGTGCCAACGACGAATGGATGGATGCCAATCACGACCGTCGTCGCCTCTCGCGCCGGATCGGCGCGTGCCTCGCTGGCAAGCTCCGAGGCGTAATCCACCCACAGCGCCTCGATCTCCGATGGCGTCTTCATCCGCGCCAGATACTGGCCCATGTCGACCGTGACGGTCGGATACGGCAGCAGCACCAGCGCGCCGTCCGGCGTCTTCAGCCGTGAAATGACGTCGGAATCCATCTGATCGAGCGTCGAAGCGATGCCTTCGGCCGCCATTGCCTGCATCGTGTCGCCGTTGGAATAGACGCTCGGCGACGACCAGCAGGTGGGCCTGACGCCCGTCGTCCCGGCGATCAGGTCCAAGGTCCGGCGAATGTAGGCTTTCTGTTCCGCGAGCCCGCGCCCGAGAGGCAACATGTGGCTGGTGTTGTTCATGCCGTGCGCGACAATCGGCGCATCGGGCTCAATCGCGCGAAATTCCTTCCACACCGACGGGTGCGCGGCGGGAAATTCAGCGTTCAGCACGATCGTGAGCGGAACATTCAATTCCCTGAACACCCGGCCGACGCGCGGGATGCCCCAGTCAATCGCATATTGGCGGAAGGCTTCGTTCACGAGGTCGGGATTGCGGTTCGCCAGGTCCGGCCGGAAGACGGGGCCTTGGCCGAAACCGAATTCCTCGACGAACAGGGCAAAGCTGACGGCGACCTTTTTGCCCCCCGGCCAGGCGGCGACATGGATCGGCTCCCGACGAAACTTGGTGACCGGGTCGGTTCCCTCCTGCGCCCAAGCCACGGAGGCGAAGTGAAAGGCGAACAGCAAAGCCAACCCTGCAACCAAATCGGTTGCGCGATTTTTCGAAGCCATCAGGCGCCTCCCGAATCAACAACAACCGTCCGCTTCCGGATGCTGCGCCCACTACACACAAGACGTCGAAATCGGGCCCAAACATGCGCGGGATTTCTAAATACAATTCGGAGCTAAAGCGTTCATGAAAAAACATACACAAATATCGGATTTGCAACGCCCGCCGGTCGACGCGGCCGGCGAACTGATGGCAGGAGCGGGCAGGTTGCCCAGTTGCTTTCGCGTCTTCGCTCTATGGCGTGACGGCGCCACTTCGGACTGCGCCTGCCGGAGCGTGCGCTCAGTCATGTCGCGCAGGAAGCCGACGAACAACAGGCGGTCGCCCGGGATCGCGGCAATCGACAGTTCGATGGGAAACTCATCGCCATTCTTTCTGGTGGCCGACACCTCGATGCGCCGGCCCAACACTGTCGCCTCGCCGCTCGAAAGGTAGCGCTTCAGTCCGCTCTTGTGGGCCTCGCGATAGCGCTCGGGGATGATGAGGTCCGCCATTGGGCGCCCGACCGCTTCCGCGTGCGTCCAGCCGAACACCTTCACGGCTTGACCATTCCAATCGGCGACGATGCCATCGTTGCGCCTGACGACCACCGCATCGAGCGCGGTCTGCAAGACAAGGCGCAGTGCATCCGTCGGCGGCGAAGCACCGGTCCGAACGTCTCCTGGATCAGCATTGGCGGACATGGCCGTTCAGCGGATCGTGTCGCACGTTTCTATTATACCCGCAGGTGCCGGAGCGTCTCACCTAGAGGGACGAGCCCCAATCGCTGCGCCAGGCGCGCTTGAACAAGGCGCCGTCGCGGCGGGAGAAGAGCTGTTCGCCGGCCGAGCCGTCCGGACGGCAGAGCTTCAGCGTGACGCGGCCGCTCCCTTTGCGGGGACGGGCAATGACGCGCGCTGCGGTCGTGGACAAGGGCCAGCGTGAGACAGCCACATAGCTGAACTTCTCGTCTTCCCAGGGAAGCTCCGCGTCTTTGGCGAGCCGATGCAGGCGCGAGCGAGCGATGCGCTCGGCGAAATGACACCAGTCTGGCGGCTGCAGCGGGCAGGCATGCCCATGCGGGCAGGGGGCGAGCACATGAGCGCCGGCTTCGATCAACTGGGCGCGCGCGGCGACGATGCGCTGCCAGCCGGCCGGCGTTCCCGGCTCGATGATGACGAGCGTGTCGGCGGTCGCTTGCCACAGCCGCCGCAACAGCGGTTGCCGAACTTCCGGGGCAAATTCGTTCAGCGCGTAAGCAAGCGTGACCAGATCGCGCGGCGCGCCGTCGATGGCATCGGTCGCGGCATCCACGGTGCGCCAGGTGGCTTGCGGCAACGGAGCCTCGCGCGCGAGCTCCTCGCCACAGCTTCGAAAAACGGGGCTTGCCTCGATCAGCAAGGCGTCGGCGAGGTCGGGCCAGCAATCGGCCGCCGCCCAGAGCGCCGTTCCCGGACCGGCACCGATATCGAGCGCGGTGTTCGGCGCAAAATCCGGGCGGGCTTGTTCGATCGCGGCGAAGCTTGCCCGCACCGCCGCATAGGTCGCGGGCAGACGCACGGCGAGGTAGGCGAGCGCGTCTTCATCGGTTGCGACATGAGGCCTGCCGTCGCGCCGTTCTTCACGATAGCGCTGTGACAGCGCCGCGGCCGCCGCGGCGAGATCGGCAGCCCGCCGGCCGCTCAGCGCGCGATCGACGGCTTGTCGCAATGATGGCGGCAATTCCATCGATCACCTGTGGCCTTGGGCTTGGCGTGCCGCGCGCCATCATCCCGCAGCGTTGCGCAAGGCGGCTTCCAGGGTGACGTCGAGATAGCGTCCCACCTCCGTGACGCGCTCGTCGCCGAACTGGCCGAACAAGGACGACGGCCTGTCGTATTCGAATATTCCCCGGCCTTGCTCGTCCTCGAAGAGAACGACCCGCAGCGGCGCATAGAGTGCGGCGGCAAGCCGATGGCGGGTCATCTTCGTGGCGGTGAGGGGATTGCCGATTTCATATTGCACGGCGTTTCGTTTGCCGCCTGCAATCTGCAGCAAGGCGCCATGCTCGCGCGCGAGAAAGATCGACAGCTTTGGCCCGTTCTCGTCGTAATCCTGCGCGCGTTTCTGATCGCCCCGGGTCAGGGCCTCGGAAATGCCGGGATCGAGCCTGGGCACCGTAGCTTCGAGCCTGCCGCGGACCTCCGCGAACGGGCGCTGCGACGCGATGCGGATGTGCTCGACCACGATCGTCCGCGATGTGACGGAGGCTTGGCCCATCTTGTCTTCTTCTGCGGCATGCGTGGCGGCTGCGGCCGTGGCAGCTACTCCGATGGCTCCAGTCGCGAGCAGCTTGCGGCGCGAGAAAAGCGTGTTCATGAGAGACTCTCTTTGCCGGACGTCGCGGCGCTCAACGCACGCGCCGGTATTTTGTTTGCGCATGATCTTTCGGAAAACCGGCCTCCACTTGTCCGGATCATGCTCAGAGAAGAGCTTCAACGCGACGCGGCCGTCGCCTGCTGCAGAAAGGGATTGGTGGCTCGCTCCCGGCCGATGCTGGTGACCGGTCCATGCCCGTTCAGCACCGTGACGTCGTCCGCCAAGCGCAAGAGCTTGTCCCGGATCGACTTCAGCAATTGCTGCTGGCTGCCGCCGGGAAGGTCGGTCCGGCCGATCGAGCCTGAGAACAGCACGTCGCCGACGATGGCGAGCTTCTGCCCGGCATTGACAAAGGCAACGCTGCCCGGCGAATGCCCCGGACAATGCAGGATGTCGAAGGTCAATTCGCCGACGTGAACCTGGTCGCCTTCCTGCAGCCAGCGGTCCGGCGTGACATTGGCGGCGTTCGGGATGCCGAACATGCGCGCGCTCTCGACAACGTTTTGCAACAAGAACAGATCGTCGCGATGGGGGCCCTCGATCGGCACATTGAGCTTGGCTTTCAGCTCGGCGGCGCCGCCGGCATGGTCGATGTGGCCGTGGGTGAGCCAGATCTTTTCGACGGTGACCCCGGCCTGGGCGATCGCCCGCGCGATGTCGGGCAGATCGCCGCCCGGATCGACGACGGCCGCGCGCCTGGTCTGTTCGCACCACAACAGCGTGCAGTTCTGCTGAAACGGGGTGACCGGAACGATAAGGGCCTTTGCTTTGGTCATGGACGCACCAAAAGTACGGGAGGTGTGAGGCTGCCAACGCCGATCGGCTTTGCTGAGATTGCCAGAGATATAGGCATTCGGCACTGGCGTCACAAATGCGCCCGGGCGAGGAGCGGCGTAAATTTTCTCGCCGGCCCGCGGGCGCACGAAATCCGGCGACGCTGACGGCTGAAAGATCGTTCCCGGCTTTCGCTCCGCGCAAGCCGGGCTACACTCGCGATGCCGCGCCAGGCAAGCGATCAATACGGGCTTCTCCATGTACAGCGCAACGATCGGACAGCGCCGCTATGTGTTCCGCGATCTCAAGACACTGCTCGGCAAGGCCTCGCCGCTGCGCAGCGGCGATCAGCTTGCCGGCGTTGCGGCGGAAAGCGGCGAGGAACGGGTCGCCGCGCACTATGCGCTCGCGGATTTGCCGCTGACGACATTTCTGCACGAGCACGTCGTTCCCTACGAGACCGACGAGGTGACGCGTCTCATCGCCGACACGCAGGACCAGGCGGCCTTTACACCGATCGCGCATCTCACCGTCGGCGGCTTTCGCGATTGGCTTTTGGCCGACGAAACCACGCCTGCGGTCGTGTCGGCGGTCGCGCCCGGCGTCACCCCCGAGATGGCCGCCGCCGTCAGCAAGATCAGCCGGCTGCAGGATCTCATCGTCATGGCGGCGAAATGCACTGTGGTGACGGCGTTCCGCACCACACTGGGTTTGCCCGGCCGCCTGTCGGTGCGGCTGCAGCCCAATCATCCGACCGACGACCCGCGCGGCATCGCGGCGAGCATCCTCGACGGTCTGCTCCTCGGCGCCGGCGACGCGGTGATCGGGATCAACCCGGCGACCGACAGCCCGGAGAATGCGCACGCGCTGCTGTCGATGCTCGACGAGGTCAGGGTCAAGCTCGACATTCCGACCCAAGCCTGCGTGCTCGCGCACGTGACGACCACGCTCGATCTGATCGGCAAGGGTGCGCCGGTCGATCTCGTCTTCCAGTCGATTGCCGGCACCGAAGCGGCCAACAAAAGCTTCGGCATCGACCTCGCGCTGCTGCGGGAGGTGCGGGCGGCGGCGCTGTCGCTTCGCCGCGGCACGGTCGGCGAGAATGTGATGTATTTCGAGACCGGGCAGGGCAGCGCGCTCTCCGCCAATGCGCATCACGGCGTCGACCAGCAAACGCTGGAGGCGCGCGCCTACGCGGTGGCGCGCTCGCTTAAGCCGCTCCTGGTCAACAGCGTCGTCGGCTTTATCGGTCCGGAATATCTTTATGACGGCAAGCAGATCACCCGCGCCGGACTGGAAGACCATTTCTGCGCCAAGCTCATGGGCGTGCCGATGGGCGTCGATGTCTGCTACACCAATCACGCCGACGCCGACCAGGACGACATGGACGCACTGCTCACGCTTCTGGTCGCGGCCGGTGTCAATTTCGTGATGGGCGTACCGGGCGCCGACGACATTATGCTCGGCTACCAGAGCACCTCGTTCCACGACGCGCTCGCCATGCGCGAGGTATTTGGCCGCCGCCCGGCGCCGGAATTCGAGGACTGGCTGGCGCGGGTCGGCTTGATCGACAGCGCCGGCCGCGTCCGGCCGAGCGCGGTCCCCGGCCAGCTCCGGGCCTTGTTGCCGGCCTGATGTCGTGACCAACGACCCGCCCGAACGCGCGCCGTCCGATCGAACGCCGAGCGAGGCGTTGTGGGACGGCCTGCGGCGATTGACGGCGGCTCGCATCGGGCTTGCGCGCACCGGCTCTTCACTCTCGACCGGCCCACTGCTCGAGTTCCGGCTCGCACACAGCCGCGCGCGCGACGCGGTGCGCGAGCCGCTGGATGCCGGGCGGCTCGCCGCCGAACTTGCCGGCTTGAGCGATCCGGTTCTTGTTGTGGCGAGCGCGGCCGACACACAGTCTGATTATTTGATGCGTCCGGACCTCGGCCGCCGCCTTGCCGCCGATGCCGACGCGAGTTTGGCGCCGCATGCCGGCCGCTACGACGTCGTGTTCGTGATCGCGGACGGCTTGTCGGCGCGCGCGGTGCAGGCGCATGCGGCGCCGGTTCTCGCGCGCGTGATCGAAAAGCTGCGCGCCCAGGGCTGGCGGATCGCCCCGCTGGTGGTCGTTCGCCACGGACGGGTTGCGATCGGCGACGCCATCGCGACTACGCTTGGCGCCGCGTGCGCCGCCGTCTTGATCGGCGAGCGCCCGGGGCTCTCGGCCGCCGACAGCATGGGCGCCTATCTGACCTTCAAGCCGCACGCCGGCACGACCGACGCGGACCGCAATTGTATCTCCAATATCCGGCCCGAGGGGCTCGGCTATGCCGACGCGGCATTCAAGATCGCCGCGATGCTCGGTGCCATGCGCGCGGGGCGTATCTCGGGCGTGCGGCTCAAGGACGACACCGGCCGCGCGCTCGGCGGCGAAGCGTGAATCGAGTTCCCCCCGCGGACGCGGTCGCCGCCTGTGTGGAAATGGTGTAGATTGCCAGTGCGGGCGTGGGGGAGGATCGTGAGGTGACCCTCATGCGCTACAAGCCCAAAAGCAATGCCGCGCTCACTGTCGCGCTTGGTGGCCTGCCCGAGCAGATGCGGGTCGAGGTGGACCCGGACATCGCCGTATCGGCAAGGACTGTTGGCCAATTGCGCCAAGTGACGGCGTGGCCCGACAATCTGGTGATCACGACGCCGCAGCAAGTCTATGCTGAAAGCGTGGTGAAGGTAACGAAGGTCAGCCACGCGACGCGCTTCTCGCCGAAACCGTAAGGGCCGTTCAAGCACGCACGCGGCGACTTGACGATCCACCGGTCGTCGTTGTCGCGTTTGCCGATCTCGAGATGAGCGCGGGCGCGCCTGCACGCTCCGGCATCTGCGCGTATCGCGGCAGCGCGTGTGCGCACCCATCTCATGCACAACACGCTGCAAAAGGCGCAACGGGCGCCGTCATGCTCAAGCTGCCGCCGCCGGTCTGGACCTTGATCTTTCTTGTCGTCGCCGCCGCTTTAGGCTTCGCGCTCGGCTGGCCGAAAGTTCCCGGTCTGCCGCTGCCGCCGCTCGGCATTGCGCTGGTGGCGATAGCCTTCATCCCGGCGGTCTGGGCCGCGGGACTGTTCCGCCGCGAGGGCACGGAGATCAACCCGACCTCGCCGGCAAATCGCAAGCTGGTGACGCGCGGACCTTACCGCTTCACGCGAAATCCCATGTATTTGGGGCTGATCACGCTGGCGCTCGGCATCGCCATCTGGGTCGGCGCCTGGCCGATGTTTCTTGCGCCGATCGCGGTCTTTGCCACCACGAACTTCGTGCACATTCCCTTCGAGGAGGCGAAGATGCGCCGCCAGTTCGGCGCGTCTTACGACGACTATGTTGCGCGGGTGAGGCGTTGGCTCTGAGTGTGCGCTCGTCACGCAATGACACTTCCTGCACGAGCGGGCAGGCGTATGAAATTCACGCCGGGGGCGACCGAATTGGGGTCCTGCCTCACTGATGCGACCCGCGGAAGGCCGCGCCCGGCGAAACGTCCGTGTGCTGTGCCGCTATGTTGCGGACCGAACGGATGACGCAACAATGATCGCGGCTCTCTGACCCGGTGGAATCATGCACGACCTCCGCGTCACAAAGCTTACAAAAAAAATCTTGGACCGATGGTTTGAAAAGTCAAGAAGGCGGCGGGACGCACGCCGGCGCGAAAGGCGGCCATGCAAGCGGGCGGCGGCAGCGGCGCGCCTGTCCCGCACTTGATCCGCAGTGGAACCGGCTTTCCGGAAAGGGCCGTGCACCGTTCAATGCGCGCGCCAATTGACTCAATCTGAAACGATTTGCGCTCAAGAGATCACCGCTTTCTTGAGGATGCACGCGGAAATCTTCAGGCTGCCGTCGGCCTGCCGCTCCAGGGTGTAGAGCGCGTCCCAGGCGACGCCGTCGGCGTCGATGATCTGCACGTCTTGCATGATCTTGCCGTCGACGATCCTGGCCGCGCCGAAGTCGAAGCTGCGGTGGCGATAGACCGGCGCGTAGCCGTTGCGGACCATGAACATGAAGCCGTCCGGGCTTCGGTAGAAACTCTGGATTCCGGGCGCGGCAAAGCTGTACGCGGTCGCCGCGTCGTCGCGGCCGAAGGCTTCTTCCTGCGCCTTGATCACGGACTGCGCCGCGCCGATCTCGTCACCGGCGCGAGCGACCGCGCCGGCGCCCATCAGGACTGCGATCGTGAGCACAAGGATGCGCAGGATCATGCGCATGTCGCTGCTCCGCGGGCCGACGGTTCATTCTTCAGGATTAACTACGGCGGAGCAAGCTTCCGGTTTCACTGCCGGCTCGCATTCGCGTCATTGGCGCGCGGCGCCCGATTCACGATAGATTGGCGGAAGCGA
>Ga0187781_10003849_pt1 | contig 11217 bp, 8 predicted proteins | sample 0715_SJ02_MP02_2_FD_132447 | JGI IMG/M metagenome (GOLD analysis project Ga0187781, IMG submission 132447) | Tropical peat soil microbial communities from peatlands in Department of Meta, Colombia - 0715_SJ02_MP02_20_MG | ecosystem: Environmental > Terrestrial > Soil > Wetlands > Peat | place...
CCCGCGCCGCACGCGACCCCGGCGCCTACGGATTCGGCTCCATCGGCCGCGGGATCGGACACTCTCGCACCGGCACCCGGCGCCCCTCCCCGGAGTCCGGCCGAATCGGCGACCGACGCCGCCGGCGCAACCGGGGAACACGCCGCCGCGGAACCGGAGCAAGACGCTCGAAGGGAGTGACATCGAGCGCGGCAGTGGTAGGCCGCCACCGCCGCGCTCGGACCTCTGGGAAGAAGGGCGACGCGTCCGCCTGACTTCCTGATCGACGGGGACGCCGTCGCGAAACGGCGTCCCCGATCCCCGAACTCCGGTGGAGCCGGGGCATCTTCAGGAGTGGCCCGGGTCTGCGGGCAAGCGACGCAGGCTAGCGTGGCACGCGCAAGCACCGCCGGCCTGCGGCCGCGAACTCGGGGCCGTCGCCACGTTCCCGGTCCTTGTAGCTTGCTACCAACCGATCGCGTAGTTACGCTCTCCGCGCGAGCTCGCCCCACCCTCGATCAATCGGCGTTCCGGATCGTACCGGATCGCAGTCGTATAGTTGAGGCTCCAATCGCCGGTGACACGGATTTCGTGACCCCGCGCGCGGAGTTCGTCGAGCACCGTCTCGGGCACGCGCCGCTCGATCACGAGTTCCTTCGGCTTGGCCTGTCGAGGATAGAACGAGCTCGGCATATGGCTGGTGTGAAAACTCGGTGCGTCGATCGCGTCCTGCACATCCATGCCGAAGTCGACCATGTTGAGAAAGAACTGCAGGGTCCATTGGTCCTGCTGGTCGCCCCCGGGTGTGCCGAAGACGAGATGCGGGCGGCCCTCCCGCGTCACGAGCGATGGCGTCAGCGTCGTGCGGGGTCGTTTCCGGGGCGCGAGCGCGCCAGGGTGGGCTGGATCGTGCAGCCAGAACATCTGGATGCGTGTGCCGAGACTGAATCCAAGCCCGGGGATCACCGGGGAGCTGCGGAACCAGCCGCCGCTCGGGGTCGCGGAAAACATATTCCCGTCGGCGTCCACGGCCCGGGTCCCGGTCGTGCCCCCGCTCCACGCCCGTCCCTCCACGGGTACATGGTTGGGTGGCGCGGTCCGGCCCTCAAACGGATACGGGTCGCCGGGACGTAGCTCGGCCGACGCCACGCCGGGATCGATCAACGCGCGACGCGCGTCGGCGTACGCCTTCGACAGGAGCCCGCGGAGCGGCACGTCGACAAAATCCGGATCGCCGTAATAGCGCTCGCGGTCGGCCATGGCGAGCTTGGTTGCCTCGATGACCGTGTGGATATAATCTGCCGAGTTGTGCCCGAGCGCCCGGAGGTCGAGCCCCTCGAGCAGCGCCAGTTGCTGGAGGAACACGGGCCCCTGTGACCAGGGCCCGCACTTGTGCACTTCGTACCCGCGATAGGTGAACGACACCGGAGACTCGACGCGACCGCGGAACTCCGTGAAATCGTCCTCCGTGAGGAGGCCGCTCGAGACTACGCCGTTCGCGTCTCGGATCTCGGTCTCGCGTTGGTAGGCCACGATCTCACGGGCGATCGGCCCCCGGTAGAAGCAGTCCCGTGCCGCCCCGAGCGCCGCGCTCCGGCCGAGTGATCTCGCAGCCCGCTCCGCGTCCACGAGGCGCTCGAACGTGCGCGCGAGGTCGGGGTTGCGCCAGGTATCACCGAGCGCCGGAAGAAGGCCGCCGGGGAGGAACAGTGCCGTCGATGTGGGCCAGTCGCGCAGCCGTGCCTCGTTCTCGACGATCGACCGCAACATCCCCTCGTACATCGGGAATCCGCCCGAGGCCAGCTCGATCGCGGGGCCGAGCACCTGCTCGAGCGTCAGGCGGCCGTACCGGTCGAGCACGGTGATCAGTGCATCGGGAACTGCGCAGACGCCGGCTGCCAGGAACCCGTCGCCAGGGATCAGGGTGATGCCCCGCGTGCGGAACCACTCGATCGTCGCCGCCGCGGGCGCGCGCGTGTTGCCGTCGATGACCGCCACCTGGCGCGCGTGTGCGTCGTACAGGAGGATCGGAACCTCGCCGCCGAACCCGAAGCTCTGAAATTCCAGCACCGACTGCGCAAAGACCATCGCCACGCCGGCATCGAACGCGTTGCCGCCGAGAGCGTGCATGCGCATCCCCGAGGCGGCCGCCAGATAGTGTCCGCAGGCAACCACGAGCGATCGCCCGCGGATAATGGGCCGGGTCGCGCTGGTCGCGAACTGCCAGTCGGTGTAGGCGGTGCTCCCGGACGTCGTGCCGGTGCCGGGAGCGGCGTCCGCGTGTACCGGGGTTAGGCGGTCAGACATCGCGGTCACTCTTCAATCGCTTTGAAGGCCTCGTCGCACGCCTCCAGCGTCCGGTCCACGTCGGCATCGGTGTGGGCCAGCGAAAGGTAGAACTTCTCGTTGGGATTCGTGAGGATCCCCCGGCGAATCAGCTCGATCGACCAGCGCAGGTTGAGGTCCTTGTCGGCCGTGAGCAGGTCCTCCCACGTCCGCAGCGGCCGCCGGTCCGTGAACCGCACGCCGAACACCGCGTCCTCCCCCGGCGTCTGTACGGCGAAACCGTGCCGCGCTCCAAGCGCCTCGATCTCCCGGCGCAGCCGGCCGCCGATGCGGTGGAAATGCTCGAGCGACCCGGGCCGCGACAGGATGTCCAGCGCCGTCACCCCCGCAATCGCACTCACCGGATTGCCGTTCAGCGTGCCGCTCGCCCACACCAGGTGCGCCCGGTCGACCCGCCGCGCGTCGAGGTGCTTCATCACTTCCTGCCCCCCGGCAATCGCCGCCATCGGGAATCCTCCCGACATCGCCTTCCCGTAGGTGGCCAGGTCCGGCACTACCCCGTACCGCTCCTGGGCCCCACCCCATGCGATGCGGAATCCCGTCACTATCTCGTCGAACACCAGCACGATCCCGTGCCGCTGCGTCACCTCACGCAGCGTCTCCAGAAATCCCGGCACGGGCACCAGCACCCGCTGCAGCGGCTCTACGATCACCGCCGCCAACTCCGACGCATGCTGCTCGATCAATGCCGCCGCCCGTGCCGCGTCGTTGAACGGCGCCACCAGCACCAGCCCCCGTAGAGCCTCCGGGATCCCCAGCGAGTCCGGGGCCGCCGCCGGATACTCGCTCGGGTGCGACGGCACCGTTCCCCACAGCGCATAGTCGTTCATCCCGTGCCAGCCGCCTTCGAACTTGAGCACCTTCTGCCGCCCTGTCGCCGCCCGCGCCAGCCGCAACGCGAAGAACGTCGCCTCAGTTCCCGAGCCCGTAAAGTGGATCTGCTCGGCGCAGGGAATCGCCTCTACCATCCGCTCGGCCAAGCGAATCACCGGCTCGTTGAGGAAGTAGTAGGTCGAGCCCTTCGCAACCTGCCCCTGCACCGCCCGAACGATCTCCGGATGCGCGTGCCCCAGCAGCACCGGCCCCGACCCCAGATGGTAGTCGATAAAGTCCCGGCCCGACACGTCCGTTACGTGACTCCCATGCCCCTCCGCAATCACTAGATTGACCTCGGGAGGCAACACGAACAGACCCAGCCCCCCACCTGCGAGATAGCGGCCGGCCCGGTCGAGTAGGTCTGCCTGGCGGTCGAGTTTGGCGCTCTGTGTCCCGGATGTCATGATGTCCTCCGTCCGTGCATTGTCTTCCTCGCACACTTCCATGGGAGCCGACGGTCTCCTTCACCGTCCGCCCCGCGCGCGCTAAGGGCGGCGCTCGCTGAAGAGGACGCCGCCCTTGGCCTTGCAGGGAGGATCCGCCTCCACGATCTCCACGACGGTGGCGGCGGAGACGCCGAAGTGTCGCACGACGGCTTCGGTGATGTCCTTCACCAGCGCGCGCTTCTGCTCGAGCGTTCGTCCTTTGACCGTGTGAACGTAGACTTCCGGCGCGTTGGACCTCCCTCTTTGCGGGCCGATCCCGGCGCCCCCCAGGTGCTCGAAAGATCGGATCGCCGGACGCCGCCGCCGGCGTGTGCGCCAGTGGAGCTACAGGTCGAGCGCCGGGGCCGGCACGTCGCGAACCGGCGAGACGTACGGCGCCGAGGCAGTCGCCTCCAGATGTTCCGCCTTGGCGCGCGCGACCAGATCGGCGTCGTTCATCAATTCGCAGGTCGCAGCGGCGAGGATCTGCGCGGCGAACTGCATCCCCCTCCGGCCGATCGGGCTGCCCACACTCACCACGTTCTGCCAGGAGTGGCCCGGGATCCCAAGGGGGGCTGTCACCGTCCTCATCTCCGCAGTCGGGACCACGTACGACACGTCGCCGACGTCGGTGGACCCACCGGCGGACTCGCCGTACGGCGGAGGCGGCAGGATCTGCTCGACCAGATCGGTCCCCGGGGCACCTGGCTCTCCGAGATCGACCCCCAGCCGACGCAGATCATCGAGCGCCTTGCGCAACGCACCCTCCGGAAACGTCGCCTGCAGACGGCGTGCGAGTGCCTTCTCCTCCTCGGTGTACTTCGGCGCCGGGATCGCCTCCATCGTTCTCTGCAGCAGGCCGTCGAGGGTCTTGTTCGGAAGCGTATCGTAGCACCCGGCGACGAGACGAACATCGTGGGTCGTGCCGGTCATCAGACACGCGCCGCGCGCGACGTCGAGCAGGCGCGCGTACACCTCCTCGACCTGAACGCGCCGCGGGGCGCGCACGTAGTACCAGACCTCCGCGCGGTTCGGCACGACATTCGGCGCGAGCCCGCCGTCCGTGATGACGTAGTGGATCCGCGTTGAGAAGTGAACGTGCTCACGCAGGAAGTTGGCCCCGACGTTCATCAACTCCACCGCATCCAGGGCGCTGCGGGCGTTCTCCGGCATCGCCGCCGCGTGCGCCGCCACTCCGTGGAACGTAAACCGGGTCGAGTTCATCGCGGTGTGCGCCTCGGTGATAAGCTGGTTCCCGCTTCCCGGGTGCCAGGTCAGCGCGCAGTCCACGTCCGCGAAGCATCCCGCCTTGACCATGAAGACCTTGCCCACGAGGGTCTCCTCTGCGGGACAGCCGTAGAAGCGCACGGTGCCCTTGACTTCGCCCCGGCGGATCGCGTGCCGCACTGCCATCGCGGCCGCGGCCGCCGCCGTCCCGAACAGATTGTGACCGCAGCCGTGCCCCGGACCGTTCATGACGATCGGCCGGTGCTCCGCCACGCCGCGCTCCTGGCTGAGCCCCGGCAGAGCGTCGAATTCGCCGAGCAACGCGATGACGGGCGATCCCTCGCCATAGCTCGCGATGAACGCGGTTGGCATGCCGGCAACGCCCCGCTCCACCGCGAACCCGTCGGTTTCGAGCGCGTTGGCCAGCGTGGCGCTGCTCTTGGTCTCGTGCAGGCCGAGCTCCGGCGTCTCCCAGATTCGGTCACTCAACTCCCCAAACAGCGTCGCATTCTCGGTCACAAAGTCGAGCACGGACGGCAATGGCATCGGTCCACCTCCCGGAATCCGCGCGGGCAGCGGCCCGCGCGTCACCGAAAGGATTACGCGCTGCTTCGGGCAACTCCTAGATTGGTCCCGGGGGCGGAGCCGCGCAGCGCTGCGAAATGGTGATCGCCGGCCCGAGCCAGGAGGCGGCCTGAACGACAGGACGCGTCTTTCATCACGTTCGGAGGTGCGTCGATGGACGCAGAACTTCGTGGACAGGTTGTCATCGTCACCGGCGCCGGGCGAGGCATCGGGCGCGCCGTGGTTACCGAACTTGCGGCGGCGGGCGCCCGGCTCGTGTTGGTCGCACGGACGCCGGACGATCTTACGCGCGCCGTGGAAGAGGTCGGCCGCGACCGGGCCACGGCGGTGGCGGGCGACGTGAGTGACGAGGGAACCGCACCGCGGGCGGTCGCCCACGCGCGCGAGTGGGGCGGCCGGCTGGATGCAGTTGTGAACAATGCCGGGATGGGGTGGCATGGCGCAACTCACGAGATGCCGGTCGAGGCGTGGCGGCGGTTGATGGACGTGAACCTGACCGGCGTCTTTCTCTTCACCAGGGCGGCGCTACCCGTGCTGCTGGCGCAACGGCGAGGGCACATCATCAATATCGCATCTGGGGCAGGGCGTCTGGGAATGGCAGGGAGCGCGGCATACTCGGCCTCGAAGTTCGGTGTCATCGGCTTCACGGAGTCGGTCGGGCTCGAGGTTCGCAGGAACGGCGTCAAGGTGAGCGTGGTTGAGCCTGGGTCGGTTCAGACCGCGTTCTCCCACAGTAGCGCCAGCCGGGATTGGGCGCTGCGGCCCGGCGATGTGGCGCGAGTAGTCCGGGACGTCCTCGCCACCGGACCGAACGTCTGGATCCGGGAAGCGTTCGTCTCGCCGTTGGAGGTCCCCAAGTAACGCTTGCGCGACACTCGAGCTCCGACTCCGGCTTCGCCGGACCATGAAGCATTCGCAGGGAACGGAGCAAGAAACCTCTTTGGGCGAATGTGCCCAAAGAGGTTTCACGACTGGCGTAGATTCGCTTCGCCACAAATCGTGACACCGGTATCTTGCCCAAATGGGCGGCATCTCAACCGGTGTGCAGCTGCCTCGTCGACCGGCTACCCCTGGAGGCACGGCAAGGCGAACCGCAGCGGAGGTCCAATGCCCCCCCGCTCGTCTCCAACAAACCCTGCAGGGTTTCCATCCCCCGTCCTGGCACATCTTAGATGGATTTTGGACACTCGTTGATTCTGAGATGAACATCGATTCAGCAACCCGCATTTGCCGGACATTCGGGAGGCACACATGCCCGTAGACCTTGGATTCCACTGGTCGATGCTCAACGACTACGATCGCAACGCCGCCTACCGCGCGGCGATTCGCCGGACGGCGCCCGACCGGATCGTCTACGATCTCGGCGCGGGTGTTGGACCGCTTTCTTACTACGCGCTCACCGCGGGGGCGCGCCGCGTCTACGGCTTCGAGGTCGACCGCGACGCCCTCCCGTACCTGCGTCAACTGGCGCACGAGTTTCCCAACTTCACCCCGTGCCGCGCCGACGTGTTGCGGGCGGCGTTGCCCAGAGAAGTCCCGGATGTCATCATCTGTGAGATGTGGTCGGCGTGGCTGACCGACTGGCCGATGGTCAAGGTCCTTACACGTGTGCGCGCGCGCGCCCCCCGCGCACACGTCATCCCGGCCCGCGGCCACCACCTCGTCCAGTTGGTGCAGGCCCGGCATCGCTCGGGATTGCCGCTGCGGGTGATGCCCGGCACGGAAGCGGCGGTCATCAACGAGACCCCGGCCACGCTGGACGTGTCTCTCCCGGCGCTGGCGTGCGTCTCCGATTTTCGCACGGAGGTCCGCGCCGTCGACGCGACCGTGACGCTCACGCCACTCGTCACCGGCATCGCCGACGCGGTGCGTCTTTTCAGCTACGAGGAAATCTGGCCGGGGTACCTCCTGCCGCGCACCGGGACCCGGGGCGACGAGTTGCTGCGATGGATTCCCCCCGCACGCGTGCGCGAAGGCCGGCGTGTGCGCCTGCGCATCCAGTACTCGTGGGGCAAGGTACCCGTCATCTGGGTCGAGTAGGACGTAACGCGTTCAGGACGCTCCGGGCCCACGGGCGGATCTGCCGCGCAATCGCCTGACCGGACCCGGCTGGTTTGCGATGCTCGTGCGGCCGACCGTGCCGTTAGACCGGCTTCAACGGGCGATGCGGTTCCGGCGGCACTTCGACGCTGATGGAGTCTCCCGGCCGCACCTCGCCGCCCGTCACGACGATGCCCATGACGCCGGCTTTGCGGACGAGAGCCCCCCGCCCGTCGCGCGCGAGCGTGGCCGCCATGAGGCCAGGCCGGATCCGATCGAGCTGGGTGCAGGGATCGCGCAATCCTGTGATCTCCACGACGGCGGTGGCGCCGAGATGCAGCCGCGTGCCGGGCGGCAGATTCAGCAGATCGATGCCACGGGTGGTGATGTTCTCTCCCATCTGCCCGGCCGACACGTGGAACCCCGCAGCACGCAGCTCGTCATGGAGCTCCGCGTGGATAAGATGCACCTGGCGGAGATTGGGTTGGCGCGGATCGTGCGCCACCCTGGAGCGATGCTGGACCGTCTTGCCCAAATGCGCGTCACCCTCGACGCCCAGTCCCGGCACGAGCCGGATGGCATCCTGATTCGGCTTGCTCAACGTGTGCGACGCGCTGCGGCTCACCGCTATCACGAGCGCACCCGGCGGCGTGCTCATGGTCTGCCGCACCATCCGCGTCCGAACGCGTCGCGTGCGCGATGCGGCCTCACAGAGATCCCGTGCTCCTCCTGCGGGGAAGTGCGAGCGTTCATTCAGCGGACCGCCCCGTACGCGTCGCGCCGGGGATCCACGCCGAGCGCGCGAATGCCGGTTTCCGGATCGATCCCGATGACCTTCGCGCTGCCGACAGTGACCGGGCTCGCTCCTTCCACGGCCATCTCGGCCCAGTCCGCCAGCATCGTGACCGCGTATCCCTCCGATTCGAGCTCGCGGCGCGTTTCGCCCGGGAACCGGCCTTCCAGGAAGATCGCGGACAGCGTGTCGTAGTGGAGGGTGCCGCCGAGCAGGAAACGCGGCGCTTCGACGGCCATCTGCGGGCTGAACCCGTAGTCGAGGATGTTGGTCACCACCTGAAGATTGGTCTGCACCTGGCTGTGCCCGCCGGGGGTCCCACCGATCAGGCGTAGGCGATCGTCGCGAGTCACCATATACGTGTGGAGCGTATAGACGGGCGTCTTGCCCCCCGTCACGACGTCCGGATGGTCGAGCCGGGCACTGGCGGAGTTGAGCCGGCCGTTCACGAGGATGCCCGTGCCGGGAATCATCACGCCGGCATCCGTCCAGAGGCTCTGGATCATCGAAACGGCATTCCCCTCGGCGTCGATCGCCGACAGCGCCGTCGTGTCCCCTGGACGTTCGGCCCGTGCAGTGGACCGCGTCCGACCGCGCAGACCGGCCCGGATCTCAGCGATACGCTCCGGCGACAGCACGCGGTCGAGCGCAAAACCCGTCCATCGCGGGTCGCCGAACCACCGGTCGCGGTCCTCGAACGCGGCGCGGACGGCGTTTGCGAGCAACACGACTCGATCCCCACGCTCGTACGGAAGCGTGCCCAGACCCACCCCGTCCAGGGCACTCAGCATTTGCAGGAGCATCCAGCCTTGAGACAACGGAGGCGGCGTGTGGACGACGTGTCCCCGGTACGTCGCTCGCACCGGCTCGCCCCACATCGCGCGGTACACGGCAAGGTCTCGCGCGGTCACGAGCCCGCCCGCCGGCGCGAGGCCGCGAGTGAACGTCGCCGCGAGCTCGCCTTCGTAGAACTCACGTGCGCCCCGCTCGGCGATCCGGCGAAGGGTGCCGGCCAGATCGGGTTGCCGGAACAGTGTGCCGGGCTCCGGCGGGCGCCCGCCGGGCAGCAACACCTCGGCGCATGCCGCGTCGGCGCGGTATTTGTCCTGATACTTCCCGATCCAATCGGCGAGCGATTCGTACATCGGGAACCCTCGCTCCGCGGTCTCGATCGCAGGCTGCAACAATTCTGCCCACGGGAGCGTGCCGAACCGCGCGTGCGCCTGGCGCCAGCCGTCGAGGATCCCAGGCACGGTCGAGAGTATCCCGCCCCGGTCCGGCATGCCGCCGCGGAAGTGGTCCGGCGTAACCGCGGCGGGCGCGGGGCCGCCCGCGTTGAGCGCATGCACCCGCCGCGCCGAGGCATCGTAAATCAAGAAGAACCCGTCCCCCGCCACGCCGCACATGTGCGGGCGGACGACGGCGACGGTGGCGGCGGTCGCAATCGCGGCGTCCACCGCGTTTCCACCGCGATCGAGGATGCGCATGCCGGTCGCGACCGCCACCGGATGCCCCGCCACTACGGCGGCGCCTGTTCCGCGAATGGGATTGTACCGGGTTCTGGGGGCGGCGGTTGGAGCCGAAGCCTCGCGCATCCGATGCCTCCTTTGGCAATCGTGCTCGAAATCGTCAATGTTTGCTTCTCAGCGAGACGGCGTGCACCCTGCGGCGGCCTGACCAGGCCATCGGATCGCGCGGCAGCGGCATCTCACGCACGAGACTCGGGCAGCTCCACCGCTGCCGACGCGGATCTCAACGCAGGAATTTCGCATCCGCGCCGCCCAAATGATCGATTGTCGAAGTGTTGGCTCGTGCACGCCGTGCTGGGTCGCGGGTTCCCGGGGGGACCGCGGCCAGGTAGAGGTACGGACACGCATTGCCGCGACATGATGGAGGTGGCGGATGGCTCTCAATGGACAAACAGTGGTGATCTTCGGGGGCGGGCGCGGGCTCGGCCGTGCGGTCGCGCTTGGCGCTGCACGGGCGGGTGCGCGAGTCGTCGTCGCCGCGCGCACGCACGCCGAGATCGAGGCCGTTGCCGCGGAAGCGCGCACGCTCTCCGTGGAGGCGATGGCGATCACGGCCGACGCCCGGCGGCCAGCGGACGTCGAGGCGGTGCTGGCCGCGGCGGACCGATGGGGTTCCCCGGGTATCGTCATCAGCACGGTGGGCGAAAGCCTAGTCAAGCCGTTTGAAGAGTGCACCCTGGACGACTGGCATCGTGTGGTCGACGGCAACCTCACGTCGACGTTTCTGATCGCCCAGGCCGCGATGCCGCGGTTGATCGCGCGCGGGGGAGGCCGGCTCGTCCTGGTCTCGTCGCGCGTCGCGGTCTACGGTGCCGAAATCGCGGCGCTGTACGGCGCGGCCAAGGCCGGCGTGGTCGGCCTCGCCCGGTCGCTGGCACTCATCGGTAAGCCGCATGGGGTCGCCGTGCACGCCGTGTGCCCAGCACCGATGGATACGCCGATGCGGTGGGTCGCCACGCCCGACTTCGATCGCACACAGGTGATCCCAGCCGAGGCGGTTGCCGATGTGATCGTCGCGCTTGCGGCCTATCCCTCGGTCACGCTGGAGGACGTCCTCGTCACGACCTCGGTCGCTTTTCGTGCGTAGGAGCCGGCGCTGACTGTAGAACAAGATCGGAACCAACCGCTGGCGAGCCGATCATCGGGACACCCGTTGCGAGGCGGCCCAGATGCTCGCACGCGACGGAGTCCCCCAACCGCGCGATCGACCGATCTTGGACGCCGGTTCGCCGTGCCCGGCGTGCGGCCACGCGATGGTGCGCTTGTGGTGCCGCACCCGCTGCGAGGCGTGCGGGTATTTTGAAGGCTGCGAAGACCGACTTCCCGAGCCGTGGAGAGGTAGGACGATTGGACGCCCACGGTCACGGGGAGAATCCCAGAGACGGGCGCGTTGACGTGGGGCGACGCGGTATGGCGC
>Ga0187781_10003850_pt1 | contig 11216 bp, 10 predicted proteins | sample 0715_SJ02_MP02_2_FD_132447 | JGI IMG/M metagenome (GOLD analysis project Ga0187781, IMG submission 132447) | Tropical peat soil microbial communities from peatlands in Department of Meta, Colombia - 0715_SJ02_MP02_20_MG | ecosystem: Environmental > Terrestrial > Soil > Wetlands > Peat | place...
TCAGCACCTGGTTCTTCTCGCGCAGCACCAGGTCGAGCTTCTGGCGCAGGATGCCGGGGTCGAACAGGTCCTGGACGCGGATCCCCACCCGGGCGATCTTGTCGCCGTAGGCCGGGCCGATGCCCCGCCCGGTGGTGCCGATCCGCGCGCTGCCCAGGTACCGTTCGGTCACCTTGTCCAGCGCCCGGTGGTAGGGCGTGATCAGGTGCGCGTTGGCCGAAATGAGCAGCTTGGCGCAGTCCACGCCGCGGTCCTGCAGCCCGTCGATCTCGTCCAGCAGCACCTGCGGGTCGACCACCACGCCGTTGCCGATCACCGGAACCACCCGCGGGGACAGCACCCCCGACGGCAGCATGTGCAGCGCGTAGCTCTCCTCGCCGATGACGACGGTGTGCCCGGCATTGTTCCCGCCCTGGTACCGCACCACGTAGTCCACGCGGTCGCCGAGCAGGTCGGTCGCCTTGCCCTTGCCCTCGTCGCCCCACTGGGCGCCGACCAGCACGATGGCGGGCATTGCGCATCCCTTCGGCAGGCGCGAGGCCGGCCCGTGGCCGCCTGGGCCCCGCACATCCGAAGCCCCTGCTCAGCGCAAGCGCGGCAGGGGCTCTTGCGCTCCGAGAGTACCCGCAAACCCCCGGTCGGGCCATTACTTGCCGAGTTCGGCGGCCGCCGTGGCGCTGCTGTCGCGCAGGAACTGCTCGCAGCGCCGGGCCTCGTCGTCCTCGCCGATGGCGCCGGCGGCCCGGCCCAGCAGGTACAGCGAGCGCAGGAAGCCCCGGTTCGCCTCGTGTTCCCACGGGATCGGCCCGTTGCCGCGCCAGCCCGCCCGGCGCAGCTGATCCAGGCCCCGGTGATACCCGGTCCGCGCGTACGCGTAGGCCGTGACGGCGTCACCCCCGGCCAGGGAACGCTCGGCCAGCGCCGCCCACGCCGCGGAGTAGGCGGGGAAGCGCGCCGCGACCTCGGCGGGCGGCGTGCCCGCCCGCAGCGCGCCCGCCGCCTCCTCGTTCTCCGGCAGGTAGGTGGCGGGCGGGCCCGAAGACCCGGCCAGCAGGTTCTCGCGCTCCATGAATCCTCAGCTCAGGTGGTGCCCCGTGGAGAGCAGGTCCTCACAGGCGTGGGTGACCCGCTGGGCCATGCCGGCCTCGCCGGCCTTGCCGTAGCTGCGCGGGTCGTAGGCCTTCTTGCTGCCCACGTCGCCGTCCACCTTGAGCACGCCGTCGTAGTTGGTGAACATGTGGCCCGCGATCGGCCTGGTGAACGCGTACTGCGTGTCGGTGTCGACGTTCATCTTGACCACGCCGTAGCCGATGGCCTCCCTGATCTCCTCGAGCGCTGAACCGGACCCGCCGTGGAAAACCAGGTCGAAGGGCTTCTGGATGCCGTACTTCTGGCCCACCGCCTCCTGGATCTCCTTCAGCACCTCAGGGCGCAGCTTGACGTGCCCGGGCTTGTACACGCCGTGCACATTGCCGAACGTCGCGGCCAGGATGTACCGGCCCCGCTCGCCGAGCCCGAGCGCATCGGCCGTGGCCAGGGCGTCTTCCGGCGTGGTGTACAGCTTCTCGTTGATCTCGCCGACGATCCCGTCCTCCTCGCCGCCGACCACCCCGATCTCCATCTCCATGATGATCCGGGCGGCCGCGCACTGCTCGAGCAGTTCGACGGCGATCGCGAGGTTTTCCTTGAGCGGGACCGCCGAGCCGTCCCACATGTGCGACTGGAACAGCGGCTCCTGGCCGCGCCGCACCCGCTCCGCCGAGATCGCGATCAGCGGGCGCATGTAACCGTCCAGCTTGTCCTTCGGGCAGTGGTCGGTGTGCAGGGCGATGTAGCTGGGGTACCGCTCGGCGACCACGTGCGCGAACTCGGCCAGCGCGGACGCGCCGACCACCATGTCCTTGACCGCCGAGCCCGACAGGTATTCCGCGCCGCCGGTCGAGATCTGGACGATCCCGTCGCTGCCGGCATCCGCGAAGCCGCGCAGCGCGGCGTTCAGCGTCTGGCTGGAGGTGACGTTGATGGCTGGGTACGCGTAACCGCGCTGCTTGGCGGTGTCGAGCATCTGCGCGTAGATCTCTGGGGTGGCGATAGGCATGACGAATGACTCCCTCGGGGCTCGGGTCTGACCTCAGGGTAGACACGGGGGCCGGACCACTCTAGGGACCTTTGGCCCTGACCACTCTAGACATGAAGCGAGCATGAAGATGCACCGGCTGGTCCCGGGCATGCGGTAGAAAATGAAGCCATGGAGAGCTTTCTCACGTCGGCTGGGTATGCCGCGCTGATCTTGTTCGGCATTCTCGAAGCGGCGTGCATCCCGATCTCATCCGAGATCACCTTCGGCTTCGCCGGGGTCCTGGCCTACCAGGGCCATCTCAACCTAGCCCTGGTCATCATCATCGGCACGGCGGCCGAAATGGTCGGGTCCTATATCTCCTACGCGGTCGGCCGCGTGGGCGGCAAGCCGCTGGTGCACAAGCTCGGCCGCTACGTGCTGGTGACCCAGGCCGACGTCGACCGGGCCGAGCGGTTCCTGGCCGGCCGGGGAGCCTGGGCCGTTGTCGTCGGCCGCATGCTGCCCTTCGTCCGCGCCTTCACCTCGATCGTCGCGGGCCTGGTCAGGATCCCTGCGCTCCGGTTCGGCGTGCTCAGCCTGATCGGCACCGTCATCTACGCCACCGTGCTGTCCGTGGCCGGCTACCAGCTCGGCCACGCCTGGAACAGCGTCAGCCACGGCCTGACCGTCGTCGGCTATGTGCTGTTCGCGATCGTGGTCATCGCCATCGTCGGCTTCGTGCTGTACCGGCTGCGCCAGTTCCGGCGTGAGTCCGCGCTGGGCCTGACCTCAGGAGAGTCCCGCGGGGAAGACCCCGCCACGCCCGCCGCGCCGCGGCGGCCCGGGCGGCACCGGTCAGACGCCGAGGTCTGACAGCTCATAAGCGGCCCGGAACGTCAGCCCGCGAGAGGTCACGCGCGCCCGGGCCCCGCGGTTGACCAGCACCGCGACCCCCACGACCTCGGCGCCCGCCGCGCGCAGCGCGTCGACCGCGGTCAGCGGGGAGGCGCCGGTGGTGGACGTATCCTCCACCGCGAGCACCCGCCGGCCGGTCACGTCCGGCCCCTCGATCCGGCGCTGGGTGCCGTGGTCCTTCTCCTTCTTCCGGACCACGAACGCGTCGATCGGCGTGCCCCGGGCGGCCGCCGCGTGCAGCATCGCGGTGGCGACCGGATCGGCGCCCATCGTCAGGCCACCCGCCGCCTGGTAGCCGAGATCCCAGGTCAGGTCCAGCATGACCCGGCCGGCGAGCGGTGCCAGGCGCCCGTCGAGCAGCACCTGGCGCAGGTCGACGTACCAGTCGGCCCGCTGGCCCGAGGAGAGGATGAAGTCACCCCGGATGACGGCCTTCGCCTTGATCGCCGCGAGCAGCTCCGCCCGGTCGCTCACGGCTGTGCTCCCTCCCGGAGGCCGCTTCATCCAGCGCAGCGGGCCTGGATAACCCGAACATCTGAATAAAAGCACGTTACTTCACTACTCTTAGAGCCGTCGGTCCGGATGGGGGCCCGCGAGGGTGACCGCTGCGCCGAAGAAAGGATGGTGGGGCCGTGGATCGCTGCGCGTTGTTCGTTGACGCAAGCTACGTGCTCGCGGACGGTGCCATGGCCGCGCACGGGACCCGCCGCGGTGAGTCGGTCTCCTGGGATTACGAAGGCCTGCTGCAGCTCCTGTCCGGCCTGGCCCGGGAGCGGACCGGGCTGCCGCTGCTGCGCTGCTACTGGTACGAGGCGACCGTGGACGGCCGCCGCACCGCCGAGCAGGACACCCTGGCCGACATCCCGGGGATCAAGCTCCGGGTGGCGAAGATCCGCCCCGGCCGGCGCGAGGGCGTGGAAACCGAGATCCACCGGGACCTGACCACGCTGGCGCGCAACAGTGCGGTCAGCGACGCGCTGGTGGTCAGCGCGGAGGAGGACCTGGCCCAGGTCATCGCCGACGTCCAGGACCTCGGCATGCGGGTCACCCTGGTGCACATCGCGGTGGACGGCAACTGGACCATCTCCCGGTCCCTGCGCCAGGAGTCCGACGACATCATCGAGATCGGCGGCGAGCAGCTCCGGCCGTACGTGGAGCTGATCGCGGGCGCCGAGCCCGCGCACGACGACGAGCCGGACGACGCGGACCGCGCACCGGGCCGGACGCTGGTAAACGGGCATTCGGCGGTGGCGGGCGCGAGCTCGTACCAGCCGCCGGCGATCTACACCGCACCGGTGGTGGCGGAGTATCAGCGCCCCGCGCCGCAACTGCCCCGGACCGCCGCCCGCGAGGAGCGTTCCCGCGAGGCCCGCGAGGAGCGTGCCCGCGAAACCCGCGACGACCGCCCGCGGGAGGACCGCGGCGCCCGCGAGAGCGTCAACGGCGAGGCACAGCCGTCCCGGCCGGACATCTACGTCGCCCCGGGCCCCGTGGCCCCCGTGGGCTACGCCGGGCCGCACGGCGGCCCGGACGTCCTGACTGGGACCGAACCCCCCCAGGCTCCCCCCGGCCAGCTGAGACGGCTGCCATCCCGCCCGTCCGGCCCCATGGGGCCCATCACGTCGCCGTCAACCGGCCAGCACGGCCAGCACGCCGCGCAGGGTTCGTCGCGGAGCGCCCCATACAGCGGCCCGCAGCCGGTCGTGACCTCGCCGCCGCCCGGCTATCCGTCCGCGGGCGGCGTGTCCCTGGCCGAGGCCGTGCAGGCCGCGCACGAGGAGGGCCAGGAGTTCGGCGCCTCGGTGGCGCGCGACGCCCCGGCGCTCTGGCTGGAAGCGGTACTGGCTCGCAAGCCGCGGATGCCGTCCGACCTCGAGGCCCGGCTGCTGCAGGGGTCGGCGTTGCCGATCGATTTCCTGCTGCACGATGAGGTCAGGCACGCGCTGCGCCGCGGTTTCTGGGACGCGCTGGAGCGCACCCGCCGGTAAGACCGTCCGCTTCATACCATTCGGATGAAGCCGGCCGCCAAAACGGACAGACGCCCGATTGTTCGAGGTCTGGACGGGTAGGTTTTGAAACGTGGTCATGCTGTCCGGTGAGCTGTTCGACGCCATCGAGGTGAACGCTGCCCGGACAGGCAACCACAAGCGGGCCGCGGTGCGGATGAGCCGGCTGGCGGTGCAGGCCACGCTCCCCGCTCAGGCCTCGCCGGACAGCATGTCCCGGGCCGAGGCCCACATGCGGGCGGGCGAGCAATGGCTGCTGGCCGACGAGCCGGCCACGGCCGTGGAAGAGTTCCGCGCGGCGATCGCGGACGCGGGCCCGACCTTCGACGACCCCCTGGTGTCGCTGGCCCGCGCGATGTTCGCGCTCGGCAGGCCCGAAGAGGCCGCCGCGCTGCTCCGCGAGCTGGCCGAGTCCGGCGGCCGCTCGGTGCCGCGTAAATGCGATCTGGTGGCCGAGCTGCTCACCGAGCAGGGCGACCTGAACGGCGCGCTGGACTGGGCCACGGCCGGCGTGGACGCCTGCCTGCGGGACGACGACCGCGGCGAGCTCCAGCTGCTGCTCCGGCTGCGCTTCCGGATCCGCGTCGACCTCGGCCTGCCCGAAGACGACTACGACAAGATGCTGGACGACCGGCAGGCCGGGCCGTCCGCGGGATCATAAGGATCCCGCGGCAGCTAGCGCTCGGCCCGCTGCACGGTGAGCATGTCCCGGTCCTGGTCCACGTCGACCGTCACCTCGTCGCCGTCACCGATCTCCCCGGCCAGCAGCGCCCGGGCCAGCTGGTCGCCCACCGCCGACTGAACCAGCCTGCGCAGCGGCCGGGCCCCGTACACCGGGTCGAACCCGGTCATGGCCAGCCACTCCTTCGCGTCCAGGGTCACGGTCAGCGTCAGCCGCCGGCTCGCCAGCCGCGCGGCCAGCCGGTCGATCTGCAGGTCGACGATCTGGGTCAGCTCGTCGGTGGACAGCCCGTCGAACACGATCACGTCGTCGAGCCGGTTCAGGAACTCGGGCTTGAACGCGGCCCGGACCGCGTTCATCACCGCGTCCCGCTTGGCCATCTCGTCACCGAACGCCGGGTCGGCGATGAACTGCGAGCCGAGGTTCGAGGTGAGGACCAGGATGGCGTTCCTGAAGTCCACCGTGCGGCCCTGGCCGTCGGTCAGCCGCCCGTCGTCGAGCACCTGGAGCAGGACGTCGAAGATCTCCGGATGCGCCTTCTCCACCTCGTCGAGCAGCACCACGGTGTACGGCCGCCGGCGTACGCTCTCGGTGAGCTGGCCGCCCTCCTCGTAGCCCACGTAACCGGGCGGGGCGCCGATCAGCCGGGCCACCGAGTGCTTCTCGCCGTACTCGCTCATGTCGATGCGGACCAGTGCCCGCTCGTCGTCGAACAGGAACTCGGCCAGCGCCTTGGCCAGCTCGGTCTTGCCCACGCCGGTCGGACCCAGGAACAGGAACGAGCCGGTGGGCCGGTCCGGGTCGGACACTCCGGCCCGGGCCCGGCGGACCGCGTCGGACACGGCCCGCACGGCCCGTGCCTGGCCGACGACCCGGCGCCCGATCTCGGCCTCCATCCGCAGCAGCTTGGCCGTCTCGCCCTCGAGCAGGCGCCCGGCCGGGATGCCGGTCCACGAGGACACCACGTCGGCCACGTCGTCCGGGCCGACCTCGTGTTTCACCATGGCCGCCGTACCGGAGGTTCCGTCCGTCCCGCTTCCGTCCTCTACTGGGGCCGAACGGTCCGTGGTGCTCGCCTCGGCCAGCTCACGCTCGACCGCGGGGATCTCCGCGTTCTCCAGGCGTCCCCATTCCTTGAAGTCCCCGTCGCGCTGGGCGCGCTCGGACTGGCTCTTGAGCTCATCCAGGCGCTTCTTCAGCTCGCCCACCTTGTTCAGGCCGGACTTCTCCTGCTCCCAGCGGGCCACCAGCGCGTCCAGCTGCTCCTGCCGGTCGGCCTTGGCGGCGCGGAGCCGCTCGAGCCGTTCCTTGCTCGCCGCGTCCGACTCCTTCTCCAGGGAGAGCTCTTCCATCGTCAGCCGGTCCACGGCGCGCCGCAGCTCGTCGATCTCGACCGGCTGGGAGTCGATCTCCATCCGCAGCCGGGACGCGGCCTCGTCGACCAGGTCGATGGCCTTGTCCGGCAGGAACCGCGCGGTGATGTACCGGTCGGACAGCGCGGCGGCGGCCACCAGCGCCGCGTCGGAGATCTCGACCTGGTGGTGGGCCTCGTAGCGGCCCTTGAGCCCGCGCAGGATCGCGATCGTGTCCTCGACCGAGGGCTCCCCGACGAACACCTGCTGGAACCTGCGCTCGAACGCCGGGTCCTTCTCGATCCGCTCCCGGTACTCATCGAGCGTGGTCGCGCCGACCATGCGCAGCTCGCCGCGGGCCAGCATGGGCTTGAGCATGTTGCCCGCGTCCATCGCGCCCTCGGCGGCGCCGGCGCCGACCACGGTGTGCAGCTCGTCGATGAACGTGATCACCTGGCCCTCGCTCTGCCTGATCTCGTTCAGCACGGCCTTGAGGCGTTCCTCGAACTCGCCGCGGTACTTTGCGCCGGCCACCATCGAGCTCAGGTCGAGCGCGATCAGGCGCTTGCCGCGCAGCGACTCGGGCACGTCGCCGGCCACGATCCGCTGGGCCAGGCCCTCCACGACCGCGGTCTTGCCTACGCCGGGCTCGCCAATCAGCACCGGGTTGTTCTTCGTCCGGCGGGACAGCACCTGGATGACGCGCCTGATCTCGGCGTCGCGGCCGATGACCGGGTCGAGCTTGCCGTCCCGGGCCATCTTGGTCAGGTCGATGCCGTACTTTTCCAGCGCCTTGTAGGTGTCCTCGGGGTCCGGGCTGGTCACCCGGGCGCTGCCGCGGATCTGGCTGAACGCCTCGAGCAGCGCGTCCGCCGTGGCGCCAGCCGCGGTCAGCACGGTCTTCGCCTCCCCGCCGTCGGCGGCCAGGCCGACCAGCAGGTGCTCGGTGGAGATGTACTCGTCGCCGAGCTGCTTGGCCCGGCTGGACGCGGTGGCGATCGCCGCGTTCAGCGCGCGCGACGCTCCCGGGGAGCTGAGCGTGGCGCCGCTGGCTCGCGGCTGCCGGGCCAGGCGCTCCTCGGCCTGCTTGGCGACCAGCGCCGGGTCGGCGCCGACCGCCCGCAGCAGCGGACCGGTCGTGCCGTCCGCCTGCTCGACCAGGGCGACGAGCAGGTGCAGGGGTTCGACCTGCGGGCTCCCGTCCGCCGCGGCGCGTCGCACCGCGACCGACAGCGCCTCCTGGCTCTTGTTGGTCAGCTTGTCGTCAGCCATTACTCATCTATCTCCTCCAGGCGGCCCAGTCCCGCTGAGCGCCCGGTTACTTGTCTCCTCGGGGCTGTCCGGTCGCTCCGGACGGCCCGGCCAGTGGTTCCCAGATCGCGACCCGGGCACGCCGCACGGGCACGAGACCGGGGTCGTTCTCGCCGCCGCCGCGGCGCAGCTCGGCCAGCCGGGCCGCCACGGCCCGGGTCGATTCCAGCTCGACGCGCAGCTGCGCCACCTCGGCGTGCAGTTCCGCGACCAGCCTGCGGGCCTGCTCCAGCTCCCGGAGCTGAGTCAAGATCAGCTTGATCCCGGAGAGGTTGACGCCCTCCTCCTGGGACAGCCGCTGGATCTCGCGCAGGGCCAGGATGTCCCGCATCGAGTAGCGCCGCCCGCCGCCGCCGCTGCGGCCCGGTGACACCAGGCCGCGCCGCTCGTACTCGCGCAGCGTCTGCGGGTGCATCCCGGACAGCTGGGCGGCTACGGAGATGACGTAGACGGGCATTTCATCCGACTGCTCGAATGGACTGTTCATGACGCGTCCTTCGCCCGCTCGAGAAGCTCCTCGCGCGGGTCCGTCCCGGCCGTGGCCTCACGCAGCTCCTCGATGGCGCTGCGCGCCTTGCTGTTCAGGTCCTTCGGCACCATCACGTCGACGGTGACGAGCAGGCCCCCGGTGGTCCCGTCCTTGCGGCGCACGCCCTTGCCCGGGACCCGGAACGTCCGGCCGTTCGGGGTGCCCGGCGGGATCCGCACCGTCACCGGCGCGCCCCGGTGCGAGGGCACCTTGACCTCCGCGCCCAGGGTCAGCTCCGCGAACGTCACCGGCACGGTCACCGTGAGGTTATCCCCCGACCGGCCGAACACCGGATGCGGCTTGACGTGCACCCGCACGTACAGGTCGCCCGCCGGGCCGCCGCGCTCGCCGGGAGCGCCCTTGCCCGGGATCTTGATCCGCTGGCCGTCCGCCACCCCGGCCGGGATGCGGGTCTGGATGGTCCGCGAGCTCATCGCCCGGCCGCTGCCCGAGCAGGCCGGGCACGGGTCGTCGACGACCAGCCCACGGCCCCGGCACTCCTTGCACGGCTCGGAGATTCCGAACGACCCCAGGTTCCTGGCTGACTGCCCGGTCCCGTTGCAGACCGGGCAGACCCGCGGCACGGTGCCGGCCTTGGCGCCGGTGCCGTGACAGGTCGGGCACGGGCCCTCGCCGGTCAGCCGCAGCCCGACCGTGGTGCCGTCGATCGCGTCGCCGAAGCTCAGCGTGGTGTCGGTCTCCACGTCGGCGCCCCGGCGCGGCCGGTTCTGGGCCGTGGTCCGGTTGCCGCGGTTGAATACGGTGCCGAACAGGTCGCCCAGGCCGCCGCCCGCGTCGGTCCCGCCGAGGATGTCACCGAGGTCGAAGTTGAACCCGCCGCCCCCCGTCCGGCCGCCGGTCGGGACCCGGAACCCGCCGCCGAACAGCGAGCGTGCCTCGTCGTACTCCTTGCGCCGCTTCTCGTCGGACAGCACCGAGTACGCCTCGGAGATCTCCTTGAAGCGCTCCTCGGCCTTCGCGTCGCCCTGGTTCGAGTCCGGATGGTACTTGCGGGCCAGCTTGCGGTACGCCGTCTTGATCTCGGCGGGCTTCGCCGTCTTGGCGACCCCCAGGGCCTTGTAGTAATCCTTCTCGAGGTAGTCCTTCGTGCTCATCCCGCCTGCCTGGACTGTCTAGTTGCCGTCCTCGTCCGAAGACAACTCCGGCTCGTTGCTGGCGCCGTCCGGGCCGGTCGCCGGCTCGGCGACGGCGACCCGGGCCGGGCGCAGAATCCGGTCGCCCACCTTGTAGCCGGGCTGCCAGATCTCGACGCACGTGTCCTCGGTGACGTCGGGCGAATAGGTGTGGGTCAGCGCCTCGTGGATCGTGGGGTCGAACGGGTCGCCCTTGTCGCCGTAGGCCACCAGGTTGAGCTTGCCCAGCGCGGAGGACAGCGAGTCGGCGACGGACTTGAACCCGCCGGACAGCTCGCCGTGCTCGCGCGCCTGGTCGATCGCGTCCAGCACCGGGAGCAGCCCGGCCAGCACGCTGGCGACCGCCTGCTCCCGCACGGCGGCCCGGTCCCGGTCCACGCGCTTGCGGTAGTTGGCGTACTCGGCCTGCAGGCGCTGCAGGTCGCCGGTGCGTTCCGCGAGCCGCGCCTCGGCGTCGGACTGCTGCTCTCCGGCCGGGGCCGCGTCCTCGATGATCCCCTCGAGGACCTCGTCGGCCGTCTCGCCCGCCGGGACGCCTTGATCCCCCCGGGCCTCCTGGCCTCCCTGGGCCCCTTGGCCTCCCTGGCCTCCCGGGGTCCCGTCCCCGGCATTCCTGCCATCAGCGGTCGCGGCGGCACCGGCCGGCCGGCCGGCACCAGTGGTGCCGGCCGGCTTGGATGCCGCGTGCTTCCCCCGGACCTGCCCGGTGACCGGATCGATGCGCCGGTGATCGTGGATGACCGGGCCGGAGCCCGTCTCCTCGGATGCTGGCATCAGGCCGCTCCGCCCTCGCTAGCGTCGTGCTCGTCCACGATCTCTGCCTCGACGACCTCGTCGTCGGCGTGCGCGTGCGTGCTGCCGTCAGCCGAACCCGACTGCTGGGCCTGCGCCTGCTGGGCTTGTGCCTGCTGGTAGATGGCGGTGCCCATCTTCTGGCTGACCTGCATGGCCTTCTCGCTGGCCGACTTGATGGCCTCGGTGTCGTTGCTCTCCAGCGCCTTCTTGACCTCGGCGAGCGCCTCGCGGACCTCGGACTTGATGTCGTCGGGCACCTTGTCCTCGTTCTCGCCGAGGAACTTCTCGGTCTGGTAGACCAGCGTGTCGGCCTGGTTGCGGACCTCGGCCTCCTCGCGGCGCTTGCGGTCCTCCTCGGCGTACTGCTCCGCGTCCCGGACCATCTTCTCGATGTCCTCCTTGGGCAGCGCGGA
>Ga0187781_10003851_pt1 | contig 11210 bp, 9 predicted proteins | sample 0715_SJ02_MP02_2_FD_132447 | JGI IMG/M metagenome (GOLD analysis project Ga0187781, IMG submission 132447) | Tropical peat soil microbial communities from peatlands in Department of Meta, Colombia - 0715_SJ02_MP02_20_MG | ecosystem: Environmental > Terrestrial > Soil > Wetlands > Peat | place...
CGGGATCATCCCCGCAGCCCGATCCACTGGGTCAACGGCTGCGGCTTTCCGCTGGCCGCCTGGAAGGTGATTTCGGTGATTTTCTCGACGTCCGGCACGGTCACTTCGCGCCCGCCCAGCCCGCAGAGGAAGTCGAGCACGGGCGGCCGCGTCTTGGCGTTCGAGTACAAGGCCGAGCGCAGTTCCGTGGCCACCACCCCGCTGAGGTCGGGCGAGCCAAAGGAAACATCGCGCTCGATCACGCCGATGGCCTTAAAGCGTTCCAGGGCCTTGGCGATTTCCGGGCCGGCAAACGGCCGGAACCAGCGCAGGCGGACAAAGCCAACTTTCTTCCCCGCTGCTCGGAGCTTCCGGATGGCAACTTCGACCGGGATGGACAGCGTTCCCATGCCAAACAGCACGACGTCCGCGTCCTCTGTCATGTACTCCTCGAAGAATGGGTTGCCGTACTTGCGGCCGAAGATGCGCTCGAAATCCGCATACACTTCGCGGATCACGTCGCAGGCGCGCTCCGTGACAGCAAAGTTTTGACGGCGAACTTCCATCACCCAGTCTTCATTGCACTGCGGAGCCACGGAGATGACGTTATCCGGGTGAAGCAGCATGTCACCGCGGTTGTATTTCGGGAGGAATTCCTTCACTTGCTCAACTGAGGGGATTTTCACCAGCGACTGCGAGTGAGTAAGGAACGCGCCGTCGCAACTAATGGCGATGGGGACAAAGATGCGCCGGTCTTCCGCGATACGATACGCGATCAACGTGGTGTCGAGCGCCTCTTGTCCGGTGTCCACCCAATTCAACATCCAGCCGAGGTCCCGGACCGCGAGAGCATCGTTGTGTTCCACGCCGAAGGCGCCGGGATCGTCAAGCGCGCGGTTGCCCACCAGCGCAACCAAGGGCACCCGCAATGCGGGCGCGACTGTGAGCACTTCCATGGCGTACATCCAGCCGATGCCGCTCGACCCGCAGAATGTGCGGGCGCCGCAGGCGGAGGCCTGCTTGACGATTTCAAACTGCGAATTTTCGCTGTCCGCCACGATGAATTCGCAATCCATCTCGCCGTCGGCGATCAACTGGCTCATGTACTGCATGACAGTGTCGTAAGGACGTATGGGATAAGCCGTAACCACGTCCACGTTGGCCAGTTTGCAGGCGACTGCCATGGCCTCGGCGCCCGTGATCAGGGCTTCCTGTTCCAAAGGCTTCTTCAGTTCTTCAACGGGCAAAGTTAGCGTTGCCATTTCAATCTCCCTTTCCGGCTTCAGCCTTTTTGAGCGACCTCGAGAGCCGCCGGGATCTGCTCTGCATACTGGCCGCGAAAGCGGAAACCGTGCGACCTCTCTTCGCCCGCTGCAATGATTGTCTTAAGCCACTCAAGATACGCACTCTTGTCCTTACGGAATGCCGCCCATTCGCTGGAGTTGTCGTGGAATTTGGTTTCGTTCACCATCGTGACGCACTTGTCGATGGGGCAAACGGCTTCGCAAATGCCGCAACCACAGCAGGCTTCGAGGTTGACATCGTAGGTCCCATCCGGAGTGACGTCGAAGGATGCATCGGGGCAGTTGAGCCAGCACAGCGTACATTTCGTGCAGGTCTCGAAATTCACCACCGGCCGTTGCGTGCGCGTGGAATATTTCTTGAACTTGTCGTTGCGCACCGGCCGGAATCCGCCGACTTTTTTGGTAATCGGGTCCTCATAGGGGCCGCCCTGCACCTGACCCGGGATGGCGACACCCTCAAGCATGTCCTGCCACTTGAGCAGTTCGAATTGGAAACGCTCTTCCGAATTGCCCTGGCCTGGCAGCACTTCGATGCTTGAGAAACGCTCGTAGGCCGTCCGGGCCGAAGTAACCTTGAGAGGATCCTTCAGCTTCGCGTTGATGTATTGCTCGACAGATTGCAAGCTGACCAGCTCAGGCACGGCCTTCGCGAGGGCGCCGAGAACGCGCACATCGGTGTGGTCATCTTTATAAATCCACATACCGGAGAAACTGGTAATGCCCTTCAGGATAGCGAGTTTGTAAGGTTGCTCACGGCGATGGATTGCCTGAACAAGGGTGGCCGGCTCCTCGAGAGAAATGACGATCAGGGTGCCACCCGGCTTTACGGAATGGTTCACGGGCTGCAGACCTTGCCAAGCCCACGACTCGAAGCCCTTGCAAAGCGTGTCGTCGAGGACGACGCTCACATCCACCTGACCTGGCTCGTAATGCGCCATGCCCAATTGCAGTGTCTCGTCGTCGCTTGCCACGATGGCAAAGCTCTTGGCGGGAATGCCGTTCCGCTCGGGACTATCGCCGTAACGGCCGAAGGAGATGCCCGGCTTGCCCTCATTATGGGCCGCCAGCACAACTCCCCGGGTAATGTTTTTGGCCAGAGTCTTTTGGAAGACCCCACGGTAAATGATCTCAACCGCGAATAATTGGCCCATTGGATACCTCCATTCTTGTGGCGGGGTCATGAGCTAATGTCAGTCTCCGCCTTCGAGACACGACGCGAACGAGCAAAAGATCACGCCTATCCCACTGGTCCAATAACTAAGCCATTGCTGAGCGCAAGTGCAGTGATTCGAAGCACTTTCGCCCGTGACCGGAATCACCAGCCGGATTCATCATGGATGGCTGTGACGCTCGTCACATTGGTCTGTGCCATCTGCCACTGCCCAGATAGGCCATAGGGGAGAAAGTGTGAGGTGTAGAGGGCAGCGGAAACAGCTATGACGCACTACCGTTCAATCACCCCTTCGGCCCCGAGCCTCCTTCAGGGCAATGTCGCAAGTTCTGGACGGCAGCAACAGTCGCCCCATTACGGGTTTACGGACGCATAAGGAGAAGACCCGATGCCCTGGCGTGAAGAGTACCAGTCAAAGCTTCGGTCTCCGGAGGAAGCGTTGCGTTGCGTGGAATCCGGAATGCGTGTTTACATCCAGGAGGGCTGCGGTGAGCCGGAAACTTTGGTCGAAGCTCTCTTGAGACGCGCGCCCTATGTCCACGACGTAGAAGTCGTGCACCTGTTGACCCTGGGTTGCGCCGATTATGTGGCACCGGAGATGGCCGGGCATTTCCGGCACAACGCGATGTTCATCGGTGGAAACGTACGTGAAGCCATCAACGATGGGCGAGCGGACTACACTCCCATCAATCTAAGTGAAATCGAAGAGCTCTTCGAAAGCGGGGCGATGCCGCTGGATGTCGCTCTCATCCAGGTTTCGCCGCCCGATGCTCACGGCTATTGCTGTTTTGGAGTCGCCGTGGATACCACGCTCACGGCGGCCAATCGTGCGCGCTATGTCATCGCACAGGTGAATGATCGCATGCCCCGGACCTTCGGAGACAGTTTCATCCACGTGAGTCAGATCACGACTTTCGTGGAGTCCTCGCGGCCCCTTTGTGAGCTGCCCAAGCCGCAAATCACGGAGATGCACCGGGCGATTGCGAAAAATGTGGCAGGCTTGATCGAAGACGGAGCGGTGCTTCAGACCGGAATCGGCGGCATTCCGGACGCCGTACTTCCCTTCCTCATGGATCGCAAGGATCTGGGCGTCCACAGTGAGCTCGTCTCCGATAGCGCCATTCCATTGATAGAGGCAGGCGTGATCACCGGTGCGCGCAAGAACTACAAGCCCCGTAAGGTGATCCTGGGCTTTGTCCTGGGAACGAAGACCCTATTCGATTTTGTGGACAACAATCCAATTTTCGAATTTCACCCTACCGCATACACCAACGATCCGATTCTGATCGCCCGCAACGACAACATGGTCGCCATCAATTCCGCACTGCAGGTCGACCTAACCGGGCAAGTCTGTTCGGATTCCATCGGAACCTATTTTTATAGCGGGATTGGCGGGCAGGTGGATTTCATGCGCGGCGCCTCGCGTTCCAGGGGCGGAAAGCCCATCATCGCGCTTCCTTCCACGGCGAAAGGCGGCACCATCTCCCGCATTGCTCCCATGTTGGATCCTGGAGCCGGGGTTGTGACCTCGCGTGGCCTCGTCCACTACGTCGTCACGGAATATGGCGTCGCATATCTGCACGGCAAGTCCATCCGCGAGCGCGCGAAAGCGCTTATCGAAATCTCTCATCCGAAGTTTCGCAATGAACTTTATGAACATTGCGAACGAACCAAGTGGCTGCAGCGGCCGGCGAAAATGCTGGCTGAGGTGATGGTGTGAATATGCCAACAACTACAACGCGGGGCCAGGTAACAGTCAACTGGGAAGAGTGTAAGGGGTGCGGACTTTGCGTCGAATCCTGCCCCCCGAAGTGTCTCGAGCTCGTGCCGGAGTTAAGCCCGTACGGCGTCCACCCGGCGCGCTATACGGGGGAAGGCTGCACCGCTTGCGGCATCTGCTTCTATTGCTGTCCCGAGCCAGGAGCCATTACCGTGTACCGCACGGCAGCAAAACCGAGTCCCATCGCTGAACAAGGAGGCGAGCATGCGCCAGCTATGTAAGGGCAACGTTGCTGTCATCAAGGGCGCCATCCTCGCCGGATGCCGCGCCTATTATGGTTATCCGATTACTCCTGCGAGTGAGATTGCGGAAGCGGCCGCTTTGTACCTGCCCGAGATTGGCGGGACCTTTGTGCAGGCGGAGAGCGAAGTCGCGGCGATCAATATGGTGTATGGCGCCGCATCGGCTGGGGAGCGGGTCATGACCGCATCCTCGGGCCCGGGCCTGAGCCTGATGCAGGAGGGGATCTCGTATCTCGCGGGCTCTGAGTTGCCCTGCGTGATCGTGGATGTCGTGCGCGGCGGGCCGGGCCTCGGAAACATCGCGCCAGAACAAAGCGATTACTTCGCCATGGTCAAGGGCGGAGGCCACGGCAATTATCACAACATCGTCTTGGCTCCGTCCTCTGTTCAAGAAATGGCGGATCTGACCACGCTCGCGTTTGAGCTGGCGGATCGCTACCGCAATCCTGCCGTCGTGCTGACAGACGGGTTCGTGGGCCAAATGATGGAGCCTCTGGATCTCGAATATCGCGAAACGAAGGCACCGCCAAAGCCCTGGGCTGTGCAGGGTACTCCGGAAACACGCAAGAACCTCATTAGTTCGATTTTTCTCGAGCCCGATGAACTGGAAGCGCACCAACGGACGGTGGAAGAGAAATATCTCCGCGCCCAACAGCAGGAGCCGCGGCATGAGCTCTATCAGGTGGGCGATGCCGATATCCTGCTCGTCGGATTCGGGATTGTCTCACGCGTCCTGAGATCCACCGTCGAAATGGCGCGGAAGGAAGGCGTGCGAGCCGGTTTGTTCCGACCGATCACGCTTTGGCCATTTCCAGCAAAGGCGCTCGTCGAGGCTGCGGCGCGAGTCCAAAAAGTCCTGGTCGTTGAATTGAGCAACGGGCAGATGGTGGAAGACGTGCGCCTCGCGCTCAATGGAAAGGTTCCTGTTGAGTTCTACGGACGCGTCGGTGGCAACGTTCCTTCCGTCGAAGAATTGCATACAGTGCTGGGCGCGCGTGTAGCCGCGGTCGCCTAAAGCGAGGATTACCATGGGAGAAGAGATCGCAGTGTGCGTCACAGAACCTGTGGTCGAAAAGGACCATCTCGAGATCATCCACTCCAAGTCGCCCGTCTTTTACGACGTCTACGAGCGCAAATCGGAGCTGAAACATCAGACGCATTATTGCCCCGGATGCGGTCATGGAGTGGTGCATAAGCTGGTCGCGGAAGCAATCCAAGAAATGGGCCTCCAGGATCGGACCATCTTTGTCAGCCCCGTGGGTTGCTCCGTCTTTGCCTACTATTATTTCGACGTCGGCAACGTGCAAGTGGCCCATGGCCGCGCGCCAGCCGCCGCGACAGGACTCAAGCGCTCTTGCCCGGACAAGATCGTGATCTCCTACCAAGGCGACGGCGATTTGGCGGCTATAGGAACGGCAGAAATCGTGCATGCCGCCAATCGCGGCGAAAAAATCACGGTGTTCTTCGTCAACAACGCGATCTATGGCATGACGGGCGGCCAGATGGCGCCCACCACGCTGGTTGGCCAGAAAAGCACCACTTCTCCTTGGGGGCGACGGCCATCGAACGAGGGATTTCCCGTACATGTGTGCGAATTGCTCGCGACACTGGAGGCCCCGGCATACATTGAGCGCGTCGCGCTCTCAGACAACAAGACCATCATGAAGGCCCGGCGGGCGATTCGGAAAGCGCTCGAATATCAGCGCGATGGCATCGGGTTCTCTTTCGTCGAAATTCTTTCGCCCTGCCCGACCATTTGGGGCCTGGACCCGGTCGTCGCTCGCAAATGGGTCGCCGAGCAAATGATTCCAGCATTTCCGCTGAATGTCTTTCGAGATCGCAAGCCGCAATCAGCTACCGAACAAACACCGCCGCAGCGTTCCATAACGGATGTGCTGGAGATCCAAACAGAAACCGAACAGAAGTCTGCCGGCGTTCTCGCCCACGAACATCCGTTCGACAAGATGACCATCAAGGTTGCGGGATTCGGCGGCCAGGGTGTCCTGCTGCTCGGCCAGCTATTGACCGAGGCAGGCATGCGAGAGGGTCTCGAAGTGAGCTGGCTGCCTTCTTACGGACCCGAAATGCGTTCTGGCAGCGCACACTGCCATGTGTGCCTTTCCAAGGAGCGTATCGGCTCGCCGCTGATTCAGCATCCGGATGTGCTCATCGCGATGAACGAAATCTCGTTGCGCAAATTTGCCTCGATGGTCCCTGCCAGCGGACTCGTTATCTATAATGGCCGCGAAGTTCCGGCGGACCTTGGTTCGATTCCGGCTCGGGTGCACTGCGTGCCGGCTTCGGAGATTGCCGATCAAATTGGTTCGATGAAAGTCGCGAATATAGTCTTGCTGGGCGCGCTGCTCGAAGAGACCGGATGCCTGGATTTCGGTACGGTCATTGCGACCATAGCGGAGAAAATCAAGAAGGTTGCTCTTGCCGATTTGAATCGTAAGGCCCTGGAATTGGGCCGCCGGTATGCGGACGACGTGCTCGTTCACGAAGGCCAGCCGCAGCCTGACGGCTATCCTTATTAGGACGCGAGTCGAAAATTAATCTCCCATCGCGCATCCACACGAGTAGCAAGACCCCTCGCTGATTCGACGGCCTGATCCGCCCCAACCCTTTGCCTTGGGCAAAGGGCGTCTCGATGTGTCATGCTTATCTGAGCATTACTGGCGCAAATCGCGGTCCCCGTGCATCTGATTCCAGTATGAGGAACTCATCGTGAAACGAGCACGCACACCGAAATCCGGCGGAATCCTTGTAATCGATGTGGGCGGCACGAATGTGAAGATGCTCGCCTCAGGCCAGAAAGTGCCGCGCAAGTTTCCTTCTGGCCCGCAGATGACGCCTGCCAGAATGGTCCGGGGCGTGAAGAACGCGGTGCGCGACTGGACATTCAACCGGATTTCTCTCGGCTATCCCGGCCCCATCATCAACGGCCACCCCCTCCGCGAGCCTCACAATTTGGGGACTGGTTGGATGGGCTTCGATTTCCGCAGGGCCTTCGGCTGCCCGGTGAAAATAATCAACGACGCCGCGATGCAGGCGCTCGGCAGTTATAAGGGCGGTCGTATGCTTTTCCTTGGCCTGGGGACCGGCCTCGGGTCCGCGATGATTGTGGACGGTATTCTCGAACCGATGGAACTCGCGCACCTCGAGTACAGGCATGGTAAAACGTACGAGGATTATCTGGGCGTGCGCGGCCTTGAGCGGCTGGGAAAGAAAAAATGGCGCCGGCACGTCGCCAAAGTCACGAAAAAATTGAAGGCTGCACTCGAGGCCGACGACGTCGTCTTGGGCGGAGGAAATGTGAAGAAGCTCAAAAAGGCGCCAGCGGGCGCGCGCCTGGGCGGCAATGAGAATGCATTCCGGGGCGGATTCCGCCTGTGGGAGAAATCCTAGCCCACGCCGATTCCTGCGCGCCGCTGATTCCCCTGTTACTTTTTCTCGAGTCTCGCCGTGAGATTGATTTCACTCTCCGCGAGCAAATGCACGCGGCGCACCCAGTCCTGATATCCGGTGAGCAGCACATTGATCTGGTGCTCGCCCGGAGCTAAGTTGAAAGTCGAAGGCGTCTGCCCGACCATTTGCCCGTCAATGTAAATGTCCGCGCCCGAGGGATCTGATTGCACAGCAACCTTCGCGTTTGTAGAGCTCTGGCCGATTTGATTCGCCGAGACTAGCTTCCCGCCTTCGAGAACCACCATAAGTCCCGGATACGTCATCCAGGTCTTACCCTGAAGGCTGACTTCTCGCTGGGGTGGCCCCATCGCCGCGACTACCTGCTCGCGTGTCATTCCGGGCGCCAAATTCGCGGCGGGACGCGAGGCCGGCTCGGGAGCGGGCGCCGGAGCAGCAGCAGGCGCGGAAACAGGGGCGGCAGCGGGTGCTGGCGCCGCTACCGGAGTGGGAGCAGCCGCCGGTGCAGGCGCGGCAGGCGAAGGTGCCGCCGCGGCTGCTGGCGCAGCCGTTGTTGCCGGGGCAGGAGCTGGAGGGGCAACTGGGGCAGCTATGGGAGCGGGCGCTGCTGGAGCGCCACTCAACACGGTAGGGGTCGTCCGTCCTTCGGGAACAAACCAGGGATCTACCGCTCGAAAAACTGCATCTTTGTCTGCATTCGCGATGACGTCCTTGGGGAAATAAAATGTGGCGATGGACCAGACCCGCGCCGGCCCTTTCGGTCCCATAATGCCTCGTGACGAGAGGAGCCCAAAATTCACTGTTTCCTGGCCCACGGTAACGCTGAAAACATAAAACCGCTCTCCGGCGGGAATGGCATAGTCGCTTTTTCCGCGATAAATCGTCGCGTCAGCACCGTGAATTTCCATGGACGCGATTTCCAGCCGATTGAAGGAGGCGGAGAGACCGGGCCGTTGAACGACTACCACGATGCCTGCGCGGCGGATATCCGTTTCGGCCCCGATTCCCATCGCGCGCTTGCCCACGAGCGAGGGGTAATAGGTCTGGGTCAGAATCTGCTGGAGCACCTCGCGCTGGTCGAGCGGAACGGAACTTTGCTGCCCCCAAGAGGGAGCAGCAATCAGGACCAAGCTCGCGAGCACGCCGAAAATGAGTTGTCGCAACAAGAGAATTCTCCTCCTGGAAACCCCGAAGAGTATATGACCGCTCCGCAGTCCCTTCAAGACTATGGCAATAACTCAACCCCAATAATCGAATTGAGGTCGGACAGGGAGGAGCGCCGACCCGCGGTTGCCGGTTAGGCCGAATTCAAATTTTTCTCATCCGCGCTCGATTTCATCCCGCGCCGCAATGTAGGATAAAAGCTATGATTTGCAGGATGCTCTTACTGTTGTCCGTCTTCTTTTGCAGCGCGACATTCGTCACGTCCGGCTGTACTTGCTCGAAGGAACCGCCGGGAATGTGCCCCGGCCTGCAGCAGGACGATATCGTTTTCCTCGGAACTGTGAAGGAAATTGAAAACGTGCCGGCTCCTCCGCCGCCTGCGAACGTGCCGCCGGACGCCGTTTCGGACGCGACGCCAGTCGTCCGGTACCATTTTCAGATTAGTGAGAGATTTGCCGGCCCGGAAGTGGGCGAGCTCGATATCTTTTCGGGGGGAGACGACGGCGACTGCGCCTTCCGATTTCAAAAGGGCGAGCAGTACATCGTCTATTCCTATAAATCGGAGGATGGACGCCCTTTCGCGACGATTTGCAACGGCACGCGCCCGGCAGCCGAAGGCCGCGCATTGCTTCCGCAGTTGCGAGCCATGCGCAATGGGCAGCGCGTTGCTTCTGTCTTTGGCGTGCTTCGGCGTTCTGATCCGCCCCTTCTCGAGCCCACGGACGATCCCGACGACCCGCTCCCTCACATCAAATTGAAATTGCGCTCGAAAGACGACCGCTTCGCGACAAGCACGGGCAGCGACGGGGTTTACACCTTTTATGACGTTCATGCCGGCGAATACATTTTTTCAGCGGAGCTCCCCGCGCGATTTGAATTCACGCAAAAGACTCTTCGCGTCGGCTTGCCTCCCTTCCGGATTCCGAATGGCGCCTGCTACGAATACAACGTCAACGCCCTGCCGACCGGCAAAATTCACGGGAGCGTCCTAGGTCCAGATAAAAAACCGCTGCGCAATGCGTCCGTCGAACTCTTTCGCGCGGACCGCTACAATGATTCCCGCGCGGGACTCTGGGCCTTCCAGGGCTCGAAAGGAGATTTTGAATTCGATCACATCGGCCCCGGTGAATACATTCTCGTTTTTAACCGCACGAATCGCCTGGATCCAAATTCACCCTTTCCTCGCACTTTTTATCCAGGCTCTCTGGACGTAAGCGGGACCAAGTTCATCAAGCTGAAGGACGGCCAGCAGCTCCTGAAAGCTGATATTCATCTCCATGATGGTTATCGGACGCGGCGGATTCGCGTGAAACTGGACTGGCCGGAAGGACGGCCGCGGGGTGAAGTCACGGTCATGGCGAAGGCCGACCAAGGCGATAATCCGGCCGCGGAAAAAATCGCTGAGGGCATGTATCAGTTCATTGTGCTCGAAACCGCTCACTACACCATTTCCGCGTGGGAAGATCTCGACCCGCAGCGAGCAGTCTCGCGCCGCGGAGGGAACGATTGCACCCTTCCGGCGCGGATTGAGACGGAACCCGTCACGCTCGATGCAGCCGATACCAGCCGGGATGAAATCACGCTTACATTCAGCAATCCGGGTTGTATCAAGCAAAGTCCTAACGCGGACCGGCTGGATTGAGTCGCTTGTACTGCCGGAGTGTTGGGAATTGACGAGCCTCAATGCATTTTGACATGGGTATTGCGCGGCAAATAGAATCCATTTGTCATTTCATCCGTCTAACAAGCGAACTCCCGATAGGAGAATAAACGCAATGAGGATTCTTGGTCTTACGGGTTTGCTCGCGCTCTTGGTCTTCGGGCCAGCGCTCGGAGCCGCCGCGCAGGAGCCGTCAAAGGAATCGAAGTCATCTGAATCAAAATCTGCAGAGGCCAAGCCGCCGGAAGCACCGCCGAAGGAAGAATCCTCCGTAACCGAGCACACGATTCGTCTTCAGGGCCAGCAAATTTCCTACAAAGCGACGGCTTCGACCACCCTTCTCAAGGACGAAAAAGGCGAGCCGATCGCCAGCTTATACTCCACCGCCTACACGCGAAGCGATACCAAGGATTTCAGCCAGCGGCCCATCGCGTTCATCTACAACGGCGGCCCTGGCTCGTCCTCCATCTGGCTGCACATGGGC
>Ga0187781_10003852_pt1 | contig 11210 bp, 8 predicted proteins | sample 0715_SJ02_MP02_2_FD_132447 | JGI IMG/M metagenome (GOLD analysis project Ga0187781, IMG submission 132447) | Tropical peat soil microbial communities from peatlands in Department of Meta, Colombia - 0715_SJ02_MP02_20_MG | ecosystem: Environmental > Terrestrial > Soil > Wetlands > Peat | place...
GCGGCGGCGAAATTTCTCGTCTCGCACAATCAGGCGGAATGGCTTGCCCTTCTGCTTTGGCCGGTCTTCATGTTCTGGCAACTTTTCCCCGTGCTGGCGACTGCTTTCACCACAAATTTCGACTCGTCGAACCTGCTTCGTTTTCCCTTGGACTACTCAACATTTTTTTTGATTCGAATAGTGTATGGCTCGCTCGAGCCTGCGACGGCGCTCGGCTGCCTGTGGCTTGCGGGGGTCGCTGTGGGTATCGGCTTTGCAGCGCCTCATTTCCTTCTCTGGGCCTTGCTGGTCCTGCTGGTCTTCGCGATTCTGAATATTCTCATCGGCCGCATGGTCTTCGCGTGGATTGAACGCTGGCTTGCGCGCCGGCGGACGCGAGAAATCCTCGGCATCGTTTTTTTCGTGGTCATTATCGGCTTTCAATTTATCGGCCCGCTCGTAAATCATTTTGGGCAAGGCGCCCGTACGGGTGTCGAGCAGCTCGTCACACAGTGGCTGCCGATCGAACGGGTGCTGCCGCCAGGCCTTGCGGCTTCGGCCATCGCCGGAGCGATGCGGGATGAATTTCCGTTTGCGCTCGGCGCCCTCCTGCTGCTGCTCGGCTATGGAAATGCGGCCTTGTTTCTTCTGAATTTGCGGCTGCGCGCGCAGTATCACGGCGAGAATTTGAGCGAAGGGACCGCGCGCGTTCCTTCCGCCTCCGAGAAGTCCCCTGTGCAATCCGGCTGGAGCCTGCCGGGAATTGCCGCGCCCGTAACCGCAATTTTCGAGAAAGAATTCCGCTACCTTTCGCGCAGCGGGCCGATGCTCTTCACGCTGATCATGCCCGTCGTGATTCTGCTGCTTTTCCGGCTCACTCCGTCCCGCTCGGGCGATGCCCAAAGCCTGCTCGTGCGCGCGCCGGATCTCGCTTTTCCATTGGGTGCGGCCTACTCCCTGCTCATCCTGACGAATCTCGTTTACAACAACTTCGGAGCGGACGGCGCAGGAGTTCAGTTTTATTTCGTCTGGCCGGTGCGCTTCCGTCAAATTCTTCTGGCGAAGAATCTCGCGCACGCGTGCGTGCTCGCGCTCGAAACCATTCTCGTTTGGCTCGCCGTGTGCCTGGTGTTCCGGCCGCCCTCTGCTGGCGTGACGCTCGCCACGCTCGCGGGACTTTCTTTTGCGCTGCTAGTGAATCTTTCGGTGGGCAACCTCCTCTCCATATTGGCTCCGAAGAAAATTGACTTCGGGACTTTCGGCCGGCAGAAGGCTTCGAACTTGACAGTTTTCGCGAGCTTCGGAGTACAAATCGCCATTTTCGGATTGGGGGCAATTGTATTTCTCTGGGCGCGAAGCCATGGCGAACTCTGGCTGGAGGCTTTTTTCTTCCTGGTGCTCGCGGCCTTCGCGGTCGCTGCTTACGCACTCGGATTGAATCGCGCCGACCGCCTCGCTCTCGGCCGTCGCGAGGCGCTCCTCGCCGAGCTTTCCCGCGCTTGATTCTTGATTCAATTTGCGCGCGAGCAGCCGGTGGGATACATTCGCGGCGGCATAGATGCGAAGTGCTCTTATCTGCTGAGGGGTCGCAATGAGTGTCCGTTTGCCAGCCACGGTTTTTTTCTTGCTTACTCTCCTTCTCGGTTTCGGCCCGCCTCTCGCTGGCCAGACCGAAAAGCCGCCCACGATTCCGGGGAGCCTGACTGCTGATCTCGAGGAGTTTGTCGAGACGCCTTCGGTTTCCGGCTACGAGTCCGAACTGACCGAAAAAATCCGTACGAAGCTTGCGCCGCTCCATCCTGTCGTGGACAACCTCGGCGATGTGATCGTGACCATCGGCAGCGGCGCCCCTTGCCGGCTCATCGTCGCGCCGATTGACGAACCGGGCTTCGTCGTCAGCGATATCACCGACGACGGATATCTGCGCGTGCAGCGGTTGCCGCAAGGCGGGCTGCCGCCGATTTTCAACGAGCTGTACTCGGCGCAACCTGTGAGAGTTCGCACCTGGAGCGGCAAGTGGATCGACGGGGTCTTCGCAGGTCTTTCGGTGCATCTGCAACCGGGGCGACTGAACGCTCCGAAATCGAGCGACCTTGACAACATGTACGTGGATATTGGCGCGAGTTCCGCCACCGAAGCCCGCAAGGCCGGAGTGGACAATCTCAGCGTCGTCGCTATCAATCGCACGGCATCGGCACTTGGCGAGCTGAAGTTAGCGGGTGCCTCGATTGGCGATCGCTTTGGCGCAGCCGCCGTGGTGACGATGCTACGTGGTATCCAGCCGTCGAAAATCACCGGCACGCTGACGGTGGCCTTCGTAGTGCAACAGTGGACTGGAGCTCGTGGTTTGCAGCGCATCATAAGCACGATTCAGGCCGACGAGATGATTTACGTCAGCCGCTTGCTCCCGGGTGGCCCTGTTGCTGGGATCGAGAATATTCATCGCGCGCCGCGGCGTGAGCCGGGCAGCGGCGTTCTCGTCGGCCTCGAGAAAACGGACGGATTCGCCCCCGGCCTCGCTTCCGATCTAAAGAGGCTTGCCGGCGACAACAAAATCCCATTCGAGATCGATTATTCCGCCGGAATCATCCCGCCGGGGTATCTCCCTTTGCCCGAGTTTCCCGCGAAATGGGCCCATCTCGGCATCGCCACGGACTGGGCCGATACGCCCGCGGAGATGTTGGATTCTTCCGACCTTCGCGAACTTGTGAAGCTGCTTGAGATTTATGCTCAAGGCATCCAGGCAGAACCAGAAACGCTCCGCCAGAGGGCAGTAGACGGCGGAGTTTGGATGCCGCCCCCTGGCACTGTTCCCACGGTGTCGGAATTGATTCGAGAACTTGTCGTGACATACGGCGTGAGCGGACACGAAAGGCCGGTTGGGACGGCGGTGTGGCGTCTGCTTCCATCATGGGCGACGCCCGCAATGGACCATGCGGGTAATCTGATTCTGCAAGTTGGGACGGCGCCCGACGGTTCAAAGACGCCGCACATCCTTGTCGTCGCGCACTTGGACGAAATTGGCTTCGTGGTGAAATCCATCTCGAAAGACGGCCGCCTCGAAGTCGAATGGCGAGGCCGCGGCGATCTCAGCTTTTTTGCTGGCCATCCGGCTCTCGTCCACACGGAATCGGGGGCCCGCAATGCAGTTGTGGAGCTGCCGAATCAGTGGGACGAGCCGAATTTCCAATGGCCGAAAGAAATGGAAAGGCCCATCCGCGTGGACGTCGGCGCGCGCACTCCCGAGGAAGTTGAAAAACTCGGCATCAAACCCGGCGACTCCGTGACGATCCCGAAGGCCTACCGCCCGCTTCTCGGCGTGCGCGCGAATGGTCGCAGCTTCGACGACCGCGTCGGCGATACCGCGCTGATTTCCGCCCTTTGGGAATTGGGCGGCCCGCTGAAAGATCGCGACGTCACCTTCGTCTGGTCCACCGGCGAAGAAATGGGGCTCGTCGGCGCGGCGGCACTCGCCAAGCGCCTCGCTGCGGAGGGCCACACGCCCGACTACGTTTTCGCGGTGGACACTTTCGTCAGCTCCGATTCGCCGCTCGAATCGAAGCGCTTCGCCGACGCCGCGCTCGGCAAAGGGTTCGTCATCCGCGCGGTGGACAATTCGAATATCGTCCCGGAAAAATCCGTCGAGAAGCTCGTGAAACTCGCGCGCGCCGAAAAAATTCCCGTGCAGTTCGGCGTCACTGGCGGCGGCAACGACGGTTCGGCCTTCGTCCGCTACGGTTCGGTGGACATCGCGCTCGGCTGGCCGCTCCGCTATTCGCATTCACCCGCCGAAGTGGTGGATCTTCGCGACGTGGATGCGCTCGCGCGCATCGTCGCGGTGATTGCGCGAAGTTGGTAAACTATCCGTGCTATGCCTGACCTTGCGCATTTCATCCCCTTCGCCATCGCGACGCTGATCCTCAACCTGACTCCCGGTCCGGACATGATGTACATCATCGCGCGCAGCCTGGGCCAGGGCAGGCGCGCGGGAGTCGTCTCGACATTCGGAATCAGCGCGGGATGCCTGTTCCACGCGTTCGCGGCGACCGTGGGAATCGCTGCCATGCTGCGCGCGTGGCCAATCGCCTTCGATGTGGTGCGCTACACGGGAGCGGTCTACCTCGTTTACCTTGGCATCCGCCTGATTGCGCGCCGCCACCGCGACGGCGAAGTCGTCGAGACTGCGCCGGTTGCGCCGTTCCGTCTCATTTTTCAACAGGGCGTCATCACCAACGTGCTAAATCCCAAAGTCGCGCTGTTTTTTCTCGCCTTTCTGCCTCAGTTCGTGTCTCCGGCAAGGGGATCGGCGACGATGCAGCTCATTGTGCTGAGCGTTTATTTCATTTTTTCTGCGACGATCATAAACCTGGTCGTCGCGAATCTTTCCGGTGTGGCCGGCAATTTTCTCCGCCGCGGCCGCAATATCGCGCGGATGGAGCGGGCGAGCGGCGCTGTCTTCATCGCGCTGGGCCTGCGCGTCGGGCTCGCACGCAGCACGTAGGCGCCGGCCTTTTTCACCTGAGGATATTATGGCCATCAAGACCATCATCGAGCCTTTCCGCATCAAGAGCGTCGAGCCCATCCGCCAGACGACGCGCGCGCAGCGCGAAAAGCTCCTCGAAGCCGCCGGCTACAATCTTTTCCTCATCCCTTCCGTGGACATCCTGATCGATCTGCTCACCGACTCCGGCACCGGCGCGATGTCCTCCGAGCAATGGGCCGCGGTCATGCGCGGCGATGAATCCTATGCCGGCTCGCCGAGCTTTAAGCGCTTCCGCGATTCCATCCAGGCGATCATGGGATTCCGCCACGTGATCCCGACGCACCAGGGCCGCGCCGCCGAACGGATTCTTTTCAACGTGATGTGCAAGAAAGGCGACGTGGTGCCCAACAACACGCATTTCGACACCACGCGCGCGAACTGCGAATTCGTCGGGGCCGAAGCCCTCGACCTGCCGGTTCCCGAGGCGCGCCAGCCCGCGCTTCAGCATCCGTTCAAAGGCAATATGGATACGGCGCGACTCGAGCAATCCATCGAGCGTGTCGGTGCCCAACGCATCCCTCTCGTCATGCTCACCGTGACGAACAATTCTGGTGGCGGCCAGCCCGTCTCGATGGCGAATATCAGAGCCGTGAAAGAGATTTGCGCGCGCCACAAAATCCCTCTCTACATTGACGCCTGCCGCTTCGCCGAAAATTCTTACTTCATCAAATTGCGCGAGCCGGGCTACACGCGAAAATCTCCACGCGAAATCGCGCAGGAATTGTTCCACTATGCCGACGGCTGCACCATGTCCGCGAAAAAAGACGGCATGGCCAATATCGGCGGCTTCCTGTGCACGAATGACGACGCCATCGCGCAAGCCCAAAAAGACCTGCTCATCCTTACGGAAGGTTTCCCGACGTATGGCGGCCTAGCGGGCCGGGACCTCGACGCGATTGCCGTTGGATTGAACGAGGCGCTCGAGGAGGATTACCTGCAATACCGCATCGTCTCCACCGCCTATCTCGGCAATCACATTGCCGAGGCGGGCGTGCCCATCGTCCAGCCTCCCGGCGGACACGCTATATATATTGATGCGCGCACGTTTCTTCCTCACATTCCGCCGGCGCAATTTCCAGGCGTGGCCTTGGCCGCGGCGCTTTACGTCGAAGGCGGCATCCGCTCGGTCGAGATCGGCACACTGATGTTCGGCAAGCGCGATGAACAGGGCGTTGAACATGGGGGCCCCATGGATTTGCTCCGCCTCGCGATTCCGCGCCGCGTTTATACCCAATCGCACATTGATTATGTCGTGGAAGTGATTCTCGAGGTGTGGCGCAATCGCGACCAGATTCGCGGCCTCGAGCTGACCTACCAGGCGCCCTTCCTGCGTCACTTCACCGCCCGCCTGCGGCCAGTATCATAACCGCCCGGCGCGGGCGCGAAATCAATCCCCAACGCCTCTGCTATAATCCCCCGGCGTGACCGGCCCCAAATTCAAGTCCCCGCGATTTATCGTCCTGGAAGGCCCGATTCGCGTTGGCAAATCCACGCTCGCGAAGATTCTCGCCGAGCAGATGCACGCGCGGCGTGTCTTCGATTGCGAAGATAATCCTTTCCTCGCCGATTTCTACGACGAGAAGCCCGGAGCCGCCTTTCGCGCGCAAATGTATTTCCTCTACGAGCGCCACCGCCGTCTCCTCGAAGCGCTTCCGGAGACCCAGCCCGGCCCGGTGGTGTCCGATTTCCTCTTCGAGAAGGACAAAATTTTCGCTTACCTGAATCTGGATAACGAAGAGCTGAAGCTCTACGAGCGCTATTTCGAGATGCTCGCGCCTTCGGTTCCTGCGCCCGACCTTGTGATTTATCTTCAAGCCAAACCCGGCGTCCTGCGCAAGCGCGTCTCGAAAAAGGGCGCTCCCGCCGAACGCGAGATCTCGCCGGATTATCTCGAAGCCGTCGCCAATGCCTACGAGCATTTTTTCTTTCGTTACTCCGGATCGAATCTGCTCGTCGTGGACACTTCGGAGATTGACTTCGTCGAGCGCAATCAGGATTTGCAGGAGCTTCTGCGGCGTCTGCGCCAGCCGGTAAAAGGAACGCAATACTTCCTGCCGCTCGGGCAAGGCTAGATCACGCGCAATTCTCCGCCCGATGAGATTCTAGCGGTCTTTTCCGCCGTGTGATACAAGTTGCACGAAATCGGAGGTAATCCGCGCATGAGTCCGCGCAAGAAAAATTCCGTCGATCGCCGCGAATTCTTGAAGAACGCCGCCGCTGGCGCCGCTCTTCTCGCCGCCGCTCCCGCCGCCACCGCAATTCCGAAGACTCCGGAGAGCAAAGCCCCATCAGCGCTTCCGATTTCGCCCGAAGCCGAACTTCGCGCATTGCGGCGAGCTGCCGTCCTCACCGAAGGCCGTAGCGGCTCCGATTTCATGGTGGACGTGATCAAGTCTCTCAACATCGAATACGTCTGCTCCAATCCCGGCTCGAGTTTCCGCGGCCTGCACGAATCGCTCATCAATTACGGCGGCAATCGCAATCCGGAATTCATCACCTGCTGCCACGAGGAAGGCTCCGTCGCCATGGCGCACGGCTACGCCAAAATCGAAGGCAAGCCGCTGCTCATCATGGCGCACGGTACTGTCGGTTTACAGCATTCGGCGATGGCCGTTTACAACGCCTATTGCGACCGCGTCCCCGTGATAATCATCGGCGGCAACATCATGGATGCGACGCGCCGCATCTCCCAGGTCGAATGGGCCCACAGTGTGCAGGACGCTGCCGCGATCCTCCGCGATTACGTGAAATGGGACGACCTCCCGATTTCTTTGCAGCATTTCGCGGAATCCACTGTGCGCGCCTACAAATTCGCCATGACCCCACCGATGATGCCCGTCCTGCTCATCGTGGATGGCGAACTCCAGGAAAATCCGATTCCCGAGGGTGCCGCGTTGCAGATTCCGAAGCTGAGCCCTCCCAGTCCGCCGGCGGGCGATTCCGGCGCCGTGGACGAAGCCGCGCGTCTGCTGGCCGCGGCGGAAAATCCCGTTGTCATTGCCGGACGCGCAGCGCGCACCGCCGCCGGCATGACCTATCTGATGGAATTCGCGGAAACGCTGCAAATCCCTGTGATTGATCAAATGGACCGCATGAATTTTCCCACGCGCCATCCGCTCAACCAGACCGACCGCGGTCGCGACCTTATTTCCAAAGCCGATGTGATTCTCGGCCTTGAAGTGAACGATTTCTGGGGCGCCGTCCACTCCTTCCTGGATCAGGTCGAACGCACCTCCACCCTGGTTGCGCGCGCGGACGCCAAGACGATCAGCATCAACTCCGCCGATCTCTTCGTGAAGAGTAATTACCAGAATTTCCAACGCTACCCCGCAGTGGACGTGGATATTCCGGCAGACGCCGAAGCCACGCTGCCCTCGCTCACAGAGGCCGTGAAACGCCGTCTGGACGCAGGCCGCAAGAGCGCGCTCGCGGACCGCCGCGCGAAATTCGCCGCCGCGCGCGAGCAGAGTCTTCAGCAGGCGCGCGACGCGGCCGCTTACGCCTGGGACGCAAGCCCCATCAGCACCGCGCGCCTCTGCCAGGAACTCTGGGCGCAAATCCAGAATGAGGATTGGTCGCTTGTCTCCAGCACCGCCTTTGTAAGTTTCTGGCCGCGGCGCCTCTGGGCTTTCGAGAAGTACTGCCACTTCATTGGCGGGTCGGGAGGTTACGGCATCGGCTACAACGCGCCGGCGGCTGTCGGAGCCGCCCTGGCCAATAAAAAACACGGCCGTTTGAGCGTCAATATTCAGTGCGACGGCGACCTGATGTACGGCCCCGGAATCCTATGGACCGCCGCGCATTCGCAGATTCCGCTGCTCACCGTCATGCACAATAACCGCGCCTATCACCAGGAAGTGATGCAAGTCCAGATCATGGCCAATCGCCACAGCCGCGGCGTTGACCGCGCGCACATCGGCACCACGATTTCCGATCCGCCGATTGACTACGCGAAGATGGCCCAAAGCATGGGCGTCTTTGCCGATGGCCCCATCTCGGATCCGAAAGATCTTGGTCCGGCGCTCGCTCGCGCCATCGAGGTAGTCAAGGGGGGCCAGCCGGCCCTGGTGGATGTGCTCACGCAGCCGCGCTAGCGAGAGGAATATGACCTATTTCACGCATCCAATCCGAATCGGAATTCTAATCTCGTTGCTTGCGCTGGCGGCTTGGCTTGCGCCTTCGCAGAGTGCGGATGCACAGCGCACCGGCGACGCTGCGAACGGCAAGAAGGTATTCGAGAGGCTCGGTTGTTTCGCCTGCCACGGGGCCGCCGGCGAAGGCACTCCCGCGAAGGGAAAGGAAACAGCCCCGCCGAAAATCGCCGGGACGCATCTGACGCTCCAGGAATTCGCCCGTACCCTTCGCGAGGGCAAAGGCGAAATGCCCTCATTCGACGCAACGCAAGTCAGCGACGCGGAGCTGTCCGACGTTTACGCCTTTCTGAAAACTCTGACTTCGCAGCAGAAATCTGAACCCCCTTCCTCCGCCAATCCCCAGAATGGCCAGCACCTTTACACGGCGATTGGCTGTTACGAGTGTCACGGCTACCAGGGGCAAGGCTCCTTGCAAACTGGCGGCACTCGCATCGGGCCTCCTCCGTTGCCTTATTCCGGTTTTGTCGCCTACGTGCGCCAGCCGGCCGGGCAAATGCCTCCCTACACCTCGAAGGTGGTCTCAGACGCGCAGCTTGCGGACATCTACGCGTTTCTGCAATCGCGGCCGCAAGCGACGCCATCCAAAGACATTCCCCTTCTCAATAAATGAGTGTGGCTCTGTTGGCATCCCACTCAGAACACTCATCGCTGGAAAGGCTGACGACGACTTCGATTTTGTTCGTAGGGGCACGGCACGCCGTGCCCGCGCTGCCAATTTCCGCACCGCCGCCCATGTTTTCCGCGCCGCCTCCGAGAGCTTTGGAGCGCGGAAGCTTGTTTAGCCTGAGCGAAGCCGAAGGGCCTCCGCTTTGTTTTTCATCGGGAGAGAACGCACGCCCACATCTGGTCTGACCCATCCAGGCAGGATCTCAACAAAGCCAATAAGTGTCTCAACTCAGCGGTAGGACTTGCTGCTGTGGCTGTAGAAAAAAATCCGGAACGGGAACCCCGCCGGTCCCCGTCCCGTTAGGCCTCGGAAGGAAACAAACCTTTGAACAGCGGTCTGCCGGCGAATGCTAGGCCGCTTTGTACGGCCCGGTCATCCGGTGCCGCCATTTGCCGAGCGCGCGATTGATCGGATGGCTCCGGTGAAGGAATCTGAGCACGGGGGAGCGGCGCACACCGATTTTTTCTAGCGCGCGGCGAATCCGGAAATCGCGCCCGGCGGAAACCAAACCCTTCTCGAGAGTCTCGATGGCCTCCGCGGTTCGCCCGGCCTGGTGATAGACCTCTGCCAGATTCAGGTAAAGCTGGGCGTGGTTGCAGCGCATGCCCAGTGCTTCCCGGCAAAGCGTCTCCGCGTCGCCATAGCGCTTTTCAGAAAGCGCCGCCAGCAATCCCGTGTAGGAGAGATAAAAAGGATTCTTGGGGGCGACTCCGAGCGCGCGGCGCGCATGCAGGAGAGCGTCTTCCGGCTGACCATCACGAAGCTGTTTCAGGCATTCCTTGAAGTCGGACATTCCGGCATCTGCAGGGGAGGTGGTTCCAATCCAGTGGGACATATTTTCCTTCCTTGCCCCGCCCCTGAGAGCGGAGCCGACATCAGAAAGGTTACCGCCGCCCTTGCCGGGAAAAAATAGTCCGCAAGGACAGATTTGGTGCTAGTACGCTCCCTGTACGGAGTGACAGGCCTGCCGAAAATCGTCCAAAATCCGGCCAAAAAAGGGCTATTTCGGGGCTTCCAGATACTGGCTGAACCAGGAAATCGTGCGGTCAATCACGTCCCGGTTGTGCGCGGGGTTCGCGAACACGTGACCCTCGTGTTCAAAGATAACGAGTTTCGTGGGCACCCCTAGCGTTTTCAAAGCATGCCAGAATTCGTAGGACTGAGGAGAAGGACATTCGCCGTCGCTGTCGCCGACGAGCACCAGCGTCGGCGTCTTCGTGTTCTTGATGTACGTGATGGGCGAACTCTTGAAGTAAACCAGCGGTTCGTCGTACACGCTAGCGCCGAAGTAGGGAATCATCCACTCGTCAATCTTGTTCTCGCCGTAGTAGCTGAGATAGTTGGAAAGGCCGGCGCCCGCGACCGCTGCCCGGAATCGTTGCGTCTGCGTGACCGCCCACATGCTCATATATCCGCCGTAGCTCCAGCCGGTGATGCCGAGACGGTCCGGATCAATCGGAGCTTGCCGGATGGCTTCGTCCACGCCCGCCATCACGTCAAGGAAGTCTCCATAGCCGAAATCTCTCACGTTGGCACGGGTGAATTTTTCTCCCTGGCCATAGCTTCCACGCGGGTTGGGCAGCAGCAGGAAATAGCCGCGAGAGGGAAGCGCAAAATAGTAGTCCAAACGCGAGGGCCACGCGGGCTGGTTCGACCAGGCTGGGCCTCCGTGGACGCGCACCACGAGCGGATATTTCTTCGCCGGATCGAAATTGGTCGGATAAATCAGCCAGCCCTGCACGTCTCCAATATCCGTTTTCCAGTTCAGGCTTTTCGCCTCTCCCCATGAAGGATGCAGGTCCGCATTGCGATGGGTGATCTGCTTCCAATCGCCGATAGCTCCGGCCCACACTTCCGGCGGCTTGGA
>Ga0187781_10003855_pt1 | contig 11208 bp, 8 predicted proteins | sample 0715_SJ02_MP02_2_FD_132447 | JGI IMG/M metagenome (GOLD analysis project Ga0187781, IMG submission 132447) | Tropical peat soil microbial communities from peatlands in Department of Meta, Colombia - 0715_SJ02_MP02_20_MG | ecosystem: Environmental > Terrestrial > Soil > Wetlands > Peat | place...
ACGGCGCGGCCACAGGCCATGGCTTCCGCCACAACCAACCCCCATGGCTCCGGCTCGACAGAAGCGTGCACGACCACGTCGCAAGCGTTCATCCAGTCTTGCGGGTTTCTCCGATTGCCCAGAAACCGGACTCTTCCGGCCAAGGACGGTGCCGCAGCGAGACGCTCGAGCTCCCGGGCATACTCCGGCTCAATGTCAAACAGCGTTCCACCTGCCACGATAGCCGTAAACGGCAATCCGCGACCGGCGAGCAAGGCAGCAGCGCGCAAGAAGACGTGCTGACCCTTCCAATGCTGCAAACGGCCGAAGATTCCAACAAGCGGCTGGCCTGCCGGAATGCCCTCTTCGTGCCTGACGCGTTCACCAACCGCCGGATCGGGACGAAACTTTGCCAGGTCGACCGCGGGCCGGATGACTCGAATGGTCTGGGCAGGAAAATCCGGCGCCAGTTGCCGGGCAGTGAATTCCGAATTGGCAAAAATCAGCTCGCCGGAAAGCATGCGCTGGGCGAGTGCGATGGGCTCAAAACCAACCTTCTCCTTCGGCACATAGCCGTGGCACCACCACACGCACGGACGTCGAGTGGCAACCGCCGCAGGCCGTACGAACAGCATCGTGTGCCCCGTATTGGCGAACACAAGATCGATGGCGCGGCCGCGTATCAACTGTACGAACTCGGCCACAGCCAGCGAAGTACGCACCACTTGCCGGAACCGCCCGGCAGCAACATGCAGCGCCGGGATGCCCAGCTTTTCCACCTCCGCTGGCATCTCGCCACCATCCGGAGTCGCAGAGACATAAACGGGTTCGACTTCTGCGCGGTCGAAATGCTTCAGCATGGTGAGGAGGGCAAAACTGGTGCCGCAGAGTTCGGCCTGGCTGTCCACGAAGAGGACACGCAAAGGCCGTTGCCCACTTGCGCGAGTTATTTGCGGCATTCCCGGTTCCTCACGATGGCACGCGGATTAGGAAGGCCCAGCCGGTTCCAAATTGGGAATGGGGCGCCCCCCACCCCCCCCCCGGAGTGTGGAAGCGATTGAATCCATAGAAGTTAGATGAAATCGAATTTTGCCGGAGTTCGTAATCGCTTGGAAAGAAAGAGGTTGCAAATGGACGAATTTTCGAGCTATGGAGCCGGAGTGTGGAACCGGCTGAATGCACAGGGGTTAGAGGAGAATCGCGGTGTGCACGGATTGTTCTGGCAGTGACCACAGACAATTACCCTTCTATAATATACCGCATCTAAATGAAGATTTCAAGGACAAAATTTGTCACAACCTACCTTTTGGGTCCGTGAGTGCCCGCGGAAGGGCAGCGGCCACGTTGGCCTCGGGGCAGCGGTAAGTCCGCACCTCGATACGCCAAGAGGGCTGGCGGGCATCGGCGAACCAGCGCTGCTTCAGGGCAATTCCGGAGTCGGGCAGTTCGCGTTCGACGCCTTCGAGACGGCAAGTCTGCTCCAGCACCTTCTCTGTGGCGGCGGTCGAGCCCCAGAAGGTTTCATCGGCAGCGCCCTTAACGAGCACTGTAGTTGGCCCATAGATTTTTCCGGCCTGGAGCCACTGATTCGTGTCGAACAGCCGCGGATGTTTGAGATACACAGGGTAGGTTCCAACAAAATCACTGCGGGCCGGCGTAGCGGAGGAACGCAGCACTTCGGTGAGATAGAAGAAGAAGGAAGGATTGTTGCCGATGACTACCGCGTCTTTTTTCACCTCGTCTGCCGCTTCCAGGGCGACAGGCCGCCAGGGTTCAATCAGCCGGGGCGCGGCGTAATAGTGACGGGAGACAATTCCGAACCAGCCGATAGCACCTGTCAGCGCCAAAGCAAGAGTCGCAACCCTTCGAGTTTTCGAATGCGGCAGGTTCACCAGCATCACGGCCAGGGGGATCAACAGCCACGGCGCGAGGAACAACAAGCGCTTGGTGTTGATCAGATTCAGGAGCGTCATCGAGAGAGTGCAGGCAAGAAAGCCAAGGAAAAGCTTCACTGCCGCCGGCGGCGTATGCCGCAAGACGAAGTAGGCGCAGAACGCCATGACAACCAGCACAGGCATGCTGAAATACCAGAACCACGGAGCCATGGATTCGCTGACGAACAAGGTGTACACGTTGTAGCCGCCGAAAAGCACTGTAGCCGCCAATGAGTACACCGGATGGAGAATGGCCCGGTCCACCGCCAGGCGGAAGAAAAACGCACGAAGAATCGGATAGGACGCAATAAGAACAACGAGAACGGTTGCGGCCACAGCGCCCGGATGGGCCGACAGACTCCGGCGATGCGTGAAACAGTAATCGAGCAGGAGAAGGCCCGCGAACGCAAACAGGAAGTAATTCGTGTACAGGGCCAGTTCGCACGCGACGATCACCAGCAACCAGCGCTTCCAGCCGGGTTTCTCCGCGAACAGAAGATAGGCGCAGGTCAGCGCCGCCACGGTACAGAAGGAAAGCGAATACCAGCCTGCAATCCTGCCGAAGTGGAAACCGTAGGGAAATACGACGCCGAGCCAGAGCGCCGCACGCGACGCTGCCGCTCCTCCAATCAATCCCGCGGCCCGAACCACAAACCACAGCCCGAGCAGGTAGAAAGCAACGGCCGGCACGCGCAGAAGGGATACGCGCGCGCCGGTCAAGCGCATCCAGCACGCAAGCAGCAGGTCGTAGAGCGGCGGATGGCGGTGCAATCCGGCGCCGTCCACAAAGGAATGAATGGTCTGCGACATCGGAACGAGCGCATCCTGGAGCATGGCGATCTCATCGTCCATGAAAGTGAACGACGAATTGGTAAGCGTAATCACAATTCCGAGGGCGAGCAGAACCACAAGCGTGATCTGCTTGTCGCGAAAGGTGAGGCTGTTCGCCTCCATGGCCATCAGCGGGAGAAGCTCCAAGACCAGCGTTTGGGAGGAGGGGGCTGAAGGCCCGCAGCGACTTCCCCGGCCTGGATCCTGAGCAGGGCCACAAGCAATCCCAACAGGAACCAGAAATAAAAATTCGTCGGAGGGATGTCCAGGGGCTGGCCAATGGGAAAGATCATGATGTTGATCAGGCAAAATGTGGCCGCCAGACACCCGATGATTTTCAACTGGGGGTCGTGGAGCAGCCGCGCCGCGCGCCAGGTTTCCAGGAACAATGCGATGGTGAACACAGCAAATAGCGCCAGCCCGGCCAGTCCGCCCTCATTCCGGATCCGGGCGAACTGATTCTCCGATCCCACCACATCCACGTTGCCTTCCAACCGATTGGAGGCAGCGCATCCGATTCCCGCGCCGAGCCCCACCATGGGCGAGTCCATCGAATGGCCGAACTCGCCCACGGCGAGCGCCATGTTACGGTCGCGAACCATATCCAGGTCGAAGATGCTGGCAAAGCGCGCCTCCACCATTGGTCCGAGAAATAGCATCGACGCGACCAGGCAAGCAGTAACCAGGGCCGCGGACATGAAGGCCTGCCGCAACCGGCCCATTAGCCCGAAGGCCAGGAACAGCGAAACGAAGAGCAAAATAAACGGACCGCGGCCGCCGGTGCTGAGCGTAGCGCAGGCCTGCGCCAGCAAAGCCACGCGGGTCATAATCTTGTCCACGGGACGGGGCGACATCAACATCAGCGCGAGCGTCAGCATTGCGGCCAGCCAGAGGAATTGGGAAAGCCCGGCGCTCGATGCGAATGTGGAGATCGTGCGAAAGTAATACCCAGCTTGCGGATTTTTCGGGTCGTTGGCGTAAAAAATAGCCCGCTGGAATCCGGGCGAGATACGCAGGAGCAGTTCGGGTCCGGTGAAAAATTGAATCACTCCGAACACAGAGATCGGGATGCTCGCCCAATTATGGAAGCGCAGAAAGCGTATGATCTGCGCACGGTCGTTGAAGAACCAGTAGCCGATGATGAAGCAGAGGAAAAAGAGAAGCGTAACACGCGCGCCGATCAACCCGACGAGGATGCTGGGCAGAAGCGGATTGAAGATCTCCGCGACGTAATACACCGCGAACAGAAAGTAGGGGACAACCCAGCCCGTGTGCGGCACAGGAAACGTCCGCCGAGCGATAAGGGCGAGCGCCAAGCGGAAGAAGATCAGGAGGAGCTGCGCATCTTTGAGCAGGTTCAGAGTGGGAACCGCGTAGGCATTTATCAGGAACCCCTCCACCAGCACATAAGCCGCAAATAAATAGACCGATGCGCGCCACCAGGCAAAGGTGAAGCAGATGTCGGCAAAAATGAACACGCCCACAATCAAAGGCACATACTGCTGGTAGGCCACGCGGAAGGCGATCCAGGGCAGCACAAACACCACCAGCAGGAACACCGGGAGGGTAATCAGGAGGTCCGGGCCAATCCTGCGGTTGGCGGTGATGTCGTAATTCACGATTCCTCTGGCGCTCAGGCCTTTGCGGCGCCGGCCGCCGGGGTATGCTCGCGTTCGTACTCGACCACTTTCAGAATGATCTCGTCGAGACCGGTGACAGGGCGGTAGCCAAGGAAGCGCCGAATTTTTTGCAGGGAGGGAACGCGGCGCTGCATGTCTTCAAAGCCGGCTTCATAAGCCTGCTCATACGGGATGTGTACGATTTCCGAACGGCTGCGGGCGGCGAGGCGCACGCGCTCGGCCAGCTCGTTGATGGTGACCTCTTCGTCGTTTCCGAGGTTAAACACCTCGCCTCGAGCGGCATCCAGGCGGGCCAGCCCGGCGAGCGCCTGCACTACGTCGCCGACGTATGCAAAGCAGCGGGATTGCGAGCCGTTGCCAAAGACGGTGATCGGTTCGCCCCGCAAGGCCTGACGAACGAAACTGGGCAGCACCATTCCGTAGCGCCCCGTCTGGCGCGGCCCGACGGTGTTGAACAGGCGCGCCACGATCACCGGAACGCGCTTTTCCTTCCAGTAGGCGAGCGCGAGAAATTCATCAATCGCCTTCGAGCAGGCATAGCTCCACCGCCCCTTGGTGGTCGGGCCGATCACAAGGTCGTCGTCTTCGCAGAAGGGGACTTTGTCCGCTTTCCCGTAAACTTCGGAGGTGGAAGCGATGACCACGAGTTTTTGCTTCTTGGCCGCACATTCCAGCACAATCTCGGTCCCTCGGATGTTGGTCTCAATCGTGCGCACGGGACTTTCCACAATCAGCCGCACGCCGACCGCCGCAGCCAGGTGATAGACAACGTCAGAGCGGTCCACCAATTCGGCAAGTTGCGGCACATTGGCCATGCTCGAGATCTGGTAGTGAAACCGGGGATGACCCTTGAAGTGCTCGATGTTTTCAATCGAACCGGTGGAGAGGTCGTCGACGACCCACACCTCATCTCCTAGATCCAGCAAGTGCCCGGAGAGGTGGGAACCGATGAATCCCGCGCCCCCCGTGATGAGTGCCTTCACTTTTTTTCCTCCATGAGACTGCTCGGCTGCGCTCAGCCCGTAGACCCGGTCAGGAATGTCCCGCGCTTACAGGCCCAGCCGCGACAGGCCTGCGGCCAGTAGGTTCTGGGTCTGCCACCGCGGCCGGGAGATTGGCCGCCGCAGCGCATCCAGCCGCCGCGGTAACCCGCCAGTCGAACCGGGCCGCGTACAGCTCGCGCAGGCGACATCCCATGCGCGATGCCGCCTCCCGATCGCTCGCAAGGGCGCGAATCCCAGCCGAGAGCTCTTCGGGTGTGCTGTGCTCGACGAGCCACAGGTGCTGGCCATGCGTGAATTCCATCTGGTCGCGTCCACCGGGCTGACGAACGGCCACGACGGGCAGGCCGTGGGCCGCGGCGGCCATGAAGGCGCCGCTGCGCGTCAACTGGCCGTCGGATTGCGGAAGGACGAATACGTCGGCTGCCTGCAGGGCTCGGGAAATCTCTGCTGGTTCGAGCCTGCCGGGCCACCAGAGGAGCTGCTCGATTCCCAATTCCCGAGCCAATCGCTCGAGCCTGGCAACGTATTCCGGCGATGCCGCGGCGCGATCGCCGAGCATCCACAACTTTGCGGGGATCGATTGGCGGACGTGCGCGGCAGCTTCGATCAGCCCTTCATAATTCTTCGCGGGATGTAAGAGGCCGAACGTAGCGACCACCAGTTCGCCTGGGGCAACGCCGCGCTCGCGGCGGAATGACTCTTTCCCGGCCTGTGCCATCGGGACCACGGAGATATTGCTCGAATTCGGCCGGTAGCGGATTTTTTCGCGCCACCAGGGGAACAGGCGCTCCAGCAGCACGGCGCGCGAACGCATGTTCACCGCAACGGTTTTCGCCGCGGAGACGATAAGTGCGATATGGAGCCATTGAGCCATCGCCAAAGGCGTTTGGAGCGGATGCCGCCGCATGCTGATGGCCAGTTCATGCAGTCCCACGTGGACGGGAATGCCGCGGCGGCGGAGACGGAACAGCAACGCGTTGACCCACCACGCCGTGCCCCAACGTCCCCAGCCGTAAGCCGAGTATTCCAACTGGACGCGGTCAGGAGCCGAGGCAGCGACGGCATCCACGACCGGCCGCAGATCGCGCCAGCCGCGCAGCGGCAGCTCGCGGAGACTGATCGCGAGATGTCGCGGCTCCGCCGCGGGCTCGGTGAGCACGGTAACGGAGTCACCGGCCGCTGTGAATTCCTGGGCCAGCCGGTGAGCGTAGTCGCCCACACCACAGGACCGAGGAGGATAATTTTTTGTGAGGATCAACAGGCGCATGCAGTGGCCCTCGGCAATCTGAGACGCCGGCATCACCCCTGTCTTCTGTTGGCGGCGAGGGGACGCAGCCGGCTAAACAGCAGCGTTCCCTGACGGCAAGTGGTGAGCCAGAAGCGCAGGAGCGGCTCCGGGATGCAACGCGTGAGTTTGTCTTTGAGGACGCCCGCGGGCAACGGCAGCACCTCGCCGCGGTTCCCGTAAACTTCGATCGACTCTGCCTGAAAAAGTCCCGAAATCTCTCGCCTCCACTCCCCCGCCGTGTAGTAGCGCGCCAGGGCGCCATCCGTCGAAGCTTGAACGACGCGGTGAATCGTGCGATTGCGGAACAGGCCCCCGCAGGAAATTCCGCGAATCAACCCGTTGTATATCCACCAGGGCACAAATGCGCGGTGGTAGACCATCACCAGGGCGCAGCCGTCCGTTTTGAGAACTCGCCGGATCTCCTCCAGCGCGCGCCGCGTGCTTGCGGAATGGTGAATCACGCCCCAGCTCCAAACAAGATCAAAGGCGCCATCCGGAAAGGCCAGTTTTTCGACGTCCATTTGAAGCACGGAGGCACGCTCCAAGCCGGTCAACTGCAGGCGCCGCTTGGTGGCCGTCACCGCCGGTCGGGAGAGGTCAACGCCGACGAACTGACGCGCGCCCTGGGCGAGGATTCGCGAGTGGGATCCCATTCCTATTCCCACCTCCAGCACCGACTTTCCTGCCAGCGCAGCATTGGGAAGCAGCGATTCGAACTGGCGCGAAGCGTTGGGGAGAACCGTGGCACCGAAGAACCTACGATCAATCTCGTCGAACCAGGAGAGTTCGCCGGGGGTTCCCGCGAGAGCGCGCTTCCAGTCGTAGCGCATGGGGTGGCTTTCCCACCAGGAACGATTGGCGGACTGCCAATCGTCGTGTTGCCTGCACGAGCCGGGATCGGCGGTGGGCGTTTGAAAGTCCCGGACTTTCTCGCCAAGCCATGAACCCGAAGACGGGACCGACCTTCGGAGCGCTTCCGAGCTTGCCGAGGATGGCCTCATCGATTCTTCAATCTCCCGCGGCAGCGGTGGCGCGGACTGCGGTTGCAGCGGGAGCGGGAACTGCTACCGGAGCGGCCAGAGGCTTGCGCGCCGTCATCGTGAGGAAGAATCCCCAGCGGCTCTCGACCCAGCCGCGGAAAAAGGGAAGCGGAAAATATTTCAGGTCGCGGCGCACGAAGCAGAGGTCCTCCAGCCCGGAAAACAGCTGGCGCATTTCCCGCTCGGTCCAGAAGCCCGAGCGCGGGATGAAATTATCGCGGCCGGCAAAGCTGGTGTCGGCGCTGGTGGCCAGCAGCAGCTCGCGGGAGAGCCCGTGCTGCTTGGCGATGGCGTAGAGGTTCCGGTATTTTTCCGGCGCCCAGCGGAGGAAGATTTCCAGCGCGCGAAAGTGGAGCATCAGCCAGATGAGCGGGCGAACGACCCAATTGACGAGCGCGTAGTGGTACGAGTCGCGGTTGTAAAACATCACGCGCACGATTCCACCCGGTTCCGTGACACGAACGAGCTCCCGGCAGGCCTCCGGTGTCCCCACGATGTGATGGATCACTCCGATCGATATCACCTGGCCAAACGAATTGTCGCGAAAGGGAAGGACCACCGCGTCGCCATTCACGAACCGCGGGCGCAGTCCCGCGTACCCAAAGTGCTTGTGAGCCAGACCCAGGGAACGGAAGCTGTAATCCAAGCCGGTATAGTCAATGCCATTCTCGGTGAGGAAACGTGCGTCCTTGCCGATACCGCAGCCGACCTCGAGAACCTTTCGGCCTCGGCAAGATTCCAAGAAATCGAGGCGCATCTGGTCGATGGTTTGCTTCCAGTTGTCGTAAATGGCTTCGAAGGATTCGCGCGTACCGACTTCATAAGGGACGCTGTCGGTCGAGATGGGATGCGCGTCCCAATAGCGGTGCAACTCCTCCTTGCCTGTCCCCACGGCGACAGCGGAGGCGCTATTCGTGGGCTTTTCGGGACTCACGACCGCACTACCTCGGCGTCGGGAACACAATCGTGCCGCGTCGGCGCCGATGACGCAGGCACGGCTGCTTTGCGAGCCGTGACGAACAGATTCAGCACGAGCTTGTCGTCGGGGTCCACGCGATTAAGCAAGTGGAATCCGCGGAGCAACGCCGTGGTGCCAATGGCATACCAGTACTTCTCCCAGCGCGTGCCAGCTACTTTGCGGTGGTAATGCCAATAAATCATCTCGCCGATGGCGGACCAGAAGCCGAACTGCTTCTTCACCGTCATGGCTTCAAAGCCATTTTGTTCGAGCAGCGCCGTAACGCCGAAGGAGGTAAAACGCAGGTAGTCGTGGGGCACTTCATGCTCAGCGGCCAGGAAAGGAACCGTGATCACGGCCAGACCACCGCTCCGCAGAATCCGATGCGCCTCGCCGAGGACGCGTGCCGGGTCCGGGACGTGTTCCAGCACCTGGGTGCAGAGCACGACATCGAAACTCTCGTCTCCGAGCGGCAGCATCCGGAGATCCGCATAGACGTCCGCGCGCTTTTGGAGTTTGTTCGCTGACAGGTCCGCGGGCAGGTCAATCCCGCAGTAACGCGCGGCGCCGGGAAAAAATCTCTCGTAGGGCTTTGCGCCGCAGCCGATGTCGGCCACGGCTGCCCCGGGAGCGATCGCGAGGTTGCTCAGGTCACGAGCGATTTCCCAGTTGACGTCGCGGGCGTTTCTCCTGGTCCAGGCCAGCGCTCCGCTTCGGAGTTTTCTCTCAGGAGCCATTTGCTTCCGACTTTCGGCCAACGATTTCAATCCCCTGGGCCCACCACATGCGGAAAGGCTGGGGCAAAGAATCGATGCCAATGGGCAGCGGCCGGCCGCAAAGGGTGCCGCGGTAACGCAGGCACTCGATTTCGAGGCCGGGCGGGAGCAGTTGCCGTAGTTCGCGAAGGGTGAATTCGCGCACGTGCGAAGGCTCGAGCACAATGCGGCGCCGCAGCGCGCGATAGAACCAGCGCGGATGCCAGGGGCGCAGATATTGCAGGCGGTTGGGAGTAGTCAGCAGAAGCCTCCCGCCCGGACGGAGCACGCGGTGAATTTCACGCAGAAACAGATCAGGGCGCGGCAGATGTTCGATCACTTCGATCGCCAGCACCCAGTCGAACCTCCCGGATGGAAACGGTAAAGCACATCCATCCGACTGTACCGGAGACTTCACACCGAACTCTTTCCGCCCAAACTGGAGCAGACGGAAATCGTAATCCACGGCAATAGCCGAGTTCGATGGCTCGCGCTCGAGGCTCGCGGCCTTCCAGCCCGTGCCACAGCCCAGGTCGAGAATCCGGCCGGCGATGTGCAAGTCCTTCCACTGCTCCATCTCGCGAAAGGGATCCGTCTCTCGCTTCAGCTCCTCGCTCAACTTCACGAGCACTCTCGCCAGGCGGTCACCAGGGGCCTCGGTCAATTCATCGCTCCAGCGTCCTTCCTGAAGCACAAAGCGGCGTGGCTTACTGCCTGCCACGTCCCCGAGAACAGCCTCCATCTCTCCGGCAGACCGTTCCCAGGTCCGCTCGCGAGCCGACTGCCGTGCGGCACTTCCGATTCGCCGTCGCAGCTCACTGGAGGCGAGCAAGGCGTGGAGCGTGGCGACGACCCCATGTGTATCGCCCGGATTAATCAGGAAGCCGTTCGTGCCGTGCAGTACGAGGTCGCGCATCCCACAAATGTTCGTGGTCACGCAGGGCAGCCCCGCAGCCATAGCTTCGAGAAGGGTGAGGGGCATGCCCTCGAAATAGGAGGGGAGCACGAAAATCTGGTCACGCGCCATGAGAGCCGGAAGTTCCTCCCGGCTGGCCGACGGCAAGACCTCTACGGCGTCCTGGTCCGCCGGCGCGAAATCTTGAAGCACTCGCTTGCACGGGATGCCGGAGCCCAAAATCGTGCAGCGCAACCCCGGCTGGGCGGTGCGCAGCTCGGCAAACGCTCGCGTGAATTCGCGCGTGCCTTTGCGCGGGATCCAAGAACCGGCGAACAAGAGTTTCGGCTCGGTGCTGGGGATCCATTCGAGGTCAAAGCGAACGGCGTCCACGCCGTTGCTGACACGGTGGATTCGCTGGGCGGGAACTCGGAAGCGGCTCGCAATATACTCGGCGTCCTCAGTGGAGAGACAGGCGACCGCGTCCGCGTGGCGGAGCGAGTAGTTGGCCTGCGAGAGCTCGGTGAGCGGGTGCACGATGCGCGTCTTAAGCGAGCGCGCGGTTTTTTCAGCCTTCAAGTCCCAGCAGCGCTGCTCGACGCCGTGGGACATGACAATGCAAGGCGGCAGCGAGGCGTTCCATTTGCGCGCAAGGAGGTAGGCCATGGCCGAGGGTTCGTGGATCACCACTGCGTCGTACCTGACCGCGTTGCGCGCGAGCCGCCGGGCGAGAGCCACAGGGAAGGTGAGCCGCGCCATCCGTCCCGACTGCGCGGCCGGGGGAGCGTCGTCGGCCAGGAGCAGATCCACGGAATGGCCGCGCGCGCGCAGAGCTTCTGCGAGCGACATCACTGCATTGCCCGCGCCGGTGCGCCGGTCACCGC
>Ga0187781_10003856_pt1 | contig 11205 bp, 10 predicted proteins | sample 0715_SJ02_MP02_2_FD_132447 | JGI IMG/M metagenome (GOLD analysis project Ga0187781, IMG submission 132447) | Tropical peat soil microbial communities from peatlands in Department of Meta, Colombia - 0715_SJ02_MP02_20_MG | ecosystem: Environmental > Terrestrial > Soil > Wetlands > Peat | place...
CTGGACCACGCGTAATGTAGCGCTTGCGGCGTTACTAGCCGCCCTGTATGCCGCCTATGTTCTCTACTTCGGTTTCATCAGCTTCGGTCCGCTGCAGTTCAGATTGGTAGACGCCCTGCTCCCGCTCTCAGTCCTGTTCGGCCCCCCCGCAATAGCTGGGGTGACAGTCGGGTGTTTCATTGGCAACGCGCTCGGTCCCAATCTTGGGGTGGTGGACATAGTGGGAGGGCCTACGGCCAATCTCCTCGCCGCAACCCTCGCCTGGATTATCACGAGAAAGAAGTTCCGAGGAGGCTGGGTGCTGGCAATCTCCCTTGAGATTGCGGTGGTTGCCGTGATTGTGGGGACCTACGTTGTCATCCTCGCTGGAGCTCCAGGCGTGCCCTTCTGGGTCGGGTGGGTCGAATTCCTTGGGAGTGAAATCGTGCCGATTGGGATTGTCGGTTACCCACTTCTGAAGGCAGTCGACAGGACTACGTCGAGAAACCCGGTTTTTCGGACCCGAAACCCCTCTTAACTTCATATACTCTCTCAAGGGACAGCCGCGCCGTTTGCAGCCACAGTTCTCAGCGAAACTTGAAGCGACCTCTTGGGACCCAAAGCTAGAGACTGAGATGAGGCAAATCTGGGATACAGAGAGAAGAATCTTTGATTTCAAGGCTTCGGACAGCAAAAATCGTAACTTCGTCGTTGACACCCCTCCCCCCTACCCGTCGGGGAAGCCCTGGCATCCGGGGGCCCTAACTCAGTACACCCAGATCGACATGACGGCGAGGGCGGCGAGGATGAGAGGGCTGAACGTCCTCTATCCGGTGGGGATCGACAGGAACGGCCTCCCGGTGGAGATTTTCGCTGAAAGGAAGTATAGGGTGCAGATGAGGAAGACGCCCCGGGAGGAGTTCATCAACCTCTGCAAGCATGCGTTAGACGACCTGGAGGCGTACATGATTGGCCTCCTGAAGACTCTGGGGATTTCGGGTGACTACTACAACAAGTACAGGACCGACTCCGAGGAATACAGGAAGCTCACCCAGTGGTCGTTCATTGAGCTCTGGAAGAAGGGGCTAATCTACGTGGCGAACAGGCCCAACAACTACTGCGTAGACTGCAACACCACCATCGCAGATGCCGAAATCGAGTATGAGGAGCTCCCTACCTTCCTAGTTACGAACATCTTCAGGGTGAAGGAGAGCAGGGCCGAGCTGCCTGTTGCCACCACTCGCCCTGAGCTGCTGGCGGCCTGTCAGATGCTGGTTGTGAATCCGGCTGACGGGAGGTACAAGAAATACATCGGCAAGACCGCGGTTGTCCCGATTTACAACAGAGAGGTACCGATCAGGGGGCACAAGAGCGTGGACCCCAAGTTCGGGAGTGGAGTAGTGATGGTGTGCAGCTATGGGGACTACAACGACGTCATGCTGTTCCGTGAGTTCAAGCTGAAGGAGATTGTGGCTGTAGACATGGACGGGAAGATGACCGGGGTCGCCGGCAAGTACGCCGGCATCTCGATAAAGGATGCAAGATCCCAGATCATACAGGACCTGCAGGAGATGGGCGCCGCCATCAAGGTGGAGCAAATCCAGCACAGGACCCCGCTCTGCGAAAGGAGCCACACGCCAATCGAAATCATCCCTATGGAAGAGTACTACCTGAAGCAGCTCGAGTTCAAGCCGGCGCTCAGAAGAATCGCAAAGAGGATTGAGTTTCATCCGGAGATGCACCGTCAGATACTGCTCGACTGGATTGACGTGCTCACCACGGACTATCCGATATCCAGGCGCAGGTACTACGCCACTGAAATCCCAGTGTGGTATTGCAGTAAGTGTAACACTCCATACCTCCCCAAGCCGGGGGTGTACTACAGGCCCTGGAGGGACGAAGCGCCCTTCAAGAAGTGCAAGAAGTGCGGGAACACTAGGTTCATCGGTGAGACGAGGACATTCGACACCTGGATGGACTCGAGCCTCTCCCCGCTATACATCTCGAAGTACCTGAAGGGGGGTAAGTTCAGCGAGCTGACGTATCCGGCCACCATCAGAATGCAGGGGAAGGACATTGTGAGGACGTGGCTCTACTATACGCTTCTAAAGTGCTACCAGCTCACTGGGAAAGAGCCCTTCAGGCACGCCTGGATTGGAGGGCTAGGCCAGGACGCTCAGGGGAGAGCCATGAGAAAGAGTCTTGGGAACTTCGTGGATCCGGAGCCCATTCTGGTGAGGTACGGGGCAGACGCCTTCAGGTTCTGGGGGGCCTCGGAGGCTGGGCTTGGATATGACTTCCGCTTCAGCGAGGAGAGGATAGCAGGATCCGGGAAGTTCCTGACCAAGTTCTGGAACACTTGCAGGTTCATCAGTTCCTTCCCCATGCCACAGAAGGCTGAGCTCACATGGACTGACAAGTGGATGCTCAACGAACTCGGCAAACTGACCCAGGAATGCGTAGAGGCCTACGAACGCTTTGACGTCTTCACGGTGTCGACGAAAGTTAGGGAATTCCTCTGGAACATATTCGCCTCCAACTATCTCGAAATGGCGAAGGGAAGGGCCTACGGGGACGGGGTCTCCAAGGAGGAGCAGGAGGCAGCCTGGTACACCCTGCATACGGTGGTCAAGAGCATGCTGCTGCTCCTAGCGCCGATTATCCCATACATGACGGACTACATTTGGAGGAGAATGTATGGCACCCAAAGCATCCATCTGCAGCCTTTCCCCAAGCCGGTGAGGTTCGATGTGAGTGAGAAGGTGAGCCAGAGTATAATGGAGTTCAACGCCCAAGTCTGGAAGACAAAGAAGGACAAGGGGCTCGCTCTGAAGGACTCGATTACCACCAAGATACCGCCAAATCTGAAGCAGTTCGAGAAAGACCTCGTCAGGATGCACCATATTACAAAGTAGTTCGTTAAACGCAGAACTCGTAATCGCTTTTTGCTTTATCTTATATACCAAAGCGGTGCCTTTCGAGGCCATGCAAGCATCGGTCGCACCCAACAGATGCATTTGGTGTGACGCTCGTCTCGACTTGGGAGATGGGCTCCAGGTTGCATATAGTACGTGCAGGAGCTGCCTTATTCCGTTACCTACAGATTAGGGCCTCCTACATCCTTTGGTAGTCTGCGGCGCTGAACCGAACGGCGATGGAGGAAGCGTTCTCCTCCTGATGCTTGATGTCTCCTGCCTTGGGGATTGCAACCACCTGCTCGTTGCGAGTCACCCAGTTGAGCATCGCTTGGGCGGGTGTCACGTCGTACTTCCGCACGATGTCACCTGGGATGGCACGGGCGATTCTGCCGTGGGCGAGAGGGCTGTACGCCACGAGAGTGATTTTCTCCCTGACGCAGTACGGCAGGATGTCAGTCTCGACCGACCTGTTCGTCAGGGCGTATTCAACCTGGTTTGACACGATTTCGTTCTTTGCCAGAGTGGCCCTTGCATCGTCGGTCTCAGAAACGCTGAAGTTGCTCACTCCGATGTATCTCACCAAGCCGTCGTTAACGAGCTTCTCCATCGCGGACATCGTCTCGTTAATCGGGACACCAGGGTCAGGCCAGTGAATCTGGTAGAGGTCGACATAGGACACACCAAGCCTCCTGACGCTGTCTCTGCACGCCCTAATCACGGCGTCGTGGTGGAGGTTCGGCGGGGCCACTTTGGTTGCGATGAATACGTCATCACGGCATTCCTTGACCGCCTCCCCCACCAGCGCTTCTGACCTGCCTGACGAGTATCTCTCGGCGGTGTCGATGAGATTCATCCCGAGCTCGACGCCTCTCTGCAATGATGAGATTTCTCGGGCCCATTCGCCTCTGTCTTCTGACAACCCGAGTCCCCAGCAACCCATCCCTATGACTGAGACCTTCTCTCCTGTCCTTCCCAGCTGACGGTATTCCATGGTTGAGCTCCCTAGTGTCGGGCTTTATTCGTGGCGAGAAAGGGAGATAAAGCAAGTTCAGGGCGAGCGTGGTCGGGCCAGCGTAGCTCAGCCTGGTTAGAGGGAAACCGACCCAAGCACCTGCCTTGTACCTCGTGAAGGAAAGCAGGGGGTCGCGAGATCGAATCTCGCCGCTGGCTCGTACCTGACAAGAAATCCATTCCATCTTGGTGTGTTGCGTAGACGTGGTCCTAAACGAACGGGACGCTGGGCGCCGATTTCGGATCCGCACCGTCCCGAAGGCGTGTGTCCTAGCTAGCTCGTGCTCCTCTGCAGGACTTCGAAGACGTCGCGCACCATTGCAGTGAGATATGCCCCATATTCCTCGTCGCTGAACTTCACCACGTCAAGCTTGCCTGTTTCGGCTGCCATCCTGTAGCTGAGAAGGTGATAACACGTTTCTTCCCTCCCCCCGAGCACGCGGAAAAAGAAGTTACTACAGGAGCAGTATGGCTTTTCTGGATCAATGAACTCGTCCCCAAGCCTCCCAACGACCGTGATCACCTTTCTCCCGCTGGGGAGGAACAGGCTTTCCTTGACCCCGCCTCCTAGGACAGTGTCGATTGCCCTGTCGAACTTCGATCCGTGCTTCGCGTACCCCGGAAACTTGGCACGGAGCGCATCAGTTTCTTCGCCCGTCCTCTCACCTGGTCTGACGGAGAAACTCGGAGAGTGAGGTTTGATCTTCGACGTCCTCCAGTCCTGAGACCCGAACTCCGGCCCTCCTGAACTCCTTCCCGGTGGTCCTGCTTAGCTCTTCAAAGAGCATAGACACCGTCTCCCTAGTTAAGGTTAGGTCACTGATGGTGGTTTCGAAGGTCTTGCTCCTGGTCTTCGTAGACAAATCGGACAGGATTGCGATGGCGGTGACCGTCTTGAATGATTTGCTTGATGATGCTAGTTTGTCTTGGATGTACTGCATCCCCGCGGAGAGCTGCTTGGTTACCTCCCTCGAATCCCTGGTGTCCCGCTTGAGGGTCACGATGCGACTGAACTGGGTCGGTTCGAGTCCCGCAACGACGGGGTCCACGTCAGTTCCTGTCGCTGCTGCAAGCAAGTATCCTCCGAACTTCCTCCCGAACCGTCTCTCGAGCTCTGGAGGGTCGGTCTTCGCCAGTTCCCCGACGGTTCTGATGCCCATCTCCTCCAGGGCCGATGTGGTTTTGGGTCCAACCCCATAGAGTTTCGAGGCATCCAGAGGCGCCAAGAAAGACTCGGTGGTTTCGGGAGAAACTACGGTAAGCCCTCCGGGCTTGGCGATGTCAGAACCGAGCTTCGCGACGACCTTGCTGCGCCCTATGCCTATGGAGCATGTAAGATTCTCACTTCCGATGATTGCGGCTTTGATTGATTCAGCCGAACTGCGGGCCCGGCTATAATCTCCTCCGGTCGAATTTGTGATGTCGAAGAACGCCTCGTCGATGCCGGTTGGCTCGAGTGCGTCCACCAACTGTCCGAGTTCCTCCATGATCCTATTCGAAATGGCCTCGTATTTCTCGTGGTCCATTCTGATTACCTCAGGGTCGTGCCCCTCTAACTTCTTCTTGGCTTGGACAATGGGCATCCCGGAGTGCACCCCGAGCTCCCTCGCTTTGTAGTTGGCAGTGCCGACGACGCCGCTGTCTTCTGTCCTTCCGGAGAAGACGCAGACCATGACGGGCCTTCCTTTCAGAGATGGATTCTCCACTTCTTCGACCTGCGCGTAGAAGTAGTCGAGGTCGAAGTGACCGATGACCCTGGGCAAGAATCGGGTTCCTGAAGGTCCGTCGTTTAAGGGGTTTTGGATGCGATGAGTATAATCCTGTATTTCGTCCACCCCTCCACGACTCCTTTCTCAAGCCTTGCTGCCAGTAACCGTTTCGCACTGGCCGGCGCCGAACTCCAGGCCCTGCGTATTGATCCTTCCTCCCTTCCGCCGGCTTCCACCGGGTAGAGCCACCCCCCGAAGGTGATGGATTCCCCTATGATTTCAGAAGATTGGACGCGCAAGCCGGCCTTCGACACCATCGACTTCCAAGTGGTCTGTGTGAAGGCTCTAACGTGACTCTTGTCACGCAACCTCTCGATTCTGTTGGAGAAGGCCTCCGCGCCTTCGGGAGGTGACATGTCGACAATGCCCAGCCGCCCCCCAGGCCGGAGGACACGTCTGGCCTCTCGGAGGAACTTCGGTACATCGTGGAAGTGGTGGGTTGCCCTTCTGGTGGTGACTATATCAAACGACGAGTTGGGATAACCTATCTTCAGGGCGTCGCCCAGCTCAAACCTGACATTCGTGAGCCCCTTTTCCCTCGCCAGCCTGCCGGCCTGGGTGAGCATTTCGTCCGTTACGTCTATGCCAGTTACCTGACCCACCCTCCCCGCAAGCGCTACAGCAGTGAACCCCGTCCCCGTAGCGACGTCGAGGGCGACTTCAGAGGTCTTAGGTTTCAGAGCTCTGATCAGGGCGTCGAGGTCGGCTCCCTGGGCGTGACTCTGGCTTCTGGAATAGCCCTGCGCGTGCTCGGCGAAGAATCGCTTGACAGAATCCTGGCTCAAATCTAGAACTGCGCGACTGCGATGTTGTATTATCCGTTTAGGCTCCTACAGGGGACAGGGTGCTGTGCGAGAGCCCCGAATCAGCCGGTTGTTTGAATTTCGTTCGCCAGAATTGCGATGAAGATCTACTCTGTGCCGCCTGCCTGTCGCAGGATGGCTTCTATGAAGGCGGTCTTCGCCTCCGTGTATGCTTCCCTATCGTTCCTGAACTTTTGGGCCAATGACTTCTTGAGGACCGAATACTCCGTCGTCGTCTCCGGATGCCTCCTCAGATAATCTCTGAACCTCACGTGGCGTGCATGTTCGCGGCTGCCTAGCACGACCACGTAGAGATGGTGAGCCGGAAGATTGGCAGGGCTTTCAAACGCTTCTCTCCCAGTTATCCCCAGGTCTCCTAGATGCTTGTACCCTGCTTCCTCCAAGGCGCTGATTGCCTTCGCCACGTCGGTTAGCGATTTCAGAGCGACGTCGATGTCGATTATAGGCTTGGCGGCAGCTCCCTGAATGGCGGTGCTTCCCACATGGTCGATTGAAAGTGGGAGATCCCCCAGTGATTCGCCAATCCGGCTGCGCAGCTTCCTGAAGGTAACGACCCAGTTGGGGTCGTAATCCATGATAATGATGGGTTCGGCCACTCCGGCACCAGCTCTCTTTCACACGAGTTAACTCTAGCAGCGGAGCCCTGATGGTAGGCCATTCTAAAATAAATGGGGTCGGCCGGATTTGAACCAGCGATCTCAAGCGCCCGAGGCTTGAAGCCTAGACCAGACTAGCCGACGACCCCTAGCTGGCGGCCCGCTCCTCCTCGGTTTATATCCTATCAGAGGTTCAGGTCGGTCAATAAATAGCTGGGCGGCCACCACAGAAGTCGTGTCTGGATTCTGCTGTCCAGTGACGGTGTGCGACAACCCCGACTGTCTGCAGCTGACTGAAAGGGAAGCCCAAGTATGCACGGCGATTTGCTCAAGCGCAGAGCCATTGTCATTCTCATCTGTGAAGGACAGGCTCGGCTACCACCAGGAAGTGGTCTCGCGGATCCTAAAACGGCTCGTGACCTACGGGGCAGTGGAGAAGTTTAGGGGGAAGTACAGGCGGGTTACTCAATAATTATCCTGGTCTCAGTTGCCGTTCAAGGGGTGAACGGTTTGGGATGCTGTTACTGCTGCCCATGCTGTGGCGGCAATGAAGAGAGCGAGACCAAAAACGAGGATTTATAGGATGAATGTGGGGGCTGACGTCTCATGTCTGAAGAGAGAAAGACCGTCATCGTCGGCCAGAGCAAGCCTCTGCTGAACTACGTGACCGCGTGCATCACAATGTTCAACGGCGGCGCGAAACAGGTGGTTCTTCGCGCCAGGGGGGAGGCAATCAACATGTCAGTGGAAGTGGCTCAGGTGCTCAGAAAGCGCTTCATGAGCAACGTCCAGATTTCTAACATCACCATCGACGGTGAGAACGTCCTCTCAAGAGACGGGAGACAGCTTAACCTCCCCGTGCTCGAGATAGAGCTCTCGGTCCCTCCTGTTTAGGTCAGTTTCGGGGCCGCGGACTCCAGCTTGCGCTCTACATGGGTAAAGGATTTTAGCCCCACGGCCAGGCCGATGCTCGGTTCTCATGAAAGCTCGTAAGTTCGCCAAAGTCGGGGGGAAGCTGCCAGGTCCGAAGGGTGCAGTCGTCGTAAAGCAGACGGCCAAGTACATCTCTCCTTCGTTCGCGCGTTTCTATCCCCTGGTTGTCGATTCTGCACACGGATGCCTTGTGAGAGACGTCGATGGCAATCAGTTCATCGACTTCGCGTCGGGAATAGCGGTGCTAAGTACCGGGTCGACCCACCCAAAGGTTGTCCAGGCCATAAAGAGTCAAGCTGAGAAGTTCATCCATTTCTCATACACAGACTTTTACTACGACAACCTAGTCGAACTTTCAGACAAGCTCCTCGCGCTGATTCCGGGGGACTTCCAGAAGATGGTCTACTATGGCAACAGTGGAGCTGAAGCCATCGAGGCCGCCATGAAACTCACCCGGAACTACACCAAGCGCCCCATCTGGCTTGCCCACTCTGGGGCGTTTCACGGAAGAACCATGGGGGCTCTCAGCCTGACAGCTAGCAAGCCCATGCAAAGGAAGGACGCATTCCCGCTGGTCCCTGACGTGGTCCACTTCCCGTTCCCTTACTGTTACAGGTGCCCCTGGAAGCAGACCTTCCCCGAATGTGACTACTACTGTGTTGACTACTTCAGGGAACAGTACCTGGAGAAGTTCGTCCCGGTGGACGACGTGGCGGCATATTTCTTCGAGTCTATCCAAGGAGAGGGAGGCTACGTGCCCGCTCCCCCTGACTACTTCAAGAAGATGGAGTTCCTCCGCAAGTCCGGCGTTCTCTTCGTCTCCGATGAAATACAGACCGGGGTGGGGAGGACGGGCAAGTTCTTGGGAATCGAGCATTATGGAATCGTACCTGACGTCGTGACCCTGGCGAAAGGCATCGCCTCTGGGCTCCCACTCAGCGCAACCGTCGCCAAGGCAGAGGTCATGGAGAGCTGGAAACCTGGCCAGCACGCCTCCACGTTCGGAGCAAACCCGGTGGCAGTCGAGGCCAGCCTAGCCACGCTCGACATCCTGAAGTCGGAGCACGTCCTCCAGAACGTCAGACGCCTTGGTGAAAAAGCGAAGAGGAGGCTGCTTGAGATGAAGGAGAAGTACGAGATTGTCGGAGACGTCAGAGGGATGGGCCTCTTCGTAGGCGTGGAAATCGTCAAGGACAAGCGGAGCAAGATCAGGGGAGAGGAGGAAGCCAAGCAGATTATGGATTACTGCTTCCGCCATGGGCTCCTGGTGATCATCGCGGGGAGGAACACCATCCGTGTGATACCCCCACTTGTAATCACGGAAGAGGAGATGAATGAGGGATTGGACATACTGGAGGAAGGCATCGCCGCCGTGAATTCGGTGTCAGCCACGCCCTAGGCCATGTACGACTTTGACGTCCTCGTCGGGGAGCTGCTCCAGCAGAAACCTGAGCTCAGCCGAGACGAGATACTTCGCCGAATCGAGGACAAGAAGCGGACGGTGGGCGCGGGATATCTGACTGACCAGGGGGCTCTCTTCCTAGTGGCAGGGGAAATGGGCGTCTCACTTCGCAAGGAAGATGCGTCCTCTGACCTGTCAATCAAGGATCTGTATATTGGTGCCAATGATGTGACCGTCGTAGCCAGGGTGCTCGCGGTGTACCCGGTGGCGACCTACAACAAGAAGGATGGTGGGACAGGCAGATACCAGAGGCTCTCCCTCTTCGACGGTAAGAACTCGGTGAGGCTGACAGTCTGGGAGGAGGGTCTGGCGGAACTGGAGAAGCTCGGTCTGCAGGTCGACGCCCCCGTGAGGGTATCAAACGCCTATGTGAAGCAAGGACTAGACGGGAAGGCGACCCTGAATCTCGGAAGGAGAGGGAAGGTTCAGGCACTCGTGGATGAGAAAATCGTGGGCAAGCTACCCTCAATCGCAGTGGTCGTCCAGAAGCTCCCAACGCTCACGAAAGAGGAACAGTTCATCGCATTGGATTGCGTAGTGAACTCTGAACCCCGGTTCAGCCAGTTCGTAAGGTCAGACGGGTCAGAAGGGTCCCTCTTCCAGTTCGGCGTGGTGTGTGACGGAGGGAAGGAAAAGGAGACGCGAGTCGTCGTCTGGAGCCCATCCGCACAGCCCGAGCTAAAGCGGGGGCAGAAGGTGAGAATAACAAACGTGAGGGCGAAGCGATCGAACAGTGGAGACTTCGAAATTCACGGAGATGCCGGGAGCACGATAACGCTGGGACCGGCTGCCGAGAAGTCCATCTTCAGGGTCGCTGCGACGAGCTCCAGCCAGTCGGCGAAAGTCGTCCTCGGTGTGGGGAGGGACAGGAAGGTGAAGTTCATCGAGCTGGGAAAGGGGGTCAGCGAGCCCTCTCAGAACGACGTGATTGGTGTAGTTCCGGATGACATGGGTGGGGGAAGGATTTACTGCAGGAGCCCAGATTCTGTGCAGATGGCTGCTTTTGACTTGGTTCCTGGCCTCGATGCGCTTGCCACGAAGTTGAACGAGGTCAAGGAGGAGGACACTGTTGTCATGACCGAGGTTATTGCGCTTTCACACGGAAGCATTGATGACGTCCGGTTGAGGGACGGGACGACGGTTAAGAAAGGAGAACTCGTGGTTGGTGACGACACCGGGGAGATGAAGCTCGTCGCCTGGAGGGACCTTTCGGGAAGGGTGTCTGGAATCCAGCCTGGCGAGCGGCTGAGGTTGACGGGAGTGGCGTGTAAGTCCACCAAAATGGGCGGCTGGCTCCTGCAGCTTTCGAACTTCAGCGTAATTGAAAGGCTCAGGGGCCGCGGCTAGGCTTCGACCTTCGAAGCGCCTCGTACTCGTAGACGAATATGATGACGAGCCCGATGATAAAAAGCGCTATCATCGCCGTGCTGATGAAGTTGTAATAGCCATTGATGTCGAATAGGGCGAGGTGCAATTCGGGGCCGCGACCTAGCGTCGAATAATAAGCGTTGCTAGAGCGGTGTAGCGAATGAAACCTCCTGCTCCCTCTCATGACGAGCCCTTTTAATCCCAAGTCACGACGGCGGCCGGAGTGCCGAGGTGGCCTAGCCTAGTCATGGCACCAGGCTACACCCTGTCGGGTGAAACTCATAATCCTGGGCTAGGAGAAGAGATCTGGGGGTCGGGGGCGCGAATCCCCCCCTCGGCACCACA